>Ga0194134_10001081_pt1 | contig 38515 bp, 36 predicted proteins | sample TA2KigOff0mmetaG_FD_148602 | JGI IMG/M metagenome (GOLD analysis project Ga0194134, IMG submission 148602) | Freshwater microbial communities from Lake Tanganyika, Tanzania - TA2015056 Kigoma Offshore 0m | ecosystem: Environmental > Aquatic > Freshwater > Lake | place: Tanzania: Lake Tanganyika... | reverse complement strand
CCTGGGCAGACATCCTCAACCGTGCAGGACTTGGTATGGAAGTGATGCACGAGCGTAATGCTCACAACTTCCCTCTGGACCTTGCTTCCAGCAATGCAACTCCTGTTGCTCTCACCGCACCTGCCATTGGCTGACAAATGGTTTGACTTATGGTAACTTTGGAGGGGGTTAACCCCTCCTTTTTTATTGTGTTAAATAGTAATGTCCTTACATTGCTATATGGACCTATACAAGTCATCAAAAGATTATTTGTTTAATCTCCACACTGCTTCTTCATCTGAAGCAAAACGATTGTGGAGAAAGTCAATTAGAGAACAATGGAATCATCGGTGTGCTTATTGTAATTCAGAAGAAGATTTAACTATTGACCACATTGTTCCGCAATCAAAAGGTGGAAGTGATACTACAGAAAATGTAGTTTGTTGTTGTAAATCATGCAATCAATCTAAGAGTCATGACAACTGGAAAGACTGGTATGAACAACAAGAATTTTTTTCTGAACAAAGAAAAACTGAGATTATTAAATGGATGAAATCAAAAGATGAAACCAGGATAGTTTATCCTTCACGAAGAAATTTTGCGCTTGGAGGTTGACAAAATTTGAAATATGTTTTATAATGCGTATATTCTCTGATAACTATGAAAGATTTTTTTGATGAGTTGTATGATAGACTACAACACAAAGAACAGTTGACTCGAAAGAATGCAACTGATTTATCTGAGTTAAAATTTGCAGATGGTATTTCATCTACAAGAAAAATTATAAATGAATTGAGGTTAAAATACAAAGTATGAGTGAGGAACAAATTATTGATGTTCAATCTGAAGAAGTTGTAGAAACTCCAGAAGAAGAGATAGAAGAAGAGGTTGATGTTCGTCCAATTGGTGAACAAATCAGAGAACTAAGACAACTCAAGAAACAAATTAAAAAATCTATTCGGTATCGTAAAAGTAATATCTTTGCGATCAAACAATTAGATAATAAAATTTAATATACTGGAAGCGTGGCCGAGTGGTTTATGGCAGTTGTCTTGAAAACAACCAACGTTAATAGCGTTCGTGGGTTCAAATCCTACCGCTTCCGCTTCTCTTAAATTAGATCAATGTTTTTGTATCAATTTTATATTTTTGCATTACTAATAATAATATACATATTAATAGAAGAACAAAATTTATTAACATACTGTTGGTTGATGTTAAAGCTTCTTTACATCAATTTCAGAACTAAAATGCTTCTAGTTAAATTATATACTAGAATGAGAATAGATCGTTTCTTTTTAAATAGACAATTAAAAAAGAAAAGATAAATTATAAGGGGGAGGTAACTCCCCCCTTTTTCGTCTTTAGCCCTTGACACTAGCACCAGGAGGACCTATAATGCTTATAGAAATTTACACGAAGGAGTCATGCCCCTTTTGTGAAAACCTGAAACTGCTTCTGCAGTCGATGGGAAAAGAGTATACTGAATACTCTTTGTATCAGGATTTTTCCAAAGAACAATTCATGGAAAAATTTGAACAACCATATATGTTCCCTAGAGTTCTAGTGGACGGAAATTTGGTTGGTGGTTACACAGACTTTGTTCATTTTATTAGAGACAAACAACTATGACCAAGATTCAAAATGTTCGTACTGAAGTTTTCAGTGAAAACATTTCTGTAATTAATGAGTTAATTGACAAGTTGATTATTGAAAACAAGAAACCAAAGTTCAATTTGTACAAACACTTTGTTTCTCAACAACTTGATAAGAAAACTATTTCTCTAATCAAGGATTATGATCACTTTATCCAAGATAAAAGGGAAGCAGAAATTGCATATGATGGTTCTGATGAGGAACTCGTAGAAGCATACTCTACTTTTTCTCGTCCAAAACTTCGTATGTATATCGAATATCTTGAATCTATCATTGATGACATTAACAAATATTATGCAGAAAAAATTGCTGCACGTAAAACTCGTCGTCGCAAAATTGATCCAGCGAAACTTGTAAAAAATTTAAAATACCGTAAGGTGGTAGATATTCTAGACGACAGGTATGTTTCAATCAATCCTGTTGACATCATCAACTCCAAACAATTGGTAGTTTATAATACAACTACCAGAGAGATTGCAGTTTATTACGGAGAGAGTCTGTCTGTCAGGAACTCTTCTATCATTAATTATGACAAGAATCGTTCATGGTCTAAGACCCTGAGAAAACCTTCCGAGGTTCTGGATTCTATCATCAGTTCTACTAGGGAATTTACTAACAACTTGCGAAAAGAACTGACTACCAAAGAAAAACTACCCAGTGGTAGAATTAATGAATACCATATTCTTTTGAAGCATTTCTGATGACTAACAATCCTAAACTAAATAAAGGTGTAAGAGCAATGATGCAAGGGAGGGGAACTTCTTCGAACCGTAGTCTTCTTGACTACAACCTTGATCGAGTAGTTAAATTTTTTAATAAAAATTACTCAATTAAAGTAAGTGTTTCCCTTGATGTTCTTCAGAATAGGGAGACTTAATTTCAACTATTCTTGGAGGAAAAAACATGTCGGAAGCATCCATCTACTTTTTTTCAGGGTGTCTAATGTTTTTATTCTTACTCCTGGGGGGATTAATAGGGGGATTAATAGGGTTTACAATTAATATGTGGTTAACTAATAATTCAGAAACAGAAGAAGAATACGCTGGATATCATCCAGAATTTTTTGATCAACATGGTAATTTTATTAATGAAGAACTCATTTCTCTGCGAATCATTGATGAAGATGAAGAAGACGAGGACTAATTTTTATGATTTTAATTGACACAAATCAGTGCATGATTAGTAATCTAATGATGCAACTGAAACTAGATAAGAACAAACTAGACGAAAATCTAGTTCGTCATATGGTTTTAAATACCATCAAGTCATACAAGAAACGTTTCTCGTATGAATATGGTGAACTAGTTTTTTGTTACGATAGCAAACATTATTGGAGGAAAGAAATCTTTCCTTTCTATAAACAAAATCGCAAAAAAGATAGAGAACAATCAGAACTAAATTGGAATGATATCTTCGAATGTTTGAATAAAATTCGTGATGAAATTCGTGAAAACTTCCCATACAAAGTTATGGAAGTTCATGGTGCAGAAGCAGATGATATTATTGCGGTCTTGTGTAAACAACAAGCACTTAAGAATATCAAACTACAAAAATTAAATAAAGAACCAGAAAAAGTTTTGGTTCTTTCTGGAGACAAAGATTTTATTCAACTTAAAAAATATCCATTTGTACATCAATACAATCCAACACAAAAAAAATTTATTGAAAAAATAGATCCTGTGTTGTATATTAAAGAGCACATTATCAAAGGTGATCGTTCAGATGGCATTCCTAATTTTTTGTCAGATGATGATACTTTTGTCTCTGGAAAAAGACAAAAACCTATGTCAAAAAAGAGTCTAGAAAAATGGATTCATTCTGAACCCTCTAGTTTTATGAATGATGTTCAATTAAAAAATTATAAACGCAATCAAGTTCTGGTTGATCTTGATTATATCCCAGAAAATATTCAAGATAAAATTTTGACTGAATTTGATCAACTAAATACTCATGAAAAGAAAACAGTCAATTTAAATTATTTTATTAACAATAAATTGTTTTCACTAATGAATGAATTGGAGAACTTTTAATGACTAAACTAAACCCAACTGATACAGATTTATTACAAACAGAGATTCTACAAAAAATTTCTAATGCAAAAACCAAAAGTGAAAAGGCAGAACTTCTAAAGAAATTTAGGTCTCCTGCTTTGGTTTCACTTCTCATTTGGAATTATGATGAAAGTATAGAGAGCGCACTTCCAGATGGTGAAGTTCCGTATACTCCTAATGACGCTCCTGTAGGAACAGAACATACCAGACTTCGCAATCAATTTTCTGTTCTTTACAATTTTGTGAAAGGTGGTAATGATGCACTTGCACAATCTAAAAGAGAATTGCTGTTTATCCAATTACTAGAAGGTCTTTCTGCAGAAGAAGCAAGTCTTCTGTGTCTTGTTAAAGACAAGAAATTGCAAACAAAATATAAATTAACTAAGAACGCAATCTCGGAAGCATATCCTGATATCAAATGGGGCAACCGTTCACAAAGTAATTAATAACCAATGTTTACAGATGAAGAAATTTCTCGACTCAGAAAAAAAGGTGTGAATATTATTCACCAAAATGCAAATTTGATGGTGCATAATGTTAGATCTTTACCTAATAATGCATATCTTATTACCTTAGATTATTTTGGAAATATTTTATATGATATTGTTCAAGGAACTAAAGTAGCAATCTTTGATGCATATTATGATCATTATGGTAAAGATGTGGTTCAAAAAATTGATTTTAGTGAAGGAAGAATGAATCCAAAATTAATGCCGCCTCCACCAAAAAAATAACCAATTACCTCCATTTAATAGATGGGGGTTTGTTTTTAGACCTTGACAATCAACAAAAAATTAGGTAGAATATTAACAAGACTAAAGGAGGATAATGTGAGTGATGTTAAACTAATTTCGGTAACACCAGATGCAGAACAAACAATGGCGTATATTGCGCGAGTTTCTAATCCTGCGAATCAAGACAACGAAAACTATTCCAAGTTGCTTGCTTATTGTATTAAGCATAATCATTGGTCTGTTTTTGAACAGTCTTCTATGACTTTAGAGATTGAAACTAATCGAGGAATTGCAGCTCAAATTTTGAGACACCGCAGTTTTACATTTCAAGAATTTTCACAAAGATATGCAGATGCAAATCTACTAGCGTCTGATATTCCTGTTCCCGAATTGCGTCGTCAAGATGATAAGAATCGTCAAAATTCTACTGATGATCTTGATGGTTATTTAAAATTTACTTTAGAAGCAAAAATTCAAGAACATTTTTTTACGGCAAACAATTTATACAAAAGTTTGCTTGAACATGGTGTAGCAAAAGAGTGTGCTCGTTTTGTTCTTCCTCTTGCCACCAAAACAAGAATTTATATGACAGGCAGTTGTCGTTCTTGGATTCACTATATTAATCTACGTTCGTCAAATGGAACTCAGAAAGAACATATGTTGATTGCAGAAGAATGTAAAGAGGTTTTCAAACAACAATTTCCCACGGTATCAGAAGCACTAGGATGGTAATCAAATGAATAACAAAGAAGTATTAGGCATTGCAAAAGAATGTGGATTAGTTTATAATAACAATCATGATATTCTTGATTTTTATCAGAAGATTCGTTCACTCGTAAAAAAAGAATTTATTGATAAAGTTGTTGACGAACTCGTTGAAACAAAATGAACATTTTTTACCTAAATTACAATCCTGTTATTTGTGCCCAGGAACATGTAGACAAACATGTTGTTAAAATGATTGTTGAATACGCACAACTTCTTTCAACTGCTCATCGGGTCATTGATGGTTTTCCTTATTACGATACTTCCAATAGTGGTAAAAGACAAGTCAAACGATTCAAACTTGATCAACCAAGGGAATCTATTCTCTACAAAGCTTGTCATATTAATCATCCTTCTGGTGTGTGGACCAGGAGTTCTCAATCACATTATATGTGGTTATATGAATTGTTTGAACAGTGTTGTATTGAATACACCAGGAGATATGGTAAATTTCATTCTACTGAATCCTTAAAAGCATATCTAAGAACTCCCCCCAAAAATCTTCCTAATATGGGGTGGACAGATCCACCCCCAGCAATGCCAGATAAATATAAGATACCTGGAGATTCAATCCAGTCATATAAAAATTATTATATTGGAGACAAAATTTCATTTGCAAAATGGAAGTCTCCTGCAAAAGTTCCCGAGTGGTTTAAGTATGCCGACGTATAACTTCAAGAATAAAGAAACTGGAGAGATCATAGAAAAGCGGATGTATATGGCTGATAGGGAGAAATTTCTTGAAGAAAATCCAGAGTTCGAACAAGTTCATCTATCAGGATTGAACGCAGTGTCTGGAGTTTCAATTAAAAATAAAGTTCCAGACGGATTCCGTGATGTTCTAAAAAACATCAAGAGCAATCATTACAAATCTACCATTGATATTTGATCATGCCAGTTAAGACTAGAAAGCAGAAAGACATTAACAACATGAGTGCAAAACAGATGAGAAGGAAAAAACCTTTGAATCTGGAACACATGATTGATGTGGTTCCAATTACACCAGCACAAGAAACTGTATTTGAAAATTATTCGAATGAAAAAAATCTTTTTCTATATGGTGCAGCTGGTACAGGAAAAACATTCATTTCTCTTTATCTAGCTCTGCGAGATGTACTAGACGAAAATACTCCATACGAAAAAGTTTATATCGTTAGATCTCTTGTTGCTACTAGAGAAATTGGTTTCCTTCCTGGTGACCATGAAGATAAATCATCTCTCTACCAGATTCCTTATAAGAATATGGTAAAGTATATGTTCAGTATGCCAGATGACGCATCATTTGAAATGCTCTATGGTAATTTAAAATCACAAGAAACTATTTCTTTCTGGTCCACATCTTTCATTCGTGGTACTACACTGGACAAAGCTATTGTCATTGTAGATGAATGTCAAAATCTTAACTTTCATGAACTTGATTCTATTGTCACTCGTGTTGGGGAAGATTGTAAAATTATTTTCTCTGGTGATGTTCAACAAACAGATTTGATTCGTACCAACGAAAAGAATGGTATTCTAGACTTCATGAAAATTATTCGAGACATGGAAGAATTTTCTTGTGTTGAATTTGGTATTGATGACATTGTGCGTTCTGGATTCATCCGTAGTTATCTAATTAGTAAAATTAATCTGGGTTTTTGATGTTTACATTTGTTGATCTTCCTGTAGAATTAGTAGAACTAAATTCCATAGATAAAAATGGTACGAGGTTTTATTCAGTCCCCAATGGATTAGAATATCCTTCGGTCACTTCTGTTCTGTCCTACAAAGATAGACACAAAATGGATGAGTGGAAATCAAGAGTAGGGACAGAAGAAGCAGAAAGAATATCTAAACAAGCTACTTCAGATGGAACTCTTGTACATTCTATGTGTGAAGATTACCTAAATAATAGCTTCGACTACTCTAAGTACGCGAACAACATTATGCCGTCTTTGTTGTTCAATAACATAAAGAAAGAACTTGACAACATTTCTGACATACATTTGTTGGAAGGATCTCTGTATAGTGATATATTAAAGGTCGCTGGTAGAGTAGACTGCATTGCAAAATACAAAGGAGAGCTGTCTGTTATTGACTTCAAGACATCTCGTTTTAAAAAAAGAAAAGAATGGATTCAGAACTATTTCATTCAGGAATCCGTTTATGCAATGATGTTCTACGAGAGAACAAATATTAAAGTACAGAAATTAGTGACCATCATCACATGTAAAGATGGTTCATTGCAAACTTTCGTAATCTATGATATAATAAGGTATGCTAAAATGTTTAACGATTACTTAAAGGAGTGGAATGCAAAAGAACAGGAACATCGAGGACTTATTAAATTCTAAATTTCTAAATACATCTAAGTTCTCGATGGATATTGAGAATCTTGTGAGGGATAGTAGTGGGTCTTTAAATTACATCGACGCAATAGTTACCTATTGTGAAGAGAATGATATTGAAATTGAATCAATAACAAAACTACTATCAAAACCATTAAAAGAAAAATTAAAAGCGGACGCACAAAGAATGAACTTTATTAAAAAAAGTTCAAATGCAAAACTTCCTATTTGAGAATAGTGAATGGATGGATACGAAACCTACAAATTGTATCTGTCTCTGAAAAGACATTTCACAAATGAAAAGTATGATTACTTTAAATACTGTGGAAAATGCAGAGCAAGTGTAGAATCTTTTGAAAAAAGAAAAGACAAATATTTTTTCAAAAAGTTATCACACAAATATGATTCAGATACAATCCTAGAATATTTTGTTGCACAATTTGTTAAAGATCAAAATTTATGGATTGGAAATATCTTCAGTAAAGAATGTGAAACTAACTTCATCGAATGGAAAAAAAAGATACAAAGTTTGTCTTATATAATTTCTCAAGAGTTAGATTTTATATTCAAAAACAATGAGTTTAGAGATGTTTTTGACTGTCCTGGTGGCAGACATCCAATATTATTAAAACACTATCTTTCCAGTAGAATTTCTCTTGAAACTATGATAGTTTTGGATGAAATTTTTTCATATACCAAAAAGTTTAATGATAAAATTATAGACCCTGTAGTATGGCCTAAAGTTTATTCATTGATGAAAAAGTACGCCCCGTTTTTAAAGTTTGACAAAACAAAGTATAAACAAATTGTACTGGAGAAAATAACCACATGTCATTCTTTGATTCAGAGCTAGTAAAAAAAGAGTTGGATGATATTCGGATAATACATCAAACATTAGTAGAGTATGCAATTAACTATGAAAATCTTGATAAAGATGCAAGATTAATTTTATTGGATGAGATTGCAGAATTAATTGAAAAACAAAAAATTTTTTATACTAGATTATCTTTGAGTGATGATGAAAGAGCTGTAAGGTTGAAAGAAGAAATCGAAATTAAAATGAGATTTTATAGTCCTGCATTAAATCATTTGGATGTAATGTCTTCTCTGAATTCATTACTAATCAGATTACAAAACTTAAAACTAAAAGAAAAGAAACGCTAATTAATCAGCGTCTTGACAGGCAAACCCAGAACCTATATAATAATGGGGTATGGGTTTGCCTGCCCCCAATCAAACTAATACAAAAATACAACTAATACGGAGAATACAAATGTCTTTTGCTGCTCTTAAAAATTCTTCCAGTTCGATGCTTGACCGTCTGAACAAGGAACTGGACAAAATGAATTCCAACGAAGGATCTGGTGATGATCGTCTTTGGAAACCACAAGTAGATAAAAGTGGTAATGGTTATGCAGTAATTCGATTCCTTCCTAATAAGAATCTGGAAACGAATCCTTATGTTCAAATCTGGTCTCATGCTTTTCAAGGTCCTGGTGGTTGGTACATTGAAAACTCTCTGACCACAATGAATCAAAAAGATCCTGTTGGGGAAATGAATCGTCAACTGTGGAACAGTGGTCTTGATTCTGATAAAGAGATTGCTCGTAAACAGAAACGCAAACTCTCCTACTATTCCAACATTTATGTGGTTAGTGATCCTGCTAATCCTGATAATGAAGGTAAAGTTTTTCTTTACAAGTATGGGAAAAAAATCTGGGATAAAATTGTTGAAGCAATGCAACCTGCCTTTGCAGATGAGACTGCAATCAATCCTTTCGATCCTTACACTGGTGCAGATTTCAAACTGAAGATTCGTAAGGTTGATGGTTATTGGAATTATGATAAGTCTGAGTTTGCAAGTCCTTCTGCTCTTCTCACAGGTGAGGATAAGAAACTAGATGCAGTTGCTAATAATCTGTTCGAACTCACTGAACTAGTTGATACCAATAACTTCAAGAGTTATGATGAACTCAAGAATCGTTTGAATATTGTTCTTGGTACTAGCACTCAAAAGGTAACTGCTCGTAAACCAGATGCAGAAACCTTTGAAGATGAAGAAGAGTTTACTTACAATCAACCAGTTGTTTCCGAATCTTCTACTCAAGAAGATGAAGATGTGGATGATGCACTGAGTTACTTTGCACGTCTTGCACAAGAAGATTGAACATAACGAAGGGGGTCTTAAGACCCCCTTTTTTTATACGTTGGGAAGTTTTCTTCCTTTTTTATCAATACCGTAAGATGTATCATAAGCAATTCTCTGTTCAAATTCATCAATAAATTTAGAGAGATATCTTCTCTTCAAATATGTTATCTCTCTTTTCTCATCATTTAATTCTAATTCATAGTCTGCATAAGAAACTTCTTTTAGAATACCATTTGCATTAGTTAGAGTTTCTACTTCATCTGTAGTTGGATTATAGTAACGAAGTTTGTATGATGATGGTGTAACAATTAATCCATCTTCCTGAATTAGTTCTCCGTTGTCATTGTATAATTTAATAGTTTCGTAATGCTTTACTGCATAAGGATTTTCATATTTATCAAAAAGAGTTTCCTGTAGAGTATTATTTGATACAGGCCATTCTTTATTAATATTTGTTATGTTATTAACAATAAGAATGATCCAAAAATATGTTGGATTATTATAAAGTTTATCTGCTACAAGGTCTGGTGATTCTCCATCTTGTATTGTATACTTTGTAAAAAATAATGGTGCAGTGGAAACATCTTCACGTAGTCTAACTTTTCTGAAAAAGTTTTTTGCTAGTACTAATTTTGTTTTATCCAGTAAATCAGGATATAAAATATTTGGAACAGACTTGAAGTATGACATCTTTAGTAATTCTCGTCTCTGATTTGATCTGCTGTAATGATTTCTAGTTCTTCAAACTCCAATGAAAGAGAATAAGCAACAGGAGCTGGTTGACCAGCATCATAGTGAGTTGCCCAAGTTCCATCTGGCATTGGATTAAACTGAACACCTTTAAGTGCAGATGGTTTAATTTTTGGTAGATAAGACATTTCCCTTGTTCCACTTATGAATTTAATCTCAAAAATGTTTGGAACTGTCAACCATCTGTCAGATAAAGATGCTGCTTCTGCATCTGCTCCCATCGTTGATGAGTAAGAAGGCATGCAATTGATTCTAAGTATTTTAATTAGGGTTGCGATTTGTCTTTGTTCTTTTACGTTTCTAGGAATTAGTTTCCAGTTAAAAGAAAATTGTCTTGTTCCAACACCTTTGAAAATTAATTCTGTATATGGGTTTATGATTTTACCACCGATCTGTGAAGTCAATGCAGCTCCAGATATAATACCTGCCTTTTCAATTGCACCCAAAGCTATTTCAGATTTCAAACCTTCTGCTAAAGATTGAGTAGCCTTTGTAGCATTCTCCATTTCATTAGCAGTAAAATTTTTAACCAATCCTGGAACTTGTTTTCCTATAATTCCAAGAGATTCAGCATCCCAACTAGGAGTATCTGAATATTGTAATCCATCTGGCATTGGTAACTTAACTATGTCACCTGGGTCCTTGAGGAATCTATCTTGCGCTTTTGGATTTTGAAAAAATCCACCTCCATCAGATCCACCTGCTGCTGGAGTTCCAGAACCACCGACAGGTGTTGATGTAGGTGTTGCTTTTTGTGCCTTATCTGAAGTGTAAAATTCACCAAGAGAAACGTATTTGTATGCAGTTAGTACTACATGATCTAGATATTCTGTTATTAAATTTTCAGGCCAATAAGCTGTAGTTGCACCAGATGCAGATAATCCAGTTCCTTGATTATATTCAATTTTTGCTAAAGAAGTTTTTGTACTTGGTGCTGTACTTTGTGGGGGTTGGGCAGGCATTATTCTCCTATAAATATTTTTAAAACTTCAGAATGAAAACATATAAAGGGTCTTATAAACCAAAAAATCCCTCTAAATATAAAGGAGATTACACTAATATTATATATAGGTCATCATGGGAACTTAAATTTATGAAGTACTGTGATACTTGTGTTGATGTTATGGAGTGGGGTTCTGAAGAGTGTGTTATACCATATCGTTCTCCCCTTGACGGAAGAGTACATAGATACTTTGTTGATTTTTATTTAAAAGTCAGAGAAGTTAGTGGTTCATATAAAAAATATTTAGTTGAAGTTAAACCAAAAAAACAACTCACCCCACCATCAGTACAGAAACGCGCAACGAGACAATATATTTCTGAGGTTGCCGAGTATGCAAAGAATCAAGCTAAATGGAAAGCAGCAGAAGATTATTGTGCTGACAGACAAATGAAATTTTTAATACTCACAGAAGATCATTTAGGTTTTAAATAAATGGCAAAGAAAACCGAAAAACATGAATATCTGTATGATCCACAGGTAAACATATTTGATGTTATTCGTGAACTTTCTACACAAGAACCTAGATCATATTCTTGGTATAGAGATACAATTGATGCATTCGCCAGAACTGCAGATGTAACAAGAAGTATTTTTTCTCTTCAAGATTTAATGGTTCCTTCTACTGGAGGAATGTACTTTTTTGAGTATCAACCATACTATGCAAAAAGATTATTTCGATATGATACTTTTCCTTTAGTCTATGTTATTCGTTTAACACAGAATGGATTCTATGGTGCTAACTTACATTACTTAAGTATTCGTGGAAGAATGGATGTTGTGTTGTCACTTGAGGGTGGTAAAATGAGATTTCCTAAGAAGACATTACATGCTTACAGATTTGATGCAATGGTAACCCCATTAATGCAGATAAATAATGAAGATTGGAAAACAGCTTTATTTCTTCCAGTAGAGAGGTTTGTTACAAGGTAATGCCAGATCCACAACAGTTTTTAAATACGGTATCCGAACCGAGTTTCATGCAGTTTGATTCTTTAGTCAAACAGTATGGAATAAGCTTAAGCAACTATTACACAATAACTTTTGATCAATCCAAGGGAGGAATTTATCAAAAAATAAATCCAAACTATGCAAGTAATCTTGCGCTGATTGAATACTATTGTGATGAAGTTAGTTTACCTGGAATGAATATTTCAACTGGAGAGTATTCAATCAATGGTGCTCCTCAATATAAGTATGGATATAAATCAACATACAGTGAAGCATCAATGACATTTCTGTGTGATGCATACATGAATCAAAAAAAAGTATTTGATGCATGGATGAATAAAATTCATGAAATGTCACCCAATAGAGCTACTGGAGCAGGAGTAGGTCAACCATTGATTTCCAGAGTAGGATACTTTGATGATGTTGTTGGTGATATTCTTGTTGCTAAATATGAAAGATTTGGTAATGGTGCTAGAGATAAATTTTTACCATTTGATCCTAATTCACAAAATAATCCATTGTTGGCTGGTTATACAAAAATCAGTCCACCTGGAGAACCAGCGAAGTATTTTTATTCTGGACAGTTAAGATATTCTGCACGACTTGTTAACGCATTTCCAACTTCTATTTCCTCTATATCTTTGAGTGGTGGTTCATCACAAATCAATAGAGTTACAGTTACATTTGAATATCAATATCATCTTCTCAGCAGTCTTGAATACAATAATTTGGAAGTTGGGAATACTACTAAACCATCTACAAATGTTCGTCCATTTAACAACTAAATAATTTTTGTGTAGTGTTTATTTTTATATGGAGTAATTATGCCTTTACCAAATCTTGTTACACCAACTTATGAGCTTGAACTTCCTTCTACTGGTCAAAAATTAAAGTATAGACCATTCTTAGTAAAGGAAGAAAAAATTCTGATTCTTGCGATGGAATCTGAAGATGAAAAACAAATCATGAATGCAATTAAAACGATTCTAAAAAATTGTCTTCATAGTAGTAAAGTAAAAGTTGACGAGTTATCTACATTTGATATTGAATTTTTGTTCTTGAACATTCGTGCAAGATCAATCGGAGAAGAAATTGAAGTAGGTATTACTTGTCCAGATGATGACGAAACTGTAGTTACAGTTAAGATTAATATTGATGACATTAAAGTTTCGAAACCAGAAAATCATTCAAGAGATATTGAATTGACTGATGATGTTGGACTTATTATGAAATATCCAAGTATAGATACCTTTGTTAAAACAAACATGGGTACAGGAACTCAACTAGATGATGTTTTTGAGATTGCTTGTGGATGTATCGAACAAATTTACGAAGGTGAAAATGTTCAAGAAGCAACCAATTATTCTAAGAAAGAACTTTTGGCATTCTTAGAAACTCTGAATACAAAACAATTCATGAAGTTACAAGAATTCTTTGAGACCATGCCAAAACTTTCACACAAACTTACTATCACCAATCCTAACACAGGTGTTGATAATGAGATTGTACTAGAGGGGCTAAACAGTTTTTTCGCCTAGCATTAATCAATGAATCTCTAAATAACTATTATGAAACCAATTTTTCATTGTTACAACACCACAAGTGGAGTTTAACAGAAATTGAAAATATGATCCCGTGGGAAAAAGAAGTTTATGTTGCGATGCTGATTCAGTGGTTAAAAGAGGAAAACGATAAAGCAAAACAAAAAAACAATTTCTAGGATAAAGAGTTAGGATGAATTCTCCCTTACTACCATCTTCTAAAAAAGGTGGTGCTTTGGCAAAGTCAGATGGACAAAAGAGTTTTCTTAACTCTTTTTCTCCAAAGTCATTAAAATCCATTGTAGACGCAGAGAAGAAAGAGGCAACTACGGTTGGTGACCTCAAGACATCCTTAGCAAAAATTTTCAAATTAGAAAAATCATCTCAAGAAAGAGAGTTAAAAAATCAAGCAGAAACAAGAAAGCTCAGAGAAAGACAAAAAGCATTAGATGAAGAAGCAAAGTCAGAAGACAAAAAAAATTCTTCTCTGAGAGACAAAATTAATTCTCAAGCAAATGCAACTTGGAAGAAATCAAAAGATATTCTAGGAGGATTCTTTTCTTTCTTCCAAGATATGATTAAGATGTTTATTGCATATAAGATTCTCGATTGGGTTTCTAATCCAAAGAATCAACAACATGTAAAAAACATTCTAACATTTTTCAGGGGTGTTTATGATTTTATTGTTGCGACAGTCAATATAGCAGGTAAGATATTTGAAGGTGGTATTGCAGGGATAACAGCCACTTTTAATATTATTAAGAAAGTAACTGGTGGACCAGTAGAAGTTTTATTCAAGATCGTAAAAAATGTCGGATTAGTATTTGGTGCATTACCATCGATACAACCAGCAATGGAGGGACTTGTTGGTGCATTGAGAGCAGTACCAAACATCATCAAACAAATTGTTAGTACGATAACATTTGGTCTTGTTGGTGGTGTAGAGAAAGGTGTTGACGATGGAGTTGCAGGAGCAGGTAAAGACGCAGGAAAAGAAGCAGGAAAAGGAGCAGGTGAGTCTGCAGCAAAAACTACTGCAAAAGAAGCTGGTGAGACTGGTGTAAAGAGTGCAGGAAAGGCTGCAACTGAAGCTACAGCAAAGACGGCAGGAAAAGCAGCAGGAAAAAATGCCGCAAAAGGAGTTGGTAAAGGTTTAGGTAAATCATTACTTAAAAAAATTCCTGGTGTGGGATTGATTGCTGGTGGAGCATTTGCAACTGGTCGTGCAATGCAGGGAGATTTCCTTGGAGCAGGAATGGAACTTGCATCAGGTGTTGCTGGAACAATGCCTGGTCTTGGAACAGCAGCATCTATAGGTATTGATGCTACTCTTGCAGGAAGAGACATTGCAAAGTCTCAAGGCATTCCGATGCTTGCTAAAGGTGGTCTGGTTAAGAAATCAACAAAAGCAGTCGTTGGAGAGGCTGGTCCTGAGGCTATTGTCCCATTAAGTAGATTGGGTGAAACTGTATTCGGTCCTGATACAGGCGCTCTATCTAAAACTGTAGGAAAGATAATTCCAAAATTTGCAAAGTTATTAACTCTTCCATTTAGTTTAGTTGGTGGTGGAATTCTTGCTATCATGGGTGGTATTGCTGAGAAGTTCCCAATGCTAAAACCAATCATCGGTATGGCAAGTGGATTCATTGGTAATGTATTCAACGTTCCAAAAAATATTCTTAAGGTTGCAATAAAAGGACTAGGTGGATTTGCATCATTAGCAGCAGGTGGTGCTAATAATTTAATTGGTGGACTTGGAAAATTATTTGGTGATAAAGATCCAAGTGCAGCTGGTGGAAACCCTCCTACTGTTAGAGGATTACTTGCAAATATTCTTTCTAATTTAGAAGGTAAAAAAAAGAAAAAATCTTCTGGAGGTTCATCCCCAGCAGTTACCACTCCAGGAGCAGGAACAAAAACAGATTCTATAGATCAATCTTCTGCTAGTGCCAAGGAAGCAGGCGCTCAAGGAAAAGGAAGTCAAGATCTAAGTACAGGGCAAAGTAAAGGTGCTTCTGTAGCTACACAACAGGGGCAATCATCTGATCAAAGAAGAAAGATGGATTCTTCTAATGCGGCAGCAAATAGGAAAAAACTCCAATTCAAAGGCCCCGATGGAGTAACAAACTATGAGGTTCTACTGAACGTAACTAATGGAGATTATGAGGTATATAAACATAATGGTGTTTTTTGGGAGCGATTAAGAATCGATGAGGGTAAAAATACGTTACAGAAACAAAAAGCATTTAATCAAGTAAGAGCATTCTACATTAAACACGCTCAAAAGCAAGGATTAGCTTTAAATTATATTACAGAAGAAGATGTTAAGAGAAGACAAGAATTAGTTAAAAAATATGATGCCGAAGCCAAAGCAAAAGGAGTAGATACTACTTCACCACCAAGAAATAGAAGAAATAACGTGGGGAGAGCATCTGGCGGATGGATTAGTGGTCCTCAATCTGGATATCCAGTTTCTTTAGATGGTGGTAGATCGACTTCTTTCATAGGTCATGGTACAGAATGGGTTGGAATGAAAAAGGCATCAGGTGGATCTTTAAGTAGTGCATTTGTGATTCCATTTGATACTCCCCGTACAGTAAACAATCCCGCATTAACTGCAAGTAGATATAGAGAAGCAAAGGCTGGTGGTTATGTTCTACCATATGAAAAAGGTGGATTGGTAAAACCAAAGAGAGATAAACCACCAAAACCAAGATACCACTACAAAAAAGCACTAGTAGAACAATATGGAATTCCTACTGGAGCAGAAGGATCTTTTAGACGTTATGCCGCTGGTGGATTGTATGTGTTTAGTACAGCACCAATAGGTCCTCCTAAAATGATGGGCAATGGAAAAGGATTTTCTGATACATATGGTCATCATGCTGGATCATCAAATCCTTCACCAGGAAGTCCAAATGGACCAAGACCAGGTGGTATTCCTAGAGATTATTTACTTTCTACAAAAAGTAATCCATCCACACCAGATAGTAAAGGAGATAGACATCCTATAAGAGCTGGAATAACAGGGAAGGTTGTTTCCGTTGGTGAAAACTGGGGTGCAGTTATGGTTGCAGATGCATCTGGAACTCCAATTTTTAGATCTGGCCACATGTCTGGTATTAAAGTTAAAATGGGTCAGATGATTAATCCATCAACTATCATAGGAATACAAGATTCTGTTGGAATGAGTAATGGATATGTTCATGCACATATTGAAGCTAAAACTCCAGCATTACATAACGCATGGATAAGAGCAAACGTTGGTGCTACATCCGCTGATACTGGAGCAGATCCAGCATCTCCAGATACCAGTGGAGGTGCTGCCCCTGGTGGAGGAGGTGGAGGAGGTGGATCTGATTCATCTTCTGCTAGTGGACTTGATTATTTAAAATCAGCAGCAGGTGCTGGTGAGTTCACTAAAAATCTTGCAACTTTATTTAGTGCATTAACTGGAGCTCCTGATCCAGGAGCAGCTGCTGGTGGAACATCTACTAAACCATCTGATCCAAGACTTGCCTCCAAGAGTTCAGATCCAACAAAATCTACACCTTCTGTTTCACCATCTCCATCTGCTGGTTCTACACCATCATTAAAACCAGCATCACCAAATAAATCTGGAAGTACATTAACTTCTGCTCAATCATCATTGAATCAGAATAAACTTAACGAACAAAATAAACAAAAGGTGACAACAACACCCTCAGTACAACAACCACCAACAGTTATTAATCAATCTACAGCATCAAATCAATCTATAGGTCCAACTGGAGTTAATGATCCTGCTCTTGCTACACATTTTACAAATCTTAGACCATAGGGAGGTAACTATAAATGAACGCCCTAGTTAAGATTGATCCTAAAGTTTTTACAACCGCAGTAGTAAAAGCAAATCCTGTTATTCAAAAGACAACTGTAAAAAAACAAAAAGATTTAAAGTCTGCTTCTTTGCTTGGAAAAAATCTTCTTAAGTTATTTGAAAAGAAAAACAAAGATCAACAAAGAAGAGATGCAGAAAACAAAAAAGAACTTGAAAGACAAAAAGCATTAGCAGAAGAAAAAAAATCTGAACAAAAGAAAGTAGGTGGAAATATATTAAGAAGTACTTTATCAAAAGCAAAGGATATTATTGGTGGACTTCAACAACTTATCCTTGGTTTGATTGCATACAAAGTTCTTGATTGGATTTCAAACCCAAACAATTTTAATCAGGTCAAAGGACTTGTTACTGCACTAAAAGGAATATTTGATTTTGTTTCTGCTGCAGTGACATTTGGTGTGACTAACTTGATGGAAGGTATCAGTCAATTAGTTGCTGGAAATCTATTAGAAAAATTCCTAGGAATAATAAAAATTATTGTTGGTGTATTCGTCCTTAGATGGATATCAAATCCAGTTAGTCTATTAACAGATCTGGGAAAACTAGTTAGAGCAATTCCTAAAATTAGAAAACTGTTTGGATTTTTATCTGACGTAGGAAAGAAAGGAATACTTCCTGCAATTAAAGATGCAGTAAAAGCACTTGCTGCAGCAAAAGGAATTACATCTAAGTCAATATCCACAGCAGTACGAAGATCTTTACTTAGAATATTAGGTAAGGGTAAATTCAAAGCATTAATTGCTGGATTATCTAGAGGTGGTGGTGCAATTGCAAAATTACTTTATCAAGCATCTGGTGGTGTGATTAAAGGTGGAATACAAAGAACTGCAACTAGGCTAGGTCTAAAATTATTAGGTAGAAAAGGTCTTAGAACTGCAGGAAGAATATTTTCCAAGATTCCTATTGTTGGTGGTCTTTTAGATTTTGGATTAAATATTGCTCTTGGTGATCCAGTAGATAAAGCAGCAGTTAAGGCAATTGGATCAATGCTTGGTGGATCATTGGGTGGTCTTATTGGTTCAGTTATTCCTGGTCCTGGTACTTTTGTCGGATCATTACTTGGTGGATTGCTTGGTGATTATCTTGCAGATAAGGCATATGGTTTCTTTAAAAACATTAGTAGTAATGCAAACAAAAAACCAGTAGAAGGAGAGGATAAAGTTCCTGGTCTTGCGGTTGGTGGTATTGTTACTAAACCTACACTCGCACACCTTGCAGAAGATGAACCTGAAGTTGTCATTCCTTTAAGTAAAGTTGGTCCTGGTAGTATTGTAGAAAGTATATTGGGAAAACCATTTAAAATTCTTGGTTCAGCATTCTTAGGAGCTTTACTTGGAATTACTGGTTCACTTGGACCACTTGGATTTATATTACAACCAATTATTAAATCATTACTTGGACCATTCATTAAAGAATATGGGATGAAGAAATTGCCAATGAAGAAAATGGCACAAGGACCATCTGCATCATCAAATGTAGAAATTAAAAAAAGTGATAATGGTGAAGAACAAAGTGTATCAAAATTAATTGGTTCATCTCCTAGAAAAAATGGAACAGATGTTATTTCTTTACTGAAAAGAATTGAAGATGCAATGATTAATTTCTCTGGAGCAGCTGTTGGTGGTGGGGGAGGTAGTGGCCGCGGTCCTGGCGGAGACGACGACAAAGCACCGATGGATGTTGGTCCTATTGCTGCTGGTCCCATGCACCAAAAGGGTGCCAATATTGCAAAAGAGTTGATGAGACTCTTAAATATTAAAAATTATCAAGCTGCTGGTATTGTTGGCAACTTAATTCAAGAAAGTTCTCTTGTCCCAGACAGGGTTCAGGGATCTGGAATGAAAAGAGGTGTCCTTAAACTTGATGGAAAAACTGGATATTCTTACCCACAGTGGACAGATCTAGGCAGGCAGAAAAATTTTGCCAAGTATATGGAAAAGAAGGGTCATGATTGGAAGAATAAGGGTGCTACTGATGAGTTAGCAACTGGATTCCTTGCTATTGAATTTAAAGAGTATATGTCCAGTGTATTTACTGGCACAAAGAATGTTGCTGCAGCATCAAATTGGGTATTGAAGAATTACGAAAAACCAGCAGATCAGGGTCCAAGAGAGCAACAAGAAAGAGCGCAAGATTCTGCTGCAGTTTTGGCAAAAATGGCAACGGGTGGTTCTATAAAAGGAAGTAATAAAGAGAAATTCTTTACTGTCATGAATATGGCAAAACAAGCTGGAGATAAAATTCCAGAAATTACTGCTGCACAATTTGCATTGGAATCAGGATATGGAACTGCAGTAAGTGGAAAGTATAATTATTTTGGACAGAAAGGAACTCCAGGAACTAGAAAACTTACCACTGAATATTCTGGTGGATCTCCATATAAAACATATGCAGTATTTAAAGATTATCCATCACCGCAGGCTTCAATTTCAGAACATGTAAAAATGTGGTCTCTTGATTACAAGCACTATAAAGGATATGGTAATTCTGGAAACGCATCAAATGCCGCATATCTATTAAAGAAACAGGGTTATGCTACGGATCCAGCTTATCCAGGAAAATTAATTAGAATTATCAAAGAACAAGGATTGAATCCTGGTAAACCAAGTCCTGAAAATATACCGGCTGGTGGAGATGCATCTTCATTGGGTGGTGCATCTGGTGATACAGGATCAGTTACTAGTGCTGGTGGTGCTTCAACAACACCAACCGAATCATCAACTGGACTTGATTATTTAAAATCAGCAGCAGGTGCTGGTGAGTTCACTAAAAATCTTGCAACTTTATTCAGTGCATTAACTGGAGCTCCTGATCCAGGAGCAGCTAAACCATCAACTCCTTCTTATTCATCAGGTAAAGTTGATAAGGATGCATTCAAAAATATCAAACCACTTACAGAAGACTTCAATAAATATTATAACAGCAATCAATCAAATACAGTTGCAGTAGCATATCAAACACCAGTCATAATAAATTCGGGAATAATCTCAACAACAATTATGCCAGGTGAAAGTTCTTTGAGTAAAAGTATGAGCGGTTTTAATTTAGCACAAAGGTTATAATAAATGGCAAATTCAAATCAACAGTTTCCAGGTGATTTTCAGATTGAATCTATAATACTGGAACCAATTCCAGGAACCTATACTGGTCCGTTGGGTCAACAAATTGACATCAGAGAATTAATGGTTGAGATGAGTATATACCAGAGTATTCTCTCACCATCAGTTTCAGCTGACATTCTTGTCTCTGATAGTGGAAAGAATTTAATCTCAAATATTCCTTTGATGGGTCAAGAAAAAGTTACCATTAAACTAGGAACGCCAAATGGAAAGAAATATACACTGGTATTTTTTGTTCACAAAATTTCTGGACGAACATTAAAAGAAAAAAATCAGGCATATATTATGCATTTATGTTCCTTTGAATTGATTATTAATGAATGTGCAAGAATTTCTCAAAGATTTAGAGGATTACATCCACATGATATTGTGCAAAATATTTTAGAAGAAAATTTAAAAACATCTAAAAAAATAGTAACTGATCCATCATTACACCCAGTTGATTTTATCGCTCCTTTTTGGAGACCATTTGATGTGATTAATTGGCTTGCAAAAAGATCTGTCTCTACAACAACTGCAGACTCATGTGGATATTTATTTTATGAAACTTTATCAGTAGATCCAATTGGTTCAGACAATCAGGCTGGTGGATATGTATTTTCATCGATTGATACCCTCATTCAGTTACAAAAGTCATCTACTCTAGATGTGTTTACTTATGCACCAGCTAAAACAGGAGATAAACCAGATGAGAAATTATATAGAATTAAAAATTTTAGATCTCCAGAAGTCTTTAATCACCTAGAAGATCTTAGAATGGGTTTGTATGCACACTACTCAATTGATATTGATTTTATGAATAGTAAAAAAATTACAAGAAATAATACAGTAGATGAGTGGTGGAATGGATCTGTTGCTATGAATAATTGCAGAGCATATAGATCTACTGGTCAGGGTGGACTACACCCTTCAAAATTTGCAACGAGAGTTATTTACAGACCTCTTGCAAATCAATTGTGGGACGAACCAGGTGCAACAAATAGTTCACCAAATACAACTGAAGACCTTGATAAATTAAATACAATGTTTGATAAAGCAATTTTCAGATTTCATATGTTGAATTATAATAAACTTGAAATAGAAGTTCCTGGCAATATGGATTTGGTTCCAGCTAAATTAATTAAAATTAGTATACCATCACCAGAAACAAAGGAAGGTGATGATCAAACAAGAAAAGAAGATAAAAAATTAAGTGGTATATATATGATTGAATCTATAAGACACTCCTTAAACAGATCTCAAATGTTTACTCACATAACTTTAATTAGAGATTCCATTGGTGGTAATCAAACAGAAGATCCAGCATTCCCAGTAGAAAGTGAAGACAGTACTCTTGGTGAAAATTCAAATAAGCAACCTTGAGGATTTTATACTAAATAAATGAGGAGGATTTAAAAAATGGAAAACATTCAACAACATATTGCACATGATAAAAAAATTCTAGATGATCCACAGACTTCTCCCCAGTCACGTAGACACACTCAAGAAGAATTATCATCACTAGAAAGGTATCATCAGAAACATCCAGAGGATGACCACGACCCAACACCACTGGAACTTTATTGTGATGATAATCCAGATGCATTAGAGTGTAAAATTCACGATAACTAATAACAATTATGAACCCAGGATTATTAACTGCAACAAATAATGTAAATGCAGATCCAACTAAGATGTGGTATGGAGTTGTAGAAGGAACTTCGGATCCAGATCCAGCGTTGGGTAGAGTTAAGGTAAGAATTTTTGGTTTTCATACCGATGACAGAAAAATTTTACCGACAGATGATTTACCTTGGTCTGTATTAATGCGTCCAACGACAACACCAGAATCAACAGGAGCATTAAAAGCAGGTAATGTTGTTTGTGGTATATTCATGGATGGTGAAGACTGTCAACAACCACTAATTCTTGGTTCATTATTTACAAAATTAAAAACTCTTGGTGCAGAACTTGGAACTCCTGATGATTATCAAAATATAGGTTCCGCACATAGGATTGAATATACAAATCCACAACCAGCACAAACTGCGGAAAGTGGAGTCGTTCAACAGTCATCCCAACAACCACCAAATGCAGCAAACCCAGCAGCAACTGGTGGTAATGTTGTAGTTGCACAAAAGAAATCTGAAAATGAAGAAAAATCATTATTAAAAAAATTAGAACAAGTATTTATGGCTCTTGGAGCAGCACTACAAGGGTCTGAATATTATAATGGAGGTGGAGTAAAATTAACTCAAGATGTTGATAAAACACAAGCTACTATTCCTGTTTCAAGAACATCATCTCTTCCACCTAGAGGATGGTTTCGTTTAGGATCTGAAGAATTAACTTATGAAGGTTACAACAAAAAAAATTTATTGAATGTTAAACGTGGTGTTAAGTATGGAACAAATGGCGGAACCACTAATCCAGCAACACATTCAAAAGGAACTACAGTTCAATTTTTTGGTGAAGCATTTACGAGAAAAAATCCTACAAGTAAATATACAGGAAAAGAAATTAAAGTAGCAGAAGAAATTAAAAAAGCAATTGAAGTTGCTAATGGATATGTAACTGGAGTATTCAATAAAGTTAAAGGTTGGTTGTTGAATTTAGCTAGTGAAATCATTGCAAAAATTTCTTTATTTTTCAAGAGTCCCATTCCAATGACTCTTAAAATTATATGTGATGCTTTGATGATGATTCTAAAAGCAATTGCATGTTTAATAACAAATGATTTTATCAATTCTATTGTAGGCTTAATTGCGGGTGGATTAGAATCATTACTTATTAGTATGGTAAATGAAATTATATCAAAAGCAATGTCACTTCTTGATATGGTTCAACAGTGTCTACAGAGTGTGTTTGATGCAGTTACTAGTTTAGTTACTGCAATTACTTCAATCACATCTATGATTTCTCAAGTTGCAAGTATGTTTGGAAATATAGGAAATATTAGTAACATAACAAGCGTAGCAAGTATTATAAGTTTACTTGCTAATTTGTTGGGAATGTTCTTGTGTAACAAACCAAAAGAAAATCCTAATCAATATTATAAAATGAATAACGGAATGACTCCTTCTGGTTGTGAAGATAAACCACCAGCAAAAGTATATGATAAAACTCAATTAGATTGTCTAGATCAATTTGATGTAGCAAATTTAGTTCTTGGTAGTTTATCAGCACCAGTTACTGCACTTAATACTATTTTGGATTATGGTGGAGGTATTATTCATCAGTTCGATTCAACACCAGATTTTATTCGTTCACATATGGAACTTGGTAATGGTAATGCTCTTGTTGCAACTAAAGAGGGAATTAGAATTACAACAGCAGGATCAAAAGAGGAAGTTATAATTCAAAATGGTGTAGTTAAAGTTAGAGGTAATTATATAGTGGATGTTGATGGTGATATCAGTTTTAACTCTGGTGGTAATTTTACAATTAATTGTAAAGATTTTTCAGTGGTTAACAGAGGATTGCAAAGACATGAATCTCTAGGAGAAGCAGAACTTCTTTATAAAGATTCAGTACACATTAAACCCATCAATCAATATCTTGTTACAGGAGCAAAAGTTGGTCTTACTGCATCGGGTGGTGTAGAATTTGCTGGAGGACATTTAACTTCCCTTGTTAGTGAAATTAATTGGGCATCATTAGGTAGTACTAATTCCTTATCAATATTTAAAAATGGAATTACTGGTCTTAAAACAAAAGTAGTAGCAGCTGCGGACTCGGCGCTCGTAGGAGGAGCAAAGACCGATACAGTAGGAGGGGTTAGAGGTAATCAAACGGGTGCTGCTGAATCAAACACAACAGGAGCTGTCACAAACAACACAGTAGGAGCAGCAGAAATAAATAATGCTGGTGCTGCACGAGTTAACACAAGTTCCACTCAAGCAGATACAACTGGCGCAGCAACTAAACAAACAGCTGCTAAGAACGAAGTCAATGGTGCCCGTTGTGTCACTACTGCTGCTCAGTGTGAAGCGGCTGCTTGTAGAGCTAAGGCAGCAGCGATTCATATTCAAGGATAATCCACTTGACACCCCTATCTGATTGTGGTATACTACTATTGTCCGTGTGAGGGAAGTGTAAATCGAAATTGACCTTTCGTTTTCGAAATACCCCCGAAAAATTTTTCTGGCCAAAACAGGCTCTAGGGTTTTTCGGGTTTTTTGGGAGTGTAGCCCAGCGGAAGAGGCAGTGGACTTAAAATCCATCCAGGGTGGGTTCGAATCCCACCACTCCTATTGAAAATATTAGTATTTTCAAACAATAAATAATAAATCATCTTGAGGATTTATGAATTGGACAATCTTGGAAAACATTGTACTTTAGAAATTTATGGAGTCTGTGATTCACTTCTCAATGATTTAGAGTTCATAGACAAAACAATGAGAACAGCAGCTATTAAAGCTGGTGCCTCAGTTTTAGATTCATGTTTTCACCAATTCACCCCACAGGGAGTGACTCTAATACTACTTCTATCAGAATCTCATATCTCAATACATACGTGGCCTGAAAAAGGGTGTGCTGCAATTGACATATATACTTGTGGATTAAGTAATCCAGAACGTGCAATGTGGCATTGCATCACAGAATTTAAAGCAAAAGAACACAGTTCAAACTGTTTTGATCGCGGTTAATTTTTTGCCTCTCTAGCTCAGTGGCAGAGCACTCGCCTTGTAAGCGAGCGGTCATCAGTTCAAGTCTGATGGGGGGCTTTTTTAAAAATAACTTGTATAAATAAACTGTAAGAGGTTTTCATTTAGCGGAGTTATGTAAATGCCGTTAACAAGAGTTACTAGTGGTGGTATTGCAGAAGGAGTTACAGTACGTTTTGGAGCAGGAACTGTTTCAACTCCCTCCATTACTTTCCAAAACGACACAGACACAGGAATTTTTAAAGGAGCTGCTCAAGGTTCTTTTAGTTTTGTAGCAAATGGTGCTACAAAACTTACCATTGATTCTACAGGTGTTCAACTTCCAGTGCCAGTTGATATCACCACACTAAAAGTTACAGACGGCAGTCTTAATATTCCATCTATTACTTTCCAAAGTGATCAAAATACTGGATTGTTCAGAAGCACAACAGATACATTTAATTTAGTATCTGGTGGTGTTGCTAATGTTGTAATCAAACCAAATAATGTCGATTTTGAAGATGGTATAGATGTTAATGTAAAGGACAACCTTTTTGTTACAAAAGCTGCAGAATTTAATGAGACAATCACTCTTAAAGGTTCTACAACTGCAGCATCAGCATTTCTAAGAATTACAGACGGTAATACTACACCAGTAACTACATTTCTAGTTGATTCTTCGAGTGGAAATACTACAGTTAGTGGAACTTTAACAGTAACTAATAATGTAGCTTTTAATAAAAATGTTACAATCAGTGGGTCCGATACTCAATCAACAGAATTTTTTAAAGTTCAGAACGGTTCATCAGTTGATAAATTTGTTGTTGATTCATTCGACGGAAATACTACAATCAGTGGTACATTAACTGTTAATACAACCGCAACAATTACAACATCTTTATCAGTTCCATCAATTACAAATACAACTTTAACAATTGGTACTACTACACAAGGTAGACTTAAAGCTGTAAATGCTACTGGAACTAACACTGCAGGAACTAGTTTAGATATTCAAGCAGGAGCAGGAACTGGTAGTGCATTAGGTGGCAAAGTAAGAATTTTTACATCAAGAGCAGGAGCTTCTGGAACTTCAACAAACAATTTAATTGAAACTTTTACTATCCACCCACAAGGAAATGTTGGAGTTGGTGTATCGGATCCACCTCCACAATTTAAATTTGTTGTTGATGGTGATATTAATTGTCTTGGTAGTGTAAAACAAAACGGAATTAACATCACTACACTGACATCTACATCGAACCTAGGTCTAATTTTAGCCCTTTCATAATATAAATAAAACAAGGAATTAACACAGGAACAGGAGACAATGGCAAAAAAACTTATTGTAGATTATAGTTTCACACCTTCAATTAAGCAAATTGTAATTCAAGGCAATATTGCAAGAGAAAGACTCATTCTAATTACTAACGTAACTAGAAACGTAGTAATTTACAACTTCACAGAACCATCACTCGGTCTATCAACAGATCCAGTATATGATGAGGAAAATGACACTACGGTATTTAACCTAGTTTATAATACAGCTTCTGCAAACCATGCAGCGGATGACAAACTTCAAATTTTTATTGAAGATGTTTACACCAGATTTGGTCCAGACGATACTTTCCTAGATCCAGTATCAAAAATTCGTGTAAGTACTCCAGAAAACCTAATTGATACCGACTTTGAATTTGGTCTTCAGTCAACTAAGTGGGAAACTCTTCGTCTTGTAAATAATATTCCATCATTCTATGCAAGAAATGGTGAAGTTCCAATTATAGTTTCTACTGTTAGAATTTCAAATGGATCTAAAAACGTAACTGTTAATACTGTAGGTCCACACGGGTTAACTGTTGGTACACCAATTGAAATTAATGGTTTATCAAGAAACAATTATGAAGGTTCATATGTAATTACTTCCGTTCCTAGTACCTCCCAGTTTATTTACAAAGTTCCTTTTAATGGAAATGTTTCACAAACTATTAGTACATCATACACTGCTGTAATTCCTGGTTCATTCTATAATGGTGCATCAATTGGTGTTTCTGATATTCAAACTGACAATGCATCACCATCAGTTCTTACTGTAAATACAAAGTTCCCACACGGTTTTGCAGTTGGTACAGAAGTTTTCCTAAGTGGTTCGACTGCTTCTCAGGTATTCACATTTAACGCAGGAACATCTGGAATTGTTACCACGACACCCGATACCTTAACAACAACTAAAACAGCAAGCAGTAGCGGTTCTGGTGAGAACACGTCAGACTATCGTTTCAGACCAATGGTAATTGATAACTTCTTAAATACAAATACCAAATATGCTGGTTCTGCAAATATTAGTACTACAAACAGCACCATTACTATTTCAAGTCATGGATTTGCTGAAAATAGACCAGTAATGTATGTTTCACCTGTAGGAAACACCAGTATTGGTGGACTTACTAGTTTAAGTGTACTTTTTGCAAAAAGTGTTACTACAAACACTTTCCAGTTATCTAATACCGCTGGTGGGGCTGCAATTACACTATCATCGACTGGTACTACAACAAACGGTAACTTCAGATTTTCTAGAGTATTACAAATTGAGTCGTTAGGTTCAGGTAATAGTAATACCAATATTAATATTACTGGACACGGATTAACTTTAAATACTCCAGTAGTTGTTGTTGGTTCTGGTAATATTACCATTCAAGGAAGTACCGGCCAAAAAACAACATCTACAGTAACTGCCGCAAATATTAAAGTTTTCTTTGTTGAAGTTGTTAACTCAAATAGAATTAGAATAAAAGCTACAAGCACTGGATCTGCACAAACTGTAACTGGACTTTCAGGAAATGTATTTATTGCTCCAATTACTTTAATTGCTGAAGCAAACTCATTCTTTATTCCTTCTCATGGATTTAGTTCTGATGATTTTGTTCAGTATCAATCATCTAACGTAATTGGTGGTCTAACAAACAATGAATACTATAACATTGAAAGAACAAGCGGTAATCTCTTTAAATTAAAAGATAAATCAACTGGAAGTGTTATTGATTTAACCACATATGGTTCTGGATCACATAATTTTAATATCACTACAACCAATCCAGCTAGAGATACTATTCGTATTCCTGCAAATGGATTTACTGCAAACAGAGTACTTACTTATGACTCTGGTGGAAACCCAGTTATCGGTGGTTTAGCAAATAGTACTAATTACTTTGTAAAATTAGGTGGTCCAAGACCATCAGCCAACACAGCAGAATTTTTCAGATTATCATTAAACCAAAATGAATATGCTATTTCGAGTATTAATTTAGCAGCTAATGCAACAACATTTACAGTTCAATTTGGTTCTACGGCTGATTTAAGTGTATTTTCACCAGGTCAAACCGTATATATTGGTGCAGCTAATAACCCTTATTTCAATGATGTTTGGACAATTGCAACTAATGGCGTCAATAACAGTGAAAAGAGATTACTTCTTAATACTTTAGCATTTAAAAACACTTCAGTTGCACGAACATCAACTGGTGGTCAACTAAACTCATTTGTTGATCTAAACCAAGCATCAACTGGTAATCATAAACTAAGTGCTTCTGCAGACAGACTTGCTGATGATATCTATCCTATTGGTTCTGTAGGATCGACAACTTCCTTTACTCTTGTTTCTGGTGCTCAAATTCCATCTATCACCAAAACATTCAGTCCATCAGATCCTCTAATCTACAATCCAGGTACAGAATATGTACATTGGTTTAAGATTCCAGGTCACAAATATGCTGATGCCACTCCATTAACATATGCAACTGGTGGTGATACTGCAATTGGTGGATTAACTAATGGTCAAATCTACTTTGCAATTGTTCGTGATAGTGATTTCATTTCACTTGCATCAAACCAGACAAATGCTTTGAATCGAGTTGCGATGACATTGACTACGAGACCAGCTGGTTCTGCTCACTCATTCACAACTGCAAGTATTGGAGCTTACTTACCTGGTGCAGGAACTTTGAGTATTACAGATCCAGCAAGTCTAGTTGTACAAGGAACAAACACCAAATTTTTGAGTGAATTTAGTTCTGGTGATACTTTAAGATTCTGGAATACTGGTACAAGTTCTCCTGGAACTTATTTTGAATTTGAAATTGAATCTGTAAAAGCAGATGGATTCTTGAAGTTAAAAACATTCCCTGCAGGTAAAAGTGTAACTGGTGCTGGTGTAGCTGTGGATAACCTCTTCACACTACCAACAATTACCGCAGCTACATATGTAACTCCAACCAGACTATATGTTAAGTCAGATGCAACTGCTGCACACAGACCATTTGACGGCGGTGTAACTGTATATGCTGGGAACATCCCAGATTCACAAATCATTCGTCAAACACGTAGATATTTCCGTTATCAATCTGGTAAAGGTATTCAAATTTCACTTGCTGTAAACTTTAACCCACCAGTTGATGTTCATAGAGTTACATCATCAGGGACAACTGCAACTGTTGTTACTAAGACTGCTCACTTCTTAAAATCTGGTGGATCTTACCAAATTCAAATTAGTGATGCTGAAGTTCCATCTGGAAACAACCCATATAACGGAGTATTTGAAGTTGCAAGTATCACTAATGATTATGTATTTACATATAACTTCATTACTCACAGATTTACTGGTAATATTACTAATGGTTCATCAACAATTTCTAACGTTATTAAGACATTTAATGCTACTGTTTCTACTGCAAACCTAAGAGAATTATCAGGAATTTCCTCAACCAATATTTCTTCACTGCAACCAGGAATGGAAATTAGTGGAACCAATGTTCTTTCTGGAACTAAAATTAAGAGTGTTAGAAATGCTGCCCAAAAAGTAATTTTATCTAAACCGTTAGCTGATACTGCAACATCTGGAACATTCACTTTTACTGTAGAAAATATTTTTGAATTCATTCGTGAAGGTAATACAGTAACTGGTACTGGTATTCCAAGTAATACTACCATTGAGTCTGCAGATGCTTCAACCAATACACTTGTTTTATCTGCTAATGCAACTGCTACTACAGCCAACCTTGCAATTACTCAACCATCTACAGCTGGTTCTTCAATTGCATATGGATTCCCTAAGTTTAACTTAGATTCTTGGACAGATTGTGCAGTTCGCGTTGGTCTATTTGACAGTCAGAACGGTATGTTCTATGAGTATGATGGAGATAACCTTTATGCAGTAAGACGCTCATCAACACAACAACTATCTGGTACTGTAAATGTAACAAATAGATCTGGTAGAATTGTTGGAGATTCTGATACAAGACTACAAACTCAATTAGATCCTGGCGATATGATTGTTCTTCGTGGTCAGTCATATAAAGTTATACAGATTAATTCAGAATCAGAACTTTTTGTACAACCAGAATATCGTGGTGCTACTTTGTCAAACGTAATCGTATCAAAAACAATTGATACTAAAGTTCCACAAACATCTTGGAATATTGATAAGTGTGATGGAAGAGGTATATATGGTTATGATCTCAATATCAATAAGATCCAGATGGCCTACATGGACTACTCTTGGTATGGTGCTGGTAAAATTCGTTTTGGATTCAAGGATCAAAATGGTGAAGTTAAGTATGTTCACCAGTTCCTGCATAACAACAAACTAACTGAAGCATACTTCAGATCTGGTAACCTACCTGCTCGTTATGAAGTTCTAACAAAAGCTGCTCCTACATTCTCACCACTACTCCTACACTGGGGTACATCGGTAATCATGGATGGTAGATTTGACGATGATAAAGCTTATCTCTTTACTGCTGATTCAAACACCCTTGGATTTACTAATGCTGAAACAACTACATTTACTCAAGCTGCAGTTGCTTCAGTTGGTTCTATCACTGGATCGGCTAATTCTAGTGTAATTACATATACAAATACTGGATCATCAGCAAACTATAATACGGATTATGCTAGAGTAATTACTGGTACTACTATTTCTGGTTTTGGAATTAGAGCAAATACTCGTATTGTTTCATATACAAAAACGAGTTCAAGTGTATTTACTATAACTCTAGATCAACCTTTAACTACTGGAATTTCAACATTTACAGCTGCAGCTAATACAACTAACGCCAGTTCCGCTATTAGTGGTATGTCTGCATCATCTGTTGCATCATTAAGAACTGGTATGGGTGTTACTGGTACTGGTATTCCTGCAGAATCCAGAGTTGGAGCTGTATCATCAACTGGATTTACTCTTGTAAACACTAGTGGTACTGCAGTTAACGCAACTTCAACTGGTACTGGAATTAATCTTACATTCTCACCTTTTGCTCCTTCATTCACGATTGGTACTTCAACTGGTCTTGCTTCAATTTCAGCAAATGGTGTTCTACCTCTTGTATCATTCCGTCTTGCTCCTTCTGTTGACAACGGTATTACTGGTAACCTAGGTTTCCGAGATATTATCAATAGAATGCAAGTTAACCTCAAGAGTGCTGGTGTACTTTCAACGCATGAATGTGAAATTCGTCTCTTCTTGAATGCTAACCTATCGAACGATAACTTCCAGTCGATTGGTTCTCCATCGCTATCACAACTCTATAAGCACCAGATTGGTGACAGCCTACAGGGTGGTCTACAAATCTTCTCTTTCCGTGCTCAAGGTGGTGGTATTGTTTCTGGAACAAAGAGAGCATTTGCAACAACCACTTCGAATCTGTCAGAGTTAACTTCATTAGGTAACTCTATTATTGGTGGTGATGGTGTATATCCAAACGGTCCAGACATTCTAACGATTGCTGCTGTACCTGTTGACCTATCACAAATCACGTTTGCTTCTCCATTCCAGATTCAAACTCGTATTTCATGGAGTGAGTCACAGGCATAATAAATATACATTAATAATAAGGAGTCTCCCTAGGGAGACTCTTTTTTGTATAAATATTTCAGTAAAAACTAAATATAGGCACAAGACATGCCGATTGCAGCAAGAGTAACACGAACTCAAACTGTGAGTGGTGTTATACTTAAAAAAACAAATCCAATTAGTGTTGGTCTTGGTGGGACTGGAGTAGGAGGAGGAGGAAATTATCTTTCCGATCTTAGAGATGTGGACACCACTTCATTATCGGATGGATCAATGATTGTTTATGATTCTGCTTCTGGCAAATTTGAAACAACAAAATCTATTCATCCAGATGTAATTAGTAATATAGTAACAAATATCTCTGTGAGTGCCGTGATTCAAAATGTTATAGACACAACTAATTTAAACATTAATGGAGGATACTTCTAACAATGGCTACATTAATTAGAATTAAAAGATCTGGAACTTATACATCAGGCTCTCCAGCTATAGCTCAAGGTGAATTAGCATATACCTATTCCCAGGCAAATAATCCAGCAAATGGTCAGGGACATAAATTATTCATCGGTACTGGTACTGAAACGAATGGTGTTGCTGCTACTACAGAAGTAATCGGTGGTAGTTATTTTACAGACATGATGGATCATGTCGCAGGCGTAACAACCGCAAGTTCAGCACTTGTTGTAGATGCAAATAAAAGACTTGATGATTTTTATGTAGATGATATCAGAATTAATGGAAATGTAATTTCATCTACTGATATAGATGCGGATATTATTCTCCGACCAGATGGTACTGGTTCTGTAGTATTAGAAGATGATAATGCACTTGAATTTGGTAATTCAACAGATGTAAGTATTGCATGGAATAATGCAGGAAATAAACTTACAGTAACTGGTGGTGATGTAGAATTTGGTAGTACAGTTGCACTTACTCTACTAGATAATACCGTTTCTTCTAGCACTACTAGTGGTGCTCTGATTGTAACTGGCGGTGTCGGTATTGGTGGTGCATTAAATGTAGGTGGAACTTTTACTCTCACTGATGATTTAGCAGTAAATGGTGGTGATTTAACAACCACACAAACTACTTTCAATTTACTCAATGCAACTGCAACAACAGTTAACGCATTTGGTGCCGCAACAACAATTGAAATTGGTGCTGCTACTGGTACTACGAATATCAATAACAATTTAGTTGTAGATCTAGATTTACAAGTTAAAGGTGGTAATATCACCACAGATCAAACATCTTTTAACTTACTAAACACAACCGCTACTACAGTTAATGCATTTGGTGCTGCTTCAACTTTAAATTTAGGTGCAACTTCAGGCACTGCAACTATTGCAAATCCAACTGTTGCTGGTACTCAAACTACTCAATACCTCTGGAACACAGTTGCAACTACAATTAATGCATTTGGTGCAGCAACAACTTTAAATCTAGGTGCAACAACTGGAACCACTACAATTAAGTCGGGTGAAGTTGTTCTAGATGGAGATTTACAAGTTAAAGGTGGTGATATTACCACAAATCAAACATCTTTTAACTTACTAGACACAACCGCTACTACAGTTAATGCATTTGGTGCAGCAACAACTGTTAATCTTGGTACTTCATCAACATTATTTGATCTTGGAAGTCTAAGAATTCAGGGTACTTCGATCACTAGTGAAAGTGGTTCACAAACAATTACTTTAGATCCTTATCCTGCTGGTGGTGATGCAGGTGGAGAAGTTATTGTTCGTGGTAACCTAACTGTAACTGGATTATCGACAACAGTCAATTCTACTCAAGTTAGTGTTAATGATCCTATCTTCACTCTTGGTGATAGTATCAGTGAAAAGACACTTACTTCATCTGCAGCAAGTGGTGCAACAACACTAACATTTGATAATACAACAGGTCTTAATGTTGGTGATATTATTTCTGGAAGTGCAAATATTCCAAACGGAACAAAAATTAGTACCATAGATAGTTCAACACAAATTACTATTGATACTGCATTAACAGGTGGTATTTCTTCTGGAACTGCATTGACATTTACCCTCGCAATGAATGATGCTCTAGACAGAGGTATTGAATTTAAGTATTATTCATCAAGTCTCAAGCTTGGTTTCTTTGGATATGATGAAAGTACAAGTTTCTTTACTTTCATTCCAGATGCAACAAACACAAGTAATGTGTTTAGTGGTACTAAAGGAGATGCTCACTTCAATACAGTTAAGTATGAAATTGGAATTAATAAAGGTGTTGCATATTTTGATTCTGCACAGAAATTAACTACAACAGTTGCAGCAGGTACTTCAGATATTTCTAACTCATACAAAATTTTAACTTCAAATGGTGCTACAGGAGAACCAGTCTGGACTGATACTTTAGACGGCGGTACTTTCTGATCTCAATAATAAATAATTGGAGGGATATATATCCCTCTTTTTTCTGGTATATACCAACGGAGTAATTCCATATGTCTACTAATATTAAACTTAAAAGATCATCTGTTTCTGGAAAAAAACCAACTACATCAGATCTTTCTTTAGGAGAACTTGGTTTAAATAGTTTTGATGGTAAACTTTTTACCAAAATTAGTAGAGGTGGAGTAGAAAGTATTGTAAGTCTGGGTGCAGAAGAACCAGGAAATGAATACTTTGTTACAAAAAATGGTAATGATACTGGTGATGGAAAATCCGTTGGCAACGCATTTGCATCTTTAAAACAAGCTTTAACAGTTGCTGCATCTGGAGATACGGTTAGACTTGGTGCAGGTGTTTATACAGAAATATTCCCACTAGATGTTCCTCCTGGTGTTTGTGTTGTTGGTTCTGGACTTCGATCTACATTTATCCAACCAACATCAGAAACAAAAGATAAAGATGGATTTAGATTAAATGGTGAGACAGAAGTTAGTGATTTAACAATTGGTAATTTCTTTTACAACTCTACAGATGATACTGGATATGGTTTCAGATTTAAATCTGGAATGAAAACCACAAGCAGAAGTCCATATGTGCAGAGAGTAACTGTATATAATAAAGGTAGTATTACGAGTGGTTCTGATCCATTTGGATTTGATACAGTAAATAATCCACCAGTATCATATATTGCAGGTAGAGGAGCAAAAATAGATGGTGGTGTAGTAGATTCTACCACACTCGAACCTGCATTGTTATTCAATGAATGTACATTCATTTGTCCAAACAGCACTGCTTTGTTGATGACAAACGGTGCAAGATCAGAATGGGTAAACTGTTTTACATACTTTTGTGATATTTCAATTGATGCAAAAGATGGACCAATTGGATTTGCTGGTATAGGTAAAACTAGATTAAAAATTTCTGGTTTGACTGTTACTACGACACCAGTTGCAAATGATCTAATTTATTATCTAGAAGCAAATTATAATACAGGAACTTATTCAAGAACAGGAACAACTGTTACAGTAACCAAAAATTCTCATGGTTTGTCAAATGGTGATAGAGTATTTTTAGATTTTACTAGTGGTACTGCAACAGATGGATATTATGCAGTTTCTAACGTAGCAACAAATACTTTTGATGTAACAGATAGTGCATCTGGAACTACTTCTGGTAATGTTTCATATAAGAAAGCAATTGCATATGGCACAATTAGTACATATAGTTCTGGAACTATAACCTTAACAAATAAAGGTACTGGAACTTTTACTACTGCTTTAACAACACCTGGAAAAACTGTATCAGTTACAAATACTGCATCACTTTCAACTGCACAGAAAAAATTTGGAACTGCATCTTTAGTTGTAGATGGTGTTGATGATTACATAACAATTGCAGATTCCACAGACTTTGATTTTGGAACTGGAGATTTTACAGTAGAATTTTGGGTTAGACCAAGTTCAATTGGCACTCAACAAGTTATTCTTGATTCACGAACTAGTTCGGGTGATACTGCAATATACTTAGAAATAGACACCTCAGGTAATATAAGATTTTTTACCGCAAATGCATATAGGTTAACATCTAGTGTTGCAGTTACTGCAAATAATTGGAGTCATATTGCATTATCAAGGTCTAGTGGAACCACTAGATTATTTGTTAATGGAACTTTAACACCAACTACATATTCAGATTCAAATAGTTATGCAAACAGATCATTCAGAGTAGGCGCAAATTTCTCCGAATCTATATTTTATGGTGGGTATATTGATGAATTAAGAATTAGTAATATTGCAAGATATACTGCAACGTTTACAGTTGCATCTTCTGCTTTTAATTCAGATGGTAACGACAAAATTCTTCTTCACTTTGATGGAATTAACGGTAGTACATCAATTAAAGATAGTTCACTACCAACTCAAGATATTAGATTTGTAAGTGGAACCACAACAGTTGCAACTGGTACTAAAATTAGTTTAGCAGATTATCAGCAATTTGGTGCTGATATGAGATCTATTGGATGTGCATCTGTTTTTGGTAACTATGGAATTAAATCAGATGGTCCAGGTTCAACAATTAGAGTATTTGCTTATAATTTTGGACACGTTGGTGCTGGAAAAGATTTTAGTCAAGATGAAACACTTGTCAATCAAGAAAATGAAGTAGTTACTCCAAATGGGGGTAAAGTATATTATGTATCGAGTGACCATGGCGGTGATTTTAGAGTTGGTGATGCATTTTTTGTTAGTCAGCGAGATGGAACTGTAAATTTTGGTGGTCAAGATTTTACATTAAACAGTCTTTCAGATCTTAATATCACTGATGATGTAACTACAACTACACTAACACCAACAACAATTACTGTAGGTAATCTACAATTAACTGGTAATAATATTAATACTACAACGGGCAATTTAACAATTGATCCATCTAGTACTGGTAGCACAACTATTAATGGTGATGTTGCAATTAACGGTACACTTACTGCAACAACAGCATCTCTTAGTGGAATCATTCAGGGTAATACTCAAGTAGCAATTACAGATACTGGTAATAATGGTACTATTTTATTAGTTGCCGACGGAACTACTGTTGAAACTGTAACCTCATCTGGTTCTTCTATTACAGGAACTTTAACTGTTACTGGTAATGTCGGTATAGGAACTGCAGATCCTCAAGTACAATTAGAAATTGCTAGAAATAATGGTTCTTCATCTAATACACTTCGTTTTACTGATTTAGATACTACAACCACTACTGATCAACAGGTTGGTAAAATTGAATTTTTTACAAATGATACCTCTCCTCCAGGTGCTGGTGTTAAAGCTTATATTGGAGCTTTTGCTGAAGATGTAAGTCCAGATGTATACTTATCTTTTGCAACTCATGGTGGTTCTGGTAATAGTTTACCAACAGAAAGACTTCGTATAACTTCAACTGGTAATGTCGGCATAGGAACCAATACTCCATCAACCCTGCTGCACATCCAAAGTACAGATCCCACCCTCCGATTTAAGCGAAGTGATGCTAGTACTAACGCCTATGGCGAACTAACTGCAGATACTTCTGGTCTCATCACACTTAAATCAGATCCTGGTGGTGCTGCTGCAGGTAGTGGATTTATATTTACAGTAGATAATACTGAAAGAGTTCGTATAAATTCAAGTGGTAATGTCGGCATAGGAACTGATAATCCAGCATCAAAACTAGAGGTTTTAGCAAGTGACAGTGGTTCATTTAATATTTCTGCAGCACCAAATACTGCAACTTCTACTGTAAGTGTTCAAAATACTTTAGGAGATGTTGTTTTATTCTTAGGAAATGATGATAGAGTTAGTGCTGGTTTAGGAACTCTTGCAAATAATGGAGCAGTAATTAATTTTAGTGGAAAATTTAATAGTTCAAATCTACCATCAAATCGCGCTTTTGGTGCCATAGGTGCTTATAAGGAAAATAATACATCTAATAATCAACAAGGATACTTATCTCTTTATAGTCGCCCTTCATCTGGTAATTTAGTAGAAAGAGTTCGTATAGATTCAAGTGGTAATGTCGGCATAGGAACCGATAATCCACAAGCAAAGCTTCACGTAGATGGTAATACTTTAATTACTGGTAATGCAACATTCCAAAGCAATGTATTTCTTGGTGATGATGATATTTTATATCTTGGTGATAGCAATGAATTGCAAATCAGACATCATCCAAATGGAGATTCTTCAATTACAGA
>Ga0194134_10001075_pt1 | contig 38620 bp, 27 predicted proteins | sample TA2KigOff0mmetaG_FD_148602 | JGI IMG/M metagenome (GOLD analysis project Ga0194134, IMG submission 148602) | Freshwater microbial communities from Lake Tanganyika, Tanzania - TA2015056 Kigoma Offshore 0m | ecosystem: Environmental > Aquatic > Freshwater > Lake | place: Tanzania: Lake Tanganyika... | reverse complement strand
CCTCCTCATTTGATACCATAGGTATTTTTTCACGAACCATCCAAGATAACGCCCTGGTGATGGAAGTCATCGCTGGATACGATGAATGGGACAGCACTTCTTCCAAAAAATCTGTTTTGTCTTACAGTCAGCTTCTCCCTTTCAATAGAAAAGTTAAGGTAGCCATACTCAGGGAAACTCTAGATTCTCCTGCTTTGCAATCAGAAATTAAAAAGAATACAGAATCTGTTTTGGCAAAATTGAAAAAAGAAGGACACCAGGTAGAGGCAGTAAGTTTTCCGCTTCTAAAGTATCTTTTACCTACTTATTATATCTTGAGTACCGCAGAAGCCAGTACCAACCTTTCTAGGTTTGATGGGGTGAAGTACGGGTACCGATCTCCGAAGTCCACTGATTTGGAAAGCCTGTATACCAAAAGCCGAAGTGAAGGTTTTTCAGAGGAGGTAAAGCGTAGAATCATGCTTGGAACCTTTGTGCTTTCTTCCAATTATTACGATGCCTATTTTAGTAAAGCTCAAAAAGTACGAAGGGTCATCAAAGAGTTTACCGAACAAATTTTGACTACATTTGACTACATTTTGCTCCCTACTACACCCACTACTGCTTTTGCGTTTGGAGAGCACGGAAGTGATCCTCTAGCCATGTATTTGGAAGATTTATTTACTGTACAGGCATCCGTCACCGGAATGCCTGCCATTTCTATCCCCAACGGAAAGGATGAAGCAGGCATGCCCATAGGCTTACAAGTGATCACAAATTCCTTCAAAGAAGCAGATTTATATGCTTTTAGTGATTATCTTTTGAAATTGAACTAAAACCAAGCTCGATGAAAAAGTTATTTTTAGGATTCCTATTTCCTCTCCTAAGCTATTTTCTACTGCCTGTGGCAAGTTCTTTTTCACAGCAGCAGGATCCTGGTCCTCAGGGCACTTCTCAATTTGAAATCGTGATGCCCAATTACCATTACGAGTATGTGCCTGATTTCACTTACCAACAAGTGGAGGGACGAATCAAGGCCATGAATACTTCCATGCCCTTCGAACTAAATGACCGTATATTTTCCTTTATCCAATACTTTACCGTTAGGAATAGGGAATACATGAAAATGATACTCGCGCGTAAGGAAAAATATTTTCCTATGTACGTAGAAACTTTGGAGCAACAAGGATTACCCATAGAAATTCAGTACTTATCCATAGTTGAATCTGGGCTAGATCCGAAAATTAAGTCCCGGATGGGTGCCATGGGCTTGTGGCAATTTATGCCAGCTACAGGCCGCATGTATGGCATGCATGTCAATGAGGATATCGATGATCGTATGGACCCCGTAAAATCAACTGTGGCCGCTGCAAAATATCTCAAATCTTTATATGACATGTTTGGAAATTGGGAAGTAGCCTTGGCTGCCTACAATTGCGGTCCCGGAAACGTGCGAAAAGCTATTCGTAGATCAGGCGGAAAATCTATCTTTTGGGAAATTTACGATCACCTACCTAGAGAAACCAGAAGCTATGTTCCTCAATTTCAAGCCATGCTCTATATTTTGAATCACCTAGAGGCTCATAACTTGAATTTGGAAGAACCTACCTATCCACTTGCTTACGAGGAAGTAAACTTTGATAAAGCATTTCACCTGGAAAAACTTGCCGAACTATCCTCCATTTGCCTCAATGATTTGGAAGAACTGAACCCTTCTATCAAGAATAGAAAAATCCCAGAAAGTAATCGATCTCTTTCTATTCGAATTCCAAAGTCAAAAGCGCTATTTGTAAAAGAAAATTTAGCTTGGATTGGAGATTCTTTGGCCACAAGCCCAAGTACTTTTCTAGCAAGTATAGAGCCACAACCAACTACCACACTAACTCAAGAACCAAGTACCACAGAGCGAATTGCCTATAAGGTAAAATCAGGGGATGTATTAGGGAAAATTGCTGGAAAATTTGGGGTAAGCATTACCCAGATCAAGCAGTGGAACAACCTTAGTTCTTCTACCATTCGGGTAGGCCAAATGCTCTACATCTATTCCTCTTCCCTTGCTTCCAACTCTTCAGCATCAGGTGGGCAACCTCTCGCCCTGAGTAACGAGTCATCGTCTACCCCAAAAACGTATACCGTCCAACCTGGAGATTCTCTATGGAATATTTCAAAAAAACATTCGCTGACTATAGATCAAATCAAGCGTCTCAATAATTTAAATTCTACTACCATCAAACCTGGTCAACGGTTAATCATTGGGTAGCTAGACCTAACTAAAAGATGGAAGAACCTCCCCCTTTTTTTTAGATTTATTCATCTTTAGCTTTTCCCTAACTTGGTTTAAAGAAAATTAACTAGAATCTATCGTGCTACATGCCATGAAAATAATTCATCTTCTACTTGTAATCCTGTTTGGCGCTCTTACAATTTCCTGTGGAGAAGGGGAAGGATTTTCAAGTGCAAAACCTAAATCAAAAGGTACCATAGGAGAAATCGTTTTGGCGATTGATTCCACCAAATGGGTAGGTCCTGTAGGGGAAGAGTTACGGAGTATTTTTATGGCAGATATTCCAGGAATGCTTAGATCGGAACCATTATTTAAGGTACATAGAGTAGATCCAAGAGCCATGACTAGGATGCTCAAGATGTACACCAATCTAATCTATGTCACCACTTTTGACGATAAAAAAGGAGGTAGCCAAGCCATCAATGCCCAATTTACCCAGGAGTCCAAAGACAAAGCTGCGGCAGACCCCAGTTTGTACTCCTTACGGATGGAAGATGAATTTGCACAGGGCCAAGAAGTTCTTTACCTCTATGGGAACAGCGAAGAAGAATTGATAGCCAACCTTAGAAAACATAAAGACCAATTGCAAAACCTCTTTGAAGTAAGAGAAAGGGAAAGATTAGGAAAAGCCCTCTTTGCTCGATTGAATGCGGCGGCACAAAAGGAAGCAAATAAGACCCTGGGTATCGATATCATGCCTCCAGTATCCTACCAAATTGCAAAGATTGCCCCCTCTTTTTTATGGTTAAGACAACCCGCTGGCTCTGACCGTAGGCCAGATATTTCTGTCTTCTACTATGAAACAGATTATACTAACGAGACCCAAACTTTTCCTCAAAGCATTCTCTCCCTGAGAGATTCCATTGCTGGACAACATATTTTCGCAGATCCTGAAGATCTAAATTCATTCATGACTAGTGAAAAACAAATACCCCCTGCATTCCGAAACCTTGTGATTAATGATAATTTTACGGTAGAAATAAGAGGCACCTGGAAGACGAATAATTTGAGTATGGGAGGAACCTACCTGGGCTACCTGATGATTGATCAGAAAAAAGGGAAGCTCTACTACATGGAAGGTTTTGTTTATTTCCCAAATGAACTTCATGGTGACGCCTTGCGGGAGATACAAACTGTCCTTTTGAATACCAATATAAGTTGGACCGAATCCCCAGGAACTTAAACCCAATATACCCAAGAGCATGTCCATTAAAATAAGAAAAGAAGACGCCTTAAATTACCATAGCCAAGGATCTCCTGGTAAACTTCAGGTAATGCCCTCGAAGCCCGTTTCCAGCCAACTTGACCTTGCTTTGGCTTATTCCCCCGGAGTAGCGGAGCCTTGTATTGAAATAGCTGCCGATGCAGAAAATGTCTACAAGTATACCTCCAAGGGAAATTTAGTGGCGGTAATTTCTAACGGTACTGCGGTGTTGGGTTTAGGAGATATTGGTCCAGAGGCATCCAAACCCGTCATGGAAGGTAAGGCGGTACTTTTTAAGAAATTTGCGGGAATTGATGTGTTTGATCTAGAAATCAACGAAAAGGATCCGAAAAAATTTATAGAGATCGTAAAAGCATTAGAACCCACTTTTGGAGGGGTAAACTTAGAAGACATCAAGGCTCCAGAGTGCTTTGAAATTGAGCAAAGACTAAAGCAAGAATTGCATATCCCCATCATGCATGACGATCAACATGGCACTGCTATCATCTCGGGTGCAGCGCTGTTGAATGCCTTAGAACTGGTTGATAAAAAAATAGCAGACATACGCATCGTAGTGAGTGGAGCTGGAGCAGCGGCCATTTCCTGCCTTAGATTTTATATCAACCTAGGTGCAAAAAAAGAAAATATCATCATTTGTGATATTGAAGGGGTGGTACGCTTTGACAGACCCAATCTGCACGATATTCACAGAGAATTTGCTACCCATCTCCCCGTGCATACCATTTCCGAGGCCCTATCGGGAGCGGATGTTTTCCTAGGACTCTCTGCAGGGAATATCATCTCTGCGGAGATGATCAAAACCATGGCTCCAAATCCTATCGTATTTGCCTTGGCCAACCCAGATCCTGAAATTGCCTACCAAACTGCCATAGAGGCCCGGGAAGATGTAATCATGGCCACCGGTCGGTCCGACCATCCCAACCAGGTAAATAATGTATTGGGATTTCCATACATTTTCAGGGGTGCCCTAGACGTGAGAGCTACAGTAATCAACGAGGAAATGAAAATGGCTGCTGCAAAGGCCATAGCGAAGTTAGCCAAAGAACCTGTACCTGAAATTGTCACCAAGGCCTATGGAGATAGTAACTTGACATTTGGAAAACTTTATTTGATTCCAAAACCTCTTGACCCTCGACTCATTACCTGCATTGCTCCTGCCGTGGCAAAAGCAGCCATAGATTCGGGCGTGGCCAAAAAGCAAATCACAGACTGGGAAGCGTACGAGGTAGAGCTTCAAAAAAGAATAGGCATTGACGAACGCTTGATGTCAGTGGTTATTGGAAGGGCTAAAAAAGAACCTAAACGGGTGGTTTTTGGCGAAGCAGATAATTTGAAAATTTTAAAAGCAGTTCAGCTCATTCGAGATGAAAAAATTGCTATTCCCATTCTTCTAGGTAATCGAGAAAAAATCTTGTCTCTGATAGAAGAAAATTCCTTAGACCTTCAGGGTGTCTCTATGATTGATCCCGTGGAAGAGGTAGAACTGTGTAACCAATTCGCTAAAACTCTTGCCACAAAAAGGCAAAGGAAAGGCATGAGCATTTTCGATGCGAATAGATTGGTTAGAGAAAGAAATTATTTCGGTGCCTTGATGGTAGAGACAGGCCATGCCGATGCCTTTATTTCGGGACTAACGCGAGATTATCCTAAAACTATACTCCCTTCCCTTCAAGCCATAGGTGTGAAAAAAGGAGTAAACAGAGTGGCGGGGATGTACATCATGAATACACCAAGAGGGCCTTATTACTTTGCAGACGCTACGGTCAACCTAAATCCTACTGCTGAGGAATTGGTGGATATCATTGGACTTACAGCAGAGGCAGTGAAATTTTTCAATATGGTCCCCAAAATTGCGCTACTCTCCTACTCCAATTTTGGTTCGGCACAGGGAGATATCCCTGCTAAGATGGCAAAAGCTACTGCCTTGGCTAAAGAAAAATACCCTGAGCTGATCATTGAAGGGGAAATGCAAGCCAATGTGGCTTTAAATCAGGAAATACAGCGAGAAATATATCCTTTCTCTATCCTATCTAAAAAGGGAAATGAAGTGAATACCTTAATTTTCCCTGATTTGGCTTCTTCCAATATTGCCTACAAACTTTTAGCAGAGCTAGGAAAGTCTGAGGCCATTGGCCCAATCCTCCTTGGAATGAATAAACCCGTGCACGTGTTGCAATTGGGAAGTTCCATTAGAGAAATCATCAATATGGTTGCCATCGCAGTGGTCGATGCTCAAAATAGCAATAATAGACTATGATCGCCTATTTAAATGGAAGGTTGGTCCACAAAGACCCAACGTACGTACTTATAGACGTAGCAGGTATAGGCTACCAAGTAAAAATTTCTCTCCAAACCTATGCTAAAATTAAGGAGGAAGAACAACTGCGCCTCCTCACCTTTCTTCATATCAAAGAGGATGCACATACCCTATACGGATTTAAAGAAGAACAAGAAAGACGGCTTTTTTTACAACTCATCTCCATCAATGGAGTAGGTCCCAATACTGGCTTGATGATCCTATCTTCTCTTAGCTCAGAGGAAATTGAACATGCCATTCTCTCGGGGGATGTAGGTACTATTCAAGCGGTAAAAGGTATTGGTACAAAAACCGCCCAAAGAATTATTTTAGAATTAAAGGATAAAGTTGCCAAGTCATCAGGGAACGAGAGCACTGCACCTTTAGGATTTGTAACTGCACACAATAAAATTAGAGAAGAAGCGTTACAAGCCTTACTTACTTTAGGCTTTCCTAAAGCAGTAGCTGAAAAAAACATATCCCAAATCCTTAAAAATAGTTCAAGCGACCTATCCTTGGAAGAATTGATCAAAGCATCGCTAAAAACACCTTAATTGTATCTGAATTGAACTTTCAGGAGTTGTCTACTTTTTCAAGAAGGAAATTTTCAGTCCATCACCTTCTTCTTTTGATGCTCCTCCTAGGGACCATAAGTATTCCTTTACACGCTCAGCAAAGCCCTACTCCAAAAACCAAAATAGATTCCCTCAATCAAAGGAGACTTTCCAATTCATTTTTGCTTTGGCAAAATATGAGGACCAATCCCCTATATCCCTACCGCAATCCATTTTTTATCCAAAAATCCCCTTTTTTACCTCCTTCTCCGATAGAGAAAGATATTCAAGTTAGGGTAGATTCTACCCTACGATACAATTTGGTCGATTTGATGGATAGCACCCGCCTTGGTAACGAGCAAGAATACGAGTTTGATAAATTTTCAAAACTGCAAGAGTATAAAGTAAGGCAAGACTATTGGAGAACGCGCGCCCGAGGTATAGATGGAGAAAGTGCGGTGGAAGGCCGAAGCCTAATCCCTCCCTTAACGGTGAGCCCTACCTTTGATAGAATCTTTGGAGGAAATGAAATCAATATCGTTCCAACCGGAGCTGTAAACCTTGATTTTGGAGCTATTTTCAGAAGAATAGATAACCCCACCATCCCTATACGCCAACAAAAAAATGGGGGATTCAATTTTCAGCAGCAAATCCAAATGTCAGTGAATGGGAATTTGGGAGAAAAAATGAAAATAGGAGCCAATTTTGACTCTAATAATTCCTTTGATTTTCAAAATCAGCTCAAACTTGGCTACGAAGGATTTGAAGAAGACATCATACAATCTATAGAAGTGGGTAATGTGAGCATGCCTGTACAAAATCGATTGATCCAAGGTGCTCAAAATTTATTCGGTGTCAAAACTCAACTGAAATTTGGAAAATTAAATGTCAGTGCGGTGGCCTCCACCCAACGAGGTAGAAGAGATAATTTGGCCATAGATGCCAATGGACAGGGCCGAAGTTTTGACATACAAGCTTCCAAATACGATGAAAATAGGCACTTTTTTCTTGGGCATTTCTTCAGAGACAATTACGAGCGCTGGCTGAAAGGATTGCCTCAAGTTACCTCCGGTGTAAACATCACCCGGGTGGAAGTGTATATCATGAATAGGGCCACCAATACCGAAACCCTTCGAAATTTTGCGGCTTTCATGGACTTGGGGGAAGGAAGAGTGATTTACAATGCTTCGAATACTTCTATAGGTTCAGGGAATACAAACAGCCCTTCTGGTAATACCGCCAACCGCTTGTATGCAAGCATCACAGGGAACCCAAGCTTTCGACCCTTTGATACCGGATCAAGAGCCTTAGAAGCTGACCTTGGCATCAAAAAAGGAGTAGATTTTGAACAAATCAATGGGGCTAGAAAACTTGATCCCAAAGAGTATTTCTTCAACCCTCAACTGGGTTTCATCTCCTTATTTAGAAGGCTGCAAAACGATGAAGTCATCGCCGTGGCCTACGAATACACCTACAATGGGCAAGTATTCAAGGTGGGGGAGCTTACCGAAGATTACCAATCCCGCCAAGAAGACGAATTGATTTTTTTAAAACTGCTGCGTCCTGCTCGTATCAATACGCGTGTCCCTACTTGGGATTTGATGATGAAAAATGTATACAGCCTCAATGCGAGTCAGATTCTTCGGGAAGGATTTCAACTTCAAGTGATCTATCGCGACGATCGCACAGGACTAGATAATCCCTCCCTTCTAGAAGGCAGCAAGGTAAAAGATATCCCTTTGATTCGTTTGACAGGCTTGGACAACCTCAATCCCCAAAATGATCCAGCTCCAGATGGGAACGTGGATTTTGTAGAAGGTATCACCATGCTTTCGGACCGAGGGGTACTCATATTTCCAGTGTTAGAGCCTTTTGGATCTAACCTGGCCAGACGATTTCTTCCTGAGGAAGCCGTCTTGAAAGACAAATATGTCTACGATACGCTATACCGAACCACCCAAGCTGATGCGGAATTGGTCACCCGCCTAAATAAATATTTCTTAAAAGGAAGACTTACCGCAGGCTCCGCCAGCGAAATTCAGCTACCTGGATTAAATATTTCTCCAGGTTCAGTCATCGTCCAAGCTGGCAATATTCCCCTCACAGAAGGAGTGGATTACACCATTGACTACAATGTGGGTCGACTAGTCATTATCAATGACGCCATCCTTCAGTCTGGAAAACAAATAAATGTAAGTTTTGAAAAAGCAGATTTGGTTTCTTTTCAAACACGAAGCTTGCTAGGAACTAGGCTAGACTACGTGGCCAATAAAAATTTATCGCTTGGAGGCACCTTTCTATACCTCAACGAACGACCCAACGTATCCAGAATCGCTACTGGGAATGAAACGCTGCGCAATAGCTTATGGGGCTTAGACGTGAATTATAGAGACGAGTCTAGGTTTTTAACCAAGCTGGCAGATGCACTTCCTTTTACCGACACCAAGGAAACCTCTATGGTCCAATTCAATGCAGAATTTGCCCATTTGATCCCTGGAACTTCCAACACCGTAAATGGGGATGCCGCATCGTATATCGATGATTTTGAGGCCGCTGTAACTCCCTTTTATCTTGGTGCTCAAGCCAACCAAAGTTGGAAAATGGCCTCCACCCCAAAAACAGCAGACAATAGATTTGAAAGCAGCTTATCTGCAGGAGACAATTTGGGCCAAACTTACCGAAGAGCAAGACTGGCGTGGTACAACATAGATAATGTATTTTATAGAGATGCTGGCCCTGGTGTACCTCCCAATATCACCGGCCAAGACCGAAGAAATCACTACGTCAGAAGGGTCATTCCACAGGAAATTTTCAAAAATCAAGACAGAGAAGTAATTCTTGTTCCTCAGCCCCTTTTTGAATTGGCTTTTTTCCCTCACGAACGGGGCATGTACAACTATTCCACTAACCTCACTTCCGAAGGATTACTCGCCAATCCCAGACAAAATTTTGGAGGGGTAACTCGAGCTATCTCCACCGAAGTTGATTTTGATCGAACCAATATTGAATACATTGAATTTTGGATGATGGATCCTTTCCTCCCTGGGGAAAATGGAAAAGTATTAGATGGGATTTTCAATCAAAACAATACTACGGGGGGGAAACTTTTTCTCAATTTGGGTGATATCTCCGAGGATGTGATGAAAGATGGTAGTCATGCTTTCGAAAATGGCTTGCCTGCAGATGGAGACCTTACAAAAACTTCTACCAACGAATGGGGGAGAATCACCAAGCAGCAATTTCTCCTTCCTGCCTTCGATAATGCTGCTAGTGCACGTGCCAATCAGGATGTGGGTTTGGATGGACTAAAAAACGAAGACGAGGCTTCTTTCTTCAAGACTAGATTTCTAGATAGATTGACTGTGTCACCTGCTGCAAAATCCTCTATCCTGAAAGACGTATCGGCCGATGGATTTCAATATTACCTAGATCCCAATTTTGATGCTTCCAATGCAAAAATTTTGGAACGCTATAAAAAATTTAATGGCATAGAAGGAAACACTCCAGCTACCTCCGATGCTAACCTACCTTACACCCCATCGGGCACCAACAATCCAGACAACGAAGACCTGAATACGGACAATACCATCAATGAACTTGAAAATTACTACGAATACGAAATTGACCTTCGCCCTGGAAAACTCAAGGTTGGTTCTAATTACATCGTAGATAAGGTAACACACAACGAAGCTGGAGAACAAGTCAATTGGTATTTGTTTCGAATTCCGGTTAGGCAACCCAATCGGGTACAAGGAAATATCTCTGGATTTAAATCTATTCGTTGGATCAGAACTTACCTAACCGACTTCCAACAACCCGTAGTGTTGAGATTAGCAGAGTTTAGAATGGTAGGAAGCCAATGGAGGACGTTTCAAGAATCTCTAGTAGAAAGAGGCTTTTTTGAAGTTCCTGAACCGGACAATTCCAACCTCACGGTAGATGTGGTCAATATCGAACAAAATGCTCAAGGAAGTGATCAATCCAGTCCTTATGTGCTTCCTCCAGGAATCCGAAGAGACCGAGACAATACTTCTACCGTGGAGCGCAGGCTAAACGAACAATCTTTGCGCATTTGTGTAGAAGATTTGGCTCCTAGAGATGCCCGTGCAGTATTTAAAAATCTGAGCATTGATTTGGTGCAATACGAACGAATAAAAATGTTTTTCCATGCCAATAGCGCAGATGCAAAAGATGGAGAAATCACTGCTTTTTTGAGGTTAGGTACAGACTATACCGACAATTACTACGAAATTGAGGTTCCACTTAAAATTTCTTCCTTGGGAAGCAATGATCCTAGGATAGTATGGCCAGAGGAAAATGAAATAGACATCGCTATCCAAGAGATAGTAGGCATCAAAGCAGATCGTGATAATGCCCAGGCCCCTTTGACCCTCCCCTTCTCCAAAACCATACGCCAATACAAAGTCACGGTATTGGGTCGCCCTGAACTCAGTTTGGTACAAGGCATGATGATCGGGGTTAGGAATCCTGGTACTGGAATAAAATCCTCTAAAAGTGTTTGTATTTGGGCCAACGAACTGAGAGTTACAGGATTTACAAAAAATAATGGTTGGGCTGCCAATGCCTATTTAAACACTAAAATCGCAGATGTAGCCGTGGTCTCCGCTTCTGTACGTCACAATTCCATTGGCTTCGGAGGTTTAGAGACCAAGCTTTCTCAACGGAGTCGACAGGCCACTACACAATATGATCTTTCTACCACCGTGGAGGTGGATAAATTGCTGCCTCAAGGCTTAGGAGTAAGTATTCCTCTATATTTTTCAGTAGAAAATTCTACTACAAAACCTGAGTACGATCCCTTAAACCCAGACGTACCCTTTGAGGTGGCATTAGAAAAATTTACTAGTCCTGCTGCCAAGGAAGAATACAAAGGCATTGCCTTGGATCAACTTTCAAGAAAAAATATCAGCTTCAACAATATTCGAAAGCTGAAAAAAAACCAAGAAGCCCCTTCACGGATGTATGATTTATCCAACATTGCGGTGTCTTACGCCTTAGGTACAGTGACACAAACCAATGCACAACTTCAAGGCTACACCTTTAAAACCAACAAAGGAAACATTACCTATAGTTTTCAACCCAAAGAACTAAAATTTGCACCTTTTGAAAAAAAGGAAGGGATGAATAGCCCTTACCTCAAATTGATCAAGGATTTTAATCTCAACCTTTCTCCTACCCTGCTATTGGCTAGAATGGATGTAGACCGAAGATTTACGAGGACCCAGTACCGCAACGACCAATTGAGTACTGCAGGCGTAGATCCTCTTTTTCAAAAGTCATTTTTCATGAATCGTTCCTTTAATGTCAATTGGGACCTCTCCTCCAGTTTGAGGGTTGATCTTGCTTCTACTGCCTATGCCGTTGTGGACGAACCCGAAGGTGATTTGGATACCCAAGCCAAAATTGATTCGGTAAAAACCAATTTCTTACGATTCGGGAGAACGACCAACTACAACCACAGCGCTACGGTAAACTATACCCTTCCTTTAGACAAACTACCTCTTACAGATTGGGTGCAGGCCGACTACAAGTACCTAAGCTCGTATACCTGGCAAACAGGGGCCATTGGCCAAAGAGATACCTTAGGGAATGTCATTCAGAATACTCGGGAGCAATCCCTCAACGGCAAGTTTGACTTGGTAAAATTCTATGGAAAAAACAAAACGCTGGCTGCTCTAAATGCTCCCAGAAGGCCATCCATACCCGGAAGGGCTAGCACTGACCCATCTGATACTTTAGGAACGCCTCTTACCAATGCACTTCTCAAAATCGGCATGATGCTAAAAGAGGTTACCTTCTCCTATGGACTGATAGAAGGCACTTTTTTACCTGGATACATGCCCAACAGCGGATTGCTAGGCATGGATAAGGCTTGGGAAAATCCGGGCTGGGCCTTTATTTTTGGAAGCCAAAACCCTATCCTTCGTTACCAACTCGCACAAACGGGTAATATGGCTCCCAGCCCAGAGTTGACACAAAGTTTTCGCCAAAATAAGGCTGTCAATCTTAGGTTGACTGGTTTAGCCGAACCTATCCGGGATTTTAGAATAAGTTTGGAAGCCACCAAAAGAGAGGTTGGAGATTACAGCGAAATCTTTCGAGCCAGTTCAGATCTAGCTGGCGAATTTAAAACCCTGAGTCCCAACCGCATGGGCTCTTACAGCATTACCATGGTGATGCTGGGCACTACCTTTGCAAGCACAAATCAGGAAAATGAATCTACCCTATTTTCCAACTTTGAAAATTACCGCAGTTTGATCAAGCAAAGGCTGGATGCACAATCTACAAGTCCAGGGGAATTTAGTTTGAATGGACAAGATGTACTGATTCCTTCATTTTTAGCGGCCTACTTAGGAAAAGACCCTTCTTCCATCGCATTAAATCCCTTTCCTAAAACCCCTCTTCCCAATTGGAGAGTGGATTATAGAGGTCTTTCTAGACTCAAAGGTTTGAGTGACCTATTTAGCAGCATCAACCTCACCCATGCCTACAGTTCAAGCTATGATGTGAGCAATTTTTCCAACTCCCTGCAATACCAACAAGGCTTGGAATTATTTAATACCCTACAACAACTACAGCGTCCAAGTCTGACCAACTTGGAAGGGCAATTCATTCCCATTTACATTTTAAATCAGGTCGTACTTACCGAACGATTTGCTCCTTTTATAGGTATTGATGTCCTTACCAAACAACGCATGAACATTGCGGTTAATTACAATAGGGAAAGAAATTTGGGATTGAATTTTTCCAATTCTCAGGTAACAGAGCAAATGAGTAATGACTTTAGCCTGACACTATCCTATACCAAGGCTGGAGTGAAGATTCCATTTAAAATCAATAGACAGCAAAAAGTATTAAAAAATGATTTACAAATGAGGTTGGATACCAAGGTAGTTAATACCCAACAGGTACAGCGCAAAATCGGGGAAGAGGCTACGGTAACCAATGGAAATTTAAATTTTCAATTTAGACCTACATTAAGTTATGTGATCAACAGAAGCCTAAATTTGACCATGTACTTTGAAAGAACGGTCAATGATCCTCGAGTTACTACTGCTTACCGAAGAGCAACTACCGCTTTTGGTGGGCAGTTGAGATTTAATTTATCCCAATAGATTTCAATGTATTGGGATTCCTTCTAATTTTGAAACGCTAAAAAAAACCAACCATGAATTTTCCCTCAGAACTTAAGTACACCAAAGACCACGAATGGGTCAGAATCGAAGGAGACATTGCTACAGTAGGCGTAACTGACTTTGCTCAGAAAGAATTGGGTGATATCGTCTATGTAGAAGTAGAGACCATAGGTGAGACCCTTGAAGCAGGTGAAGTTTTTGGAACCGTAGAAGCAGTAAAAACTGTTTCTGACCTCTTTATGCCTGTTGCAGGTGAGATCTTAGAAGTTAATCCTGAACTTGAATCTTCTCCAGAACTGGTCAATGAGTCTGCATACGAGCAAGGATGGATGGTTAAAGTAAAGCTTAGTGGAGTTATCCCTACCGATTTGATGGACGCGGCGAGTTATAAGGCTCTTATTGGGGATTAACATTCCATGCCTCGCTTGCTTCTAGCAGTACTGTGGTTAAGCCTTTGTTGTCTTGCCATGCTTACTCCAGTATCTGCATTTCCAGAGGTTGAAGCTTTTGATTTTCAAGATAAAGTCATCCATTTTATATGTTTTTTTGTTCAATCCTACCTTTGGGTAGGATTGGGTATAAAAAAAATGGTAGGAATGGGAAAAAAAATGAGACTATTAGTCAGCCTTTTGGCCTTTGCCATACTCCCTGGAATCCTGCTAGAAAGCGCCCAAAATATAATTCCTTTCCGTACTTTCGATTGGGTAGATTTAAGCGTGAATGCCTTTGGTGGAATTTTTGGATTTTTTATCTATTTAAATTGGCCTAATTGCAAATTTATTTTGGATTAATCTTGAATAATTAGTAGACTTGTTTTAAATCTAGAAAACGATTCATCTTTACCAACCAAATTCGCCATGGAAGCAAAAAAGACTCCAAAAGCTGACTTGAACAAAAGAGTGGGTATGTTTACCAACCTTGGTCTTGCTGTTGCTGTAGGTCTAACCCTTGTTGCCTTCGAATGGAAGTCTTACGACGACAGCAATTTAAAAAACCTGGGAAACGTAGACGACAATTTCGAAGAGCTATTGGATGTGCCTATTACTCAACAACCCCCTCCTCCTCCTCCACCACCACCTATGGAGCAACCAGTGATTGAAGAAATTCCTGACGAAGTAAAAATCGAGCAGAAAATCGACGTAAACTTCGATGTGGACGTTAAAGAAACTACCGTGATCAAAGAAGTTGTAATTTCAGAAGCGGTTGTTAAAGAGGAAAAAGCAGACGAAATCTTCGACGTGGTAGAAACTCAGCCCAGCCCTCCTGGTGGAATGTCGGCTTGGAACAAATACCTTTCAGACAATCTCAAATATCCAACTCAAGCCCGAAGAATGGGAGTTGAAGGTACGGTAATTGTGGTATTCGTGGTCAATACGGATGGTTCCATTCAAGACGTAGAAGTGTTGAGAGGTATAGGTGGAGGTTGCGACGAAGAAGCGATAAAAGTAGTAAAAAATGCTCCCAAGTGGGATCCTGGCAAGCAAAGAGGTAGAGCTGTTAGGACCCGTATGAGGCTTCCTATTCGATTTAAATTAAGCTAATTGAAAAGACCCGAGGTATCGGGTCTTTTTTTATCCAATTTTGATCCAGATTTTAGAAAAGGGACTGATTTTAAATCAGTCCCTTTTCTATTTACAGCACGTTTAGGCTTTGCTCCTTAATTTTTTCCAATTCATCCTTCATGAGAATTACCTGCCTCTGAATCCCAGCATCATTGGCTTTAGATCCAATGGTGTTGATCTCTCTGCCAATCTCTTGGGCAATAAAACCTAGTTTTTTTCCTTGAAGCAATTCATTTTCCATGGAGGATAAAAAATAATCCAAGTGCGTTTGCAATCGGACCAACTCTTCTGTGATATCTATCTTCTCAAAATAGTAGATAAGTTCTTGTTCGAAGCGGTTGGCATCAAAGGAGTTTTCCTCCACCCATTGGGAGAAATATCCCTTAATTCTTTGCTTTATTTTTTCTTTTCGCGCAGGGTCATCTTCTTTTATGCGTTGCAATCCTTGGCTTATAATCGCACAATTTTCTTTCATCTTCAACCACAAAGAAGCCCCTTCATCAGCCCGGAATCGATCACATTGCGCCAGGGCTTGTTCTACTACGCGCTTTACTTGATCCCAATCTTGACTTTCCTCCCGATCAGCAGGCACATGTACCATTACATTTGGAGCCTGAAGTGCAAGCTTAAATAACTCTTCTGAGGATTCGTTGACCGATGTAGCCAGTTGCTGAAATTGGGTAAAGTAAGACCTGAATAAATCCTCATTGAGCTGCACAGGTAACTGCTGTGGGCCTTTAGGAACAAAATCTATAGTTACACTTACCTTACCTCTTTCTAAACTGGATTGTACCAAGTTTCTGATTTCAGGTTCACGGTCGCTAAACTGCCGAGGACTTCGAACAGTTAGATCCAAAAATTTTGAGTTGAGTGATCGGACTTCGACATGGACCACCATCTGGTCGTTCTCAAATCCTGCAACCCCAAATCCAGTCATAGATTTGATCATATTTCTCGAGTTAGAAATTATACCCCAAAGTAAAGTAAAATTTCAAGTCTTCGCTTTGGTAATTTCTAATGGGCCGAGCTACATCAAATTTTACATAATAATTCATAAGTACGGTGCGAAGCCCCGCTCCATAGCTTTGAAGCCAAGGATTATTAAAATTATTCAATACTATTACAAATGGTGAGCCCGGTGTATTGATTACTTCTGTATTCTGATCGTTGACTTTCTCCCAAGGAGCAGCATCGTTCCATGCAGAACCCACATCATAAAATCCTACCATCTGGAAGTTCTTTATAAAATTTGAAGTGATGTTGCCTCTAGTAAGGTAAGAAAACAAGGGAAATCTCAATTCAGTAGAAAAAGTAACCACATTCCTACCACGTATTTCGTCATAATCAAATCCTCTTAAATCTACGAAGTCTGCAAACAGTATATTGGAGTTTTCCAGCCCTTCTGGATTGCGAATGGGCGATGGTTCGGGACGATTCGCTGGGGGAGTGTAGAAGTCATTGAAGAGCCAGTTGTCCATACCCCCCACTAAATAATTTTGAGGATTAGGACCCATGAAAGAACCGTAATAAAACTTTGAGGCCAGGACTATATTCTTATGAATCTTTTGATAATTCCTGAGGTCTACATACATATTGCTAAATGACCTATTGCCATGATTAAGTCCTTGGTAATGCATGAATCCAATTTTTCCTTTGGTTCCTGTAAACGAATATAGTCCCATAGGCTCGGTCCTGTCGTAGACAAACTCTGCCTTGCCACCAACATAGTTTACATCGAAGCGATTTAACTCAGGGATCTTACTGTAAATGATAGAATCTGCATTCAGATTGTAATATCTGGTAGTGGCTACAAAGGGGGCTGCGTACAATCTAGAGTGTACATTTAAGGGGTAAGAAGCTCCTGCTTCCACTTTGGAGAGTACGTATTTTTGATAACTAATATCTCCTTCAGAGACCCTAAGGGTTTTTCTATCGTACCTTCCTCTTACATCTAATCTTGATTTGAGGTATTCGTATTCAAACCAAATATCTCCTCCAGAATCAAAATCTAGGGAAGTCATAATTCCTCCCATAAAGAGGTGATTGTCTAGGATATCGGTCATTTTGCCATTGAGGTGAATCCCAAATCCTCGAAGGGGATCAACTACAAATCGGGTGTTGATGTGATTGGTAAAAAATTGAGGTTCCATCAGCATGGGACCAGAAATTCGCTTCTGTAGATTTTGCTTACGAAAAGACTCTAGTAAATTATTTTTTGCCTCTTCCTGCTTAGGCGTAGGAGTACTTGTGTCGACAAGGGCAGCAGAAGGTATAGAATCAAAAGTATAATTATCAGTATTTATTCCTTTTTTGGATTCAAACCTAAGCCTATCTGTTGAAATAGAGGAGGTTTTTCTGGATAAGGTATCTAATGCGGGAGCTGGAAGTACCAATTCTGGGTCTTCTTGCTTCTGCACTTGAGCAGGAACCTGAGTTTTTGCTTCAAGCAATCTTCTAGCTGCAATTCTTTCATTGAGTTCTTTGGCTTGAGCCAATTGTAATCTAGGCGTGCTAGGGGTAAACTGGTCGACTCCAGAATAATTTTCTACGTATAGCTTAGATTCCTTCCCGTTTCTTACTGCATATGCCAGTTTATTCATTCGTGAATTCACATCAACTACCTCAATGCTACTGTCTATGGATGAAATTTGTGTGGACACTTGATTACCAATATTGTGTCTCATGATATTTCCTATCCCACTCAAATCACTCAGGTACACCAAGGTATTCCCATTCAGCTTTCTAGGATAACTATTTTTGCTATTCAAATTGGTGAGTTTGGTAAAGGTAGTAGTATCCTGTAGGATCTGGGCCATGTATAGGTTGTATTGGGAAGGAAAACTTCCTAAACTAGGGGTAGCCAAAGAATCCGGTTGGGCCACGAAATTGGTAGCATAAACTAAGGTGGAATCGTTTAAAAAGATGGGGTTGAGGTCATCAAAACTATCGTCGGTAAGCCTGCTTCCTTGTCCCCTGACGTTGAGGGTGTAGATGTCAGTTTTCCCATTTGAAATTGCAGAGAGGGCAATATTTTTTCCAGATTCATTAAAATCCATACTCAAGACATGAGTGATATTTCTTAGGAAAATTTTATTGCGAAGGGAACCATCCAGAGAGCGCTGCCTCAAGGTAGTTACTCCTCGTTTGAAAGAAGCGATGGCCAAGGTAGCCGAATCTCTCCAGGCAATGACCGGAGAAGATAAATTAGGTGGTAATTCTTCGTATTTAGCCCCTCCCTGGAAAATACGTTGCTCCATTCCAGAAGACAATTCCCTAGCAATTACAGTAAATTTCCCGGCATTATTGACCACATACGCCAGATGGAGACCATCAGGGCTAAATTTAAGATCGGAAATAGCCCCATTGACTCGGGAAGAAGTACTAGCTATGGCTTTGGAGGCATCCGGCGTTTTAAAATTAGAATAAACAGGTTCGTTGATCTTCAAATAAAACTGCTGCCAATCGGAGTAAAAAGTTTTGATATTGATTCCAATGGTATTGGCAATGCTATTTTCCTCATTTCTATTGATTCTAGATAAGTTCAAAATGCTAGAAACGTATCTTCTTCCGTATTTTTCGGCAATAAAATTCCAGATGGACTGGCCTACTAAGCCTGCTTCGAGATCTGTAAGAGCATATAACTTTGGATTGGAGGTATTTTTTAAATAGTGCCTGATGTAGTCGTCCATCTCCCTACTCCAGCCTTTGGCAAGGTAAAGCGCTATGCCGTCTACGTACCAATCGGGAAAATTGCTAATCAGATTGGCTTGAAATGCATCGGCCACTGAGGCGCCATACAACATTTCCCGGATAATGACCTGAGATGTAGCAAAAAGAAGATCCTCTTTAAAAACATCCATTCTTCCTTTGTAGGCAACTTCAGCAATTAAGCGGCTAAACTTCGTCTGCCCTTCTTCGGTATACTGTTGGGCGTTGAGGTCTAAGTTACTCTGAAGGCGCTCTTCAGGTGAATTATAAATGTAGATTTTAGGTTTGGTGTAAGCCACATAGCCAATATTCTGGGTAAGCTTATTGAAATCGGCTTCTAAAAATTCAATAGCCATTTTTGCCATTGGCCCACCCCTATCGTAATAGTAGACTTCAAAATTTGCAGAGGTGTAATAATACCACTTGATTTCTTTATGCTGCACCCGATTTTTCCCAAACCGCTCTTGGTCAAACTGTGCCATAGCCTTGGCTGCACTTAGCAGGGAAAGAAGAAAAATAAGGTAAAAAGAGAAAACGCTTCGCATCCAAAAACCTATTGATCGAGTTTAAATATATTAAAATACCTAGAGATGTCCACTTCAATAGGCAAAGGCTTTACATCAAAAATAAAATCTTGCATCACCTTGCTAAAGTGGGGCACCAAAGATACCCCTTTGGTACCAAATCCATTGAAGACATAAACGTTGGAAAGCTCAGGATGTTTACCTAAAAATGGTTTTCTATCCTTGGTGGCAGGTCGAATTCCAAAACCATGATGAATTATTCCTTCCACCTCAACCTGAACCAACTCTTGAAGTTTTTCTACCAACTCTTTTGCTGCACGGAAAGTAGCTCCCTGGTTCAAATCATGCCAGCTGTAAGTGGAGCCCAGCCTCACATTTCCATTGTTTAAGGGTATCCGAAAAACTCCTCTATTGACAATGCAATCCAAATCTGCTTCTTGCTTGACTTCCAGGATTTCTCCTTTGACAGGGGAAAAGGGCAAGAAGGAAAAAAAACGAGACTGCTTTGTACCCATTCCAGAACAAAAAATTACAGCCTTGGCATGCAGGCCCTTGTAATTCCAGCCTTCTCCTTGTTGGATCAAAAGTTCTTCTTGAAATTTTTCGATTCGCAAATTATCCCCAAAAAAGGAGGCCATACCATCCAATAATGTGGGGAGATCTACCCAACCCGAACCCTGGAGCATCACCCCACCAAAAGGATCCCTTACCTGGGTATATATAGAAGAAGTAAAAATTTGCTCAATAAATTGGCCTATGTTGGGGTCGCTGGAATGGCCCATCCACTCATTCTGCTCTTCTATGGTCAAAAAAGGGCGATATATCTTTTGGGGATATAAAAATTTTCTAGAGCTTATTTTCTCAAGCTCCCGGTAAAAGGGTTCAATCTCTGGAAAGAGTTCTTCTGCCATCCAGGTCTTCACCATTTTTCTTCCGGTTATGGGATTATACAATCCCGCTGCCACCCTGCTACTTTGATTGTGCATAGGTTGATCCAGCAGCATGATCCTCTTCCCTTCTTTACCAAGCCGATACGCCATGGCAGTACCTGCTATTCCTTGACCTATGATTAAAAAATCAATTTCCATATCCAAAATTAAACCCAATATTCTTTACTTTGCTTTACTATCTCAGACTTTTAGAATGCTCCATATCAAGTGCTTAACCTGTAATCCTTTTCAGGAAAATACCTACCTGATGTACGATGACCTTGGGGAAGCCGCCTTGGTAGATCCTGGATGCTATACTTCTGAGGAAAAAGCAAGGCTAGAAGCTTTTATAGACGAAAAAGGCCTGAAATTAAAGTATTTACTCAATACCCATTGCCACATCGATCACGTACTTGGAAATGCTTGGGCCATACAAAAGTACGGACTCTCCCTCCACATTCATGCCCAAGAGGAGGCTGTCCTTAAAGCGGTGCAAGTTTATGCCCCAAATTATGGTTTTCCGGCATATACTCCCTCCGAGCCAGAGGGGTATTTGACAGAAGGTCAAGTAATCCAAATTGGAAAAGAATCCATCCACGTCCTCTTTGTACCTGGGCATTCTCCAGGCCATGTGGTATTTTACCACCCTGAAAGTGGGCAATGCCTAGCTGGAGATACCTTGTTTTATGGCAGCATTGGGAGAACTGACTTGCCAGGGGGAAACCACTCCTTGTTGTTGGAAAAAATAACTACCCAACTGTTTACCTTGCCAGATGCCACGGTAATATTTTCAGGTCATGGACCAAAAACCAGTATTGGTTTTGAAAAAAAATCTAATCCTTTTGTTGGCCAAACTAGTATTTCTTGAAACTTACCGCTCATATCCCCAACCTACTCACCTTACTCAATCTCCTTTCTGGAGTCATTGGAATTATTTGGGTAGTGGAAGGTGAAGTCCTATATGGGGCTTATTTCGTGCTAATTTCGGCAGGATTTGATTTTTTTGATGGCTTTGCTGCCCGACTCTTGAAGGTGCAGAGCCTGTTGGGTAAAGAACTGGACTCCTTGTCAGATGTAGTTTCCTTTGGGGTTCTTCCAGGGGTTATTATCTTTTCGCTTGTTGAAAAGCAAAGCCCCTATCCATGGCTGCCATACCTAGGGCTGATAGTACCTCTACTTTCAGCCTATAGACTAGCAAAATTCAACTTGGACACCCGACAGGGGGATAAATTTATTGGCTTACCAACTCCCGCAAATGCCCTATTTTTATCTTCGATACCTCACCTGACGCAAACTTTCTCCGAAGCCAACTTTCTTCAAGAGCCCTTGCTGCTACTTGGCACAGCATGGATTTGCAGCCTATTGCTAATTTCCGAGCTGCCTCTAATCGCATTGAAATTCAAGAGTTTTTCCTTTTCTGAGACCAAGTATATTTATTTTATTTTGGCTTCTGCTGTTGCCTTGGTAGTGTGGCTCCAACTTGCCGGAATTCCCCTGGTTATTTTAATCTATATACTGGTCTCTCTGGTGCAACGAGCCTTGGACCCTAAATGATTTTTAGAATTAGCGTCTTTCTAGTCGCATGGAGCCTAGCCTTTGCTTCTCCTGCCCAAAACCTAAGCCATGTATTCGGCATCACCCAAGATGGGGTGTACAAAATTTCAAAATCCCAAGCTCAGCAACTGGGTTTTCAAGGGCTTACCAATCTATCCATTTACGGATACCCAGGACCCCTACCGCAGGTGCTAGATTCAGCACAGCTAGCCTTGCAAGAAATTCCTGCCTGGCAAGGGGGGGATGAACTATATTTTTTTTTGAAAGGCCCTCATCGACAAGAGATTACTGAAAAAGGAACACTTTCCTATACCCACCATCCTTACACAGACACCCTTCGCTACCTTCTTGGCAAAAGTCCTAGTCCAATTCGCCTTGAAGAAAAGTCGGGAACAGGAGAACTGCCTCCCTCTACTCAGACTTGGTACCAATTTCGTTCCATAAAAGAAGAAAAAATCAATATCCTCAATTCGGGTAGAAGCTGGTACTCAAATCCCATACGTCAAGGACAAAGTCTAATCATCAATTTTGGCCTTAGCACAGAAAGTAAAGCGCCTTGGCTACTTCAATTCCGTGTGTTGGGACAATCTACCGGCTCATCTTCCATGCGTGCATATGCCGATAATGAAATGATCCAAGACCTTTCTTTTTCGCCTTTGCTTGCCAGTCCCTACGCCATCAAAGGAAGTCAAAAGGATTACGAAGGGGAATTTTTACCTAGCTCAGGAAAATTAAATCAGTTAAGATTTGGATACCAAGGCGCAGGGTCTGGGCATGTGGACTTTGCCTTGGTAGGTATTCCTTTTGAAGGTCTGAATTTACCTGAAGGTATCTTTTTCGGTAAAAATCCTACCTACCTTCCCATACCCCTGGGAAAAAAAGTATGGGAAATTAGTGATTTTTACAAGCCACAAGCGTTTGGTTCTGGAAAGGGTGCCTTAGGGAAAAGCTGGATTATTTTTTCGCCCACATCCGCCAAATCACTACAGACTATTAAAGTCCTAGAACCATATTCCCTACCAGAGCCCAGAGCAGAGTTGATCATCCTTACTGTACCTGCCTTTAGAGAAACCGCCTTGAAACTGAAAGCGCATAAGGAAAAAATGGGGATTCTTACCGAGGTAGTCCTTAGTTCTGCTGTATTTACTAGATATGGGTATGGCAATAATGATCCGAGCGCCATTAGAAATTTTTTAGCCTCCCAGTTTCACCTGGGACAACGATTAAAAAATGTATTGTTGCTAGGCAAAGGAACCTTTGATTACAAAGGAAAACTTGGAGGAAGGCCCAATCTCCTACCTATTTATACCAGCAAATCTAGTTTGGATCCTTTGACTACTTACAGTTCAGATGACTACTATGCCCTCTTAGCTTGGGGACAAGGGGAATGGGAAGAAAGTGAAAGAGGCGATCGTGCATTATCCATTGGAGTAGGTAGAGTCCCAGCAATAACGGTAAGCGAAGCGGCAATATGGGTAGATAAAGTACTTCGCTATGGAATTTTGCGTGAAGAAGAACCTTCACTCCCTAGAATCTCCTTGTTGGCAGACGATGGAGACAATGGGGTACACATGAGAGATTCAGAAGTCCATGGAGATTATTTGCAAAAAAATCACCCCTTCATCCAAGTAGAGAAGCTTTACTTAGATCAATTTATTCAAGAAAAAAACGATTCCAAGCAAAGTGCACCAGCACTTAAAACAGCCTTGGAAAATAGCCTTGTTCAAGGCACCCAGGTACTCAATTACGTTGGCCATGGAAATGAAACCACCCTGGCTGCTGAAGAAATTTTTAATGTACAAGACCTAGCCAATTGGCCAGAGCAGGAGCATCTTCCTCTTTGGTTTACCGCCACCTGTGAATTTGGAAGACATGACAGTCCCTTTGTACGTTCGGCGGCAGAAGAACTTTTATTCGCAAAAAATAAAGGAGCAATAGGCATCATGTCTTCAGGAAGGCCGGTTTTTAGTAGTATTAATTTTGGGATCAACCAAGCATTTATTCAGCAACTTATTGATCCAGTTGGCAGGCGAAACTTGGGTGAAATCTTTAAAAACACAAAAAATAAAAGTTTGAAAGGGGTGTACAATAGAAATTTTTCACTGTTGGGAGATCCCAGCATGGGGATAGATTTTCCCCAAGCAGGAATTCGCCTTGAAAAAATACTTCCCCTTGGCAAGCAAAACCCAGTGGACACCCTTTACACCTGGGGGCGCTACCAACTCCATGCCGATTTAGTTGACGCCACAAGCCAGGCGAATCTCTCCCAATTCAATGGAAAATTTTTGATAGAGGTTTGGGAAACTCCTAGCGCTTTCACTACTCGAGGAGATGAGAATGCTCCTTTTTCGTACAAAGTAGAGGATCAGAAATTATTCGTAGGGGAAGGAAAAATCCTCCAAGGGAAAATTATTGCCCAATTTGTAATTCCAGAAAGGAAAACGAAAGAAATTGAAAATTTGAGGATACGACTACATGCTTGGGATTCTCTACAAAATGTCCAAGGAGTAGGAGTATTTGATATCCCCGTAATTAGCAGCACTTTGCCCCTTTCAACAGATAAAACGGGTCCTGAAATACGGGTTGAAATCGGTGGAAAATCTCCTAATCAAGTACGATCCATAGCAACTACCCAAGTGGAAATGGAGCTATTCTTCTTCGATCCAAGTGGAATCCATGCGGCTTCTAGTCCAAAGGGAAGAGAAATGGTTGTTCAAATCAATGACCAAACTCCCATTCCGATACCGAGCCAGTACCGAGCCTTGGAAGGAAGCTTCGAAAAAGGAAAAGCAAAGATCCTATTGACCGGTTTGAAAGAAGGTAAAAATTCGATTAGAATTTTTGCCTCAGATCTGCTGGGGAATTTTTCAGAAAGTAATTTCTCTTTGGTAGTTGAAAACAGTGAGCGATTCCAAGTACTCTCCCATCAGGTATTTCCAAATCCCTCTTCCATATCTACTAACTTTTCTTTTCGACACAATAGACCCAATCAAACCTTGCTAGGCACCTTACGCATCTATTCCCCTTCTGGGCAACTCTTAGTTTCCGATTCAAAACGCTTTCCAAGGGCAGCCGAAAATATTACTTCATGGGAGTGGATTTTTTTCACAAACAACATAAGAAATCCAGTAAAAGGAAGTTATATTTACATACTAACAATTCAAGCAGAATCTTCAGGTGAACTGGATACTGTAAGCGGAAAACTGGTCATTCAATGATAAATAATGCCATTTTAGGAAGATATTCAATTCTTACTTTAATTTTTGTTTTGGCTGGGTTTTCTTCTTTTGCTCAAAACAGTGTGATCATTTCTGGGCAAGATCCTAGCAGGAGAGTGATTACTACCGCGGTTCCTTTTTTAAATTTTGCTCCAGACTCCAGGCATTCGGCTATGGGAGATGCAGGCGTAGCTACCTCCCCAGATGCCAATTCAGCACATTGGAACGCCGGTAAACTTTCTTTTATCAAGGACGACTACGGATTTTCCATTTCCCACTCCCCTTGGCTGGGCAAATTGGTCAATGACATGTCGTTGAATTATTTGTCAGGGTACAAAAAAATTGATGAAAATTCTGCCTTTGGAATCGACCTCCGCTACTTCAACATGGGTGATATCCTGCTCACGGATGGAAGAGGAAATTCCATAGGTGAGTTTAATCCTAGGGATATCGCTATAGGTGGCACTTATTCCAGAAAATTATCGGCCAATTTAGGTCTTGGAATTTCTGCACGATTCATACATTCCAATCTATCTGGCAACATTTCCTCTGCCAGTGGGGCAGAATCAAAGCCAGGTACTGGGGTGGGCGCTGACATCGGTATTTACCATCAAAAAGCAATCGTTGCAGGTAAAAAAGAAGGAATGTGGTCTTGGGGGGCAACCATAACCAATATTGGACCAAAAATTACCTACAATAGTGCAGCAGATTTGGATTACATTCCTACCTCTTTGCGATTAGGTACAGCCTACAAAGTATTTTTCAATCCCACCAACTCCATCACCTTTGTCTTAGACGCCAATAAATTATTGGTTCCTACTCCTCCTACGTACAAAACAAATTCTGACGGTACCCTAGCCACAGATGCTAGCGGAAATCTTATTATTTCAGAGGGAAAAGATCCCAACAGACCCCTACTTTCAGGGATTTTTGGTTCCTTTTCTGATGCCCCAGGCGGCTTCCAAGAAGAATGGAGCGAATTCACCTTCTCTTTAGGCATGGAATACCTCTATGCAGATAAATTTGCGTTGAGAACAGGCTATTTTCATGAGGATGCTACCAAAGGCGGTAGAAGATACTTCACCATGGGTGCTGGATTTACCATGAAGCGCATTGGGTTAGATTTTTCCTACCTGGTACCACAAGTACAAAATCACCCCTTAGCTGAGACACTTCGATTTTCAATGAAGTATTCCATTGCTTCCAAGTGATGTCGCTGGATAGAACAAAAGCTCCACTATTTTCCTTACCAGTTGATTTTAGTTTGCAAGCTCCCCAGCAACTTGTATTAGCCTGCGGCACTACACTTTTTTATGTGCCCACTCCAGGTATCGATGCAGTCAAACTTGAAATCATTGGAAAAAGTGATAGAAATGCTCTGCCCTTAACCCAGGCATTGGTTCCTTATTTTACCCTGCAACTCCTTCAAGAAGGTACACAAAGGGCGAATTCTAGGGAAATAGCAGAATTTTTTGATTTCCATGCAGCAGAAGTGCATCCCCTGTTGAGTTATTCCCATGAAGGATTGAGCTTATTGTGCTTAAAAAAACATCTAGGCAAGCTTCTTCCTATGTTCATTTCTCTTTTCTCTGAGGCTACTTTTCCAGCAAATTTTGTTGAAAAACGAAAATCACAGCATAAACTTAGTCTAAGCCTGGAAAGGGAAAAACCCTCTTCTCGAGCAAGTCAGCTTTTCAAAAAATGTTTGTTTGGGGCTCAACATCCTTATGGACAAGAAATCACCGAAGACCATGTAAATAGTATCACACCAGAAATTCTTCAATCTTATTATTCCTCCCATTTGTGGAAGTCATGTGATCTTTTTCTATGTGGCGATTTTACAGACTCAGAATTGTACCACTTATGCAGTCAACTTAATGCTTTACCATTTAAAGGCGCGGTAGAAAATTTCGATGCAATGCAGGTGAACCGCGAAGCAGATGTTTACGAAGATCGTCCTTTAGCTCCCCAAAGTAGCCTTAGGATTGGTGCCTGGTCGATTTCCAAAAAGCACCCGGACTTCCCCATGCTCTCAATCGCAAATGCTCTTTTTGGAGGCTTTTTTGGCTCCAGATTGGTCAAAAATATCCGGGAGGAAAAAGGCCATACTTATGGCATCACTTCCTCTCTGATGCACTTGGCTGATTACAACTATTGGGTGGTGGCTGCGGATGTCAAAAAAGAATTTAGAAAGGAAGTAATCGCCGATATACACCAAGAAATGAAAAGACTTCAGGAAGAATTGGTCTCAGAGCAGGAATTAGAGGTATTGAGAAACTACCTCATTGGTCAATTGATCAATAAGTTTAGTTCTCCCTTTGATACCATAGATCAATTCAAAGCTGTTTACCAATTAGGACTCGACTTCTCCTACTTCGATAAGCGCTGGAAGCTTCTGCAATCCTTTACTGCTGAGGATATCCTGCACACCAGCAGAAGTCACCTTCGAAGCGAAGCATGCCTAGAGGTTTGTGTGGGGTAAAGAGCCCCAAAAAGCGTCTAAATAATCAATAACTCAGTAAGCCCTCTTCTTTTAGCACCTGAAAAATCTCTAAACAGGCCCATGCATCTGTGGCTGCATAGCGGCACTGCTTTTCAGTAAGGACATTGGCTTCCCAATTGGACACTTGTTCGGCCTTTGAAATCCTGATCTTAAGTACCATCCCACAAAGGTTTCGTACGCCCACATTCTGAAAACCTATTTTTTTCAATTCCTCGTTTAAATCAAAAAAAGATTGAGGGGAAAAAGAGTTGGTAAGTTTGCCCATAGCCTTTAGATCATCTTGTACGGCCGCTCCTACTTTAATCACATTTTCCTTTTCCAACAAACTCTGCAATGCAGGAGGAAATCCAATGTGCTGGAGTCGAAATAAAAATGCTCTAGAAGATGTAGAAAGCTGCAGCAAGGAAACCTGATTAAACTGTCCTTTTCTAAAAGAAGGCTTGGTCTCTGTATCAAAACCAAGGAGAGATTGGTTTTCTAAATAATCTACCGCATCCTCCACCAAGTGGGGCTTATCTATCAGATGAATAGGGCCTTCGTATTGGCCCAGTGGCAGTTCGTTTACTTCTTCTTTACTTATACAATAGGGAATCATGCACGCTCTTCTTCCTGAGGATAATAATTGATGCCTAAATTTAAATATCCATACAAGATGGTCATGATGGGACTTATGATATTAAAAAAGCAGTACGGTGCATAAGTAAAGGTGGCCACACCCAATACAGAGGCTTGTGTAGCACCGCAGGTATTCCAAGGTACGAGTACGGATGTAACCGTCGCAGAATCTTCCAAGGTTCGAGAAAGGTTCTCGTGTTTCAATCCTCTTTTTTTGTACACGTCTGCATACATCCTCCCAGGGACCAAAATGGCAAGGTATTGGTCTGAGGTAGTGATATTGAAAAAAATGCAGGTGGCTGCAGTAGAAGCTATCAAGGATCCTACCCGATGCACCTTCCGGATGACGGCTTCTGCCAATACCTTCAACATCCCACTTTCCTCCATGATTCCACCAAAGACCATGGCGCAGACAATGAGCCAAATGGTATTGAGCATTCCTGCCATACCCTTAGTTTCAAGTAATTTATTGACCATTTCATATTCAGTCACTACGCTAATCTTACCAAACAAGGCCATCATCACCCCCTTAAATCCATTGTAATAAAACGGCCCATTCCCCCCTACAATTCGAGAAATGATTTCGGGTTGAAAAATCAATGCAAATACCCCTCCCAAAAGAGCTCCTACTAACAATGCGGGTAAGGCAGGTACTTTTCTAACTATCATTGCTATTACCAAAAGGGGTACTACAAATAGCCAGGGCGTAATGTTGAAAGTAGAGGCTATGACCTTAGAGAAAAGTTGCGCGTCCGCTACATTTCCCACCGTTTCATAATTAAAGCCGATCACTAAAAACAACATCAACGTGATGATCATGGTCGGAGTGGTAGTCTTGGCCATATGACGAATATGGGTGAAAAGATCGGTCCCTGCCATGGCTGGGGCCAGATTGGTGGTATCTGAAAGTGGTGACATTTTATCTCCAAAATAGGCACCTGATATTATAGCTCCCGCAATAATTCCATCTTCAAACCCAAGAACTTTACCAATACCAAGCAAGGCCACACCCACGGTAGCCACGGTAGTCCAGCTGCTGCCAGTGGCCGTAGAGACAATAGCACTGATAAAACAGGCGGCAAACAAAAAAATGGTGGGACTCAAAACCATCAAACCGTAATAAATCATGGCTGGTATAATCCCACTCAAAAGCCATGTTCCTGCCAAAGCACCTATCAAAAACAAAATGAGGATACTACTCATGGCCGAGCTGATACTTTTTACCACTCCCTCCTGGAGCGTCTCCCAACTATAGCCTAATCTGAAAACAGCAACCAATCCAGCAATTGCTGAAGATAAAATTAAGACAATTTGATTAGGACCCTCTAGCCCATTATCTCTAAATACAATTAAGCTAATAATTAAAAGCACAACCAAAAAAACTAAAGGAACAAGCGCCTCGAGGACTTTCGGTACTTTGGGAATTGAGTTCATTTGGTTGGAGTAGGGTGTTTATAAATCATGAAACTAAATAAAAAAAATCAATTACATGTCTGAAAGTACTTCGGCCACTTCTTTTCCTACCTGCCAACCTAGGGCCACACCCATTCCTCCCATGCGAACGGCCACTGCTGTTTTCTTTCCAATGGCTTGAATAATCGGAGATTTCTTGGGACCAAAGGCCATAATTCCGGTCCATTCCATTTCCCATTCTAAGGTTTTTTCAGGAAAAATAATCTCTTTAGCAAGAGCCTGCAAATGGGCTTTTATGGCTGGATTGGTAGCGAATTCTGTAGTTTTCTCTTTCTCAAAATCTTTATTTCTAGCTCCTCCGATCAATAATCTTCCTTCAACTTCTCGGAAATACACAAACCCTTTGTCCAAATGAAAAGCTCCCTTCCACGGTATTCCGCCTGCTATGGGCTTGCTTAATAAAATAAGTCCTCTTCCTGGCTCTAAGGGCGATTCTGGCCATAATTTCTGCGTGAATGCATTGGTACATACGGCCAACTGATTTCCTTTAAATTCAAAAATTTCCTTTTTCTCTTTCCTTTCTGCAATCACCCTGCCGGAGTCCTGATCAATCTCTACTACCGTAACTCCCGAAAGAATCCTTATTCCCATTTTTGAAGCCTTGGACCACAGGGCATTGAGGTAAGCTCCAGGATCTAGTTCACCTTCATAACGATTTTTTACCACCGCTTTCACTTGATCCGAAAAGCCTAATTTTTTAATATTTTTTACTTGACTAAACACCTCCTTTGCAAACAACTTTTTCAATAATCGATTGATGCCTGGCAATTCATCCAAAGTTTTTAAGGATGCTTCGGTCAGAATTTCAAAGCCATTTCTAGATTGGTACCTCAGGGCCTTGTCCCCAAATTCCTTACGAATTTGTTTAAGTCCAGCATACCTTCTTTCTACCAATTGAAGGACTTCATCTGGAGTCATGGTCCAAAAATCGTCAACCAATTCGGATAAACTACCAAAACAAGCAAAGCCAGCATTTTTTGTACTGGCTCCAGTAGGAAAAACTCCACGATCTAGCACCAGAACTTTTGCTTTTTTTCGCAAAGATTTAAAATGTATGGCAGCAGAAAGACCAGTAAATCCAGCTCCCACGACAATCAGATCATAGTCTAGAAAATTTTTTTGTTCCCAGTAACTTAACATCAACGAATTGGATTTATTTTTTTGGTAAGGTTGATTAACTTGTAGACCAAGTAATGCATTTAAACCCAGAATCCCATGAGAAAAATTGATTCCTTACTTGCAGAATATGGCGAAAGCCACCAAAATAAAACCAACAAGTTGATTCATTGGTTTTGTGTCCCCGCCATATTCTTCAGCGTAGTAGGTTTAGTGTATAGTATACCTTCTAGCTACCTACAAACCTGGATCCCTGCTCTTGGTAATTTTGCAAACTGGGCTACCTTAACCCTAGTCTTGGTGCTCCTGTATTACGTCTCCATCTCGGCCCCACTTTCCTTGGGAATGCTCTTATTTTCTTCTTTCTGCCTTGCATTAGCCAACTACCTGACACTTATTTTTCCTGGAAAATTACCTCTCATCAGTTTGGGAATCTTTGTATTGGCATGGATAGTTCAATTTTATGGCCATAAAATTGAAGGCAAGAAACCATCATTTTTGAAGGATGTTCAATTTTTGTTGATTGGTCCCGCTTGGCTCATGCATTTCATTTATAAAAAAATCGGAATCGGGTATTAATTCAGGATACAAAATCAAGGTTGAAATAGCTGCCTAGCCCTTGTCAAGGCTGCCTGATTACCCTGTGTATGAATATTGGATAGGATGGAACACTTTTCTTTATCTGTCAACATCCAATAGAAGGAAGCCTGTTGTAGCGCTGCTCGATTGCTAAAATTATGTTCAACATAGCCCTGCTCCAATCTAAAAAAATTAGCCCGTGGTTTCCAATACATTAGATGGAGAATGCTCGTTCACTTTTCAATTTTTTATAATTTTATAGTTCCCCTTTACCAGAGATGCGGTAGATTCGAGTCCTTAACTAAGTAGCAAATGAGAACCTGGTTTTTGTGTAAAGTAAAGTATGCCAAAGAGACGGAAGAAGGTCTTTTGAAAAGTATTTCAGAACAATATTTAGTGGATGCGGTATCCTTTACCGAAGCAGAAACTATCCTGTATGCTAAACTCAGCGCCCAAATTCGAGGAGATTTTCAAGTCACTGGAATAAGTAAAAGCAATATCGTGGATGTCTTTTTTTATAAGGATGCAGAGATTTGGTACAAGTGTAAGGTAACCTACTTGATTGCTGACGGAGATAGTGGGAAAGAAAAAAAGGTGACCCAATACATGATTGTGACCGCAGTGGATGTCAAACAAGCCTATGATAGAATTCAGGAAAGTCTTGGCTCAATGTTGGTTAGCTTCAGAGTACCAGATATTACAGAAAGCGCCATCTTAGAAGTATTCCCTTTTGAAAAATCAGAGATTAGTCCAGGCCTTCCTCCAGAAAATTTCAAACCTATAACTCAGGAATTGGAAGAAGAATAAAAAAAGGGTTGCAGATACGGACCTTTTTTACTCTATGCTAAATCAGTGGAGCCTTGATGGGCAACCACAAATGCAATCAAGTCATCCACAGGGATTGCTGCACGCTGGGCGGCATCATCAATATCCTCCCGGCTTACTTGGGCGGCAAAAGTTTTGTCTTTAAGCCGTTTTTTCACCCCCTTAACTTCCATACCTACATAGCCTTCCGGTCGCATCAGGGAGTAGGCATGGACCAGTCCGCTGAGTTCATCAAAGGCATAAAGCATCTTGTCCATCGGGGTACGGGGCTCTACTCCAAAATAGCGGGGACCATGACAGGCGATGGCTCGAATGATCTCTGAATCGATGGCTCTTGCCTCCAGCTCCTCAATGATTTTCCGACAATGTTGGTCGGGCCATTGGTCCCAATCTGCATCATGAAGCAGCCCTGCCAGGTGCCATTTATGGGCTTGAGTCTCATCAAGACCCTGTTCTAGTGCATATACTTTCATCAGGTGTCCCACTTGTTTCATATGCACTTTCAAACGCTCATTGAGTACCCATTCATTCAAAAGGGCATGGGCTTGCTCCAAGGAAAGGACATTGCCTATGTTGGCAGAATTTCCAAACTCCTGACGGTTCAGATTCAAGGATGGGGTTTGCATTTTTTGTATTTGGCGAGACTTTTTTGAATTACTATGGATCAATTGGAAGGCATTCGATTACCGAATTACTAGGCACCTCTAATTTTCCATTTGGCTTTGACATAGCCCCAAAGCAATTTGGGGCTTAGGGCTTTTTTCCTCGAGATGCCTCCATCATATCCCACATTTCTTGAGGTACCATTTCCAAATTGTTAAACTCTCCTGCACCCTTCAACCATTCTCCACCATCGATGGTGATGACATCTCCATTGATGTAGGCAGAAAAATCAGAGATCAAATACGCCGCAAGATTAGCAAGTTCCTGATACACCCCTACCCGGCCTACAGGAACTTTCTTTGCAGGATCAAATTTTTTGACCAACTCCCCGGGGAGTAAACGGCTCCACGCTCCCTCCGTAGGAAAGGGACCAGGAGCTATGGCATTGGATCGAATGCCGTATTTGGCCCATTCTACCGCCAAGGATCTGGTCATGGCCAAAACTCCCGCCTTTGCCGCTGCCGAAGGGACCACATAGCCCGAACCCGTCCAGGCATAAGTCGTCACGATATTTAAAAATACCCCCGGCTGCTTGGCAGCAATCCAATGCTTACCAGCCGTAAGCGTCACTTGGGATGTGCCCTTCAAGACAATATCTAAGACGGTATTGAAGGCATTTGCCGAAAGTCGCTCGGTAGGACTAATAAAATTACCAGCCGCATTATTCAATACCCCATGGATTTGTCCAAAAGTAGCTATACACTGTGCCCACATGGCCTCTACTTGGGCCATATCTCGTACATCACAAACCAAGGGAATCACCTTTCCCCCAGTATTATTCATCATCTCTTGGGCAGTTTGTTCCAAGACTTCCAACTTTCTGGAGGTAATAATTAGGTTGGCCCCCAGTTCCAAAAAATACTCGCCCATGGCACGACCTAGGCCTGTACCTCCACCGGTAATCAAAATGTTTTTGCCCTTCAAAGATCCTTCTCGGAGCATGCCTTCCGTATAGTTCATAACATCTAATTCAATTTAACTCCAATATACCACCCCTAGAGAAGATAGAAAAGAAAAAAGGAGCTCCAAAAGAACTCCTTTTTTTAAAGGGGTGATTTATCGGTTAATTGATTAATTGGTTAATCTGCCTTCGGCAGACAGGTCGGTTAATTGGTTAACTGGAATAAGAATGTTAAGCGTTAAAGGTTAAAAATGTAAATTCTGAATGGAATTACGAATGAAGCACTTTAACGATCAGCCTCTGGATGATCAATTAACCTTTAACATTTAACAATTTCCCTTTCCCAAATTCCCGGTTTCAACAGTTAAACAGTTAACCATTTAAATAATTAATCAATAGCGATAGTACTCCGGCTTAAACGGCCCCTTCACTTCCACTCCGATGTACTTGGCTTGGTCGTCGGAAAGGGTATCCAGCTGTACGCCCAATTTGGCCAGGTGCAAGAAGGCAACCTTCTCGTCCAAGTGCTTGGGAAGTACATACACACCAGGAGTATAGTTCTTGTAGTTGGCCCACAATTCCAATTGCGCCAAAGTCTGGTTGGTGAAGGAGTTGGACATCACAAAGGAGGGGTGACCTGTAGCGCAACCCAAGTTTACCAAGCGGCCTTCCGCCAAGATGATGATCTCCTTGCCATCTACTTCATACAAGTCCACCTGAGGCTTGATCACGTTCTTCGTGTTGCCATAGTTTTCGTTCAACCAAGCCATGTCGATTTCGTTGTCGAAGTGGCCAATGTTACATACGATCGCCTTGTCCTTCATCGCCTTGAAGTGAGCACCGGTGATGATGTCCTTGTTGCCCGTAGCAGTCACCACGATGTCTGCTTCTTTAATCGCATCAGCCATCTTCTTCACGGCAAAGCCGTCCATAGCAGCCTGTAGCGCACAGATGGGGTCGATTTCGGTTACGATTACACGAGCACCAGCTCCACGAAGGGAGGCAGCGGATCCTTTTCCTACGTCACCGTAGCCAGCCACAACGGCTACTTTACCCGCCATCATCACGTCCGTAGCACGACGGATCGCATCTACTAGGGATTCCTTACAGCCGTACTTGTTGTCAAACTTGGATTTGGTTACTGAGTCATTCACGTTGATGGCAGGCATAGGGAGCGTGCCGTTTTTCATGCGCTCGTACAGACGGTGTACACCTGTGGTCGTTTCTTCAGATAGCCCTCTGATACCTGCCACTAAGTCAGGGTACTGATCAAGCACCATGTTGGTCAAGTCACCCCCATCGTCTAGGATCATGTTGAGGGGCTGCTGGCTTTCGCCGAAAAATAGCGTTTGCTCGATGCACCAATCAAATTCCTCGGCAGTTTGTCCCTTCCAAGCATAGACTTGGATGCCCGCAGCAGCGATGGCCGCAGCAGCATGGTCTTGGGTAGAGAAAATATTGCATGAAGACCAGGTCACCTCAGCGCCCAGGGCAACCAAGGTTTCGATCAACACGGCAGTTTGGATGGTCATGTGAAGACAGCCGGCCACGCGCGCACCCTTCAGGGGCTGTGATGGACCGAATTCAGCACGAAGGGCCATCAATCCTGGCATTTCGGCTTCAGCCAAACGAATTTCTTTTCTTCCCCACTCCGCTAGGGAGATGTCTTTAACTTTGTAAGGGATGTAAGTGGTAGTGGACATAGGAATATGAATTGTTAAAAATGTTAAAGGCGTTAAATGTTTAACTGATTAATTGGTTAACTGGTTAAGCTGTTGAAGGCAGGATAAACATGTTAAAGGTTGAAAATGTTTAGGGGTAACTGATTAATTGGTTAACTGGTTAATCTGCCAAGGGCAGGTTAATAAGTACAATAAACGGTGACTTTTGGGAATATTTCGGAGTGCTCAGAAGATGGTTCAATTAACGTCCTGCCTGTATTCTAAGGTTAACCTTTTTTGCCCCGCAAAGGTATTGGATATAATTCAAAATCAGAAGTAGAATCAGAAATTTGGAAACCTGATTTCTTTGATCCCAAAACTTTTAAGCGTTCCATCAAGCAACTCTAGGTACAAATCTCCTGAATTGCTCAGGCCCACGATCTTCCCTTCCACCTCTTGTTGGTCCACTGTATACCTAGCCAGATCCTTGTACAAATAAAGGTGGTCCAGATATTCTTGAGTGATTTCTTCCTTAAATCCATTTTTCAATGCAAAATATGCCGATTCTACATGGTGAATAAGCTCTTGAAGTAGGTTAGGCAAAGCAAATTCCTTTTGCGTGAGCAGGGACATGGATGTAGCTTGCGGTGCATCAAACTTTCTTTGATTCACATTGAGTCCTATCCCTACGACGGCAAAATCCCAGGAGGTACCACTCAAGATATTTTCTATGAGGATGCCTCCTAATTTTCCGCGATGGGCAAGGACCAAATCGTTTGGCCATTTCACTTGAATTTGGGGAATGTATTTTGAAATACATCTGCGAATGGCATTAGCAATTGCCATATTTAGAAATACTTGATCAGTAATATCTAAAAATTTTGGTCTCAAGACCAAAGAAAAGGTCAAGTTTTCTCCCGGGTTAGTTTCCCAGGTATTTCCCCGTAGTCCTTTGCCTTGAGTTTGACAATCAGTGATTACAATACTGCCCTCTTTCAGGTTGCCCTGACGTAGGCCCTGCATGGCTATGTCATTGGTAGAATGACACTCTGGCAGGAAAAAAACATCTTTCCCCAAAAAAATCGTGTTGGCAAGAATTTTATACATTATTTTACACTTCTAAAACCAAAGGTACCGAAGGCAAGTCTTAAATCAATAGTATGACATCAGAACAGCTGAGTAAAGTTATTTCCAAGGGTATGTCGGAAAAAAAAGCAGCTGACATTTTGGTTATGGACCTCAGAAGTATAAAAGATGTGGTAACAGATTTTTTTGTGATTTGCTCAGGAAATTCCGACACCCAAATCGATGCTATTTCAAAATCCATTGAGGAAAAAGTAAGTAAAGCAGGAGAGCCTCCTGCCTGGAAAGTAGAGGGGAAATCTAATGGTCAATGGATTGTGATGGACTATGTAAACGTGGTAGCACACATATTTCTTTCTGAACAACGAGAGTTTTATGGTTTGGAAGAGCTTTGGGGTGATGCGAAGACTACAAAAATTGACTTTTCATCAAAATGAACTTTCCTAGTACCAATCTGTTAAATCAATTGAAGTGAATTATCTAAAAAGCGATGAGCGAAAAAAATAAGAATACAAATTTTACCCCGAAACCTCCACAAAAACCGAATTTTCAGCTTTGGTTAATTGTAGCTGCGGTTTTGGTACTATTGGGCTTGACATGGATACAACAGCGGGGTTCGGTGATTGATATTACCCAAAAGCGTTTTGAAGACATGTACTTGGCCGGAGATGTGGCCAAGGTAGTGATCGTGCGCAACATGAACCGGGTGGATGTAACCTTAAAGCCTGCTGCCTTACAAAACGCAAAATACAAGTCAGAGCTAGAGTCCAATTCCACCTTTTTCAATCCGGAAGGTCCACATTATGCTCTTCAAGTGACTACTTCGGATAAATTCCAAGCTGACTTTCAGGCATTAGAGGAAAAAATGCCTACAGACTCAGAAAAAATAGGTTTTTCTGTAACTAACGAAGAAAATTGGAGCAGTTATTTTGGGAGTTTTGGATTCATGATTCTTCTTTTTGTGCTGTTTTGGTTTTTGATGCGAAGAATGGCAGGCACTGGGGGACCAGGAGGCCAAATTTTCAATGTAGGAAAATCCAAGGCGCAACTTTTTGATGCTGAAAATAAGGTTAAAATCACCTTTGACAACGTAGCTGGCTTAGATGAAGCCAAGGAAGAAATTCAAGAGATTGTAGAGTTCCTTAAAAATCCATCCAAATTCACCAAGCTGGGTGGAAAAATTCCGAAGGGTGCCCTTTTGGTAGGACCTCCAGGTACAGGAAAAACCTTACTTGCCAAAGCAGTGGCGGGTGAGGCGGGTGTGCCATTTTTCACCCTCTCCGGATCTGATTTCGTAGAAATGTTTGTAGGAGTTGGTGCCGCAAGGGTGAGAGACTTATTTAAACAAGCCAAAGAAAAAGCTCCTTGTATCATCTTTATTGACGAAATCGATGCAATTGGGCGCTCACGAGGAAAAGGTCAAATGCCAGGAGCAAACGATGAACGCGAAAACACACTCAATTCCTTGCTCGTTGAAATGGATGGCTTTGGTACAGATTCAGGAGTCATTGTCCTGGCCGCTACCAACCGTCCAGATGTATTGGATAGTGCCTTGCTCAGACCAGGTCGATTTGACCGACAAATCTCCATTGATAAACCTGACATTGTGGGGAGAGAAGCTATTTTCAAAGTTCACCTAAAACCCATCAAAATAAAAGAAGAGGTAGATCCAAAGAAATTGGCAGCTCAAACTCCTGGATTTGCTGGAGCAGAGATAGCCAATGTCTGTAATGAAGCTGCTCTAATTGCTGCCCGCAGAAATAAGGAGGCAGTAGATATGCAGGACTTCCAAGATGCCATTGATAGGGTAATCGGGGGCTTGGAGAAAAAGAATAAGATCATTTCTCCAGAAGAAAAGAAGATTGTTGCCTATCATGAAGCTGGTCATGCTGTGGCAGGCTGGTTTTTGGAGCATGCAGATCCCTTAGTGAAAGTATCCATAGTGCCTAGAGGAGTTGCAGCCTTGGGTTATGCTCAATACTTACCCAAAGAGCAGTTTCTCTACCAAACCGAACAATTGGTAGACGAGATGTGCATGACTTTAGCAGGTAGAGCAGCAGAAGAAATCATTTTTGGAAAAATTTCCACGGGAGCACTAAGTGATTTGGAACGGATTACCAAAATGGCTTATTCCATGGTGTCGGTTTATGGAATGAATGACAAATTGGGAAATATTTCATTTTACGATAGCAAAAGCGACGAATACAAAAT
>Ga0194134_10001072_pt1 | contig 38648 bp, 40 predicted proteins | sample TA2KigOff0mmetaG_FD_148602 | JGI IMG/M metagenome (GOLD analysis project Ga0194134, IMG submission 148602) | Freshwater microbial communities from Lake Tanganyika, Tanzania - TA2015056 Kigoma Offshore 0m | ecosystem: Environmental > Aquatic > Freshwater > Lake | place: Tanzania: Lake Tanganyika... | reverse complement strand
AGAAGAAGAACTTCAGACCGACACGCCTTTCGCCACCCGCATTGGCGAAGCGCAATTGGCGATCATTCGTCTGACGGATGGCATTTTTGCCGTAAATGACGTGTGCAGTCATGAATACGCGTTGCTGTCAGAGGGATTCTGCGAAGACGGCAAGCTGGAATGCCCGCTGCATCAGGCCTGCTTTGATATTCGCACCGGCAAGGCGCTATCCGCGCCGGCGACCGCCGCCATCGCTACCTATCCGGTGAAATGCGAAAATGGCGATGTCTTTGTCATGATGTGAATGGCACGACGAATTATCATCATTGGTGCGGGCCAGGCGGGGCGGCGCTGCGCTGAGACGCTACGGGAATTGGACTCCACTGCGGAAATCACAATCTTCGGGGCTGAGGCGCATTTGCCCTATGACCGGCCGCCGCTTTCCAAAGCGGTATTATTGGGGAAGGGCCCGGGCACGGGACTTTTTGTGCGGTCGGCAGAATTCTATGCGGATCAGCGCATCACACTCCATCTTCGTGAAGCTGTAACGCACATTGCGCCTGCGGAAAAGCAAATTGAAACCGCACAGGGCAGAATTTTCACTTATGATGCGCTTGTGCTCGCCACTGGCGCCAGGGCGCGAAGCCTTGCCATTCCAGGGACCGATGATCCGCGGGTGATGCTGCTGCGCAGTCTGGATGAGGCACTGGCATTGCGGGCGCGGCTTCTCGACAAGCCACGCCTTGCAGTGATTGGTGGCGGGTTGATTGGGCTGGAGGCAGCGGCCTCCGCCAGGCAATTAGGCTGCACCGTCGATGTGCTGGAAGCAGGCGAAAGGCTGATGGCGCGTGGTCTGCCAACTTCCATCAGCAGGCGTATGGCGGCCTTGCATCGGCAGCACGGCGTGATGCTGCATCTCAACGCACGACTAGATCGGATTGAGAGTACTGCGCAGGAACTTAATCTTCATCTGGCTGAAGAATGCCGGGTGGTGGATCTTGTTCTGGTCGGCATTGGTGCCTCGCCGGAAACAGCCTTGGCCGAAGCCGCTGGGCTTGCCGTTGCGGAAGGGATCATCACCGATCGTTGCGGTCGCACATCACATGATGGCGTTTATGCCGCCGGAGAGGTCGCGCGTTTCCCTAATCCGATGAACACTGATATCTCTACGCGGCAGGAAAGCTGGCAGGTCGCACAGGACCAACCCATTGCGGTTGCGCATGCGATCATGGGCCAGCACAAGCCCTATGATGTCATTCCTTGGTATTGGACGGATCAATATGATTGCAATCTTCAGGTGCTCGGTGAACCCACGGACAGGCTTCATCAGATTGAACGCACCGAAGGTGAAAGAAATACCCTGCTGTGCTGTGACAGAAATGGGCGCATACGCGGCGCGGTGCTCATCAATAACGGGCGGGAAGCAACGCCCTGCCGCCGCCTGATCGCCAGTGGCAAGCCTTTCGACATTACGGAATATGCCGATATGGCACGACCTTTACGGAGTTTCCTTTAACTGACAATCAAGACTCTAAAGCCCGTAGACGGACTTGGCATTGCCGGCAAAGATGGCGCGCTTTTCTTCCTCACTCAACCGGCATTTGAAGGCATAGCGTGGATCATCACTGTCCCAATGCGGATAATCGGTCGCAAACAGCAGCCTATCCCAGCCGATCCAGTCAACCAGCTTGCGCAGATGCTCGGGGTTTTCTGGTTCTTCCACAGGCTGAGTCGTGAACCAGAATTGCGACTTAAGGTATTCCGAAGGCTTGCGCCGCAAATGCGGCACTTCGCTTTTCAACGCATGCCAATGGCTATCCATGCGCCAGCCAAGCGAAGGCACCCAACCAAAGCCGCCTTCGATGATTACCATTTTCAGCTTGGGAAACCGCTCAGCGACACCTTCCATAATGAAACTGGCAATCATGGCTGAAAGCGACATGGCAACCGCCTGGTGTTCCTCATAGTAGAAGGACGCCCAACCGCCGCCTGCAACGCTATGGCCGCTGGTGCCGAGCGTGTGCAGGCCGAGCGGCAGACCGAAATGCTCGGCTGCCTCGTAAATCGGCCAATAACGTGAACGCCCCAAGGGTTCCAAGGCGCGCGTTACCAGAGAAATCTGCACGAAATCCGGATGCTTGGCCCAACGTTCGATTTCCTTGACGGCAGCAGCCGCATCCTCCCCCGCAACGGCAATGGTTCCCTTCAGGCGCTGATCTTTGCTGGTCCAATCTTCCTGCTGCCATTCATTAACCGCAGAGGAAACCGCCTCAGCAAAGCCTTGCACGCGCTGATCCATGCCGCGTACGGATAGCGGCTGCAGCATGCCATATTCGATATCATGAAAATCAAGATGCTGAGCGCGCATGAAATCAAGATCACTGCCGGGCGGTCCGCCGCTCGGTGGCCAGGAATCACGCCGCGAGAGTGCCGGTGCCGATTTTGGATAGGGATAGGTGCTGGTGAAAGGCTGGCGCAGCCGGAGGCCATATTCGCGCCGATGCTGCTGCCAGCGTTGCGGCAGCCAGCGATCAAGCTCTGCCCCCGAACGGAGCGCCGGGTGGATATCGCAATCCACAATCCTGAGCCGGGATTCAGCCTTGGTTTCCTGCTTGGGCAGCGCTGTGGAGCTCATGACAAGGACCCTTTCAGGCGGGGATAGGTTGCGATCGCATTATCACGCAAAAGGCGCATACGCATTTCTTCCGGTAGGCCAGGCGCTAGGGCTTCCGTGCCGTCAAAGCGCCAATGCGGCCAATCGGTCGCGAAAAGCAACATATCGTCGCAGCCAATCATCTCAAGCAGCGCAGTGAGATCATTTGGATCAGGCGGTGAATCCAAGGGCTGGCAGGAAATACGCACGTGGTCACGCAGGATCTGCGCGGGGCTACGATCCACCCAGGGCACTTCGCGGCGCAATGCGCGCCATTCCTTTGTGCCACGCCAGAGGAAACTTGGCACCCAACCAATCCCGGCACCCAGCAGTACCAGTTTCAACTTCGGAAAGCGCGTGAAGACACCCTCAGAGATCATGGAGAGCAATTGGCTTTGAAAGGTTTGCGCAAAATTCACATGATCTTCGATCAGATAGCTCGGCCAGCCATTGGCGGTGGGGGAATGGCGCACTGCGCTGGTGACCTGCAAGGCAATCGGCATATCGTGGCGCTGTGCTGCCTCATAAATCGGCCAATGGCTTCGCCGGCCAAGCAGTGTTTCAGTCGCACCAAACAGCAGTACCTGCACGAAGCGCTGATCCGCTGCACGACGCTCAATTTCCTGCACAGCTAGGGAGGGGTCTTCCACCGGCACCAGAATGCCGGCGCGCAGCCGCGCATCCTTATCCAGCCATTCCTTCGCCACCCAATCATTTGCGGCACGGCAAAGGGCGGCCACCATATCCACATTATGCAGGGCCGGCGCGCCGAACATGGTGTTCAGGATGCCGATGCTGGTGCCAAACGGCTCCAGGATCTGGCTGCGCAACAGCTCCACCGATCCGCCAGGCAGGCCCTTTTCAGGGCGCCAATCGCCCCGCGCTGTCAGCGGCGCGCCGCGCGGCCAAAGTGCCAAGTCAAGATCATCCAATCCCCGGCTGACCACTTCCTCATGCCAATGTTCGTCAAGATAGGGCAGCAGCGCCATGCAGCCGGGAATGGCTGGGTGGAGATCGCAATCAATCGCGCCAATGGTTGCGGCGGCCATGGCTTGGTTCCTTGTGCGCGCATTGCAGACATCGGTCTGAAATACCCTCACCGACGCGAAAAATCGTGAGGCAGTCAGGCGCCCAAGTCAAGTGAAAGTCTTTATTGCAGCGCAGCATGGCAAATGCTTGACCCGCCAACTGGGGCGGGTTTCACTTGGCTAAAGAACTTTGGGGGAGAAGCGTGATGGGCGGAAGCCACATATCGCGTAGGGGCCTTGCACTTTGCGGCGCCATGCTCGCCATGCCTTCTATTTTGTGCGCGCAAGACGGCTTCCCGAATAGGCCGATGCGGCTGGTGTTGCCCTTTGGCCCCGGCGGCGTTTCCGATACGCTGGCGCGGCTTATCGCAGAACAAGCAAGGCCTTTGCTTGGTCAGCAGGTACTGATCGATCCGAAGCCTGGCTCCAACGGCGTGATCGCTACCGAACATGTCGCGCGGTCAGCCAAGGATGGCTATACCATTGGCTATATGGCCTATGGATCCATGGTGACAGGCCCGGCCCTTGGGCAGCAGCTTTCCTATCGGCTAGATGAATTTCAGCTTTTGACGGCAATTTTTCGTGCGGCCCAGTTTCTTGCGGTCGCCAAGGATATGCCGGTGCATTCCGTGGCTGACCTTGTCGCCTATTCCAAGAATCGTCCGGTTGCCTACGGCACGGTGGGCCAGGGTGGTCCTGGACATATTCTCATGGAAATGTTGGCAGGCGAAACGCAAGCCCGCTTCGAAAACGCCGTCTATCGTACCGAAGCCGCGGTAGTGCAGGACATGCTTGGCGGCAGCATCCCGGCCGTCATGGCTTCCCTGATGCCGCTGCTGCAGCAGCATCTTGCTGGTCAGATCAGGATCATTGCGCATAGCGCCCCAGCGCCCGTTGCTATCCTGCCCGGAGTCCCGAGCTTCGCTGAACTTGGCCTGCCCGCCATGACTTTCCAATATTGTCATGGCCTTGCCGTTCCAGCCGGGACACCAAGACCCATCTATGAAAGGCTCCATCGCGATCTTTCGGCGGCCATTCTGACCGATGCGGTGCGAAGCCGCATGACCCCCGATATGTCGCCCGATATCACCTCGCCCGAGGTTTTCACCGCCAACATCGCGAAGGAAACCGAAGCTTTGCGAAGCGTCATCAAGGCCAGAGGTATTACCGCCGGTTAGGATGAAGTGACAAAATCAACGAAACAGGGATTGTCAAAAAAGGGAGAGATACGTTGGTGAATACGAAGCGTCGCGGCCTTATTGGCCTTGGCATAGCAAGTCTCGCGACACCTGCGCTGGCGCAAACCGCAGCGGGCAGTATTCGGATGATCGTGCCCTACCCGCCCGGCGGAGCCAGTGACGTGATCGCTCGGCTGATGAGCCAGCCCATGACCGAAACTTTGGGGCAGACAGTGGTGGTCGAAAATCGCCCAGGCGCGAATGGCGGCATCGCTGCCGAGCTTGTCTCCCGCGCGGCACCCGATGGTACAACTCTACTCATGGGTAATGCCGGACCCAATGCGCTCAATCAGGCGCTTTATGGGCGGCGGCTCAATTATGATTCGATCAATGGCTTTACGCCGATTTCGCTCGTGTCATCCGTGCCACTGGTGATGGGTGTCTTCCTTGGCTTTCCACCGCGCAATCTTCAGGAAGTGATCGCCTATGCGCGCCAAAGGCCGGGTGAGGTGAATTATGCTTCTGGTGGGATCGGCTCGGCGCCGCATCTCACGCTGGCGCAGCTTGGTACGCTTTCCAACATCAATTGGGTGAATGTTGCCTTTCGTGGTGGCCAGGCAGCGATCACGGCAGTGATTGGCGGGCAGGTGCAGGTGATCATGGATACGGCACCCGTAGTGCTGCCGCAGATCCGTGAAGGGCGCATCCGCGCCATTGCGGTTTCAACGTTGAACCGCATTACCCAGGCACCCGAAGTTCCAACCATTGCTGAACAAGGGTTTCCAGGATTTGAATCCACAAGTTGGGGCGGCATCATGGCGCCGCCTGGTCTGCCGCCAGCCGTGCTCGAACGCCTGCACGCCGCCATCATTCGCGTCATAGCCATGCCAGAGATACGTCAGGCCATGGAACGGCAGGGGATTGAACCCCGCACCAGCACGCCAGCGGAATTCATGCAGCACATCACATCCGAAGTACAACGCTGGAGCAAAGTTGTACAGGATGCGGATATCAAGCCTGAATAGGCATGCTGAAATAACCTCTCATTTCAAGGATAGCCCATGTCAGCAGCCACGCCCCGCCACGCCATTGTCAGCGGGGCCAGTTCCGGCATTGGTGAGGCGATTTGCCAGCGCCTTTTACGAGAGGGCTGGCACGTTACTGGCTTGAGCCGCAGGGCCCCTTCCTGGCAGGCTCCAGGCTATCAACATCTCAGCATTGATCTGGCGCAGACGGATACGATTCCAGCCGCGCTTGAAGGGCTCTCCGCAGATGCGATCATTCATGCGGCAGGCATGATGCGCGCCGCGCCACTTGGGGCGCTTGATCCTAAGGTAAGTGCCACGCTCTGGCATTTGCATGTGGAAGCGGCTGAACGCTTGGTGAACACATTGCTGCCGCGGCTTTCCGATGGCGGGCGCATTCTGCTGATCGGCAGCCGCGCGGCCACTGGCATTGCGGGACGTTCGCAATATAGCGCCGGTAAGGCGGCCTTGGTTGCCATGGCGCGCGCCTGGGCGCAGGAACTACTGCCGCGCCGCATTACGGTGAATGTTGTCGCCCCCGGGACAACAGATACGGCGATGCTGCGTGATCCCGCGCGTGCCAATAATGCACCGAAAATTCCGCCTATTGGCCGGCTGATCGAGCCGGAAGAAGTGGCGGCACTTTCCTGCTTCCTGCTTGGGCCAGAGGCCGGCGCCATTACCGGTCAGCAGGTCTTCATCTGCGGTGGCTCTTCCCTGTGATCATGCGATAGGATGTGAGCGATGAAAATCGTCAAGATTGAAGATTTGCACTGCAATGCCGGCTGGCGCGATTTTTCCTTCCTCAAGATCACGACGGATGAGGGCATCATTGGTTGGTCCGAATATAATGAAGGCTACGGCAGCGCCGGCATTACCGCCGTTATTCGCCGCATGGCCGCTGGGCTCATTGGCGAAAATCCCCGCGCTATTGAACGCATTATGAGCACGCAATACGCGATCACGCGCCAGGCGCCCGGCGGTATCAACCAGCAGGCGATGGCAGCGATTGAAAATGCGTTGCTGGATGTGAAAGCGAAATCACTCGGCGTACCAGTCTATGAGCTACTTGGCGGCGAGGTGCGCGATACCCTTCCGCTTTATTGGTCACATTGCGGCAGTTATCGCTTTCATCACGCGGCGGTGATGGGGCTTGATCCCATTCGCTCCCTCGATGATCTGGTGGCGCTTGGCACGCATGTGAAGGCGCGAGGCTTCAAGGCGCTCAAGACGAATATTTTTCGCTTTGATCTCAATCCACCCAATATGTATCAGCCTGGCTTCGCACGTTCCCCTGGTGGGCCTGAATTGAATGCCGATGGCGCGACACTCGCCGCCATCAAGGACGGGCTCGCAGCGTTCCGTCAGGGCGCAGGGCCCGATATGGGCATATTGTTGGACGCGAATTTCAACTTCAAGACCGAAGGGTACATCAAGGTCGCGCGCGCCTGTGAGCCCTTCAACCTGTTCTGGCTGGAGATTGACAGCTACGATCCTGAAGGCCTGCGCCTGATCCGAGATTGTGCGTCCATGCCAATCGCATCCTGTGAGTCGCTTTTCGGCCGGCGCCAGTTCCGGCCCTTCTTCGAACATCGCGCTATGGATGTTGCGATTGTGGATGTGCCCTGGAATGGTCTTGCTGAAAGCCACAAGATCTCAACCATGGCTGAAGCCTACGAGATGAACTGCGCTCCGCATAATTTCTATGGCCATCTTTCCACGCTGATGAGCGCGCATTTCTGCGCCTCAATTCCGAATTTCCGCATCATGGAAATAGATATTGATGATGTCCCCTGGAAGGATGATTTGGTGACGCACCCACCCGTAATCCGCGATGGTGCGCTGATTGTACCTGATTGGCCGGGCTGGGGGGCGGATATCAATGAGGAGGCCGTGCGCGCGCATCCGCCGCGCAATCCGCATCCTTGAGAATAACTCAGTTTTAGTGCCGAAAAATTCAGCCCGTCAGCGGCCCGGGCATAGTATTTCAACCTTCAATGTCAGACAGTGTTGGGTGTCCCTCAATCTCCCCGCTCTTGGCCCTTTTTGATCGGGTTTGGTCTCAGTCTTTGATGTCCGGCGTCAGCGCCTATGGGACCAAATGGGCGATTTGAATAACAGAGGATTTCTGGCTCATCGTAACCCCAAGGAGAGTGATGATGACCGCGTACCAACTCCATAAAACTGCGCGAAACTGGCAGGGCCTTTCCGACCGCGTCGCATACCGGGGTAGTTTTTCCAGCCCCCCGGGTGCCTACCCCCCTCCAGAAAACGGCACTGCCTGCCTGACCCGCTCCAATTCAGCCGCCAGCTTTTCGACCGCCGCATAGGCTTCCCGCTCAAAGCCATGATGCTCATAGCTCGCAGCGCCATCACGGGGAGGGGCATGGCCGGTCACTCGCATCCGTACTTCCTGCACGATCCCCAGCTTCTGCATCAGCGTCACAGCGGTGCGCCGACAATCATGACCCGACCAGTCAGCTGTCCCAGTAAGCCGATGAACCTCGCCGATGCCGTTACTGCGCCCATTGTACGGTTTGGCACCCTTGCTCCCCACCCCAAAGACGTAAGGTCCCCAGGCGTCGCCGTTGGCCGAAAGCTGACGCTGAAGGATGGCCACCGCCACCTCTGACAATGGCACCGCATGGCTGCGCCCCTGCTTCATGGTGCCGCTGGGTATGGTCCAGGTCTTCGCCTTCAAGTCCAGTTCATCGACGCGCATCTTGCAGACTTCGCCCCCACGCTGACCCGTCAGCAGAGCCACCTGAAGCATGGTCCCCCAGGCACTGCCCTTTAGGTTCATCAACGCCCCGATCTCAGCTTCACTCAGAGCTCTGTCACGGGGGAGGGCTGCCTTGGGTGCCCTGATCTGCCGACACGGATTGGCCTCCACCAGGTCGCGGTCCATGCACCACCCAAAGAAGTGCGACAAATAAGAGAGCAGCTTCCGGCGTGCGGCAGGCTTTTGCGCATAGGCATCCAGCAAGCGAGCGACATCGACCTTGGTCACCTTCTTGATGGGCCGCTTGGCCATGGCCCTGAGCGCCGTCTCCAGGGTGGACCGCTTATCATCGACGGTGCTCCGCCGGTTGTCGCTGAGGGTGGCCAGGTATTCCGCTAACAGCGCCCCCACCAATTGCTGGTCAGCGACAGCCTTTTCCTGCCTTGTGTGGCGCGGATCGGTGCCCTCCTCGCATAGGCGCCGTTTTGCCTCGCCCAGCTTTCTGGCGGCCTGTAGCGACAGGGCAGGGTATCTGCCGAGGCTGACGCCGATCCGGCTATTGGTGCCGCGCACACGCCCAACAAACCTGACGCCCGCCTTGCCATCCTCATAGAAGCTAAATTCCAGACCGTTCTCACGCAGGACTTGGCCGCTGGTGGCTTTCCGCAGTGCGATGTCGGTTAGGGGCATGGGCGGCTCCGGGCTCCTCTGTGGTGCCACTATGGTGCCAAACTGCTTGCGCTTCACGGAATCGAGATGACTCGTGACAAGACTCAAAATACAATCAAAACAGTAGTATATACGATCGAGGTGGACGCCATGACACGCCGTGAGATGCTGGGAGACGGAAGACCTGAGGACTCTTAATCAGCGGGTCCAAGGCTCGAATCCTTGTGCGCCCACCAATGAAATCAATGGTTAAGAGCCTAGTCCGAAACAGCGTGAAAATCGTACCCCTTCATGCGAACCCCATGCGGACGTCTTCACCTTCTGCCCAGGCGTTGCAGCAACCACAACCCGCGTTGCACCTTTCACGCAACAGGCGACTGAAAGTCGTCGGCGCGCTAGATCAGAGCAGGTTCAGATGGAAAATCTGAACGTGTGAAGATGCTCGAAAAAACAGAAATTAGCATGTTGCGTGAACCCATGTGAACGCAACATGGTTTAGTCAATTTCTCCCCGAGGCTGTGTACCACATCCCAGCGGGTGAGAGGGTATGCGCCAACAATAAGAAACCCCGAGGCGCCGCACGCGCAACGGGGTTACATAGGTAGGCCGCCCGAAAAGGCGGAAATGACAAACCCCGAAGGCGGCGCCGCAGCACCGCCAAAGGGTCAGTCAAATCATCCGCGAGCGCGCGGGGTCGGGGCCGGCGCAGGGGCCGGAGGCGGAGCGGGCTCAGAGGCGCAGGCAGCGAGCAGGGCAGCCGGGGCCAGGATAGCGACGGCAGCGGCCTTGCGGAGCAGCGCCTTGCGGGTCATTTCTTCGGAATTCGTGTTCATTTTGCACATCCAGGTTGCTAGAGATCAGGAAACACGCCATATAGGCGTCGGTCATTCGCGAGTTGTCAACCCCTATTCTTGTGTGGAATGTGAAGTTTCAGGAGTTGGACGCGTGAAACGGTCTTGGGACAGGCCAGAACCGGATGCCAAAGGGCTGGTTGAGCCATCAGGCGCCCCGTTTTCGCGACGCGCCTCCCTTTTGCGGGGGGCAGCGGGCTTAGCTGGCGTGCTCGCGCTGGTGGGCTGTTCCGCGTCTGAAAACGATTCGCTGGCGCCAATGGCGGCGAATCAGCCCGAAGAAGCCTCGGGCCACATGATGGAGGAACCGCCACCTCTGGTTGCGGGCGAAGCCCTGGATGGTCCGCTATTGCGGCGCTTTTACGCGCGTCGTGATTTTGAACCGGTCTGGACCACGCGCGAGGCCGAGGCCAGGGCCTTCAAGGCCTTGGTGCTGCGCGCACGAGATCACGGGCTGGACCCGGAATTGTTTCAGGCCGATCTGCTGCACCGGATGGAAGCGTTTCCGCCCGACCGGCGGGATTTGCTGCTGACGCACGCCGTGCTGACCTATGCCGAGGCGCTTGCTTTTGGTGCTTTGTCGCCCAGCCGGCGCAACGATCGGGAAGCAATCAAGGCCGAGCCGTTGGACGTGACGGAAGTGCTGTATGAAGCGCTGGATGGCGCCGATCCCGTTGCTGCCATTGAAGCGCTGGCGCCGCAAACCCTGGCCTATCAGGCGCTGCGTGAGGCGCTGCAGCGCCATCGCACGTCCTTGCGGCCTGACCGCAACCGCGTGAACCGGTTGCGCGTGATTGAGGCCAATCTGGAACGCCAACGCTGGCTGCCGCGCGAATTGCCGGCGGATCGCGTCTGGGTGAATGTACCGGATCAGCAACTTGTGCTGTATCGCGACGATCGTCCCGTTTTTGTGACGCGCGTTGTTGTTGGAAATACAACAGATCGCAAGCAAAGCCCGGAATTTAGCACCGTGATCGAGTCCGCGTTGTTCAACCCGCCTTGGATTATTCCGCGTGACATTGTGGAGGCGGATATCCGCCCGATGCTGAAGCAGGATCCGCTCTATTTGGTGAAGAACAAGATCACGCTGCTGCCGAATGGCGACGCGAAGCAGGCCCCAGGACCGCAAGCCGGGCTTGGTGCCGTGATGTTCGAAATGCCGAACCGCTTTGATGTCTACCTGCATGATACGCCGGACAAGGATGCCTTCAGCCGCGAAAATCGGCGTCTTAGCAATGGCTGCATTCGTGTGCAGAACCCTTTGGAATTGGCGTCATTGCTGATGAATGAGCCGATGGAACTGATCCAGAAGAAGGTCGCGACAGGCGATACGGTGCGCAAATCGCTGCCCGAACCTGTGCCGGTTTTTCTGCTGTATCACACGGCGCTAGCCGCCCCCGGGCGCGATGTGGAAATGCGCCCCGATTTCTATGATCGGGACGAGGCGCTATGGCTGCGCCTACAAAAACGCCCACCGGAACAGCTTGTATCGCGTGCTGGCCAAGTGGTTGCGGCGCAGCGCCCTTCGCCGGCTGTCCGGCCCGCGCCCACAGCACCGACCCGACCTGCGGTGCAACGGCGCATTTGACAAGCGCTATGCAGCGCACCGCAGTATGTCACACGCCGTGGTTGCAGCTGGTCGCGCAGCCTTGATTTGCCCTGCCGCACACGGAAAGAAATCGTTGCCAGATAGTCAGACAAAAATATCACGCACAAGAAGCGCCAGATTGTCATGGCCCATGCGCGCATAGCTGAGGGGATGCGCCTTGGCGGGGTCCTGTTCGGCCTCCACCACCAGCCAACCTTTGTAGCCGGCCGCCGCCAAGGGCTCCAGCACCGCAGCGTAATCCACGCAGCCGTCGCCGGGGACGGTAAAGACGCCTTCAAGCACTGCCGCCATAAAGGAAAGATCACGCGCGCTCACGTCTTGCAGCACTGCCCTGCGAATATCCTTGCAATGCACGTGCACAATCCGCGCCGCATGCTGGCGCGCTGCCAGCGCGGGATCGCCGCTAGCAAAAGTGAGATGTCCGGTATCGAGCAACAGCCCAACCTCAGGCCCGCTCAGTGCCATTAGCCGATCAATCTCGGCCTGGGTTTCGATCACCGTGCCCATATGATGGTGATAGGCAAGCCATAGCCCGCGCGCCTTGAGGCGCTGCGCAAATTCCGTGATGCGCGGCGCGAAGCCCGCCCAATCCGCTCGGGACATGACAGGACGTTGTGACAAGGGTACAGTCCTTTCGCCATGAATGGCGCGCGACACTTCGGCATGCACCATCACCTTGCAGCCCATTGCCAGCAAAAGGCTGATATGCGCTTCCGCCGCGGCCATTTCGGCATCCACATCGCGTTCCAACAGGCGCGAACCATACCAGCCGGACACCAGATCAAGCCCATGCCGTGCGAGGATGGGGCGGAGCAGCGCAGCATCGCGCGGAAACTTGTTGCCAAGCTCAAACCCCGCGAAGCCGGCCTGCTTGCCCTCGGCGAGGCAGTTCTCAAGCGGCGTGGCCGCGCCCAATTCCGGCATGTCGTCATTGGTCCAGGTGAGTGGATTGATTCCGAGGCGAATACGCATCATCAGCTCCCTTCTGCCTGATGGCGGCGCCTAGTTTCATAATCGCGGCGCGCGGCTTTTTGCGCGGGGGAATGCGGCGCGGCACTGACCGGCACTTCCCACCATGCGCCACCATCGGCGGTGCCGCTTTCCGGGTCTGTTTCAATCACGATGACTTGCGTGCGCTTGGCGGCGAAGGCAGTGGGCAGAGCGGCTTCCAGCGCATCGATATCACTGACCTTACGCGCCTCGGCGCCCAAGGCCGCCGCATGCGCTGCGAAATTAATGCGCGGTGCGGTATTGGCCAGCAGGTTATTGAAGGGCGCGCCGCCTGTGCAACGTTGCAGGCGATGGATGCACCCAAAGCCGCGATTATCGAGCACGATGATCGTAAGCTTCGCGCCAAGCGTGATGGAAGTCGCGATTTCGCTATTCATCATCAGATAGCTGCCATCACCGACCATGACCACGATTTCGCGTTCGGGCGCTGCAAGTTTCGCCCCAAGCCCGCCGGCGATTTCATAGCCCATGCAGGAATAGCCATATTCTAGATGGTAGCCAGTGCCATCTGTTGCGCGCCATAGCTTGTGCAATTCGCCGGGCAGGCCGCCGGCAGCGCAAACCACCATGCCCTGGCGCGGCATGGCGCGATTGACCGCGCCGACAACCTGCGCATCGGACGGCAGGGCAGTATTTTTGCCTTTAGGCGCGGCGGTGACGCGATCTACCACGCGTTGCCATTGCCGGATGGCGTTGCGTGCCTTGGCTTGCCAATCTTGCGGCGCTGCCCAGGCACCAAGCGCGGTTGAAAGCGCCGCAAGCCCTCGCGTCACATCGGCCACCAGCGGCATTCCGCCGTGCTTATGCGCATCAAAGCCCGCGACATTCAGGCCAATCACGCGCGCCTTCGAAAACAGCGCACGAGAGCCTGTCGTGAAATCCTGCAACCTGGTACCAATCGCAAGGACAACATCCGCTCTCGCGGCGAGCGCATTGGCCGCCGCTGTGCCAGTCACGCCAATAGCGCCTAGATTTCCTGGCGCATCCCAAGCGCGGCTGCCCTTGCCAGCCTGGGTTTCGGCATAGGGAATGCCGTGGCGCGCGACAAAATCCGAAAGTGCTGCTTCTGCGCGCGCATATTTCACGCCGCCACCGATGATGATGATCGGGCGTTTCGCCTGCCCAAGCAGCACGGCGGCAGCGGCGAGTTCCCGCGTATTGGGTTCCGAAACACGTGGGCGCCAGAGGCGCTTGCAGAAAAAAGCAGCTGGCCATGCCATGGCTTCCGTCTGCACATCCTGCGGGAAGGCCAGCGTGACGGGGCCGCATTCGGCGGGATCGGTCAGCACCCGCATGGCAGCGGGCAGTGTCGCCAGCAATTGCTCAGCCCGCGTGATGCGATCGAAATAGCGCGATACGGGACGGAAGCAATCATTGGCGGAAAGCGTCGCATCGCTGAAATTTTCAATCTGTTGCAAAACAGGGTCGGGGCGTCGGCTGGCAAAGACATCGCCGGGCAAGAGCAAAAGCGGCAGGCGATTCGCATGCGCAACCGCGGCTGCCGTCACCATGTTTGTTGCCCCCGGCCCGATGGAGCTGGTGCAAGCCATGATGCGCCGCCGCGCATGGGTCTTGGCATAGGCAATCGCGGCCAGCGCCATGGCCTGTTCACTATGCGCACGAAAAACCGGCAGGTGGCGGCGATGCGCTTCCAAAGCCGGCCCCAGCCCAGCGACATTGCCATGGCCGAAAATCGCCCAAACGCCGCCGAACAGCGGCAGCGTCCGGCCATCAATCTCGGTTTCCTGCGCTGCTAGGAAGCGGACAACGGCCTCGGCCGCGGTCAGAGTGAGGCTCGCCATGGAATCTCCTCGCCTGGGGGTATTGCCCTGCCTTTCTTGCGTGTTACGATCATTGAAACCACTGCGCAAGAACCACCCAGGAAACGCCAGGCCAAGCATGCTGACCTTCGCCCAATTCGGCGCCGGACGTATCGGCGCCATTCATGCCGGCAATCTTGCCGCATCCGGTCGCGCCAAACTGAAGCATGTGGTGGATGTCAATGCCGCAGCGGCGGCCGCGCTTGCCGGGCGCCATGGCGCGCGTGTCAGTGATACTGCCGGCGCCTTGACTGATCCGGAAGTCGGCGCGGTGATCATCGCATCTTCCACCGATACCCATGCTGAGCTGGTGATCGCCGCCGCACAGCATGGCAAGGCGATATTTTGCGAAAAGCCGATTGATCTGGCGCTGCCGCGCGTGGATGCCTGTCTTGATGAAGTCGCCAAGGCCAGCGCGCCCATGCTGGTTGGTTTCAATCGGCGCTTTGATCCATCCTTCGCGGAATTGCATCGTCGCGTCGCTGCCGGTGCAATTGGCGCGGTGGAACAGGTGTTCATTACCAGTCGCGATCCTGCGCCGCCGCCAATTTCCTATATTAAGGTCTCGGGCGGATTGTTCCGGGACATGACCATTCATGATTTCGACATGGCGCGCTGGATGTTGGGCGAAGAACCGCATGAGGTCTTCGCCTATGGCGCTAATCTGGTGGATCAGGCGATTGGCGCTGCCGGCGATATTGATGGCGCGATGGTATTGCTGCGCACGCCAAGCGGGCGCATGGCGCATATCAACAATAGCCGCCGTGCCAGCTACGGCTATGACCAGCGCGTGGAGGTATTTGGCAGTGGCGGGCGCTTGCTGGCGGGCAATCGCACGCCAACCACGGTGGAATTGGCCGATGGTCAGGCGGTCGCGGCCGACAAGCCGCTGCATTTCTTTCTGGAACGCTACGCCGATGCTTATCGCATCGAATTAGCGGCCTTCATTGATGCCGTCTTGAATAAGACGCCGATGCCCGTTGGCGCGGAAGATGGCCGCCGTGCCTTGGTTTTGGCAGAAGCCGCCAATGCGTCGCTCAGCAGCGGCAAGCCAGTGAGGCTGTGATGGGCGCTTTGCCGAAAATCTCCCTCGCAGGGCGACATATCCTGATCACTGGCGGCACCCAGGGCATTGGGGAAGGATGCGCCATGGCCGCCGCAGAAGCGGGTGCTGGCGCCATTACCATCACGGGTCGACATGAGGCGCGCGGCAACGCCGTGGTGGCAAAGCTCTGCGCTCTTGGCGTGCCTGCGCAGTTTTGTGGGGCTGATCTGGCAGATCCTGAAAGCGTCGCGCGCCTTATCCCTGATGCGGTAGCAAAGCTTGGCCTGGTGGATGGGCTGATCAATGCGGCGGGCCTCACGGATCGTGGCGGCATTCTGGATACATCCGTGGCGCTTTGGAATCGGCTTTTTGCTGTAAATACACGGGCACCGTTTCAATTGACGCAGGCAATGGCGCAACGCCTGGGGGAGGCAAAACGCCCCGGCGCCATTGTGAATATCATCACCATGTCAAGCCATGGCGGCCAGCCCTTCCTGACAGCTTATGCAGCTTCCAAGGGCGCGCTTGCGACACTCACCAAGAATACCGCCCTTGGCCTCAGGCCCATGCGCATTCGGGTAAATGGCATCAATCTCGGATGGGCGGATACGCCCGGCGAACATGTGATCCAGCAGCGTGATGGCAATCCGCTCGGTTGGCTGCCCAAGGCCGAAGCCGCGCAACCTTTCGGGCGGTTGATCAGGCCCGCCGATGTGGCGGGGCTTGCGATTTACCTTTTATCCGACGCAGCCGAGATGATGACCGGTGCCCTGGTGGATTTCGATCAGAATATCATGGGGGCCTATACATGAACCCCGCCGAATTGCAGCGCCGCTTGGCGCTTTTGGCGCCCATGGCGCGGGATGCCGCCGCCCTTGCTGCGCGGCTCCGCGATGAAGGCAAGGGCGCTGCGCGCTTGAAAGGTGCGCAGGATTTCCTGACCGAAGCCGATGGCGCGACCGAGGATTTCATTCGCGGTGAACTCGCGCGGCTTTTTCCGGGTGAGGCGATATTGGGTGAGGAGGGCGGCGGCGATGTTCCGGCTTCCGGCCCGCTTTGGATCATTGATCCGATTGACGGCACATCCAATTTCACGCGTGGTGGGGATCGCTGGTGTGTCTCCATCGGTCTTACGTTGGATGGCCGCGCTATACTCGGCGCCATCGCGCGCCACGCGCCGCAGGAATTAATCCTCGGCGCGCACGGCTGTGGCGCTACGCTGAATGGCGTGCCGATACGGGCAGTGACCACGCAGGATTTTGGCGCTGCAACGATTGAAATAGGCTGGTCGCTCCGTCGGCCTGTGGCCGACTATATCGCGCTTGCCGGGCGTGTCATGGCAAGCGGTGCTGGCATGCGTTGCGGCGGTTCCGGTACGCTCGGGCTGGTGGAAACAGCGATCGGGCGGCTTGATGGCTATATGGAATTGCACATCAATGCCTGGGATGCCTGCGGCGCGCTCGCCATCGCCCGCGAAGCCGGCTGCTGGACAAATGCCTTTGACAGCGGCGATTGGCTGGCCAGCGGTAATCCTATCTGCTTTGCCGCGCCCGCTTTGGGGGCCGGCTTGATGCGTTTGATGTCACCATGACCGGGAACAGGGAGAGGAAAAAAATGAAAAAGGAAATGATCGGCGCGGCGCTTGGCTTTGCCATGACGGCTTTGCTGCCGATGGCGGCGAAGGCGCAGGGCAATCTTTCGGTGTATTGTTCTGTGCAGGAAGAATGGTGCCGCCCAATGATGGCCGCCTTTGAACGCGCCACCGGCATCAGCGTTGCCATGACGCGCAAAAGCTCTGGCGAGACTCTCACGCAAATTCGTGCCGAAGCGCAAAACCCGCGCGGCGATGTCTGGTGGGGCGGCACGGGCGATCCGCATATGCAGGCCGGACAGGAGAATCTAACGGTCGAGTATCGTTCACCGATGCTCGCGCAATTGCAGCCTTGGGCGGTGCGGCAGGCGGAACAGACCAACTTCCGAACCGTTGGCATTTATGCGGGCGCTTTGGGGTATTCCTTCAATGCGCCAGAATTGCAGCGCCGCCGCATTGCAACACCGCGTTGCTGGGCGGATTTGGCGAAGCCAGAATTCCGTGGCGAGGTGCAGGTGGCGGACCCGAATACCTCCGGCACTGCCTATACCATGTTGGCGACACTCGTGCAGATCATGGGTGACGAATCGGCTTTCCAATTCCTTCGCGCGCTGCATCGTAATGTCAATCAATATACGCGTTCTGGCGCGGCGCCGGCACGTGCAGCAGCGACGGGCGAGACGCTGGTCGGCATCACCTTTCTGCATGATGCAGTCGCGCAAAAAGTGACCGGCGCGCCCGTGGAACTGGTCGGCCCCTGTGAGGGCACGGGCTATGAAATCGGGTCAATGTCCATCATTCGCGGCGCACGCAATATCGCCAATGCACGGCGGTTTTTCGATTGGGCGTTGACAGTGGAGGCCCAGGCGCTTGGGGCGGATGCCAAGGCCTATCAATTGCCCTCCAACCGCAATGCGCCAATCCCGCCGCAGGCACCGCGCTTCGAAAACGTGCCGCTGATTGATTATGATTTCGCGCGCTGGGGAAGTGCTGAGGAACGCACGCGCTTGATTGACCGTTGGCAGCGCGAAGTGCGTGCCGGGGCGCGCTGAGGCAGCACGCGCTGCACAGGGCTTGCCTTGGGCTCGTTGAAACTGGCTCGCCTGGCGCTGCTTTGTGCGGCGCTCAGCTTGCTGTTGCCCTGGCATGGGCTGGAAGACGGCTTCAAGCAATTCCGCGCCTGGCCGCAAGGGGATGCCGCGCCTTTGCCGATGCTGCTCGGCACCGGTGCGCGCTGGTGGCTTTGGCCGCTGCCTTGCCTTGTGTTTTTGGGTGCTGCCGCTGCACTCGGCAAGCGCGCCCATGCCGCGCTGTTGCTACTGGCTGGCGGTGGCATCACCTTCTGGATTTTCCTGATGGGGGAAGCCATCGGCTTGCGCGGGCTGGAATGGCAATGGCTCAGCCCCTGGCTAAAGGAGACACCGCCACAGCCCTCCCTTGGTTGGGGCGCCTTGTTTTTACTCGTTGGCGCGACAGGGTTTCTTGCTTCGGGTTTTGCGGCACTTGGCGGTTTTCGCGGTGATGCCTTCATCGCCTTCCTTGTCAGCGGCAGCGGCTTTCTGCTGTTGGTTTTTGTCTTTGCGCCACTCACCACCATTCTTCTCGCCGCGGTTTATGAGGGCAAGGCATTTGCGCCCCATGCCTTGGTTGCGCGGCTCTCCGCGCAGGAAGCCTGGAGCCTTGCCTGCCTTTCCACCCATCAGGGCTGCGGTGTGGTGTGGAATACGCTGCTGCTGGCAACGCTGACGGCGGCGATCTCAACCGCCATTGGCCTGTTCTTCGCGCTGCTTGCGGTGCGTGGCGGCATGCGTGCCACGCCGCTGTTTCGCGCTATGACCTTGCTGCCGCTGATCACGCCGCCCTTCGTTGTCGCCATGGCGCTGATTGTACTGTTTGGCAGAACGGGCATTGTGACAACGCTGCTGTGGGAATGGTTCGCCATTCCGCGCAGCCGCTGGATTTATGGCCTGCCCGGCGTACTTTTGGCGCAGGTGCTGGCGCAGGCGCCGATTGCCTTCCTGCTGTTGGATGGCGCGTTGCGCGCGATTTCGCCGAGCCTGGAAGAAGCTTCTTCCACTATGGGGGCAAGACGCCTCACTGTATTTCTCACCGTAACCTGGCCTTTGCTGCGCCCAGCCTTGGCGGCGGCATTCCTGCTCGGTTTTGTTGAATCCCTTGCGGATTTCGGCAATCCGCTTGTGCTGGGGGGCGATTTTGATGTGCTGTCCACGCGCATCTTTTTCGCCATTGCCGGCGCGCGGCATGATCCGGGGCGCGCGGCAGCGCTTGCCCTGCTTTTGTTGTTCCTCACTTTTGGCGCTTTTGCACTGCAGGCGCTTTGGCTTGGTAAGCGGCGCTATACCACCGTCACCGGCAAGGGCGATTCCGGCCTGCCGGCGCCCTTGCCCAAGGGGCTGAACATCACCGCCGCCGCGATTGTCTGGCCCTGGATGATCTTCACCGCCGTTGTCTATGGCATTATTCTGGTGGGCGGCTTTGTGCATGATATTGGCCGCGGTGACATGAGCTTTACCTGGCGGCATTTGATCACCGCCTTTGAAGTGGAATGGCGGGATGGCATGGCGCTGCGCGGTTCTGCCTGGGATAGCCTGCTCACCACGCTGGAAGTCGCGGCCATTTCGGCGCCACTGACGGCTGGGCTTGGCATCTTGCTCGCGTGGCTGATTGCGCGGCAGGAATTTCGTGGCCGGCGCCTGCTGGAATTTATGACCATGCTGTCCTTTGCCATCCCGGGCACGGTGGTGGGCGTTTCCTACATCATGGCCTTCAACGTGCCGCCGGTGGAACTGACCGGCACGGCGCTGATCCTCATTCTCTGTTTTGTGTTCCGCAATCTGCCGGTCGGTGTGCGCGGCGGCATTGCTGCCCTGGCGCAAATTGACCGATCCCTTGATGAAGCCAGCGCCACCATGGGCGCAAGTGCGCTGCAAACGCTCCGCCGCGTTATTCTCCCCCTGATGCGCCCGGCGATCATCACCGCACTCGCCTTCAGTTTTGTCCATGCCATGACAGCGGTTTCGGCCGTGATCTTCCTGGTCTCCGCGCGGCATAACCTTGCCACTGTCTATATTGTGGGCCGTGTGGAGGCGGGTGAAATGGCACTCGCCATCGCCTATTCCACCGCGCTGATCCTGATCATGCTGGCCGTAGTGATCGGTATCGAAAAACTCGTGGGACGCACCGAGATTGCGCGCCGCGCCGGTGGCGCGCCAGCACCCACGCAGACCAGGGCAGGAGCCTAACATGAGCGCGAATGCCATTTTTTTCGATAAGGTGACAAAAAGCTTTGGCACCGTCCGCGCGGTGGATGAGGTAAGCCTCAGCATCCCGCGTGGTGCCCTGGTGACGCTGCTTGGGCCATCGGGTTGCGGCAAGACCACAACGTTACGCTTGATTGCTGGCCTGGAATTGCCCAATGCCGGCAGCATCATGATTGAAGAGCGTGATGTGACGCGCTTGGCGGCCGCTGAGCGGCGCATCGCCATGGTGTTCCAATCCTATGCGCTGTTTCCGCATATGAATGTGCTGGAAAACGTGGCGTACGGTCTGGTGGTGCAGGGTGCGCGCAAGGCCTCGGCTGAAGCGGATGCGCTTGCCATGCTGAAAATCCTGGGGCTGGAAGGCTTGGGGCAGCGCCTGCCGGCGGAACTTTCCGGCGGGCAGCAGCAAAGGGTCGCGGTGGCGCGCGCCTTGGTATTGCGCCCGCAAGTGCTGCTGTTTGATGAACCCTTATCCAACCTGGACGCGCGGTTGCGCCGGCAAGTGCGCGAAGATATCCGCGATTTGCAGAAGCGCCTTGGCCTGACGGTGGTTTATGTCACGCATGACCAGCAGGAAGCGCTTGCGGTTTCCGATCTTGTTTGCGTCATGCGCGCGGGCAGGATTGCGCAAATGGGCACGCCGCGGGAGCTTTATGACGAACCAGCCGATGCCTTCATCGCCGATTTCATGGGGGAGGCGAATGTGCTGCAAGGCGAGGTGCTTGGCCCTGGGCGTATCGCGCTGGCGGGTGTCGCGCTTGAAACGAGGCTCCGCCCTTATCCGCCCGGCGCAGCCTTAATCGCGATCCGGCCCGAAGCGGTCACCCTGCATACGGAAGGGGAGGGGCTCCCTGGGCAGATTAAGCGGGCGGCATTCTTGGGCCAGACGCATGAATATGAAGTTGCGACATCAGCCGGGCAGATGTTCGTGGTTGCACCAGCGGGGACGGCAGAATTCGTGCCAGGCGATGATGTGCGGTGCCGCGTGGAAAGGGCCATACCATTGCAGGGCGCGCCTAGAGCAGATCACGTTCAGATGGAAATTCTGAACACGTGAAGATGCCAGAAAAATGGAGAAGTAGAGCGCGTTGCGTGAACCCATGTGAACGCAACATGCTCTAAACCCAAGCTGCTTCAGATCTTCAGATCCTGCAGCGATGCTTCCACTTCCAAGAAGCTTGGCATCAGATCGGTCGGTACCATCTTGCGCCCGGTCTCCACCGCCACCTGCGGCGCATTGCCGTGCAGATGCGCGACCAGCACGGCGCGGGTCACCTCATAATATTTCGCCTCTTCCTCAATCACGGCCTTGAGGTGCGCGGCGAAAAGGTCCGACCAGACCATAGGATAGGAAGACACCAAGAAAGGTGCCGACCAAGGCGCTGCCGATCATCCTGCCGAGGATGGCTGGCGGCGGATCAATGGATGCCATGGTCTTGATCACGCCCCTGACGGCGGCGACGATCCCAAGTGCCGGTAGCGCATCAGCCATGCTTTGCCGCGCATGGGCGCTATGTAATTCCTCTTCCTTCATTTTTTCAATTCGCGTTCCATCACATCGTCAATAAAATGCGGGTCATCGGTATTCATCCCAACCATGCGAAGGTAATCGCAAATAATCGCAACCGTGTGGCGATCCTTTAGGATATTCAGGAATTTTTGGAACGCCGCGCTTTCCTCGGGCTTTTCGATATGCAGTTCAATCGCCATCGGTCCCTTGGTCCGCGCCAGACGCACCGGCCAGAACAATAGGCTCAGCTATTCCATATAATTCTTGCGTTTATATTTACCGCAATTCAGGAATTTGCCCACACCGCCGAAGAGGTGCTTCACCTCCGAAAGGCTGTTGGCCATGAGCAGCGCACCAAAGGCGGCACCACCAACGATGGCGAATTCGAAGGGTTGGGCCAACAGGATGATGTCATCTTGCCGCCAGCGAGCATATAGCCGCGGAAGACGCAGACCAGAACGAAAATGAAACCCGTGATCGAGATCATGAGCGTGGCGTCTCCGGCGTCTGCCTGATCAGCGTGATGGACACACGCTGATTGGCGGCGGCGGTCGGTCGTTCGGGGATCAACAGGTCACGCTCCGTATGACCTGCCAGGTTTCTGATGCGATTATCCGCAACACCTGCATCAATCAGCAGGCTGCGTGAGACATTGGCGCGTTCGGTTGAAAGATCCCAATTGCTGCGCTCACCACCACCGCGGAAGGGAGTCGATTCGGTATGGCCCGCAATGCTGATGGCGTTGGGCAGACGTTGGATCACCTGCGCCACGCGGAGTAAAAGGGCGCGTGCGCGATCATTCGGTGCTGCGCCGCCGAGTGCGAACATCGGCTGACGATCCGCGTCCACCAATTGAATGCGCATGCCCTCCGGCGTTTGTTCAATTAGCAATTGGCGGTTTAGTTCAGCAAGCGCTGGGTCAGATTGGATCGCTTCGCGGATTTGTTGGGCTGCGGCTTCAAAAGCCTCGCGTTCGCGCCGCGCCAATTCCTGGCACAGCTCAACTTCGCCGGCATTTTCCGGCCGCTGTTCAGGGGAAGGTTCTGCGGCGGGTCCGCCGCGCGGTTGTGCGGGCCCCGCCAGCGCACCGGGGGGCGAGCGGATTGTAAGGCGCGCAGTTTTGCATCTTCCTGACCAATAGGGTCTTCGCGCCGCGGCACAGGTTCGGCTGGCGTGCGGCTATCATCTTCTTCAATATCCATCACAACGGGCCGCTTGCCTGGTTGCACTTCGATGGTGCCGGTGGTGGACACGAGCGGCACCTGGTCATTGAGAGTCTGGCCGCCAAAAGGCCGTCCGGTGCCAGATTCGGCGCGGGACATTACATTGGTCGGGTTAAAGTCATCGGCGATGCCGCGGCGCTGTTCTTCCGTTGTTGCATGGATCAGTCACATCAGCAGGAAGAAGGCCATCATCGCCGTCACAAAATCGGCATAGGCCGCCTTTCAGGCGCCGCCGTGATGCGCGTGCCCGCCCCCGTCTTTCCTTTTGACGATGATCGGTTCACCGCCACTCTGCGAGCCTCTTCCCTCGCGCGCCATGACAGATCGTATAGCCCCTAAAGCCTAATTCCCGCTAACATAGTATGGCCTTATTGCCGAAAGGCCAGAGCGACGGAAGGGACGCGGCGTGGTTTTGAGACTTGTTTCATGAATTCCCCCATTTGCGCCGCCCAAGAGTCGGTCCCGGTGGAACCTTTCCTCATCAAGCGGCCGGAACGGCAGACCATCCCCCTGGTCTTCGCATCCCCGCATTCGGGCCAGCGATATCCGGACCAACTGCTTTTGGATACACGGATGGATTCGCTCGCGCTCCGCCGGAGTGAGGATTCCTTCGTTGATGAACTCTTTGCCGCCGCCCCTGCCCATGGCGCGCCGCTGATCGCGGCTTCCTTCGCGCGCGTTTGGTGCGATGTGAACCGGGAGGCCTGGGAATTGGACCCGGCCATGTTCACCGAACCCCTGCCGCCCTGGGTCAATAGCGCGAGCCCCAGGGTGGGCGCCGGGCTTGGCACGCTCGCGCGGATCGTCACCGGGGGTGAGCAAATCTACCGCCGCAAACTAAGCTTTGCCGAGGCCGAGGCGCGCATTCGCGCTTGTTGGGAACCCTATCACGCGGCCCTGGCAGCGCTGCTGGCCGAAACCCGCGCGCGGTTCGGCTTTTGTCTGCTGATTGATTGCCATTCTATGCCGGGTCATCCGGCGCATCTCGCGAACCCCCCACATTTTGTGTTGGGCGACGCCCATGGCACAGCATGTACGCCGCGTGCAGCAAGGCTGGTGGAAGAAACCCTGATGGGTCTTGGGTATAAGGTCCGGCGTAATGACCCCTATGCCGGGGGCTTCGTCACCCGCTACTATGGACGCCCCCGCGAGGCGACTCATGCGCTGCAAATTGAGGTGGCGCGGACATTGTATATGGATGAAACCCGGATTGAACGCCTGCCAGGCTTTGGACCGCTCCGGCGCGATATGACCAGCCTGATTGAAAGTCTGACGCGGGTGGATTGGGACTTCCTCTCCCCAGGCCAATAAGCAGAGAAAAAAAGGGCGACGCCCGAGAGCGCCGCCAAGTTTAGGGAGGAAACGTCCAAGAATGTACAGTAGAAACCTCTGTACGAGGCAAATATGGGAACCACCCTCCCGCATTGCAAGATATTTTTTGCAGTGCAGCAAAGTGGGTTTTTGCAATATCAACCAAAGGTTTCTTGTCTGGTCGCTGGCTGCCGATGGTAAATCTGGCACGCGGCTTGCCCAGGACGACCCGTGCTGCTGGTCCGCGCCTTCCTGCCGAACCTTTCGCGCGATCTGGCGCTGCTTGGCGCTGTGCTGCTCCCTTTGGCGCTTTGGCCGCTGACGGCCACGGCGCAATTGATGCCCGCCAGGGGCTTCAGCGAAGGGCATTTGTGCCGCACCGCGATTTCTGAGGCCAATCGCAGCGCCAATCTGCCGCGCGCCTTGCTCCAGGCCATTGGCCGGGTTGAATCCGGCCGGCACAACCCCGATACCGGCCATTTGGCCCCCTGGCCCTGGCCCATCAATGCGGAGGGGGGAGGGCTAATATTTCCCAACGCGAAAGGCAGCCATTGCCCATGTGCGGCAATGGCAGGCGCGCGGTGTGCGCATCATTGATGTCGGCTGCATGCAGGTGAATTTGCACCATCACCCCAATGCCTTTGCCTCGCTTGAACAGGCTTTCGACCCTTCGACCGATGCGCGCTATGCGGCGCGCTTCCTGACCGACTTGAATGGCGGGCGGGCGGATTGGCGCCAGGCGGCGGGGCATCACCATTCGCAAACGCCCGAAAGGGCGGGGCCTTACGGGGAAAAGGTGCTGGCTGCCTGGGAACAGGAAGCACGCAATGCCGGCGATAGCTCGGCCGAGGCGCTGGTGCTGGCGCGATTGCGTGCCGGCTTGGGCGATGTGGCACTGGCGAGTGCCGCCGGGATTTCGCTCAGCAACCGGGCGGAACGCGCGCAAATCATCCCGCTTGCCGGTGGCGGGGTGGCGGCTTGGCAGTGGGGGGCTCACCAAGGCGTGGGCTGAATGCTTATCGTTCTGCGCCGATCCATGCCGTGAGCCGGCCGATGGTGGTGGCGCAGGCCGGGCCGGGGAGGATGCTGCGCTAGGTTTCAGGTGTCCCGCAAGGTTACGATCAGCGGTGTATGATCTGGTGACCACGCCTTGGCAGACGGGCCGCGCGACCCGTTCATCTGGCCCTGATGCCTCGAGGAAGCGCGCCGAAATGGCGCAGCAGAGGGCTCCAATTCATGCGGAGATGGGACGCGGCAGCAGCCGTGAAAAGGATTGAGGAGACAAGGTGCAGGTGGCTCCAGACCTTATAATCAATGCCAAGGAAGCCGCCGGTCGTGGCCTCCTCCTGCGGTACGTCGTGCCAAGCGAAAAGGCCGAGCCCTGAAACCACCATGACCACGAGCCCGATGGCGAGGAAGACGCCCGCCCAACGCCGGATGCGCGTGACCCTGATAGCGGCGCCATTCTGGCCCGGTTGGCGCGTCGATGATGATTCCACCTCAATGCTCATACGAACACCGAGAATTCGAGCCCATCGCCCAAAGGCAATTCCTCGGATACGAAGCGCCGCGGAGTTCCCCTTACATGATCAAGGTAGGTTTTGAGCGTTTTGCAAAAGGGCTTGATATCATCGCATAAAATGCTTGCGCCTGGCGTCAGTGCTGGTTCACGCAAGCGCAATATCAGCAGGTTGGCTTCTTTCCAGCCATCAAGAAAAACCAGGTCTATCGGTTCCTTGATATCGCGTAATGTGTGCAGCGCATCGCCCTCGCGCAATTCGCTCTCTCGGTCGAAGCCGGCTTCCGCCCAATTGGCCCTGGCGCTGGCGATCTTGTTTGGTTCCATTTCGGTGGTGAGGACCTTCCCACCACCATTGTCGCGGATTGCAGCCGCCAGATACATGGCCGAAATACCGAAAGATGCGCCGAATTCCACGATGCGCTGAGCACCGCGCGTGCGCGCGGTTTGATACAATACGCGGCCCTGTGCCTTATCAATCAGAATATAGGCGTTCTTCAGATAGGGTTTGACCGCTTCCATGAAGCCCTTGCCGCGCCACACGCCCCCGATCACGCCAGGCAGTGCGCGGGCAAACACAACCCGGTCCTGGCCGGCACGGTGGTGCAATGTTTTAATGGTATTGGCGATGCGTGGATCCTCAAGGCTGTTCATTGATTTTTTGTGCCAATTCTCGGTTATCGTCATAGTTAGGGTATTAAAAATTTTTCACAACTCGCATCCACGTATGATGAGATCATAAACCGCAAAGCCAAGAAAACAGCCGCTGCAGAGCCGTTCCAAGGGAACCTTCGGCGCCATTCTGAGGGCGACTGCTCGCATTTTGGAAGGCAGAGGGGCTGGAGGCAGCGAATATCAATGCCATCGCCGCGCGCGCCGGTGTGAGTGTCGGGTCGCTTTACCAATACTTCCCGGACAAGGCAGCGATCTTCGCCGAGCTGATTAGGCAAGCAGAGACTGGGCTTGGCGACATGCTGGGAAAGCTGCTGGCAGAGACCGCGGGACAGTCCTTAGAAGATTGTCTGAAACCTCTGGTAAAGGCCGGTGTCGCGCAGCAGATGGCGCGGCCGCAACTTGGGCGCATTCTGGATAATCTTGAAGCTACCTTCCCCGCAGATGCTTACCTGAAGGCAGCGGAGGAACGGATATTGCGCTTGATCATGCAATTGTTAAATGAGCACGAGGAAGGTATCGCGCGCCCCGTCACGCCGGCCACGGCGTTGGATGTTTTGTCCATCGTCAAGGGTATCGTGGATGGCGCCAGTTTTGCGGGCGAAACCAATGCGGCTGCGCTGGAACGCCGCGTGATGTTTGCAGTCTTGGGGTATCTCAAGCAACCTTAGTCGTGAATGTCCCGCAAGGTCAGGGTCAATGGCGTATGGTCTGAAGGCTGCGCCTCGGCACGCGGGGCGGTATCAACCTCGCAGGCTTCGAGATGTTCGGCCAATTCGGGGCTGAGCAGCGCATGGTCAATTCGCAGCCCGCGATTGGCCTCAAAGGCAGGGCCGTAATCCCAATAGGTGTAGAGCGTTTCGCTGGGATGCAGCGCGCGCAGCGCATCCGTCATGCCCAGATGCAGTAGCGCGCGGAACCTGGCGCGGCTTTCGGGATGGACCAGCGCATCGGTCGCCGGCAGTGCGCCATGGGCAAGGTCGGCCTCGGTCGGGCAGACATTATAATCGCCCAGCACCGCAAAGGGCTGGAAGGCATCAAGCCGGTCCTGCACCAGGCTCCGCAGCCGATCCATCCAGGCGAGCTTATAGGCAAAGCCGGCATCGCCGCCGGAATTTCCATTGGGCAGGTAAATCCCCGCCGCGCGCAGCCCCGCCGCCGCCACTTCAATATAGCGCGCCTGGGTATCTTCGGCATTGCCGGGCAGGGCTTCGGCCAGAACCTCAAACGGAATGCGGGAAAGAACGGCAACGCCATTCCGCCCGCCCGCCTGGCCCACCGCATGGGTCTTATAGCCAAGCCCCGCGAATTCCATCGCCGGCACCTGTTCCGCCGTGCAGCGGGTTTCCTGCAGGAACACCAGATCGGGCTTTTGCCGTTCCAGAAAGCGCGCGAGATGGCCCGCGCGCGCGCGAATGGAATTGACGTTGAAGGTGCAGAGGCTGAGCAGGGGGATCAGCCGATTGCGAAGGAAGAACCGCAGCCGCAGCCGGAACTCGCCTGCGGGTTATTGATGGCGAAATGCGCGCCGATCAGCGCTTCCGCCCAATCGAGCTCGGCCCCGGCCAGCAGGTCGAGCGAAACAGGGTCAATGAAAACCCGGCCCTGGCCTTCGCCAATCACCAGATCATCAGGGGCGGGGGCGTCTTCCAGTCCGAATTTGTACTGAAATCCGGAACAGCCGCCCGCTTCCACGGCGAGCCTAAGCCCCGCATCCGGGCGGCCTTCACGCGCGGCGATATCGGCCACCTGAGCGGCGGCTCGGGAGGTGACGCGAAACGGTGCGGGGTTCGTAATGCCATCCGGCATGGTTTGGGCTCCTTGAAGCGTAACATAGGCATTTTGCGCGCCGCTTCCAATCACCAAAGATTGCGGGGGGTGCATGGCGGGTGTTACAGCGATCAGAGAGGCATTTTTCACGGAAAACCACGATTTCGATGCAAGCCCAGGCCAAAGCCGCGATCATTAAGCCCAAAGGGCAGCGGGCAGCATGAACCTTGCCCCCTACGCGGTGCTGCCGGAGAGCTCTCGGGGGCGGCTTTACCCTGAGGCGGGCGGTGATGCGCGGTCGCCCTTTCAGCGGGACCGGGACCGGATCATCCACGCGACGGCCTTCAGGCGACTGCAATACAAGACACAGGTGTTTGTCTACCATGAGGGTGATCATTTCCGCACACGCCTGACCCATTCCGTCGAGGTCGCGCAAATTGCGCGGTCCATCGCTCGGCTCTTGCGACTGGACGAGGATTTGGCCGAGGCCTTGGCGCTGGCGCATGACCTGGGGCACCCGCCCTTTGGCCATGCCGGGGAAGATGCGCTGAATGCGGCGATGAAACCCTATGGCGGGTTTGACCATAATGGGCAGTCCTTGCGCGTTGTCACGCACCTGGAAGCGCGTTACGCCGGCTTTGATGGGCTAAACCTGACCTGGGAAACGCTGGAAGGAATTGCCAAGCATAATGGCCCCTTGCGGAGGCCATCGCCCTACATCGCAGAATATGATGCGCGCCATGCGCTTGATCTTACCAGCTATTCCTCGGCCGAGGCGCAAATCGCCGCCATCGCCGATGATATCGCCTATAACAACCACGATCTGGATGATGGGTTGCGCGCTGGCCTGTTCACCCTGGAAGAAGTCGGCGCCTTGCCGGTGATTGGTGAAGCGCTGGCGGCGGCGCGCGCAGCAGCGCCCGATGCGCCATTGGAGCGCCTCGCACCCGAGATGATCCGGCGCGTAATTAGCAGCATGGTGGGCGATGTAGCCGTAGAGGCGACGCGGCGCCTTTCCGTGCTGAAACCAGCAATGGTTGCCGATATTCGCGCGGCGGATCGGCCTATGGTGGTGTTTTCTGAAGAGATGGCGCGCGCCAACCTCTCCATCCGGGAATTCCTGTTCCAGCGCATGTATCGGCATTGGCGTGTCAATCGCACCATGGCGAAATCCAAGCGCGTGGTGCAGGTGCTTTTCAGCCTGCTGCATGGCGGGCCGGCCATGCTGCCGCCGCTCTGGCGCGCCCGCGCCGGGGAGGCTGGGTCCGCTGAGGCCGCGCTGGCGGTTTGCGATTATATCGCCGGCATGACAGACCGATTTGCGCTGGAGGAACACCGGCGCATGACCGACCCCGATATTTCAGGCTGAGAATTGCATGACCGAAAATGTTTTCACCGCCATGGCGGAACAGCTGCGTGCGGCGCTGGTGGAACTCTATCCCGATCTGCCGGCAGATATTCTGGCGCGCGTGCAGGTGGAACCGCCGCGCGATGCGGCGCATGGCGATATGGCGACCAATGCCGCCTTGGTGATCGCCAAGCCCGCGCGCCTGCCGCCGGCCAAGATTGCTGTCGCGCTCGTGGAAAAGCTTGGCGCCTTGCCCATGGTGGAAAAAGCCGAAGCGGCGGGGCCTGGCTTTGTCAATTTGCGTTTGCGCGAAAGCTATATGGCCGGGCAAATCAAGACCGTGCTGGCCGCCGGGCTTGGCTATGGTGATAGCACGATTGGCGCAGGGCGGCGCGTCAATGTCGAATATGTCTCGGCCAATCCAACGGGGCCGATGCATGTCGGGCATTGCCGTGGTGCGGTGGTGGGCGACGCGCTCGCCAATCTTCTCGCCAAGGCGGGGTTTTCCGTCACCAAGGAATACTACGTCAATGATGCGGGGGCGCAGGTCGCCGCACTCGGCTGGGCTGCCTATTGGCGCTATTTGCGCGTGATCGAGCCAAATCTTGAGGGGTGGACTGCAGAACAGGTCGAACACCGCTTTGGCGTGACGCTGCAATATCGCGGCGATTACCTGGGCGCGGTGGGTGAGGCCTTGGCCGAGCATCATGGCGCTTCCATGGCGCCGCAGCGGATTGAAGGCGCACCAAGTGCGGACCAGGCCGCTGCCGGTGTGGCGAGCGCGCTGGCACATGGCTGGTTCGTGGATCTCGCCTGGCTTGATCTCGCGCGGGAGCGGGCGGTGGCGATGATGATGATCGCGATCCGTGAGGATTTGGCGCTACTCGGCGTCAATCAGGAAGTGTTCTTGTCCGAACGCGCGCTGGTGGAAGCGAATGCGACCGACGCCGCGATTGCCGCCCTTGAAGGCAAGGGTTTGCTCTATGAAGGCGTGCTTGAACCGCCCAAGGGCAAGACGCCGGATGATTGGGAGCCGCGCCCGCAATTGTTGTTCCGTTCGACGCAATTTGGCGATGATGTTGATCGGCCACTCAAGAAATCCGATGGCTCCTACACCTATTTTGCCAATGATATCGCGTGCCATACGGATAAGCTCACGCGTGGCTATGATTTGCTGATTGATGTCTGGGGCGCGGATCATGGCGGCTATGTCTCCCGCATGGGTGCTGCCGTGAAGGCGCTGTCCGATGGCCGCGTGCCTTTGGAAGTGGTGCTTTGCCAGATTGTGCATGTGATCAAGGCGGGTGAGCTCGTGCGCATGTCCAAGCGCGCTGGGACCTATGTGACGCTCCGCGATCTGATTGAGGAAGTGGGCCGCGATGCGGTGCGCTTTACCATGCTGACGCGCAAATCCGACGCGCAGATGGAATTCGACCTGGACAAGGTTGTCGAACAAACTCGCGAAAACCCAGTGTTTTACGTGCAATACGCCCATGCGCGCTGCCGGTCCGTACTTCGCCAGGCGGGTGACCCTGATGTCCCGAAACTCGCCGCCGCACCGCTTGAACATTTGCGCGACAAGGCAGAATTGGACCTGATCCGGCGCGTGATTTCCTGGCCGCGGGTCGTTGAATCCGCCGCTTTAGCGCGGGAGCCGCACCGGGTAGCGTATTTTCTCCATGACTTGGCCGCCGATTTTCATGTATTGTGGAATAGCGGTCGTAACGATTCGACGCTTCGCTTCATCCGTGAGGATGAGCCCGCCGCCACAGCCGCCAGGCTGGCGCTGGTGGCAGCGACGGCAAGCGTTATTCGTTCCGGCCTTGGCGTCATGGGGGTGACGCCGGTCGAGGAAATGCGCTGACACTATTCCAGTGCCGATCGGGGGATAGGCGTGAGGGAAGTTCCAGTTCCAGCCTACAGGCTGGGTCGCAAGGGGGCTGGGGGGCCTCCTTGGCGGATTATCATCATCGCGGGCTTTGTGCTGGCGGTGGGGGCAGTTGTTGCATCGCTGGTCTGGGGCTTTTCGCGCGGGTCATCGCGCAATGCGCCGTTGATCGAGGCAGATGCGCGCCCGATAAAAGTGCGGCCCGACAATCCCGGGGGCTTGCGTGTGCCCAATCAGGATGAGCTGATTTTTGACCGCAATCGCGGCGCGCGTCCGGCCACGCAAGGCGGGTTGGCGCCGGAAGCCGAGAAGCCACGTGTGGATCAGCTACGCGCACAATTGGCCGAACGTGCGGCGCAGGAAGCGGCACGTAGCGCGCCGCCGGCGGCAGCCCCTGCGCCAGCGCAGCCGGCCGCACCCCCAGCGGCTGCGCGCCACGCCCCGCAGGCTGCCGCGCCTGCAACGCTAACCACACCCGCGCCGCCGGCCACAACTTCGGCACTGACCGCGCCAAGCCTGCCTGCGCCTTTGCCTGCAAATGCAGAGCGATTTGCCCCGGTGGCCGATGGTCGCGCGCGGGTGCAATTGGGGGCGCTGCCGAGTGAAGCCGCCGCACGCGGCGAATGGGAACGCTTGAAACGGCGCGCGCCCGAGTTCCTCGGCAATCGGCGGGCGAGCCTGACACCGCTTGATCGCGAAGGCCAGACGACGATGTATCGCATCCGCACCGGTGGCTTTGCCGATGCCGCAACCGCGCGCGCCTTTTGCGAGGAAATGAAGACGCGCAGCATCCCCTGCATGGTGATCGGCGGATAGGCGTAGATGGCGCCTTCACGGGCCGCGATACTTGGCCTTGCGGGGCCTCGGCTGACTTCGGCGGAAGCGGCGCTATGGCGACGCTTTCCCCCGCTTGGCGCCATTTTGTTCGCGCGCAATATCCATAACCCAGTGCAATTACGGGCACTCACCAATGATATTCGCGATGTCCTGGGCGCTGCCGCGCCAATCCTGATCGACCAGGAAGGCGGGCGCGTGGCGCGGTTGAAGCCGCCGCAATGGGAGGCATTTCCCGCCGCCGCACGGTTTGAAGGTGAGCCAGAACTCGCGGAGCGCGCCAATGCCTATTTGATGGGGGCGATGTGCCGCGCGGTTGGCTTGGATGTTGTCTGCGCGCCCGTTCTGGATTTGCGCCTGCCGGGCGCGCATCAGGTGATTGGTGATCGCGCCTTCAGTGCGGAACCTGAGGAGATTGCGCGGCTTGGCGTGGCCTGCATCGCCGGGCTGCAAGCGGCTGGCTGCATTCCCGTGATCAAGCATATCCCAGGGCATGGGCGCGCGATGGCGGATAGTCATCATGAATTACCGCACGTTGGCGCGGGCATTGCCGAATTGGCCCAGGATATCGCGCCGTTTCGCGCATTGGCCGGCAGCGGCGCCTGGGCCATGACAGCGCATGTGCTGTATGAGGCCTGGGACGCGCGCCTGCCAGCGACGCTTTCCCCGACCGTAGTTGAACGCGTGATCCGGGGCGAGATTGGCTTTGATGGCCTGCTGATCACGGATGATCTGGCGATGGGCGCACTTGCCGGCATGGCGAATGACCTGGCCGGTGCGGCGCTTTCTGCGGGCTGCGATCTGGTGATGCATTGCTCGGCGAAGCTTGAGGACGCGGCGGCGCTGCTGGTTGATTGCCCAGCGCTGAGCGATGCTGCGCTGCGGCGCTTGGCGCTTGCCGATGCGGCGCGGCGTGGCTTTGGCGCGGGCGACAGGCCGGCGCTGCGCGCGGTGCGGGATGGGGTTTTGGCCGCGCCGGTGCTGGCGAGTCGTGATATTGATCCAACAGAACGAAATTAGGACCTAAGACGGAACCGGCACCGCTTCAGCCAGCAAGCCATCGGCTTTCAATTCCTGCCAAAGTTTCGCTGGAATTTCATGATGCAGATAGCCAATATTCTGACGCACCTCCTCAGCCGATAGGGCGCCAGGAATAACCGATGCCACCGCAGGATGCGCGAGGGGGAACTGCAGCGCCGCCGCAGCCAATGGCACTTTGTTGCGCTGGCACACCGCCGCAATGCGGCGCGCCTTTTCAATCAGGTGCCGCGGCGCTGCCTTATAGTCATGCGTCGCACGATCAGGCACATTTCCTGCCAGAATACCCGAGTTATACGGACCGCCGATGATAACGCTGATGTCATGCACCTCTGCATAGGGCATGAATTCATCCAGCGCGCCCTGTTCAAGCAAGGTATAGCGCCCGGCAAGCAGCATGCAATCGAAATCCCCCGCTCTCGCGAAACGCAAACACATATCCGCTTCATTGAGGCCACAGCCAATGGCGCCGATCACCCCGGCCGAGCGCAATTCATCAAGCGCGCGATAGCCGCTATCCATCAGAATGCGAAAACGCTGATCAAGCAGTGCCCGATCCTGGATGGTCCAGAAATCTATGTCATGGACAAGCAGGATATCCAGGCGCGAAATCCCAAGGCGCAAGCATGATTGTTCAAGCGAACGCATGACGCCATCATAGCTATAGTCGAATACTGGAATGAATCCCGGCAGACCATTACTGCGCAAATTGGCGGGCACCTGTTCCTGCGGCTGCCGCGCATGCATAACACGGCCGATCTTGGTGGAGATGACAAATTCCTCTCGTGCGCTTTGCCTAAGGAAATGCCCAAGCCGCAATTCGCTCCTGCCATAGCCGTAAAAGGGCGAGGTATCGAAGAAGCGCACGCCACCCTGCCAGGCAGCTTCAAGCAGCGCTTGCGCTTCGGCTTCGGCGATGGTGGCGCGAAAGCCACCAATGGGCGCGGCACCAAAGCCGAGCACTGAGACCTCGAGCGCTGTGGTGCCGAGCCTTCGGGCAGCGATGTGACGCATGAGCTGATTCCTGAATGATTTCTGCCTACGCCAAGGTTTGGCGCATACTGGAACGCTAGCGCTCGGCCCATCGCTGGGGCAAGCGGTGTGTGACGGGCGGCGCCGCGAAAGTTGAAATGCCAAGCTCCTGGAAAGTTTCAGCGCAGTCGCGGGCGGCAGCCATTTCTGATCATGAACCTCGTCCGGGACAGCGGGCGCGGCATTCCGAAAGCATCGCGCACCAAGACACTGCCGCAGGGTATCGGCGCGCAGATGCTCCGTGTAGTTAAAACTGTTCGGAAGTTTCTTCTTCGCTGTTGCCGGAATTTCGGATGGACCCCCAGAAACACTGAGAACAGGGCGAAAGCCAACACTTTAATCCGGGGAGAGAACCATGCCGCTACCCACTTTGCCTGCCTGGCGCCAGTTTGTCGTGGGCCTTGCGCTTGCCGCGGTGCTTGCCGCGCCACTGCCAGCCGCCGCTGAGCGGAGCCCCGAGGTGATGGTTGACGCCTTTGAAGCCGTGCTGGGGCCAGTCCGCTCGCATCGTCCTGGAAGGGCTTCGCGGCGGCATAGGGCGGCGATGCTTTCCTCGCCGCGAAGCCCTTCCAGGACGATGCGGATCTTGTCCTCGGCGGAATGGTGCTTGCGCGTGGCTCGGCGAATATCGCGGACTAGCTTTTTGGCTGGTACCCGCGTGGGCCGGCCAGCGAATTTCTGGCTCATCTTCACTCTCCTTGGGGTTACGATGAGCCAGAAATCCTCCGTTACTCAAATCGCCAATCTGGTCCCATAGGCGCTGACGCCGGACAAGGTTTGCGCCGATGCGGTGAAAGGCAGGGCCGCAAGTGCTCCGCCCACGGTGAATGCGTAACGCCGTGAGCTGATCATGGGTCGCTCCTCCTTGTGTTTCAGGAAACGCTAATCACTTTTCCGCGCAACTGGAACCTTGCCTTTGCTATTCCCAAAGCCGTTCAATCTCCGCCGCGCGCTGTTCAATCGCGGCGCGGCGCTTCAGCTTCATGGTCGGCGTCAGCAAGCCATTTTCAATGGTGAAGGGTGTCGTCACTGCATGGCGGCGCATGCGTTCAATCACAGCGAGCCTTCCATTCACCCGCGCCACGGCGGTGGCGATGCCTGCTTCCTGACCCTCAGCCGGGACAATCAGCGCGACCAGGCCGGGCTTGCCCTCACCGGCGACAAGCGCCTGCTGGATTTCGGGTTCGGCCATCAACAGGCTTTCGATCTTGGCCGGGCTGATCATGTCGCCGCCCAAAAGCTTGATGAAATCGCGCTTGCGATCGGTGATATACAAAAATCCATCGCACATGTCACCGATGTCACCGGTATGCAGCCAAGGGCGCGGGTCATCGCCTTCGGTCTTCAAGGTGGATGCGGTTGCTTCCGCTTTGCCCCAATAGCCGGTCATCACCAGATCACCCTGGATCAGGATTTCACCATCGGCAGCGATGCGGCATTCAACGCCTCCCAAAGGCATGCCGACACTGTCATGCCGATTGGCCCAGGGCAGGTTCACACTCACCACCGGGCCAGCTTCGGACTGGCCATAGCCTTGCAGCACGGGCAATCCAAGCGCGATGAAAAACGCCGCCAGGTCAGGGTCAAGCCGCGCGCCGCCGGAAACCAGCGCGCGCAAGGCGCCACCGAAACGTGCGCGCACTTTCTTCCGCACCAGTTTCTCCAAAAGCGCGTCTTCAATGCTGCCAATCACACCTAGAGAGGCGCCCGCCAGGCGCTGCTGACCGCGCAGCAAGGCCCGGTCGAACAGCTTGCGCTTGATGGGTTTTTCTTTCTCCAGCGCCGCCAACAGGCGCGAACGCAGCACTTCGAATAGCCGCGGCACCGCGGTCATAATCGCAGGGCGTATTTCCGCCATTTCCTGCACCAGGCGATCTGCGCCGCGCGAATAAACCACCTCCATGCCATAGGATGGCAGCAGAAAACCGCCCACCGTATGTTCATAGCTATGCGACAGCGGCAGGAAGGAGAGATAGGGCTTGCCATCCAACTCCAGCTTTTCCGCCAGCGGCAAAACACCCCGCCGATTGGCGAGCAAGGCGCGATGCGGCAGCATCACCCCCTTCGGCGCACCGCCAGTGCCGGAGGTATAGATCAGGCAGGCCAGCGCTTCGGACGCAATGTGATGCGTCTCCGCTTCCAGCGCCAAGGGATCAGCGGGGGTGGCGAGCGCATCAGCCCAGAGATGGCGCACGAGCCCCGGCGCTTCGGGCGGGGCCTCACAGCAAAGCAAGCCATCCAGGCCATGCGCCAGGGCCGCACCTTCCAGCACGCGCTCCGCCAGGGCTGTGGTGGAGACTATCGCAAACCGCGCCCCCGAATCGCGCAGGATATGGGCGTGGTCGCTCGGCAGGTTGGTGACATAGGTCGGCACGGTAATGGCGCCGATGGCCATGATCGCGGTATCGGCAATGGGAAATTCAGGGCGGTTTTCGGATACCAGCAGCACCCGATCCCCCGGCGCGATGCCATGGCTGCGCAAAAACGCCGCCAGCGCTGCAACCTGGTCCGCGAATTCCGCCCAAGTGAGGTTCTGCCACGCCTTGCCACGCCAGAAGCGAAACAGCGGCTTCGCTGGCCATTCCCGCGCCCGCGCCAGCATTATGGCTGGTAAATTGGTCCATCCGTGGTCCGTATAAGGCATTCCCTTCCTCCCGGTTATGTTTTGGCGCTTGGCCGCGCGCCGCTTCGGTCTATATGAGAAAGGTGACCAGAAACACCTCCCCTGACCCGCTCCGCGCCCCGCTTGATGGCGGAGCCGCCGCTGCCAACCTGCCCGTTTGGGACCTTTCGGACCTGTATAAGGCGCCGGATGACCCAGCCCTCGCACGTGATCTTGACCGTGCCGAGGCCGATGCGCGGGCCTTTTCCGCCAAATTGGCCTGCAGGCTTGGCGCGATTTCCGGCAATGATCTCGCGGCGGCGATTGCCGAGTATGAAGCGATTGAAGAGGTGCTGGGCCGCGTCATGTCCTATGCGCAGCTGGTCTTCAGCGGCGATGCGGAAGACCCGGCCAATGGGCGCTTTTATCAAACCATGCAGGAACGCGCGACCACGATCAGCAGCCACCTGATCTTTTTCACGCTGGAATTGAACCGGCTTGAAGACACGGTTCTGGATCGCAAATGCGCCGATTCTGCCGCGCTGGCGCGCTTCCGCCCCTGGCTGCGCGATTTGCGCGTCTTCCGCCCGCATCAGCTTTCCGATGAGGTGGAAAAACTGCTGCACGAGAAGGAAGTGACGGGCCGGGCCGCCTGGAACCGGCTGTTTGACGAGACCATCGCCACCATGAAGGTTGCTGTCCCGCTGCCATCCGGCACGCAAAGCCTGACCGTCTCAGACGCGCTAAACAAGCTTTCCGATGGTGATCGCGCGGTGCGCGAAGCCGCCGCCAAGGGGGTCTCGGCCGCCTTCGCGAAAAAGGGGCGGCTATTCACACTGATCACGAATACGCTCGCGAAAGACAAGGAAATCATTGACAAGTGGCGGCGCTACCCCCGGCCTGCCTCCGCGCGCAACCGCGCGAATATGGTGGAAGATGAGGTGGTGGAGGCCTTGGTTTCCGCTGTCAACGCCAGCTTCCCCCGGCTTTCGCATCGCTACTACGCCATGAAGGCGAAATGGCTGGGCCGGCCCAAATTGCAGCACTGGGATCGCAACGCGCCGCTGCCCGATCAGGATGACAGCCTGATCCCCTGGCCCAAGGCTGTGTCGCAGGTGCTGGATGCCTATGGCGCCTTCAGCCCACGCCTGGCCGAGATTGGCCGGCAATTCTTTGACAAACCCTGGATTGACGCTGCACTCCGCCCCGGCAAGGCATCGGGCGCCTTCGCGCATCCGACCGTGCCTTCAGCGCATCCGTATCTGCTCGTGAATTATCACGGCAAGGCGCGGGATGTGATGACGCTCGCGCATGAATTGGGCCATGGCGTGCATCAAGTGCTGGCGGGTCAGCAGGGCTATCTGATGTCCTCAACACCGCTGACCTTGGCTGAAACCGCCTCGGTTTTCGGTGAGATGATGACCTTCCGCGCGGTCTTG
>Ga0194134_10001071_pt1 | contig 38654 bp, 50 predicted proteins | sample TA2KigOff0mmetaG_FD_148602 | JGI IMG/M metagenome (GOLD analysis project Ga0194134, IMG submission 148602) | Freshwater microbial communities from Lake Tanganyika, Tanzania - TA2015056 Kigoma Offshore 0m | ecosystem: Environmental > Aquatic > Freshwater > Lake | place: Tanzania: Lake Tanganyika... | reverse complement strand
AAAATCTCAAATTGACACTGGTCCACAAGATATTTTTACAGGTGAACAAGGCGAATTGTTAACAAAATATAAAAATAAGATATTTTATCGTAAAAATAATAGTAATGAATTTATTAATCTGAGTGAAGAATATTCTACATTAACCAAACAATATGAATATGTTTTGTCAAAAGGCGTAAACAAATATGCTACTTGGCAAAAAAGCAGTAAAAAAGATGAAAAAGATTGGACATTTACTGGTTTTTTTTCTCCCATATGTGGTATTGACTGTTGCGCTTTGAGTGGATCTTTGAGTGGATCTTTGAGTGGATCTTTAAGTGGATCATTTTAATTAAATTGACAAATTTTATATTTTGGTGTAAACTGAGATAATGAAAAAATCTCTTTGTTGTATTTCTCTAAAGTTACAAGAACAGGGTATCAAGGCTTCTACTATGACCAAAACTAGGTTTTTGGCACTAGAACGCACTGATGCAGAACGTATTGTTGCTGACCGAACCCTTAATAATGTTTATGTAACACGTAAGACTCTAGAATTTTGTGGTCAACGTGGTTGGAACTATCGTATTAGTAGTGGTATGATGCCACTAGAAACACTACAAGAAGCTAATCTATTACTAGAAAATACTTATAATTTTTCTAAAATCAAACAAGAATTTGATTTGTGTGCTGATGTTATCAAAAAATATAATATTCGTTGTAGCACACATCCAGATCAATTTGTTGTTCCTGCTAGTGCAACACCCTCGATTGTAACCAAATCTATTGAAGAACTGAATGCTCATGGTAAAATGATGGATTATTTTGGTTTAACACAATCATATCACTCTCCAATTAATATTCACATGAATTGTTACAAAGGTAATATTAAAGATATTGCTTCTAGGTTTATCGATGTTTACAAAGATTTGCCCATAAATGTAAAGTCTCGTTTAGTGCTTGAGAACGAAGACAAGCCCAATAGTTGGAAAGTAGAAGAATTATATGATCTAATTTATTCAAAAACTGGTATTCCTATCACCTATGACAATCTACATCATCGTTGTAACCCAAGCAAATATGGTGCAAAAGATGCAATGAAGTTGGCTATGAGTACATGGGGTAATTATCGTGCATTATTTCATTTTAGTGATAATGATTTGACTAACAAAAATCCTCGTGCGCATGGCGATTATGTACGTAATATTCCAGATGAGTATCTAAACTCCTACAGTGTAGACTACGAATTTGAATTCAAGGCTAAAGATTATGCTATTGAAAAGTTTGAGAAAGAATTTAAATTATAATAAACAAATCTATTGACATTAAATGATGCATAGTATAAACTAATTTTAAGTTGGTGATACACTAACGAAACAAAAAAACAAAAACAAAATAAAGGAAAATAAATATGTATACTCGTACAAATGCACGTAACAAGACTAACTTCGTAGGTCATAACTCCGCTGGAGTTGAGCTATATCTCTCAACCCCTCTACCAAAGGCCAAGAAGGCTGCTCGTTTGACCATTCGTAATGGTAACACTCGTCTTGATCTAAATGGTCGTCAGATTAAGGCTCTACGTGAAGTCTTGTCCACTGGTTACGCTTCTCGCTAATAGATGAACCAGACAACATTTACTAATGTTGTGATGTGGTCGTTGTTAATTGCAGCGACCACATTTTCTATTTTATCAATAGTGATATCTTATCGACTACTTAAAAAGTTTGATGATTTTCAAATTTCGATACTAGAAGTATTAGATTTATTTTCGATTGAACGTACGAAAATGATAAAAGATCTTGAGGAACTAAAACGTAGGGTTAGAATTTTTGGTAATGAAGTTAAAAAAGAAAATCGAAGAAGCACTGAAGACTAAATCGTTGTTTGATCACGTAAAACATATACGTCAAATACAAAGTGCTGACTATTACGATACGTTGAGTGATGCTGATCGTAAGACGTTCAATAAGTATATGATATTACGTGTACTTAGTATGGATAAAACAATTATTGAAGAAATATCTCATGTTTCAAAGTATTTCGAGGTTTTACCAGAAAAACAATTTTACCAACTATTAATTGGTGCTTTACCAAAAAGTTATGGGTTTCATCCTTATATTAAAAATTCGGCAAAGCCAGTTAATGAAACAATACTGAATTGTCTATGTGCTTACTTTAATGTGGGAAAACGAGATGCTACAGATTATTATAAGATATTTATTTCTCACGATGATGGTATAATCAAACTATTTGACCTAATTAAAGGTCATGGTTATACTGAACAAGAAGTTGAAAAATTATTGGAATAATATGAAATTAATAGGAATAACAGGTTTAGCTCGTAGCGGTAAAGATTTATTTACAACTATCGCTTTAGAAATATTAAAAGAAAATAAAATCAAAGCTGAAAAGTATGCACTCGCGTATGAACTTAAGAATGATCTTAGAGAGTTGATTCATAAAAAAACGGGCATTGATGTATTTACGGAAAATACCAGTGAGAAGAACATTATCAGACCATTACTTGTTGCATATGGTGATGTAATGCGTAAGATTAGTGGTGGTAAATATTGGACTCAGAAGATAGAGCAAAGTATTGGTAAGTCAAAGGCCGATGTTGTATTTATTACAGATATTCGATATGACCATTATCCGGAGGATGAGTGTACTTGGTTAAAGATTAAACAATCTGGCAAATTGGTTCATATCACTAAGTATCAATATGGACCATTACCACAAGGTAAACGATTTAGTAAAAACAAAATTACGAAGATTTATCAGTCAGCGCCAAATGAACATGAACTGATAAACGATCCAAAGGTTAAGAAACGTGCTGATGTTGCAATTGAATGGGAAGATGTAAGTTTAAAGAATGAGGGTGATATAACTAAAAATACTCAGATTCGTACAATTGTAATAGATACACTAAAACAAATTGGAGTTTTAAAAGAAAAGTCAATAATTGATAATTATCGTAGTTGAATTGTTTTTATCTCATGATGTGCATTATGTCTAAAGATAAGTACATTATCAGTTGTCATAGTTTTAAATAAATTGATAAAAGCGTCTGATTGAGTTTTAATAAATGTAATATAAATAACATTACACTCTTCAGATTTATTTGCTTTTTGTTGTTTTTTACAACTGCATATATTGTTGAGAAGTGTAATGCAACTATTTAGTTGACTTTCAACCGGCAGATTTTTTCCCTTAATAAAATTTAAAAATTGTTGATAACTACCTATTGTCATAGTAATTTTCTAATGATAAGATATAGTGATAGACTACATATATAGTTTATAGGAAACAATAATAATCCATAAAGAGGAGCATATCCTACTAGATATACCAACGTATTTACCGAGAATAGAGTTGACCAAAAACATAAACATATAGGACATGATATTAGTTTGGTTAAGTAACCGGGATATAAGCTATATAGAAACTCTGGATAACTAGCCATCACATCAACTTCCATTTTGTATTTATGATACTCGTTTATTTTCAATAAATTTCTGGTCTTGGTTAAGTTGGCAATGGTAGTGACAATATCACTTTCAAACCAAACAACCATAACGAATGTTATCCAACAAATTAACGGGATGTTTAAATCAGTCAAATTCATAGTATTTCTTTTATTAATAGTTTATTTTTATACCAATCATTATTTGTATCTATCAAATTCTCCTTGCGGTCTATCAATTTATTTATCTTGATCTTGAAGATATCATATTCCATTTCACCAATCTGACCGCTATCTTCAATCATAAGTTGCAACATGTTAAAAAATTCAAAACTTTGATTTGTTATTTTAACCGCATCAAATTCTATTAATATGTCATTGGTACGGTGATCTTCAAGACTCTTTAACTTATTTTTTATATTGATACGAGTATTTTTTTGCTCTGCACTTATATAACGCTCGTATGTACAATCTGAATAAATGGTATCACACCATGGTTCTAACAATAGAAGTTTGTATTCATCTATATTTCTTACTACAAACCCAACATCGTATCTATTTGGTACGATTGGCTTCATGGTATCATTATGTTTTACAAAGTGTCCCCACTTACGAATAAAGTTTCTGGCACTCTTAACATTTTGATTTTGCCACTCTTCACTATCTTTTCCGATACTAGTAATGGTAGGATTGAATCTACTACCTCTACAGGTTAGGTGATATACACAAGCCTCCCACAATTGAATAAACTTGTATCCCTTCAATAAGAATCTATTGAATATATCGCTATCTTCTTTGGACGTGGGGGCGAACAACAAATCATGGCCACCAATGCTTAAGAAGTCTTCCTTATAAATTGCCCACGGTGCAAATACTCCTTCTGTGGTTTTGTCTTTACGTGTCAATTTTGTATCAATCAACCATTTTTCAAACACTTCTTTTTTGAAAGTCTCTGGTTCCAATCCAAAGTCTTGTACTATTTTCTCTGGTCCACCTGGGTGTAATGGTGGTTCTATTCTGGTTAAACAAACAACCGATTGAGGCTTTAAATGTTTTTCAATTAGAAGATCTGCATTTTTTGAAATATACATGTCTGCATGATAAATCATCACAATATCACACGTAGCTACATCTTGTACCAGAGTATTATACAACTCGGTCATACCTTTGCGTGTAGGACCATTATTACGAATAGCTTTAAAGTGTGGATCAACTTTAATTATTTCTTGACACCAACTCCACGTATCATCGTCACTTGCATCATCTGCAACGCATATTTCATGTTCTTTATGGCTTAGATTATTTCTAAGTGCTTCATAACACCACTTTAAATATTTTAGATTGTTTCGACTTGGTAAAATAAAACTTATATTAAGACTCATACTTTATATGTATTTTTTTTAATTGTAAAACGTATTATTTTCTGTATCTTACGAGTGTACAATGGGAATCTTCATACTTTTGATCATAACTTGGAGTATAATACATAAATGAAAATGAAACTTTGTCACGAAGATTAATTTGTTTCAAATGGTGTGGTATTATAAAGTGACTGGAGATATCTCTATACATTTGTACATTTTTTACGTATTCATCCAAACGATCATATATTGTAGCTATTTTATTAATGTTCTCTGAATTGCTAGCTATAAATCTGTCACCCAGTTCTTGTGATTTAATCGATCCATATAATGATCCACGAAATATACATTGGTCTAAATTAACAACGTTGGGATTTAATTGACTTAAATTTAATGATTTAAGCCAATACATGTCAAGTCTGGTTAATATAGTTAAATCGTAAGGACCGTTTTCAGATTCATATTGATTTTTAAGTTCTACAACTTTTTTAACGGCGTACCATCTACTATAATGTGATTGAAATCTTCCATTCTCACTCTTAGATGAAATGTTAAATTTAATCTGTTCTTGTGTTAATATTTTTTTGGGATTGTATTGATATTTATATTCGTTGTCTAAATGCGTATCCCATGAAAATATAAACGTATCAATGGTATCATTTTTGTTACATTTAATATTTTTATTAAACTGCGTAGACGCTAGTTTTAATACTTGATCGCTACCATCTGTTTTATCTCCAGCTTTTCCAGTTAAACCACCAATACATCCTGACATACAGTATGCAATTTTCATAATTAAATATTTGTTTTACCCACACCTTCATTTCTAATTAAATTTACAGAAAAGGCAGTCAATGTCCCTTCTGGTTTAATATCGTTTATTACTACTCTTGGTCCTCTGCCAACTCCCATAATTAACTGATCGTAAAAAATACCAGCTTCACGTAATTGATCTTCGGTTACTTTTCTATTACTCTCTCTTCTTCCCGTAGTTAATATAATTGTATATCCTTTTTTATTCCATTCTAATAGTTTATCTATCGTACCATCCAACACATTCATTTTATGTGATGGTAATGATGTTAAATGAGGATTTTTATGTTCTATAAGTGTTCCGTCAATGTCTAAAAATAATGTTTTTGGTAATTCTTCGTTCATTTTAATACTCCTTTAATTTTGGCTTTCATTATAGATTTAATTTCAACTGACAAATCTGGTAATTTGTCTTTAATTTCTGATATGAAAATTGGGTTTTCTAATACATAATGACCACATATGAGAATTAATTTCTCTTTATCAGTTATATCAAAATTATTATTTATCCACTTTTTCCATTGATTGCTATCATAACATAAATCGTAGAATCTAGTCAATAAACTTTTATTATACTTTTTGATAGATTCGATATAATGATTGGATTCATAGTACCCAAATTCCGGTGCTATATTTATTGCATCTAATCCGTTTTCAAACTTACTTCGTATTAGATCGTTATCCATATAATCGCCATTATGTTCTTTGGATAGGCATTTATATTTTAACACCATACCACAAAAATGTTTTAATTTTGTTTTGTCATATATTCCTGTATTCTTATTCTCTTTTAGAGAAGTACCACTTTGTATTACAATATATTTAATTGGATAATATTTAAGTTTTTGTATAAGATATTCGACTTCCTTCACATCGAACTCTCTGATACTTTGTTCTGTGGCAATTTCAAATTGTCCTTTGTAATTATTTGCAATGCATAGTTCAATTAAATCTTTAGTTTTTTGTAAACCCGCTTCCAGGTCAGAGTATTGTTTCCATGGATCTATATGTAACAGATCGTAATATTTACAATCGTCAATAAAAGATACAATTCCATCATCTATTTTCTTTCCCTGTGATGGACCACCATGATCTCTTTGTAAGATTACATTATTTGTTTTTGAGTGTACATATTGATTCAATTGTTGCGATGTAAACCCAACATAACCACCATCATAATCGATTTGTCTACGACTAGGTATTAATCCGAGCGGTACATTGTATTCATTCGTATACTCAATTGTTGCGTCGATTGTATTACGACTGACACATCCTATATAAAGTTTACATTGATTAATCATTCAGTATTTTCTTTAGGTTTAAAAGACCGAAGTAATACAAGAAATAATTAAACGGATTGTGATGTAATGGAGACATATTAATCCATATTAATGATTTAATTATATTAATTTTTTTTATGTCATACTCATTATCCACTACAAATTGTGTAAACATTTTTTCAAATTCAACATGTGTAGATTTTCTTAAAATGTCTAGTTCGATATGTTTGACACCATTTAATTCAAATTCTTTATAACTATATAGGTTTTTTGATATTAAATTGTGGTTTAATGTTAATGAATGTGAAAGTTTACCTAAATCATAGTAAACGTCTCCACCATCAATATCTCCACAAAAATCTTGCCTCCAATCTATAAATTTAATATCTTTTTCTGGTGTGATAATTAAATTATCTAATACACAATCTCCATGAAAGTAGTATTTTTTATTTGTTGTAATTAAACCAACAGGAATTTTATTTAGGAGATCAGAAAGTTTTGGTATATGTACACCATTTATTATTACTTCCTGATCTTTAATTTTGTTTGTTGTTAAAAACTGATTAGCACGCTCTTTTGTTTTATCAAAGTAAAATTTTCTGGTTTTTTCAACAAATGATGTATCGTTATCAATAACAGTCCAATAATTATGTAAATTGTTTAATAAAGTTTTGAATTCGTTTGTGTCAATAATATAAGAAGTTTCCTTACCTTCAATATATTCATACTTATAAAAATTTTCACTATAATCTAATAATTTTGGACCGAATGATTTTAGGTGTTTCAATCTATTCACTCTATTGGTTACCATTTTTTTATTATGAAAAAACTTCACAACGGATCCGTTTAGTATAAAAATTGATTCATCGTCTTTATCAAGTATATGAAATTTATCAAAGATATGTTCTCTTGCATGGTTTAATGAAGAAATATTGCCAATATCTAACCAAGACTTATCTGTGATAAATAATGTTTCAAATCTATGACCGAGTTCTATCATTTTATTTATCACATGACAATCTGACAACGATTGGTCTTCTACAAAATTATTCAATAAATCTTCTGTAATACTCCAGAATAAATCATAATCTTTTATTTTTGATATACCAACGTGTGCGTGTGTATTTTCATTACTTCCTTTTTCATCGATACATATGATGCGAGGTAATCCATTTACTATTTTATGCGTTCTATAGTGTTCACTATGAGTAGTGTGTGAAGATATACACCAATTTACATCTTCATTCGGAACAAATATAGGTGGACTAGATAAAATAGTATCACATGCATGAAATATGAATGGTTTTTGTAAATTATTTTTTGCGCAATACATTGAATAAAGAAGACTAGAACCTTTACCTTCAAATTTATCTACGTCGCAAAATGTAAAAGATTTTTCTGGATATGTTAATTTAAGATATTGTTTAATATGATCTCCATAATATCCAGTTGTGATCACGAACTCGGTATCGTCTGGATATGATTCTATTATATATGAAATAGCTGGTTTTCTACCAACACGCACCAAACTTTTATTTGTATACTTGGTTAAATTTCCGAGTCTATTTCCTGTACCACTAGTTGTTATTAATACGGTCTTTTTATTTACGTCCATATTTATCCTCCAATCTTACAATATCATCCTCTCCAAAATATTCTCCGGTTTGAACTTCAATAAATTCTAAGTCTGTATCTCCTGTATTTTTAAATTGGTGTTTACTTAACTTCGGTATAAAAATTACATCACCTTCTTTTAGTACACGATCTACATCATCTAACTTAAGTGTGCCTGTACCTTTTGTGACAATCCAATATTCATTTCTTTTAAAATGATATTGATAACTCGGCGCTTGTCCAGCGTTTATGGTTATTTTCTTGACTTTACATTTTTCATCGTCCAGTAAAACTATATAATTTCCCCAAGGTCTATTTTCTTTTATATTCATACAATTTTAATAATTCTTCGTTCATCTTCAATTTGTCCCAAGATTTCATATTTAATATTTAAATCTTTAGACCATTCAAAGAATGCTTTTTGTTCGTGTTGTCTATTTTCTATAATATCGTGGTGATTATAATACCATTCATCAAATACTAATATTGTAGATGGTAAGATAAAGTCTTTTAGTCCATACAATACATCTATTGTTGAACTATATAAATCGCAATCGATATGTAATAATGATATTGGTTTAGCTATCTTTAGATATTCCGGTATTGTATCTTTAAACCACCCTTTGTAAAATGTAACGTTTTCTACCTTTGGTATTGAACCATTTGTAGTCATTGCTCCAACTTTATGATGTGTTCCTGTCCAATCTTCCGGTAAACCATTAAAAGAATCGAATCCAAAAACTTGATAATCAACAGGTACAGATCTTCTAATTTGATCGATAGTTCCGCCGAAATGGACGCCAAATTCTAAGATGTGTTTGTGATCTTTATTAATTAAATTTAATGCTGTGTTTAATGTTTTATTCATTTTAATAATTCTTCTTTCATCTTAAATTACTTTCTAAAACAGATCTATCTGGTAACGTCAATAGTGGAAGTGCATTTTATAAATGGTGTGAACATTTTTCAATATTAATTGAATAATTTATTATAAGTTTTTTTCATCCAACTGTGAACATTGCCTCCATATCCAGAACTATCTGGAATTCCATTAAAATGATATACCCATCCGAATTTTGTAAATGGTAAATCATCATATAATCCTTCGGTTAAATGTAATCCCATCATGTTAAATTCGTATGGTAATATATTTACATCAATATTTCTCATTTGCAATAAGAAATTCATAGGTGTTTGATCTGTACCAAGTTTAATTGTGGACTCTAAACCATATATCTTCTCTCGGTTTTCCAAATAAAATTGTTTTAAATAATCTAAATGTTCTCTATGTGATTCGTTAAATATTTGAAAACCACCATTTATATATTTCCAAATGTCTAACTTATAATCATTAAACAAATATTTACTATAACACTCGGTACTACGAATTACCCATTCATATACAACACCATCATGTACACCAGTATACTTGTTATTGGTCATTTCAAAGAAATTAGGACAATTTGGATGAACGATTGTATCAGCATCTACTATCAATACCTGATTGTACTTTATATCACTTTGTTCTAGTAAATCTAACGCATAATATCTTTGCCATGCCAAACTGGTTATATTGGTATCCATCAATGGTTCATCCAAAACAACCACTTGACAATCGTGTTGTTTAGCAAAATGTTTCCAGCTATTTATGCTATATTCGTAGATTTTATTTATTAGAGGCGTACTACGAAGTTTCTTTTCTTTATTTGAAGAAACAACAGCTGGTATTAATATAATATTTTTCATTTGTATTGTTGTTTTATGTTACTCCAGACTTCGTGGATTAGATTATTTCTATCTACAATTGGTATACCCGTAAAGTGCCAAATGTAACCATATTTAAATAAGAACGTTGTTTTATCATTCAATTTATCATTATGCCATAACATTCCCTTTTTCACCATACCCACCGTATTCCAACAATAAGGTAGTGTTTTTCTTTTTACACCTTCTTTAACCAAGAACAAATTTAGAATCGTTTGTTCTTTGCCAACACCAGGAATACTCCAGTTATCCATAGTTTCTTTGTTATCCAAATAAAACTTCTTCAATTTGTCAAATAAAGGTTTGTGGGATTTATGAAAGAACAATACACCACCATTGATATATTGAGATAATGTCATTGGTACATCAGACAACTCGGTAAATGATGATCTAAAAGCCTTAAGACTCTTGTCTATCCACTGAATTGACACGTTATCCAGTACTCCACAGAATTCATCATCATATAAATCAAATATATTAGGAGCATCCCATTTGACCATAGTGTCGAAGTCAACCACACCAATCTTTTCGTAGTTGTCTCCAACATAATCAAAAACAAACTCTTTATGCCAAACACTATATTTTACGTCTGGTCGTTTGCTTCTAACTACATAAAAGTCAATATTATGCTTGTCACAATAATATTGCCAACTATTGATAGTGTGTTCAAAATAAGTCTTATGAGAATGTTTTGATAGTTCATCCTCAATAGCTACCATCATTATACAATTTTTAGCCATTGCGTTTTACCATTTGTTCGTTACTTGATAATACTGTCTTTAGAATAGAAAGATCTACGCCAATCTTGTCACCATATCCAACCATAGCCTTTGTATCTTTTGGTAAACACTTACCACCAAATCCACGTTCATTGGCAAATACAGCTGTATGAGACTTATTGGTTCTTGGATCCAACAACCATAGATCACGTACTTCACTCCAATGTGTACCACTCTTTTCACACAAATCATATAGTTCATTTACAAATGCAACCTTCATTGCAAAGTAAGTGTTTTCTACATACTTGGTAATTTCCGCACTAATACTATCTGTAACTCTATAGGTTTTGCTTGGACCTGTAATAGGCATATAAATATCTACCAGTCTGTGACCGTCGGATTTATTATCAGCGCCAAATATGAAGAATGGAGTTTGCTTAACATCGGTAGTAAAACCTTGTGGAGTCCAATACTTTGATTCTCCAGCAAATTCTGGACTGAATACAATGTTTTTATTATATTTTTCAATCAATTTACGAGTGGTACCAATTTCTATGGTTGACTTGATAAGAATAATAGGATTGGTCATCCATGATACAGACTCTTCCACAATGCTTGTGTCGCAACTACCATCAGTATTTGATGGAGTTGGTACGCAAACCACACCCAATTCGCATTGGTTAATGTCTTCTTTTGTACAAGACATAATGTATGTGGGATCGTAAATTAATACCTCGTAATGATCCTTGAAGAATGCATGAAATGCTTTACCTACATAACCATATCCAACAATTCCAATCTTAATTTTTGATTTGCTCATAAATTTTATTAAAATTTTCCAACCACTTTTGTTCTGTATAATATATTTGATATAATTCTCTTGATTGTTCTGAACACGAATTATAAAAAGAAATGTCAGTTTTAAGTTTATTTGCTAGCTTTTTCGCCTGTTCAATATCACCAACATCCACCGATAACTCTGGATGTAATATTTGTTGTGTATCCAATCCTTTATATCCAATACATGGTATACCCAAATAAGCGCAGTTTAGTGCGAATGTACCAGCCGCATGTGTACGCATCAAATGTATACCCACATTAAAATTGGCAAGGGCTTTAATCCATTCGTTCCACATCATATATGGTAGATGATGTAGATTTGGAAATTGATCTTCGTTTTCTATCTTTCTACCCATACTTGGAATAAAGATGGGTTTATGAAACGTTTGCGCTACAAAGTAACTATCAACGCCACCATACCAACTACAGAAATTACCTCCTATAATAGGCATACCATTGTTATCTCTATCTACATCTTTGATAGTATCTTCGATCATTAATGATTGTAGATTATATGTTGGTTTATTGAATATGCCTTTAAAGTATGGAATATCACTCTTGTTGTGAGTCAACAAGAAGTCCATCTCGCTTAGAAAGTTTATATAATTAACTTGATCAACGTATTTGTAATCTTGATAATACCAAGCTGGTCCTTCCTGCATGGTTGTTATCTTCTTACCCCGAGATTTTATACTTTCTAACAATATGTTTGTATCGACCAATTCTAATTTCTTGGGTAATATAACAATTATCAAATCATAAAAAGAATCAATTTTAGCCGTATTATTGATAAGATTTTGCATAGGTATATGATCTGCGTTAAGCGAACACATCCAAGAAAATTCCGTACGCATATTTTCATGATTTCTATTAACTTTTCCAAAGAAAGGAAGTTCAGTTATGAATAATATTTTCATACTTCAACGCAAATCACTCCTTCCCAATCATATAGTTTTCTGGTGAAAGACTCTTCATCACTATAACCAATCTTTTTTATTGGTTTTATAACATTACGATCAAATAGATCATTAATTGAGTTAATAATTTCTGGATATGCACCTACATCGTCAAAGATGAAGTACTTCTTACCGTCTGATTTCAACTTTAGGGCGTTATATACATCCATTTGGATGGCATCATAGGTGTGGAGAGCATCCACCATAATTACATCGGCAGTATCAACAGGAAGACCATATTTGTATACGTCTTGGCCAAAGAACTTTACGTTGGTTCTACCATTGCGTTTACAGAATTCATCCGCTTTATCAAATTCCTTTTCGTTGATACCATAGACTTGTTTAAATAAGAAACTTAGAATAAATGTGGTATAACCCAAGTTTGATCCAATTTCCAATCCAACTTTGTTCTTAAACTCTGGTTTATCAAAAAATTCAAAAACATCACGCTTGAACTTCTTTGAAGTGGTTGTTTTGTGTTCAAATTTATCTGGTACAAGATTTAGTATTTCATCTATTGTCATAATTTGCCGAGTACGTCTTTAAATGTATAAAATTTGTTTTGAGAGTTTAATATATTATGTAGATTAAATTTTGAGTGTTGATCCAATATTTGTGACCACTTACCCTTCTTATCACCACAGAATCCTCTGGGGTTATCTTCGTTTAGTATATATAAACGTTTATTTGGATGTCTTCTAGCATGAACCTTGAGTATATTCTTCACAACAAACTGAATAAACTTATCTCCCATGATTTGTTTGGCTATAACACCAATACTAGAGTCATCTCCATATAGTAATAAACTATGTGGTAGATTTACACCAGACTTAACCAGATCAGATGATAATACTAAACAACTACCATCAATCTTTGGTTGAGACAAAGCTCTTATATCGAATTCGGTGGTTTTTGCATTTATACTATTCATTTCCTCTATAGAAAGACTAGATTTTGCATAGTTCTTGTTGTCTACCTGATCCGGAGTATCAACAAACTTAATATTTTCATAATCAACATGTTCTGTAACCCTCCATGTATCATCCCACATTTTACGATCCGCAAAACTTAATATGTATTTATGTACGTTGGCATTTTGACCATATTGAGCAACACTTTCGATTACATTGAAAGCTTCTTTTGGAAAGAAACTATCGGTCTCACCCCACATGATATAATCTACTTTCTTACAATAGTTGTAATTCAAATCTCTTCTGTAGTCTGCTATATTATAAATGTCTTCATTATCTGTCTTTAATTTGATTACGATGTTATCTTTAGGTACATTGATATCATATAACCTCTGTACACCCTCATAAAACTTGTCATACAATCCATGAATTTCAATTTTATTGGTATCTATTTTTTCAAAATATTGAGAAATATTGAAACAAAAATGAATATAAATATTTTCTTTATTTTGAACTGGTTCGATCAGATTGATTAGCCCATCAATAAACTGCTTGTACATTTCTATTTCATAGAACATGACATGAGTACCTATAACATATGTTTTTGATAGTTTCATTCTAAAATATTCTTTATTACGTGATTTACAATATAATGATCAGCTGATTTGGTTGCAAACACTTCTCGTTGATTATTTAGTAACTCCAACATATAATCATAACTTGATAGTGAAAAATCCACAATATCTTTTATATCTGAGTAGTTTGGATTACAATTCATATTGGATCCACTTCCATATATAAACGGAGTACTTTTAATACAATCAATGTTTGGTTTAATTATAGGAGTACCTGTAATCAAACATTCTACCTCTCTGATGTTTACCTCACCATAACCAAATGGAGATATGCATAGTTTACTATTATAAAGTACTCGCATATACTTTTCTTTATCAAGTTTACCAGTTTTCTCAGTGGTGATTACATTAACTTTTAACTTGTTGACTTCTTCAAATAATTTTTTTCGTGGACCATTATAATATTCATCTACTCTAATGGTGTGTTCGTAATTTTCTCCACATAATCCTACCATGACTGCAACATCATATTGTTTGTTTCTGTTTGGTGTGGGAAGTGGTAATTTGTTACCAAATGTATTTAACCAGTTGGTACCACTATGTACTAATCGTTCATTCATTAACGATAGATCGTTAATATTGACACTATAACCATCATCACTTTCTCCCCAGAACCATCTTCCATTTGGATACTTTTTGGTATATTGCTTATAGTCTTTTAATACTACATTTTTTGCTAGTTTATAACCAGGTACGTTTCTAAATACGTCCCACACACCCATTAATGATGATGAATCTTGACCATCAAATAAAACATAAGGAGCATCCAGCTGTTCTAGAAATTTAGATCCCTTATCTATTGATTCATTTAAACTTAATTTTTTATCTACAACCGATGCTTGACCAACCCAATAAATGTCTGGGTTTTCTTTTACAAATTCAATATCATATTCATGGAATTTTTTTAAAGCACTTAGATATGGTCTAAATGTGGTTTCATTACGATGTTTTTCTAATTCTAATATTTGGATTTTCACGTTTCAATACAAATTACACCTTCATAGTCTGATAATGGAGATGTAAATTGTTTATTTGGTTCGTATCCAATATATTTCACAACTTGTATTTTACCAGTACTAATTAGATGGTTAACTGCGTTTTTAACTGGCTCACAAATGCCATAGTCATCATAGATAATATATTTCTTATAATCCGACTTTACATTATTTAAACAATTTAATGTATCTTTGATTACTGCATCATATTCATGTAAAGCATCTATAAAAAATACATCGCCACGATCTAATGGCAATGGTCCACTATATAGATTATGACATAAAAATTGAATATTATCTATACCTTCTATAAACCTTTTTGCATTATTGATTCGACCTTCACTAATTTCAAATCCAACTACACGTTTAAATAGATGACTAAGTAGGTAGGAGGAATGACCACCATACACTCCTAACTCAACACATATACGATCTTTATATTCTGGCTTGTTGAAGAATTCATATAAATCGGATTTAAACTTTCTGGATGTAGTATTTCTACATTCAAACTTATCTGGAATCTTATCTAGTATTTCGGTCAATGATTTCATACTTTTTCAATTAATACTTGCCATTCCTTGATTAATAGATTGTATTTACCCTCATAACATTTCAGAAATGCATCAATACCATATCTACAGTTACCCCAACCATAGTCATCAAATAACAAGAAACCACCACTTTTTAACAATTCAAAACTAATACATGATTCGTACATTACATAATCTGGATCATGACAACCATCTAAATAAATGAAATCAAATTTATTCTTTGGTTGATCTCCTACAAACTTTGATCCTAAAGTTCCACCATATAATTTGCGAAAAAACTCTTTTGAATCGGTCACATAAAACTCACATTTGTTCTTATCGATATATGGTTGTAGGTTTTGTGTTAATGTTAACGATAATGATTCTCCAAAATCAAATGATAGACTACCTTTTTTATAACTACGTACATCTTCAATATCGACCGTAATGATCTTGGAATTTGGTTGGGTTAGAACATTTTCTAACATCCACACCGAAGATCTACCATGTCCAGTACCAATTTCTAAAAACAATAAATTTTCTCGATCTAAAAATCTTGTCAAATAAGAATCCCAAGATGGAATGTTTAGTGTGAAGTCATCTTTCGGACTGAAGAAATGATCTGGATATGTGTAATGATTGTGTTTTACAAAGTCTCCATATTTGGCTCTGAGTTCTTTATTAGTCATATTATTTTACGTTATATCCTTTATTTTCTTCTTCGGTAAACATTTTGTTATAGTTTAAGTTGGTTTGTCTTTGTTTTTCTATTGATTTTTCATGGATTATAGCATAATCTTTTTGTGGAGGTACGAATGTATACGATTTGAAACCTTCTACTTTTTCATGCAATCTACGTTGATATCTAATATGAGACAAATTTCTGTAAATACGCGATTGATAATCTGGAAAATTGACCATACCATCATGGAGTTTCCAACCCCATTGGTCGGCGTCATTTTGTGTTACACCAATAAAAAAGTTCATTCGTGGCAACCAAATTACTTCATTGGTTCCATTTGACTCTAATACAATATCAATATTTTCCAATAAAAGGTCAGTGGGACATTCATCACCATCTAACTGAAATATCCACTGACCCTTGCATTTTTCTATACCATAATTTTTATGAGCGCCGTAGTTTCGTTCCAATTTATGTTGATGTAACACTATGATTTCTTTATATTTTTGTATAAGTTCCAGAGTAGTTTGGTTATCTGAATAGTCATCAAGTAAAATAATCTCATGATTATCCTTTTTATTTTGTACTAGCTTTGACAATAGCTTATCCAAGCTGGTTGTTTCATTATGACATGTAACTAAATACGACAAAAACATATTACTACATCTTTAGCCTTGGAAGATTTAACTTTGTACTCTGTAGATTAGATATATCATTTGACGTAGATAGAGCCTTTAGTTTAGGCAATACAAACTTATTTTCCACTGCGAATACAGGCATATTCTTTTCAAGAATCGACCATAGTTTTTTATCCATAGCAGTCAGACTAAACTTTTCAGCGTTTTCTGCACGTAGGTATTCAGCTTTTTGAACAACTTTTTCGTTGTTTCTATTTTGATAAATATATTTCAACTTATCTTCAGCAAGACTATAAGATACCTTGAACCACTTACTTTCTTTGATAATCCAATCATTTGTTGATTTCTTATCTACATCAACCAATGTGCCTGGCAAAAGATTAGCATTTTGTGGATTTAGATAATCCAAATGTCCACTCCAATTTGGAGCTAGTAATGGTTTACCACTCAATGTAGCTAACAACAATGGATGACCATAACCTTCACCATGAGTAAAGGATACGTGACTAATAACCTTTGGATGGTTAAGTAGACTATTCATTTCTATTTCATTTAGTTCACCATGCAATAGATAAACATTTGGTGGATTATCACAGACTTCATATCGAATCTTATTGATTCGTTCTAGAAGTTCAAAACGATCAACAACAGAATAATTTGCACCGCTACTCTTTAATATTAAACATGGTTTATTACCATTATCAAAGTTTTTGAACGCATGACAAAATGTTTTAATTAGATTACCAATATCTTTTCTATCATTATACAAACCTGGGTGTGTCCATTGACCAACAAACAAGAATGCGGCATTTTCCTTAATCTTTTCAAGTGTTTTATTTATTGAAGATTCGATAATATCTGTTTTCTTGAATATATTTGTGTCTGCACCCCAGAAACAAACTTCAATTGGTTTAGTTATTTCGATTACTTCTTCCTTACCATTTTCGTGTTTCTTTTTATACTTGGTTTCTTGAAACACTTTCTTTACATGATTAGATAGACCAATAGTAAGATCCATGCGATTTACACCTTCGATCCATGGGCCAGGACATAATGTAGTTTCAATACCAGCTGTCATTCCAATATTAAACTTTCCGAGTCGTTGGAATTCATTCGGTATTGTTACTTGAATATATAGATCCGGTTGCTTATCTAATCCATTTTGTAGAAATTTAGAGAACAACAACTTATCTTCGTTGCTGTTTAAATCTTCAATAAATCTCTTGGTTTGACAATTACCCCAACGTGTAGGAACGATTTTGAGATCAAACTTGTCATAACGAATTAGACTTTTCGCGATAGTTGTGGCCCAATCACCATATCCACTACGATTGAATACTGGTCCTTGTAATAAACAAACTGGTTTATTCATAAATTATTGTAGATTCCTTTCTCTCATCAAATCTGCATATTTCTTAGAAGGTGTTGGTACACCGCCAACTTTGTTGTATAAAGCTTCCATGGTTGACATCTGTAATTGTGCTATTTGCACGCTTTCTCCCTTTTTAGTTTTATCAGTACTACCAAAACCATCTTCGCCTCTATTGGTACTATCCAATTCATTTACTAAAATAAACTCTATATTTTCCACCTTGGTAACCTTTAGTTGACAAATCTTATCACCTTTCTTATAGATTTTATTAATATTAATCATTCCCTCAAATAGGTTATCTTTATTAAATTTAAGATCCTCTGGTTGCCAAATATATTTAAAACGAAGTAATACTTCACCACGATAATCTGCATCAACCAATCCAATACTATTAGCTAATATCAAATTGTATTTACTAACACTACTACGAGGAAATACTAGGACATCATAATCAACATCTATATGACCAAACCCACTATAGATTTTATCTTTTAGAACAGCCAATTTTAAATTAGTTTTATATTGAATATATTCGATATGAGTATATGTGGTTTTATCTTTTGTTTCACCAACAATTTCTGGATCACTTGTAGCAATAATATCATATCCCGTAGATCTATTTGTACCTTTCTTGGGCAAATTATCCACATCTTGATAATCTTCGTTTTTTAATATTTGAATATTCATTTAATTGTAGTTTTTATTGATTCAATATCGATTTTATGTAAATCAAATCCTAATGCATTATTTGGCAATGATTTTGTATCATAACCATCATATGTAAAGATGTCAAACTTTGATGGTGGTGTAAAATGTTCTAATGTATAATCCATCGCTTTGATAAATTGATCACACATATTTTTACTATTGATTCCACCTTCATTAATTGCCCATCTACGTCCTTCGGCACCACACTCTTCTCTTTTTTCTGGACCAGCTAAATACCAATAAGCAATTGCATCGGCAATATCACTATAATTGCTTAAGTCGTCTAGAATATATGGTGTTGGAGGACTGCCTTGAACGTTGTGTACTTTTGGCCAAATTGCCTTAGCCCACTTACCATGATTCTTATATCTACCGGTACAGTTGGTACTAAATTCTAAAGTAAATTCTACTGGATTGGCATTATCATCTGTAATTCCTAACTGATCTTGTAAACCACCGGTAACTGTGGCAATTACAGGCGTACCACACATTAAGCTTTCGGCTATACTTAGACCAAAACCTTCGTTGGAACTTATATTTGCAACCACGTCACATATATTATAAAATGCAACCATTTCTTCTGGTGTCTTTCTTGATTCATCAAATACAATATGACATTCGGGTGCCATAGCTTTCGCTGTGGTTGGTAGATCAGTACCAGCTTCACATACTTCGTCGGTATGAAGTAACAAAGCACACTTACTTGCTGCTTCTGGACCAATTGAAGCACAGAATGATTTAAATGCCAAGATTAGATTAGCCGGATGCTTACGATGAGCATTACGACTATTGAATCCTACTACGAAAGAATATTCTTTATCTTTGAAGTATTCTTTCTTTAGTTTAACAACGATAGGATTGTTTGCGTCTAATTGTTTAAAATCGTTTTGATTAATACCATGTGGTACATAATGTAATAGATGTTTTCCTTTTACTGGCATATTAAGCGTTCTCCTTTATGATGTTACCATTACTATCAAAATCACCATAGATACTGGTACAATTTTCTGGTCCAAGTACCCATTTATTAATGTTATCTGTTTGTTTACTAATAGCAAACAATGCATCACAACTCTTATAGAATGGTTTATTCCACATTGGATATGGTAAATCATCCCAGATATCTAAGTATGTAATAGGAATCTTGCTACGAATTTGGTGTTCAATAGCATACAACCATCCCCAAAAACGTGGATCGGTAAAGTGCATAATAGCGTTGGGAGTTTCATGGGCCATTAACTGAAAGAGTATTTCTTCGTTACCATAACCATCTACAGGATATAACTTAAGGTAGTTATCATTTCTACCATTTAGTTTGTCACATGCTTCTTTCATATCGATAACTTTACCTTGTTCTGGGTGTTTAATTGCACCTGCAAGTTGCACCCAATCATATTGGTGTAATGTACCAAGAACCAATTCACGGCTCATTGTAGCTACACCACTATGCATTCTTAAATCATCACTTAGTAATAGTATCTTCTTTTTCTTACTCATTTTTATCCTTGGGGTTTGAAAGTTTAAAAGGTTGATTGTGACTCAACTGTTGACAAACACTTTCACTTATTTCTGTTTGAAAAGCATTATCCGTCAAATATTTTTCAAGACATTTATTAACAAAATCTTGAAATGATATCTTACCTCTTATATTCAATTCTTTAAACTGAGAATATAACTCGTTGTCAAGTTTAACTGTCGTAACAAATTGTTCCATAATATATATACATATATACATATGTACATATGTTTAAATATGCTTATTTTAATTGCTAGCTTTAGCATCGCATATTTTCTTGTAATGTATACAATATTTACAATTCTTTTTTGCGTTACCTGGGATTTTTATATAAGTATTATCTAGATTATAAGAACCATCCTCTTTGAATGCAAAATTCAAAAACTCAATGAATGTGTTAATAGATTCTTTAATAGCGGTAGGACCACTTGCTGGTTTGAATATTTGAATTCTGCTCTGGGGGAAAGCTACATTTTCATATAGTTTACGTTTAACAATAAAGAATTCGACTTCAATATTATTAAGAGGAACATTAAACTTTTTACTATAAACGCTTTTGTAGAGATGAAGTTGTGCAATCTTGCTTTCATCTTCTTTCATATAACTATTCCAACCATTGCTAGAAGTCTTGAAGTCAATAATTTTGTAATTATCCTTATCACGTTCTTTAAGAACTATATCGATGAATCCAATAAAATCAATATTATTCTTAATTGGGATTTCTAATGGAATTTCAATCCCAACCAATTCGTACTCGGTATGGGGAAAATACTTGATTCTATTTGCAGACTTTAGAAATGTGTCGATAATATCATGACCATCAAATACAAATTCGGTAAAATCATCTTCGTTTGGATCTTTAATCTTTTTGACTTCTTCGTTAAATTTATCCAAAAATAGTTTTTTTACATCTAAAGAATCTGCTGCAGATACACTTTCATTATAAAGTGCAGACAAATAGGTTTGAAATGCATAGTGAATTGCGGTACCAAATGTAGTATTAATGTTGTCATCTTTTACGCGTAAATTTTTAGCATAATCAAGATACCATTTATGTGGACATTTTAAATATGTTGAGTATTGACTGAAACTTACTCTATTCTTTTTTATTTCTTTTACTTCCATACTATTCATCATATATCATAACTAATGTTCGTCAATTTATAACAACTATTTATTAACATATGAAGAATCTAATCTTATTTTTAATATGTTCATTATCGGTTTTTGCTAATAATATCTTAATTTATGATTATGTTGGTAAAGTAGAAGTAACCGATGTCATCAATAACAAATTAAATGAATATGCATTTACATCAGGTCAAACATTGGGATTAGCTAATGGTCTTAGTATAAAAACCGAAACAAATGGTATTGTCAGTTATATAACACCACATCGTATATCATGTATACAGACAGAAGGGAGTTCTGTATATTTTAACGAAGATACTAGTATAACATATGTAAATAAATTTGATTTGCCAAAAGTTGTAAAAGTAGATAACTCTTCTTTTAATTTTTCAATGATGGGACAATTATATGTTATATCAGAATATGATAAACTATCTACAATTGGCACTTCAATGGCAAATATATCATTTACCAAAGCTAAATTATTTATAAAGTCAGGAGAGAAATATACACAAGTCTATGTAATCGATGGTAATGTTGTGGTGTATGATAGTAAATCAAAGAGGAAGAAAGATTTAAAAAGTGGAAATTATTTAGTAATTACTCCACAAGTTGTATTAAGTGCAAGAGAAGCTAGAGTAACTACATCTGGTAATTCATTTAGTATTAAAGATATAGAAGAAGAAGAAAAACAAGCACATGATAAAGAAATATCAAGTCTTGAATCCAAATTAAATAATACACTATTTGTTAATTATGGTACGAATATATTTGGTGTTAAATTAGGGCTGCCATAATCCGATACCACCATAGTGTTCACGATAACCGCCGATTGAATATGAAGCCGTAGATCGTTGACACATAATTTCGGTTTTGCTACCATAATCTAGATCTTGCCAGAATTTATATACTTGTCCACCGGCTCCATCTCCGAATACATGGTTTGGATCGATATCGTGAAATCCAATATAACCTCTAGAACTCAATAATGGTTTGTATAGTTCGAAATCTTTACGTACACCATCATATGAGTGATCACCATCAATAAAAATAAAATCGAACTGTGGACATAAAGACTTGACATAGTTGGCAGTTTCTGATAACTGTGAGTTACCATTGATGAATGTGAAGTCTTCGTTTTGAGTATAGAAATGTATGGTTGGTAGATATTTCGTATCAATATCAACTCCTATTTTTTTACCAGTAGAAAACTTATTGAACATATAAAATGTTCCACCTTTACATCCTATCTCCAAAATATTATGAGGTTTAAAGGATGATAGAAAATATGCTAACATAGTAAACTCCTCTCGTACCTGTTGTATGTAACATAAATCTACAATTTTGAGGTTTAAACAATAATCTACAACACTTTTAACTTCGTCATTTTTCATAAAACATTTTATCATATATATACTGACCATGACAAAAGAACAATTAAATTCATTAACAGAAGATGAACTAGCTATGTTGTGGTTTATGATTAATAAAATAAATCCAACAATTATAAAAGATATTGAAATGGAACCCGTTTTATTTACATCAATAAATCATAAAAAATTAGTAGATAGAATAATGAAATGCAAAGTACATGTTAAAAATGAACACATGTCAGTTTTTGATGGACTTATGAGCAAACTTACGATAAGATAGGAGATACGGATATGTATCAAAATATTTATTTCGACAAAAAGACAAATACATGTCACCTTTGGGATGATAAGAAAGGCTATACAAACTTTGTGTTTAGACCTTATGCATATAGAAAGCGTAAGGGTGGTAAGTACAAAAGTATGTTTGGCGATGAATTGGAGAAGGTGTATAGCTTTAATCCAAGAGACCCATCATTGTTTGAGTCAGACGTTCCAATCGAAACTCGTATCTTGATTGATGCATATGAAAATACCGATGATATTTCCGAAGGTCATCGTGTGTTGTATCTTGACATTGAGGTTAGTACCGAAGGTGGTTTTCCAAATGTAGAAGAAGCCGATAAAGAAATTACTGCTATTGCTATCTATGATAGTGTAATTCAGAAATATACAGCATTTATTCTTGACAGAGATGGTAAATTAGAACCATACGCTAAAAATAATGTTGAGGTACTAAGTTTTACCACAGAAGAAAGTTTATTATCTCACTTTATTACAAAATGGGAAGAGATTCAACCAACAATTATAACTGGTTGGAATAGTGCTGAATTTGATATGCCATATCTATATCGACGCATGAAAAATATTATTGGCAACTCAAAAGCTAAACATCTAAGTCCTATTGGTATAGCTTATATCAACGATTGGAATAAGAAGTTGGTTATCGGCGGTGTTACTCATATTGACTACATGGAGTTGTATAAGAAACTCAATATCAAACAAGAAGCCAGTTATGCGTTGAATGCAATTGGTAAGAAAGTTGTGGGTATGGAGAAGATTACCTACAAAGGTAGTTTGGATGATTTGTATAAATCTGATATTAACAAGTATATTGAATATAACTTGAACGACGTACAAATTATTGTAGCGATTGAAGAGAAGAAACAATTTATTGAGTTGGCTAGAGCTATTTGTCATAAAGGTCACGTACCATATGATTGTTATGAAAAGAGTTCACGATTTATTGAAGGTGCTATTCTTATTTATCTACGACGTAAAGGTCAAGTTGCTAAGAATAAGCCAGTTGATGGTAATGAGGAGTATAAAAACCAAAAGGAAGATGATGAAGAAGGGTTTGAGGGTGCGTATGTTAAGGCTCCTGTACCGGGTCGTTATGATTGGGTGTTTGATTTGGATCTTACATCAATGTATCCGAATATCATCATCAGTCTTAACCTATCACCTGAGACTAAAGTAGGTGTGGTTGATCGTATTGAATATGATGATAGTTTTATCGATGATCGCAAAGCTGAACTGACTGAGGATTATAACAATTTGAGTAATAGTACTCAGAAAGATACTCCATTATCCGATTATATCAATCAACGTCTTTATAATTATAATGCAAAGCTACATACACAAGGTCGTATTACTAAGTATTATATTGGTGGTAGTGTATATTCAAATGAACAATTCAAAGACTTGATTAATAGTTCTAAGTTGAGTATTGCTAGTAATGGAGTGTTGTGTAACAAAGATATTGATGGTGTTATTCCAGAAATTCTGGTGAAGTGGTTCGATGAGCGCAAAGATATGCGTAAGTTGGCCAAGAAGTATCACGATCAAGGTGATGAAGGAATGTATGAATTTTATGATAAGAGACAACAAGTGCAAAAGGTCTTGCTTAATTCAATCTATGGTGTATTGGGTCTACCGATCTTTAGATTTTATGATAAAGATAATGCGAGCGCTGTTACCATAACTGGTCAAGATATTATTAAGACTACTGGTAAAGCTATCAATGAATATTTTAAGAAGACGTTGAATGAAACCAATGGTGATTGGGTTATCTATACAGATACCGATTCATGTTTTGCTAGTGCTTTGCCTATTATCAAAAAGAATATGCCTGATATCGATGTAAACGATGAAAAGGCTATGACCGATGCTATTTTGAAGGTTACTGGTGAAGTTCAATCATTTGTAAACAAGTTTTATGATATGATGGCAGTCCGGTTCTTCAATATTGAAAAACATCGTTTTGATGCAAAACAAGAAGTTATTGCTAAGACTGGCTTTTGGTTAGCTAAGAAACGATATGCCCAGTTTATTATCAATAAGGCGGGTATGGTAGTCAATGAAATGGAGGTAAAAGGTATTGATGTTGTACGTACATCATTTCCTATTCAATTCAGAAAGTTTATGCAAAAATTCTTGGATGATATTCTTCGTAAGACTGATAAATCTATAATTGACGAGAATATTTTGAAGTTCTTGAATGAATCATTGCCATCTGCTCCAGTTATTGAAATTGCTAAGAATACTAGTGTTAAGTTCAAGAGTGGTGGTGAAACCAAGACTGATTATAATCCCAAGACTCGTAATAAGTTCAAGTATATTAAAGGTACTACAGCTCAAGCTAAGGCTGCTTTATTCTATAATGATCTATTACAACATTGGGGTTTGCATAAGAGTACACCACCTATATTCCATGGTCAGAAGATTAAGTGGGTATATTTGAAACAAAACGAGTTTGGTTGTGAGTGTATTGCTATAAAAGCCGATGGTACTGATCCAGATAGAATCGTGGAATTTATCAATCAGTATGTTGATAGAGAAGCAATGTATGAACAAGAACTCAAGGGTAAGTTGTTGGATTTCTATAACATCTTGAACTGGTCATATCCAAGTCAATCTGATGGTACTTTAGGAGAGTTCTTTAGTTTTTAATTATGAAAAAATATAGTGAGTTGCTAAACATTAATATAGATGGTGCAAAAATACCATTATTTACAAGTTTGCCAAATACTATTGCTACATCATATCAACGTGTAGTAATTGGTCAACGTGGTCCATATGTTGAATTCTGTAAAAATGAAATTCTTGAAAAAGAGTTATATATACCAAAAAATCAATTATATAGATTAAGTGACCCTAAAGTTTATTATATTGAGTTTAGAACTAATGATTGTGACATAAAAGTATATTATCAAATGAGAAGTGTAGCATATGCGGATTATAAAATTGGTTATTTCTATATTTCTCCATGTAATTTATATACTGAAAGTGGTCCATGTATAAGAAAAACACCATTTAGCGATATTCCAGAAGAATTTTTCGAAATCATTTGACAAAACACCAACCATATAGTACTATTAATCAGTTATGAAAAAACAACTAATCAATTCATTCACAGATAAATATTCCCTAAATGGGATTATTGAAAGCGTAAAGTGGTCAGTAGTGTCTGCTGACAATCAAATCAAAACATCGTCTATTACTGACGACAAGAATGTGTTAGCATTCGTTACTCTAAAAGACTCTGCCAAACTCGCAGATGTTGAATTTGGTGTTAATGATACTGCTAAGTTAAAGAAGATGTTGAGTGTGTTAGGTGAGGAAGTAGAAATCGCACCTACGTCAACAAATGATAAAGTAACATCTATTACCTTTACTAGCGAAGGTACTGATATTCAGTATGTCACTTCGGATCTTAGCGTTATTCCTCCAGTACCAGCTCTTAAAAAGATGCCTGGATTTAATTTGGAGATTCCACTTACCAAGGAGTTTGTATCTACATTCGTGAAAGCTAAAGGTGCTTTGTCTGATGTTGATACACTTACACTTACTAAGGATAAGAAGGGTAAGATTAAGATGACTCTGGGTTATAGTTCAACTAATAGTAATCGTATTAACCTTGATATTAAGGCTACAGATGGTAAATCTGACTTGGGTAAGACTCTTCATTTCAATGCTAAGTATTTGAAAGAAATCTTGACTAGTAATTCGGAATGTGAGAATGCTGTACTAAAGATTAGTGACGCTGGTATTGCTCATGTGGAATTTGATACTGAGTCATTCAATAGTAATTACTATTTGTTGGAAATTAAGAACGTTGCCTAATTATGAGTTTCTTTACAGAAGAACAAGCTCAGAAAAGCAATCATTCACTTTGGGCTGAAAAGTATCGGCCTAGTACAATTGACAATTATATTTGTGATGATCAATTGCGGAATATCGTAAAGGATTTTATTTCCCGTAAAGATATTCCACATCTATTGTTTCATGGTAGTGCTGGTACTGGTAAGACTACTCTTGCTAAGATACTAACTAGTAATATTCCATGTGACGTAATGTATGTAAATGCATCAGATAATACTGGTGTAGATTTCGTTCGTGATAAGATCAAACCATTTGCTTCTTCAATGGGGTTTCATGATTTGAAGGTTGTTATTTTGGATGAGGCTGATTATATGTCAACGAATTCACAAGCTTCTCTTCGTAATCTAATGGAGACCTATAGTAAAAATACTAGGTTTATCTTAACTTGTAACTATGTAGAGAAAATTATTGCACCACTTATCAGTCGCAGTCAAGTATTCAAACTAGAACCACCATCAATGAAAGATGTTGCGGTTTATGTAAAGAATATCTTGGATGGTGAGAATATTAAGTATTCTATGCCTGATATTGCGAGTGTTACTAAGGACATGTATCCAGATGTACGTAAGATTGTAAACTTCTTACAACAGAGTAGTACTAGTGGAACATTGAAATTGGTTGCTACACAGAGTGCAAATGTTGATCTTAAGAATAAAATAATTGTTTCTCTTAAGAATAGCAAAAACAATCCAAAAGCATTTAATGAGATTCGTCAGATAGTCAATGATTCTGGTGTTAAGATGTTTGAAGAACTATATTCAGAGTTGTATGATAGGGCTGAAGAATTTGCTTCGGGTAAAGAAATAAATGTTATTATCGAAGTATCGGAGAGTATTTATCAGAGTGCGATGGTTGTAGACAAAGAAATTACGTTTATGGCTTGTATCGCAAAACTGATAAAAGTTTTAAGTAAATGATAGTTACAAAACATTCATCATCTAATGTGCAAAAGATTTTCGCCAAAAAGCGAAATTCTTTTGTTTTGCTTTCGGAACAACCATACAATTTAGAAACCGAAGAGTATCAACAAAGCAACATTTATGTTGTGGATGACCTTGATAATCTTTCTTTTTCAACACTACAAATAATATTTGAAACTTATAAAAGTGGTATATTGGTATTTGTTAATACAAATTATGATAAAAAAGTATTTAATAGCATAATAGTTAATAAATTATTGAGTTATTTTGACACACATTCTTGTTTTTATACATGTGTGGTGTATTTTGATCATGATTTTCCTGTCAAAAAGTTTTATACAAATACATCAGGTGTTGTAAAAGTAAATAACTCTGTATTTGATATAGATCATGGTGGTTTATTATATATTGGTCAGTCTGGTACCAGTGGATATGCTTCTGCCGCAAAAGGTTATATTGCTGACTACATATTAAAAGGTGTTGATATATCTTGGCAACCATTACGATTTGATGATAGTAAAAATGATACAAATTACTATGTTGATGCTATAGCGGAATCTGTTATCGATAAAAAATTAAATAAGACCGAATTAACTATTGTTCATAGTACACCTGACATATGGATTAAACACATCACTGATGAATGTAGATATGTGGGTTATTGTACGTGGGAAACCAATAAATTGCCAGATGCTTGGGTTGATAATATAAACATAATGCCTGAAGTATGGGTACCATCTGAGTTTAATAAAGAATGTTTTATAAATAGTGGGGTTAGATCGAAAATAGAAGTGGTACCACACATATGGCATCTTCAAAAAACATTTAAAAAAGAGGAAGTTACCATTACCGATTGTTTTGGCAATGTGGTACCAAAAGATAAATATACCTATTATTGTATCGGAGAGCTTAATTTTAGAAAAGGTATACAAGATTTAGTACATGTGTTTGATAAAGTAAACGATTATTATCCAAACACTCAGTTGATATTGAAACTACACTATAAAGGATACTCGGATAAAAGTGTAGTTTATTGTATAGATGAAATCAGAAAGTTAAGTTCAAAGTTGACCACTAGCATTTATTTGATACTAAATAATATCAACAATAGAGAGTTATTGGCACTGCATAGTTTTGGTGATTGTTATGTGAGTCTCAATAAAGGTGAGGGATTTGGACTTACTATATTTGAAGCATACCATTATGGTAAAGATATCGTTACAACTGGATATAGTGCGCCAGTTGAATTTTTAGGTAAAAATTACCATGGTCTTGTAAATTATAAAATAGATAAAGTAAGTGGTATGAGCACTTTCAGTACTAATTATTCTAGTGACCAAGAATGGGCTTATCCGAACTTGGAACACGCTTATTATTTAATGAAACAAAGTTATGAAAAAAAGTATAATTTATATTAATCAACCATGGTGGGCAAAAATATTAGGTAAGATTAAATTCCAATCACTTAATATAAGTGAAATTGAACCAAGTGAAGATAGCTGGTACCAAAGTGAAGGCGATTTTGTTTGGTCTTATCCAAACGCAAAAATCAAACTCAGTAATACTGACACACTCATACTCACGTTTAAGTGTCCAATCGGTAGAGAAGTAATTTTTAAATCTAAATACTTTAAAGTAAAACGTCAATTAATTAAAGATAAAATCTATACATTTTCTATAGATACTTCCAATTTAGAAGAATTGGAGATTAAGACAATTCCATATGCCCCAAAAAGTGATACAAGATCTCTGGGGTTGTGTTTTTACAATATAAGTGATAAAGTTTAAATGAACATTATTTTTAAAAGTGGATGGTATAATCAAGAGAATGATGGTTTACGAGACTTTGTTTGGTCTAAATCTGAATCAAGTGTAACGCTATCAAATCAAGAGGTATACAAATATTTAAATTTGTATATAGGATCTCCTCGGAATAATACTCTTACAATAGGTTACAAAAACGAAACTATCGTTGAGGTATCAATTAATAGTGGATGGCATATATATCAAATTCCATATGGTGTGGAATTAAATTTCAAATGTAAATCTTTGAATATACCCAATGAGTCTCGGGATTTGGCATTCATGTTATCTAATATTGAGTGTACGAATCAATTTGTTTTTGATAACGATGTGATAGAAATAGAGAATTTAAAATCCGAATGGATAGATATTGTTTATATTTTATACGCAGACACAAACTCAGAAATTGATTTAGTTACTAACAATTCTAAGTATACATATCCATTATACATAGGTGGTCAACGATCTATATCATTTAAAATAAACAACAATGATATTGTAAATAACACTTTTAAATTCAATCTTAAGAAGGATAAAAATGTAAATTTGAAGATTTTGTCTATAATAAATCGTGAAAATTTTTATGATTTCTTGAACTTAAAAAAGTTTGAAGATGATTCTTCAATCCGAAATAAAACAAGAACAAAACAGATAATCAAAAATGAAAGATTGAGAATTCAGTGGTTTGTTACGTGGAAGTGTAATATGTCGTGCGAATATTGCTGGCAAGAATCCGCCGGATCTATTTATAGAACTATTGGTGGTAAGACTACAAAAACAGCTAAAGATTGGGCGGATGCTATAAATAATTTAAATCCATGTAGATTATATCTTACTGGTGGAGAACCTTCTTTATTTAGAGAGTTACCACAGATGTTTACTATGTTAAACAAAGATATAAAGTTAGATATGACATCAAACTTTGGTAAAACTTTTGATTTAGAAAACTGGAAAAATCTAAACCCTGATCAGTGGAATTTTATATTTTTTAGTTTACATCCCACACAATTGTCTAATATAGATGATTTTTTCAATAAACTTGAAAAATTTTTTGAAAATTTTGACTCAAGAAAAGTCGGAATCGAAATGGTATTGCATCCAAAAAATGTGTCTTTAATAGATCCACAACGAATAATAGACTTTTCTAAAAAATACAACATGGTAACTCCACATTTAGATAATTTTGTTGACTCAAATGTTTCTAAATTAGACAGAACACAACCAAAGAGTTCAGTTAAATCTACACTCAAAACATCGTTTGATACCAAATATAGTCTATCTAATAAAACTGACAATATACAAAGACAACCAATATATTGTCCTGCGGGTTGGAAAAAGATTAATGTTGATTTTGAAGGAAATATTTTTACTTGTATGAGTGCAATTGATAGATCTAAATTATTTCACTCAAGCGCATTACCACATTATAATTCTATAGGAAACATATTTGATCCGAATTTTAAAATAAAAGAAGAACCTGTAATTTGTTGGGAATCATTTAGGTGTTCTGCGTGTGATTATCAAGATATACAACACGCATGGACAAGATTTAGTGATAACTTTGATTATCAATTGCCAATAGTAGAATAATATGAATGAAATACACGCATTTGACTCAGATAAATATGCACAATCTGAAATTAAAAAACTAATATATGAACTATTACTATAATATTGCTAATGATGATGTGCGAGGTGCTTGTTCAAAACTTAGAATATTAAATGCACATATAGACTATCACAAACAGATCGGTAATGTTGTATATCCAAGATTTAGAGTAAATAATAAGGATATATGGAAAGAATATTTTGTTGGCGATTTTGATTATAGTGTATATGATTCGTGTCAAGAATTATTTTGTAAAGATGTAAAAGTTGCGGAAAGTGCCACTACTTTTCCAAAAAACATACAATTTAATGATGCTTGGTTGAGTAAAGTTGATGAATTATATAAAAATATTGGAAGTCCTACAATAGCATTTTATTCAAGAGAAACTGATAAAATGTATGAACACATGGTTTTAGCCCCTCATTTTTATTCAAAGATTATAAAAAATGAGGATATTAAAGAACCTATAATGATGGTTTCGGATTGCAATTATTCTATAAATTATTTAAAATCAAAACATAATAATATATTCGCCATGCCACACCATAGAAGTGATAATTTTATGCCGATGCATAGATTTCATAAAAATAGGTTTAATAACAATAAATCTGTCGATGAATTAACACTCATGCATCAATTAATGATTGATGTAGCTCTGATATGTAAGGTTAAAAAAATATATTATGGTACTTGGGCAGGTGTATTATCACTGACACATTGTTTTTTACCCGACGATACTAGACCTAAACTTGTAGATATGACAACTTATATCGATGATGATCTTATGCAAGTCTTGAATTATTATAAAGATCGTGAAACTTTTTTATGGAAAGTTATACAAGATTATTATTATAATGAAAATATTATTTAGTTTTGAATCATGTAGAATGCCTATAAGAGCCGTTACGTTGATTAACTGGTTGATAAGTCGTGGTCATAATTTATCAATTTTATATGAACATGATATTTGTGGTGACGATATGGTTTATGAAAATCATATTAAAAATGTAAAGATAATAAATCACTCAAATATAAAAAAATCAAAGATATCTAAGAATTTAGAAAACACATTGATAGATAATTTCAAACGTATAACAAGTGTATCTCTATGATATTCAACCAGGAAGATTTACAGATAGACATACTTAAAAAGTTTGATGGTGAATATAATTATTTAAATCCATCGTGTTATGATTGTACTATCATTTACAGAAGAGAACATAAATATTGTGATAAAATACTTGTAAGTGATGTTGTAGATCAATATGGTAATGTTTTGTTGGAACATCATATGGATGATAAGTATCTTTGGTCATATGAAGACGCTAGGTTGATAGATAATGAAAGTTTTGGAGTAGCTGCGTGTAAACGTGATAAAAACGATATAAATAAAGTCATTAACGTTGAGTTTAAAAAGTATAATTTTGCAACCAAAGAGTTAACACACTATAAAACTCAAAACAAATACTACGAAAAACACTGGCAGTATTACAAAAAATACATAATATATCATGTAAATCCATTTACACTAATTAATCATAATGAAAATGTAGTATTCAAAAGTAATATCAATTGGACACTATGGATTGAAAAGTATGGCAATCCCGGCTTGAGTACAAATGTGTTTGAAATAGATGGGTCACAATATTTGATGTATCATAGTTATGATTATAACAATGGAATAAACCTATTATATCATAGTGGTGTGTTGAAATTAAATAAATTATTTAATCCACTTGCATATACTACAATACCATTATTTCCATCAGTAAGTAAATTTGATATAAAAACATTGGTGGATTATTACAATTGGAAACGTAAGTTAGACTCTTTTCCAACAATTGTTGATGTAATATTTCCTATGTCGGTGGTTGTTGATAATACCAATGTAAATATCTACTCTGGTATTAATGACTGTATATGTGCAAATGTAAAAATTAATAAAAACGTGTTTATTGAGAATATTAAAAAACACATGATGTTAATTAATAGTTAGTTTGTTATGAACATATTAAATAAAACATTTGATAGAATATATCTGATAACATCGTTTTCAACCATTAATAGATAAAATGATAACAATAGTTTCTCCGGTATATATAGGTCAATCACACAGACTTGTATACCACAAAAAATTTCTACAATGTTGTAAAAATCAAAAAAAGTTTGATTCGATACAATTTATTTTTTTCTATGAAAATACCATAATTGATGTCGATTTAATAGATGATTTAAAAAAATATAATAATATTGATCTACATATAAACTCATATGATTTTAAAACATATCTAAACCAGTACAACTGTTTAAATTATTGTTTTGAACATCTAAATTTGGAAAGTGTTATATATCTTGAGGATGATGTTGAAATGTCCAATGATCTATATGACGTAACTAATTTTTATTTAAACTCAACTCATTATAAAGAGAATAACATATTTTGTTATCTTAATAAAGATAACCTATTATCTAATGATATTACCAGTTCAGAACTTATAGAAATTAAACCATTTATGAGAGGTGATATGGATTATTTTACACCTTGGGGATTTTTGGTAACTAAAGATATATGGAATAAAGTTTTGAAACATTGGAATAAGAAAAGTTCATTTGATTATGACATTGTAGAATATTTCAAAAAAACCCATCGTATTGTATCTCCACAAGAATCTAGAGTTAACCATATAGGAGAGGTTGGCATGAATTATAATAAACAATTATTTCAATCTCATAATTTCAATGCTTATAAATTAAAGCAATATAAAGAATCAATAGTATACAGTTATGTATGATTATTTTTGTTACAAATATTTTGATATGCATCAAGTAATTGGACAAGCTATGCATAAGTTTAATGAATGTCGTTTACATAATTAACCAAACTTATTTTATGAGTTTATATATTATTAAAAAAATATAAAGTGTCTTTTTTGTTTTTATCAACAATTTGTTTAAATAAGAATCGTCGTTCTCTATTTTTGCCTATAGGAATAAAATTTTGTAATTTATATTTAAATGTAGATTCATCTATAAAAAAAGATTTTCTTAATGGAAATATATTATTTTTATTATCACTACAATATAAATATGATTTATCTATTTTTTCGATTGTTGGGAGAAAATGAACTAAGTCTGGATCCAAGTTTTCTCTAAATACAGGTATATCGCTACATATTATTTCTGCACCTGTAGATAATCCTTCAAACAAATAGTGGCCCCAGCTCTCATATAGACTTATACAAATGTGCGTATTGTGTGAATTAAGTATGTTTGATATCTCTTGGGTGGGTTGATATGAGTTTATGTGTTTTATACCGTTGTGTAAGTCTGTATATCGATTGCCTGGGTCTATTAACGTAAGGGGTACGTTCTGTTTTAACACCAACTCTGTGTTTTTTTGAATTGATTTACCCAGAAAATGTAAAAACTGATTATCACGTGCAATAGTTGAGTCATAAAAATTATGAGATATAAAAGGAAGATATACCACATTATAATATGGTTCTAGTAGTTTTTTAGCATATTTTGATTTACAAATTACCGTGTCAAATAGATTTAAATGACTAAGTTCGTGATGACTAGCCCACTCTTCATTTATAAAAAATATGTTATGTTTGAATTTATTTAATAACTCTACGTTAAAGTTCTGAATCCAGATTCCCACACTTGATTCTTCTATATTTTTATCATCAATATAACTTATTTTAGCTTTGTAATGCGTGTTTGACTCTATTAAATTTTTTAACAATATCGCATCTGTAACTATACCCACATAGTTATTGTATGTTAAGATTGTAAAACGTGTCATAATTACTATGAAATTGTGTATAATAACTGGCTTTGATAAGACATACTCAGAAATATCAAGTATAAGTATTCCAAATTATCTAAAGTATGCTAATCGTCATAACTTTGATTTGCATATATCAACCCAAAACATATACCCAAAGGACGTACACTGGTCACTAAACAAATATCATATAGTAAAATCTATATTACCACACTATGATTGGATTCTCTGGGTTGATATCGATTGTTTATTTATTAAACAAAGTTTTGATGTACGTAAATTGATAGACAACGACTATAACTTTATATTGGGTATTAATAGAGACGCACCAGACTGGTATACAGATGACACATCGTATCTTGAATTGGGAACGTTTCTTATGAAGAACGATCCAATGTCATTTAAAATGTTAGATATATTTTCATACGGGGTGGTAGATCATCCATGGCACGATCAATACTTGGTTATAAAGACTCTAAGAGAAAACAAGATTTATGACGATGCTACCAAAAAGTTGGAGTTGATACATATCAATTCGATATATAATTACGACCAACCAATACAAGATATGTTTATATTTCATGTGGCTGGTGGTAATTCAATACCATTGAATCGAAGAATAGAGATAATGACCGAAAAGTCGAAGTATGAATACTAAATTAGCGTTATTCAGTCATCATTATGTTGATGATATAGTTGTGGAACGATACAATAGTCTCAAGAGATTGAACCCATCTTGGGATATTAAACCTATAGGATTTGATGGATATAACCTATTACCAGAGTCAGTTGTGGTAAATAAGGAAAAATATCCCAGAAACAAAGAGTTGGTTGAAGTAGATAATTTACATACAGCGGATTGGGCTGATCCAGATTTGTATATTTATGATGCTTATTTACAATATCCCAACTATACGTCTTATTTTTTATATGAATATGATACTATATGTAATGTTTCTATAGATCAATTCTTTGATACAACCCTTGATTTTTTTGGTAATAACATAGTTGTACCAGGTGAAGAAACATGGTGGTGGGTTGAACAATACAGAAAATTAAACACATACAATAATAGATTTGATAAAATATATTCATATGGACAATCTACATGTATATACTTTACTAATGATATATTAAACAAATGTGTAAATGAACTTCTATCAAATAAACATTATTATGCTAATATGTTGTCAGAAATACGTGGTGGTACATTAGTAGGTCAATTTACATCTTTAAAACGTGGTAGATTGGATATTAACAAATATATAAGTTGGACACCGAATGATATTCAAGTAGATACTACCAAACCCCATTTTTATCATCCAGTCAAATAATATGGTATCCGATATATTGTTTTTACATTGTTCTACTAATGACGTTACATTACAGAACTACGAACTGATTAAAAAATACAATCCAACTAAAAACGTATATCCAATTGGGTTTGAAAATCATGATTTGTTGGATGATTCACATATAGTAGTAAGAAAACAAGAGTATCCTAATAATCATGTTTTAAATGAAATGTATGGCAACAAGTATTGGAGTGAAGCCGATTTGTTAATTTATGATTTTTATCTACACAATCCAAATTTATCTAGTTATCTAGTACTTGAATGGGACACATATTGCAATTGTTCTCTGGAATCATTCTATGGCGAATCTCTATACTCCGATACATTCAGTCATATTATACATACGGAGTGCAATATAAATGATTGGTATTGGTATACAATGTTGACAGACGAACAAAAACTGATACCGAGTATTGGTGGTATAACTCCAACATCTGGATTGTTATTTAAAAATGTAGTATTGTCTCAAATGACCGAGAAATTATTAGCTAATCCACGTTGTTATGATAATATGTTCTCAGAGTTACGATTGGGTACTTTATTACAACAATGTGGATATAAGTTAACCACACCATTTAGTGATTCGGATAAATACATTAGTTGGGATTTTGACAATATAGTGTTTGATACATCACAAAGTGGATACTATCACCCGATCAAAACATTGGTGTAAAATATTACGATTAACTTGGCTAATCAACAATATTTATAAGTATGTCTAAAATAAACGAACTAGGTGATCTTGGCGATAGAATGATGCAAGGCTTACCATATGGTCAAGGTGGAGCCATCGCTGGAGCTGTAGAACCAGGCGTTTTGGATACATTTGGCAGTCCCGACGTAGTTCAAGATCCCAGTAAATATGGTAGTTTATTGAATAAAGCTAATTTGACCGCAAAACAAACTCAAGCAAATATCTCTCCGTTTGCACCATATAATGGTAAAAATCCATGGGATTATGTAAAAGACGTAGAACAAATCAAGTACAAGGTTACCCCAGACGAAATTATAACGGGTATTGACTATGAAATGAAGAAACTTGTATTGAAAGATAAACAGGTCGCTAAAGAAAAGGTAATTACCAACCTAAAGAAAGACCCAAAATATTATAGTAAACTTCACATGTTGGGTGTATATCCAGATGAGAAAGATGAAGCATTAATGGAGATTATGACTATTTTGAAAGCTAGAAAATACGCACAACAAAGAAGAGAGTACTAATATGGCTAATTTTGCTAATGACAAATCAACATATCGTAAACCAGAACCACTTCAAAAAGGTTGGCATTATATTGGTGATGGCAAATATCATGATCCATCAACCGGTAGTACTGCTATGAGAGGTCGTAGATGGATGATTGATTATGGATATGGAAGTGGCAAAAGTTTCAACAAATTTCAACAAGGGTTAAAAAACAATGATTAATAATTTAACTAAACTTTCAGGCGGAATTGGAGATAATACTCCAATAAATCAAATCAGTCCTACTGAATTAAGTACCGGTATTCAAATTGAAATGGAGCATACCAATGATCCAAAAATTGCGAAAGAAATTGCTATAGATCATCTTACAATAGATCCGGAATATTACAAAAAATTAATAGCAGCTGGATTGACTAAAGAATTTCAAGCAGGTTCTAGTTCTGGATTCGGTGATCCAATAACAGGATTTAATGACGCTCCTAGAGTAGGTCGAGGTGGTTTAAAGAAAGGAAATATCCATGGATCTATA
>Ga0194134_10001070_pt1 | contig 38660 bp, 50 predicted proteins | sample TA2KigOff0mmetaG_FD_148602 | JGI IMG/M metagenome (GOLD analysis project Ga0194134, IMG submission 148602) | Freshwater microbial communities from Lake Tanganyika, Tanzania - TA2015056 Kigoma Offshore 0m | ecosystem: Environmental > Aquatic > Freshwater > Lake | place: Tanzania: Lake Tanganyika... | reverse complement strand
GTGTAGGTGTAACCGCTGTTGACGCAGTCGCGACGGTCGGCGGTGTCGTAGCTGGCGAGGATCTTGTTATTCATGGGTCTTAGCTGTGTGTGTTGTTGATGGGTTGTGTACCGACTACAATGCAGAGCCACCCCACCGGCGCAAGCGGAAATTTGCGGAATTTATCCGCTGTTGCGCTAGATGCGCATCACCAATGACTTAGCTCATATCAATCCGCGCTGATTGGGTCGCGGAGTCGCTCGCCCTGCTCTAGCTCTAGCTCGCCTCGCACCTCTTCAGCACCGTGCGGGTCTGCGACCAAGTAATCAATCGTAGTGCGGCGGTAGACGTGGCCAATCACGACATACCCACAAGACGGGTCTACCCGGGAGCGGACAAGATCGCCTAAAGCAAATTGCGGCGGGCGGTCCATTGTCAGCGCAGCCGATACCACTCGCACCGGGACAGTTTGGCGTCGATCAGCACCAGACCGGAGAAGTGCTCGAGTCGTCCGGCCTCGCGCATCACGCGCAACGTTGCATAAAACTTTGCCCGGCCCACCCCTAAATCCTCGCGCAGTTCGTGCGACGTCCTCCAGCCCTCGCCGGATGGCCGCTGCTCCTTGTCGCGCATCGCGGCCTCAATTGCTGCCGCCCATCCTTCAATAGGCTTTGATTTCTTCCGCAGCATAAAAACGTCCCTGAATTTTCTTCGTCTGAAAAAGCTGATACGTTCCGTTATCAAATAGCACACCATAGCACCACGCATTGTCGTGCCGCAGTTTCGCCACGTACTGAGAATTGTACGGCATGTCGATTTTGCAGCAGCAGCCAATCCCGCGCGCCTCAGCCGGTCCGTTGACGCACTCAACCGGCGCAGAGTCGGTCGCGTGAGTGTGACCGTAAAGGCAATTTCCGTAGGCTAGACCGTGTCGACGCGCCGCGTTCACGCCTGCGTAGAAGCCGTGAATGATGCGGAGATGGCCGAGCTGGAGCACGCCATGTCGCGAATCGTACGGCAGCATCTTGGCGCGGCACCGCCTCACTACAGCCTCGACCCGCTTGATCCCGTCGCGCGCGTAATCGCGAATCAGTCCGGTCGAGGACTCAGCGAATCGCCACAGTCGTTCGTCGTGATTGCCGCGCAGGAAATGGTTCTCTTTGCCGCCGTCGAAGAACGTGCGGAGCAACTCAACGCCAGCTTCCCAGTCGTCTTCGAGTGAGTGCGCTTTCTCATCGTCCGACGCACCCCTGCGCAGATTGCGAAAGTCAAACGCATCACCCGCGTGGATACGCAGGTCCGGCTTGAAGTCGGCGAGGAATGCTTTTAGCGCCGCGAACGTCTCCGGGTCGTACTGATCGCCGTGATTGTCCGACGCGACGACGAAGCGACGTGCCTTAGACATCCTCGGCCTGCGCCAAGTCAGGCACGCTCACGCTATTGATTATGCGCACACATCCTGGCTGCGTCTTTGCGATCTCGTAGATCTGAGCGAGCAAGTTGTGGTTTGTTGCGGCCAAAGCAGCATTGCTGAGGTGCTGATGAAACACCGGAGCGCGAACATTGATCTGCGCGACCAGTGCGAGCGGATGCGCCGGCGCTGCGTCGGCCTGTGCCTTGTTTAGATACAGCGCGAGGTACGCCAGTGCGCTGTTGAGGTTGCGATCCCACTCGACATTGACGAGCCGCAGATAATCGCCAGACGCGCCGTTCTGAAGGGTGATGCTTAGTTTCAGTGCCATGACTTATGGGACAAGACCGTGGTGCTGCAGTGCAGAGATAACTTCGTTGAGCGTCGTGGGCGTAGTGCTATAGCGCGTCGACACGACCTTAGTGGAATCTACATACAATTCGCCTGTCGCGTTATCGACGCGAAACTTTTGGACCGTCGATGAATTGAAGACGCGCAAGTTCACTGCATAGACATCAACTGCCGTTGTTTCGTTCGCCTCAAAGCCACGAACTTGCTGCGTGACCGAAACCGTGATCGGCACCTTCACCTTTGCCGCCGTAATGCTGACGGCGTTCATCGTAACGGAGTTGACGGTGCCGCCGGTCACAGAAATGTTGCTAGACTCCTGCTTGCCGAGCGAAGTGTAGCCTGTGTCGGCTGCGCTGTTCGCATTGCCGCCGAAAACCCAAGTGCTCGCAACCTTAGCGCGATTCACGCTGCGGACGTAGACGTAGCCGGCGTTCAGCAATGGGTTGTAGAAGTATGCCTCGTTCTCGCGCGTCTGCAGCAGGCCGCCCGTAGGTCCAGGCGTCCAGTTATACGAGGTCGAGTTCGGATCGTTTGTGCCGACGACCTTAGCCTCGTAGTACGAAAAATCGGTTTCCGTCGAAGCGTCCCACCGAACGCGCGTGCCGAATAACAGCACCTGAGATGCAGGAAAGTATTCGGGAATGATTCCGGTTGACGTGATTGATACGTTGGTCGGAGCAGCAGGCGCCGTGGTGCTGCCTGGCGCCGTCCGCGTGAGTGCAGTCGAAAGCGCTGAGTAAATGCCGGAAGCGTTGACGCCACGACACGCAAAGTCATAGGACACGCCAGGCGTCAGATCGTCTACCTCAAAGGCTGACGCAGCAGCGTTGTCGATTTGACCCTCGACCTTGTAACCGTCAGCGCCAGACACGCGCGAGAGAACGTCGAGCGCAACACCACCAGACGGGACAGCCGGAACGGTCAAGACAATCGCCGCAAGAGCAGTGCCGTCCGAGGCCAGATAGGTCCGCTCGCTCTGAAACGTAGGCGCGCTTGGCGTGCTTGGCGGCGTGAGGTCAGGCGATGCCGTGACGCCGAGCGGTCGAGCAAACGCAAGATTTGAGAAGTCGGAGACGTTCTCAAGGCGATCGTAAGCGTTGACCCAGTAGTAGTAGGTTGTGCCAACCGTGACTTCGGCGTCGAAGAACCTTGAGCTACGCGTCTCGGCAATCTTGTCTGATGCTGCGCTGGCCGGCGTGACTCCGGTTGTATTGCGGTACACGCCATATTCGCTCAAATCGGCAGCCGTGACATCGTCCCAGTCCAGTGACACCGCTTTACCCGTGCCGATGTTGGCCGTTAGGCTTGTCGGAATCGACGGCGCGACCGTATCCTTCTGCACTGTGACCACGCCGTTAACGTAGCTGGACGAAACCTTAAAGTAGGACTCGCCGTAGATGCGCACGTTGTAGCCGGTGCCGATGCGAACATCAGACGAGATGAACTCCAGCGTTTGATCTCCTGGCACGCGCGCCCAAGTCAGGTACGTCGTGGCGGTGGTCTCCTTGTACTCGATGCCGACGAAGCCGCCTGACTGCACAAACTCCTCAGACGGCGCAGACCACGACACCTTGATGCGCGGCAGCGCGGTGCCGTCCGCTTGGTACTGCTGGGTCGTGCCGTCTGCGACGAGCGACAGCGAGGTCGGCGCAGAAACAGTGAACGGATTCGGCAGCGTCGTGTTCGGCGCGTCAGCAACCGCGATCTCGTCGGATACGGTCCACGAATAGACGGTCGAATCGATCTCACGCAGCGTCATATCGACCGCAAGCTGCGGCGGCTGACCGTCTGCGACGAATCGCCATTCCATCACCTCAAAGACCTTGTTAGTCCATCCAAGCTTGGTGTTGGAAATCATGACCGTCTCGCCGGCGCGTAGCTGCATAGCCTCCAAGCGGAAGCGAGCATTCAGCACAATCTCCTGACGCGCACGTCGCAGCTCAATGACTGCCAAGCGCTGCGCGCAGGATGGGGAGATCGTAAAAGGCAGCGAAACGTCGCGCGTGTATTTAATTGAGTTGTCCTGCGTGACGTATGTTGGCGACGTGATAACCGGGAAGTCGGACGGCTGCCATTGGTTCTCCTCAGAGACGTAGACACCTTTGACTGTGTTGACGCGGTCGCGCGCGCTGGTTCGCGTCGTGACTGACAAAGGTCCGACAAAGTGCTTCTCACTCAGGCTGATCGTCGGGATCTGGTAGATCCCAGCGTACATCACCATTTGACCGGACGAATAAGCAGTCAGTCCTGCCATTGCCGAAAGCAGCTTCGCAATGGCCGCGTCGGGAGATTCACTGGTCGAGATTACGCCGTTCGTCTCGTAGCGATTTTCGTAGGTCGTAGGAGATACTGGAAGGATCTGTACTTGTTCGTCACAGACGTTGGCCGCAACCGTGCAAGCCGTGTCATCGATCTCAGTCGATGCCATCGCCATACCTAGCGACGACGTGAGGTAATCACGCAGACACAACGCCGAGTTAGTCGAGTACGCTGTTGTCGCCGTGCGCGGATCGTAGACCTTCTTTCCCTTTACGATCACGGTCACGTTCGGAATGCCTCCAACGAACACTTCTGTGTTCCACTTCAAACGAACGTAGATGCAAGCGATGCCAGTCAGCTTGTGGTCAGATGTCCACTTGCCGTCTGTGAGGCTTGCGGTATCATTGACAAGAGTTGAAAACGCAGTCTGACCAGATGCGCCTAGCTTTTTGTAAATGTCCGCGTAGCCAGCATACTTGCCAGTCGCGCTTCCATCACCTGCACCGCTCAGAGCCAAGTCCTCGTTGAAGTAAACGTCGCCCAGCTCCTCGACCTCGTGACCCGCAATCGCCAGCACCATGTGCAGGTACTCGTTTTTTGCGCCCGTCGTAGACAAGTAAACGATAGCGCCGGCAACCTTTGACCGACCGTATATGATCTGTCGCGATGCAATCGGCGAGCGGATCATCTGACCGCGCGAGCCAAGCGAATCAGCCATGCTTGGCATCTTCGGCGCGAGCAGCTTTGACGTAGCCATCGACGCACCGATGACCGCTATGCTCTTGACGATGAAAGTCGCAGTCGCCGTTGAAACTGTTATGCCTACGACCTTGAACGCAGAGACTAAAGAGGCAGCAGCCTGTGCAAGAAGCGTTGGCATAACTCAGAATTTCCAGAATGTGGCTTCAGGATCCTCGTCGGTGCGCGCAAAGCGTAGGCCGTCTTCCCCTACAAAGGCGCTGTTTAGTCCAAGGACGATGCCAACGCACTTGCCTTGACCTGACTCGCGAACGATCAGATCGCCAGCGGACGCCTGCTCTTTCGAGACTCGCTCAAATCCAGCATCACGAAGGCAATGCCTTACGAGCGCAGGAACGCCGCCAAACTCGCTGTAAATGCCATGCGCTCCTATCGCCGACGAGTAGGACTGACGAAACGCCTTTGCCGGATCGTTGCTTGTAACAAGCGCGACCCAGTCAGCAGCGAACAAGCAGCAGTCGTGCGATCCCCACTCGAAGGCACGTTTGCGGCGTGCCTCGATGAAGTCAGCCAACAGCGTGCGCCAGTTGTCCGCTCGACTCATATTATGCGATCGGGATTGCGATCAATTTCTGGCGCGTCATTGCCACCGTTCCACAGACCAGGATTTGTCGGATTAGGACTGCCCCAATACATCGTCTTTTCCTGGATCGCATTGACGTACTCAAGTCCCTTGTCGGTTGCGTCAATCGTGCTTTGCTCCTCGTCAGTGTAGCGCGACTCCTTCACGCGCCGGAAGTCTACCAGTCGAGATTCTGCGCTCATCGTAATCTGTGCGGTGCTGCCGTCGTCTGAGATCGCCATCACATCCATGCGACCAACGAAGACAGTGACAGGCGAAGCGATTAGACCAGCCGTCGTTGAAAGCGCGCCGAGCTGGACCGAACAACTACGGCCTTGATAGTTGTCGTTGAGCGCAAGCGAGATGAACGCAGTCGGAATGCCCGAAAGCTGAAACATCAGACCACGCGCAGAGAGATCCGTCGTCTCCTCGATTGGCGCAATCGTTCCCATATCGCCAGTCCCGAGGTAGCCCTTGCCTGCGTAAGTCAGCGTTCCATATCCGGTCCACAGATAAACCGGAGTCGAGAAGTTCATATCGACCAGCAGAATCGGTGAAAGCTGCGCGGTCGTGACCTCCGACACCATGCCGGCGGTCATTGTGCGTCCTGCGGCGGTGATACTCATTGCGGCAGCTCCTCGACGATTAAGAAGGCGACTCCGTAGATGCCTGCCAACTCAATAGACCACTCGGTCTGGTTCGTTCCTAGTCGGAACAAGCCCTTGGCATTCGAGTAAACGATCGATGTTCCTGCCGCGTAGCTTGAGCGGAGAACAGGAAACAGATCGACCGAGCTGCTTGAGTTTACTTGGACGACCTTGTAAAGCGAGGTGCTAATCTGCAGCCAGTCGCCGAGCGCGAATGTGCCAGTCGCTCCAGAGATGCCGAGCGTCGTACTGTTGGCGGTCGCACTAGACACAGTCAGCGTGCCCGTGACCGTGCCACGTTGCGTCGGGTTTGCGTAGTCTTGGAAGAAAAACGTGCCGCGCTGCGCAGCGAGCAGGAAGGCAATGACAGCTTCGGCATCAGCGCGCACCATTGGCGGACACTCAACCGATGCAATCCAAGCCTGCCCAGGCCAGTTGTATTGCTGCTGCTGAAACGTAAACGGCGAGACATTCCGCGACGTTGCGGACGTTCCGGTAAAACTGATCTTCGACGCACGAAACGGCGAAGGTGGCGTGAGTGGATAGGAGATAGCCATGGCTTAGGCAAAGGCTGAACGATACGATCCGCCGCGTCGCACCATGTCGGGAATCTCGGCCTTGAGCCGCTTGCGCTCGTTCTCAAGGATCGGCTGCAACTCAGCCCGCGAGACGCCAGACTGGATGTTGTAGGAGATGTTGACCGTCGTTCCGCCAGCGCTGCCGCCCATCTGAGTCATGCGATCATTAGGAATGACGGTTCCGCTGCTGCCAGGCACGAATAGCTCCGGTCCTTTTTCACCGACGATGTAAGGAGATCCGGCGCGCGCTGGTCCGCCTTCAGCGCGAAAGCCAAAGGCTGCCTGAATCGCATTACTGATTCCGCCAGCCAGCGGTGCCGTGATCACGTTGCGGAAGATCAGCCGCATCAAGTCTTGCGCCAAGTTCTTCAGCACGTCGGACAGTTTATTTCCACTAAAGATCGCATCTTCAAAGGCAGACCCAATCGAATCGCCTACGTCATCAGCCAATTGGCGCATCTCCTCAAGGTTGTCGTTTGCCTCGACCAAAGTTTCTACTTGGGCCATGCCCATCCCTTGAATTTGCTGCGTCAACTGCTCGCGACGTATAATTGCCTCATCAAGTGTGAGCAGACCAGCAGCCTCAAGTTTATTGATTAAATCGATTTCACGCTGTAGCTCGCGCGTTGGATCAAGAATGTCCTTTTGCCGCTCGGCCATCGTTTTCATCAGCTCAAGCGCGCGGTTTCCTTCTTCAGCCTGCTCTGCCTTGTCTTTGTTTATTGCGTCCTGAGACTTCTTGAATTCCTGACCGCGCTTCTGAGATTCAGAGATCAGGCGATCAAACTCTGACTGCGATGCGGAGACCGCATCGGAAGCGCGCTTGATTGCCTCGTCAAAGCGCATTGTCCTCACCTTTATGCCCAGCTGACCCATCTGAACATCAAGACGAGCAGCCTCAACAGTAAGGTCTTTTAGCCTCTGGGATTCTTCGACAGTTGCTTCAGTATCAAATGTCGTGACTTTACGAACCACGCCAGTTCGATCCATTGTCATCGTCTCGCGCGCAATGACCTTTGTTTTTTCGCGAAGCGCGACGATTTCCTTTTCCATCTCGCGACGACGCTTCACAACGTCAGCAAGTTGCATCTCTGGCGTCATCGCGTCGAATGTCGCTTGACGATAAATCTCCGAGGCTTCACTTGCAGCATCGCGAACATTCTTTTGCACCTCGGCAAAACGCCTTGCCCAGCGGTCCAGCGCCTCAATAGCTTTGTCAACGGCGGCAACCATTGAAATGCCAAACACTGCCGCAAGACCGCCGCCAATCGCGCGCGGATCGAATGCCTTCTTCATGAAGGCAGCGGCAGTCGATGAACTTTTTTTGAGCTGCTCTAGGCTGTTCTGAACGTTCAGAAATGCCTGACGTGTTGCGTCAACTGCGCGAATTGTGAAGGAGGCTTCAGCCATGTTTTTTATTTAGCTGCTGCTGATGGTAAAAATACACAAGCCAGCCGTTTAGCTCCTGGGACGGCATAGCCAAAACCTCGTGCGCAAACTTGCCGAGCTTTTCCGCAAGAGCATAGACGGCGAGGAGATCGGCAGCCTCGCCGCCGTGCGTTAGTTTTTTAGCTCATCGACTGACGGAGCAGCCTCCGACAGGATGAAGTTAGCTGCCTTGGCGATCAAGTTTGAGTCGGCCTTGTGCAGCAGCGTCATGCGATGATCGACGTTGAACAGCTTGTTCCCGTCCTTGTCGGTTGCCTTCAAAATCAGAACATCGACGAGCAGTTCCATGTCGCTTTCCTTGGCCTTGCGGTAGAGGCGATTCTTCTCAGCCAGCGTGACTGGCGTTGCGTAGATCGTTAGCTTCCACTCGGGAATCTCGATAAAGCGAGTCCCGAGCGCAGCAAAGTGTTCGCGTACTAGGTCAATTGCTTCCATTAGACAGTAACGGAGCTAAGAGCGCCGTTCCCTTCGATGGAGATGGAGCCTTCGACCATGCCGTCAAACGCGGCGCTGATGTCGAACTTGGTCACAATGCCGCCGCCGCTGTAGTAGCTGTCGCCGGAGTCCGCGCCCTCAGGATACAAGTTTACGGTCACAGACGACCCGATCGTAAGAGCGATCTGGCCGGCATCCGCTTCGTCCCAAAAGAGGTCGCCCGAGACCGACCAAGTCTTCATGGTCGCTTTGCGGGTGCGATAAATGTCTCCGATGACGGAGTCTTCGACGACATCCGACGAATGCGCGAGCGCGTAGTTGCGCAGTTCGCCGATGGTAGTTGAGCTGATCTTGACGGTGCCTTCGCGGCCTAGGTGATTAGCCATTTTAGTCGGTGGTTAAGTAGATGCAGTTGAAAGTGTGACGCGCGACACCCCAGCGCTTGTCCTCGTCTTCCTCTATCACATATTGGACATTCGTTAAATGCAGGTCGTCGCAAACTCCGCCGAGCGTAACGTCCTCAAGCACAGCAGCCTCGACCGCAGCCGATCCGGTGTCGAACAGATCGTCAATGAACGTGACGCCGGTCTGCGCAGTGAAGTAGTCGACGTTGACCGTAAGCTGCCGATACTGAACTCGGTTGCTTGGCGCGAGCGAGCGCACTTCGATTTGCTCGTCTACCGCATAGACGGCAGCAGACGGAAACGAAACTGACGCGATGGTGTTGTTCCGGCCTTTTAGAAGATTTGCGGTCGGCACAACTGCGGCTCCAGCCGTCAGCTTTGCTCCGATTGCGTTTCGGATCTGCGTGCGAGTGCTCATTAAATAGTTGATCCGAGAATAGGTTGACCGCCTCTGACGCGCACAAAACCAAGGTTAACGGCCTTGCCTGCCAAGACTCTATCGAGTTTTCGCTGAGTTGTTCCAATTCTAGAACGCAAAACGGCGTCAACGTCCTTCTGATAATTAGGAATCTTCACATTGAAGTTGCGCGCGACGATAAACGGATTTGGTCCAAAGTTGGAAACTTGAGAGCCAGACTTTCCCTCAAACTTACCTGAGAACTTTTTCCATCGTGCGCCAGTTACACGAGCAGCAGGAATCCAGCCAGACACTGTCCATCCGACGCGCTCTTGAACGCCCTTCATGACTTGCCTTGCGTCCTTCGCATATGCGGCAAATTGTTTTGCGCCGCTGTGAACTCGACCATATCGAGTGCGACGTTTCTTGTGCAGCTCGGTGATTTGATTCGCATTAGTCAGCAGTCGCAACCCGAAGTAGCCTTTTAGGTTCGGATTGTTGAACAATTGCTGAAGCTTGCTCGACTCGCGCTTGCGAATGTAGCGAGAGATAGATCGATAGAAACCGCTTTCCGTTTCGCGCTCCTTGAAGTAGTCGTGACGCAGCGGAGTGATCAGCTTTCCAAAGTCTTTCGAGATCGCCTTGCGACCTTGTGACTGCGTATCAGGAGGAGTAAACTTGATCAGCAGTTGCGTTACGTATCGCGCCTCTTCCTTGATGACAGCGCCATAGCTGACGCGGCCAGCCGACGCCAAGCGAAACAAGGCATTCTCTAGATCCTTTGTGCGTAGCTCAAGCGAGATCATATCGACTTCTTGACCTCCATCTGCACGCCAGATCCTTCCGCGTCGAACTCCAGGTTCTCGATGAAATAGGTCACGCCAGCGCGCACCACGTTAGACGTGAGCTGCGGTGCCGTGACGACCTGCGAGGCAAGGAAGAACACCGTAAACCGACCCTCATCGCGGCGCTGGTCCTCGAAGGACTCGAAGACGTTGCGCGAGTTAGCCCAGATACCTGTGATGCTCACGCCGAACATCGAGAACGTGATGCCGGCTTGGTCTTGAATGGCGCTGAAGTCGGCCTCCAGCAGAGCAGGATTGAAATCGCGGACGGTCATACCTATGCGCCGAATGTCACAACCACCGACTTAGGCGTGATGGTATCGTCCTGCGGCGTGCCGGACGGAATGTGGTAGTACCGCTCGCGGACGGCATCGCAAATGATCGCCGGAGCGCTGTTGATCGTCATCACCTCGCGAGCGTCACGCAGGATACGGATCAGCTCGGGAATGTTCTTTGCCGTGATGAACAGCGACTCAGACCAGCCACGCCAGACGCAGGCTTCGACCTGCTGAGGGTCGGCAAGGATGCGCATTGGTGCTTTGAACTGCCCAAAGGCGTACTGGCAGACTAGCGCTGGGTTGTACTTGACCGTCTGCGAGTAGCCAAACGGCGACACGATGGCCGTCTGTGGCCCCATAATGACGTAATCCACTGCGGACCTAGCGGACAGCTTGTCGAAGACAATGCGACGATCCATGCCAGCGCATTCAGGCAGCAGGCCGTAGACGTAGTCTTCCCACGACTTGCCGCTTGCTCGGAAGTCGGCGTACCGATTCGGCCAGATCTGAAGGTCGATGCGCCGTCCTTTCGCGTTGTGCCGTGGCTCGACCGGCGCTGCGTAGCTGACGGCATCAAAGAGCGAGTGATACTGCGGCATGCACTCGATCAGCACCTCGACGCCATCAGCCGCTAAGTGACGCGCAATCGGCAGGCAGCGCAGCACGTCTCCGAGCCGCTCATGGTAGACCAGCACAACGGTTTTCATACGTCGCCAGCAGTTACCCAAGGCTGCCGGTCAAGAAACTTAAAGTAGTCGCAGAGCCGCACGTCACCCTTCGCTTCCTGCAATAGACGCCAGCCGTCGACCAGTCCCTTGTACTGATAGAACTGCTCCTTGAATGCGACCTGCTCCTCGGTGAAATATGCGTAGTGATCGAACACAAGACCCATCGCCCGCGTCGTTTCGCGCGGAACATAGCTCGCCCAAGCGTTCAACACCGGCGGCTCGTGAGTATTGAAGTGCAGTCCTGGTGCCATCTTCCAAGCGCGAAACCACTCGTAAGGCATTGATCCAAACCCGTGACGCGACGTCACGACCTTGTGCGGACCCACAAAGTAAAAACAGTCGAACTGTGCGAAGTCGCCAGCCTTCTTGTCCTGCAACATCTCGTAGACTCGCTCTAGCTGGTCAGCAGTCCAGAACTCGTCAGCGTCGATCTGCATGACGACGCCATCGGTGACGTCCTCCATTGCGGCGTTGACCATCGCGATCTTGCCAGCCCAAGGACCGAGCCGCCACGTCACGCGCACGCGCGGATCTGTTATGCTGTCGAGGTACTCGGTCGTCCCGTCAATGGACAGCCATTCCCGGTGCCAGCGGTCCTGGACCTCGGCGCACCACGACGTGCATTCCTGTGGACGCGAAACACCTTCCACAATGTGCCAGCGCCACGGAATCGTGAGCTGCTGAAAGATCGGCAACTGCTTATCGATGAACGGTTTCCCATTCAAAACAATAGTGAAGATGGTCAGCATTGCGTGATCCACGACTGACCGACAACCGTGTAGAGCCCGACCGTCTCAGCGACTGCGCGTCTGACTCCATCGTATCCCCCAAAGTCATGACCGGCCAAGTAGCCGCCAGGCTGCACCTTGTTTCGCCAGTGCATAATGTCAGCGCGAACATCCTCGTATTGATGCGATGCGTCGATAAATACCGCGAACACCGACTTATCGTCGAACAGCTTGGACGCTTCGGTCGACGGCAACGGCAAGCAATGCACCGCGTGCAGGATCGGCTTTATGTTTCCAAGGAAGTGACCGACCATTGAGCCAGTCGCAAGCTGCGGATGGCCTGCGTGCTCCATGCTGCCTCGGAATGTGTCGACCGCGTACAGCTGCAAGCGCTTCTGGCTTTTGATCGCCTCGACGCCGAGGAACGCCATCGACCGACCGCGCCACGAACCGACCTCGACAATGGTTGCACCTGGTGGCGCTTCCTCGACGAAGCGCAAGTAGATGTTCGCATAGTCAAACCAGTTCTCACCAAACCGCGACTCGTGGTAGAAGTGGTTCATGGGTTGCGGGAGTCGAACAGTTCCTTGCCGCGCTTGTAACGCTCGCTCTGGTTATTGTGCCGGTACGTCGGATCGAGCGGACCGTTGCTAAAATGCGGATGATCGTGAACGAACGTCACCTTGTCGCGTGCGTCGATGACGATCTTGTCGGCCCAAGCTCGATGGCTAAACTCGTTGTCCGAGAAAACCGACTCGTAGCCGGCAAAGAACATATCGCCCTGTGCCTCCAACCGTGCGCGCGACATAATCGCCATGCACATCAGCTCGTCCTTGCGGTGGCCGTCGTGTACGGCGATGACTAGCTGCTCCTTCTTCAGATCGCGCAGCGCGACTAGTTCCAAGAGCTGCAAATCCCAGTGCAGCGGCGGCAGCCAGTCGTCGGAAAGCTGAATCAGCAGGTCGCCTTGCGCCTTGCGTGCGCCTAAGTTCCAAGCTGCAACGCAGCTCTGCTCCTTGCTCGTGACGTGAACGAACTGTTGCGCCATCTCCATCGAGACGCCGTCGTCGATGTCGACGCAGAAGATGTGCTCGACGTTGGCCGGATTTGCGGCGGCTTGGAGGAAGGCTTCGCGGCAGGCAACGGCTTTGCTGGACCGCCCGCGCGTGGCATGGATCAGCGAGATCGTCGGCTCCTTGCCGCCGTGGAAGTGATCTTGCAGGTGCTGCGCTCGCTCGGCGTGGCCTGCGTAGCGTGCCGCGCGTGCCGCTAGATCGACTCCATACCAACCGTAATGCTTGGCCTCATGCGTCCACGGTCGATCCTCCAATGGCGGTTCGGGACGCTCTAGCGCGCGTTCTGCCCAGTAGTAGGCACGCTGCCGGTCGCCCTTCTCAAAGTACAGCAGGATCAGCGCGTTCAGTGCCTCGCGACACCACGGGAAGACACCATGCGCTTGCAGACAGTAGTTGATGGACTCGCGGTGATTGCCGCAGCAGCGCGCAACGTTCAGCAATGCCTCGTACTTAAACGAGTCTTGCAAATTCGGCATTGAGATCGCCAGCTTGCCGAACTCCTCCGCTGCCTTGAAATTGCCCGAGCAGTAGTGCTCCTGATGAATGTAAAAATACTGCGATGCAGCGTCCCGTACTGAGTTCCGCAGGATCCGCAGGTTGCGGTGCCGGTTCTCGCGCTTGACCTCCAGCGGCGCATGAATCCAGACCGGATCGTCGAGGTCGATGTGCTTGTCGCCGGCGAGCAGAAGCAAATTCTCATGAACGTCGTGATGCCACTTGCGACCGGCCTCGAACGTACTGCGTCGGATCGCTCGCTCGCGGAACAGCTTCTTGCTGGTGCCTCGGACGTCGTAAAGGAAGCGCGCCATCGAAACCTCGTCAGGCAGGCCAGCCAGAACCTCCTTGAGTCGATCTGCGTTGTCCAGCAGGTCGTCGCAATCGGACCAGATCAGCCAGTCACCAGTGCCTTGGCGGAAGGCTTCGTTGCGCGCTTCACCGAACGAGTCGACGTGCTCCCAATGCTCTGCGCCAGGCTGGTTCAGGTGCTCGCGGAAACGGAATGTCTTGTCCTTGGCCTCGCACCAGTCGCGCGCGATAGACAGCGTGCGATCAGGCGTGCGTGCGCCTATAGCTCGGACCAGCGACAGTTCATCGAACGCTGGACTGAACGAGTCCAGCATACGCTCGATGTGCTGCTCCTCATTACCGCAGATGACGCAAAGCGATACGCGCATTGCGTAGTACGAACCGTCAAAAAAGGAAAATCCCCCCACCCGCTACGCAGGTGAGGGGATAACACAACAACCCAACAGAGTTTAGGCGTACTGCGTCGCGACGATCTGCGCCGCGTTGCTGTTAACAACCTTCTCGGAAACGTAGTGCGCAGCCCGGACGATGTCTGACTTGATCGACTCGTCACGGTAGGTGAACACGCCAGTCGGACTGCCGTACTCCTGCCAGTTTAGAGTGAAGCCCGTGCCGCCGCCGAAATAGCCGGAGGAGGCATCGGTCACAGAACCGACCCAGATGTACGAGTTTGACCAGACGTTCGCGCTCGAGAAGGCGAGACCTTCCTTAGCGCTGTCGTAGCTGGCACGACCGATGAGAACCTCGGCAACGCCGAAGACCTCGGCAGCGGCCTGCTGCGAAGCGTTGAGGATCGTGTCGGTCGACAAACCCGTACCGCGAAGGCGGTTCTGGAATTTGGTCGACGCCTTGATGCGCGTCCACACCGTGTTGCTCATGACAACCCGGAGGTTGTCGCGGCTTTCACCCAGCGCCAGGATGCGGTCAATGGCGGACTCAACGTCCAGACCCACGTCGAACGTGGCAAGGTTGGCCGTCGTGTAGGCGGTGCTAGAGTTAGTCGTTGTGAACGTTGAAGTGTTGAAGATCTGCGCAGCGACGCGCAGCTCGTGAGCGAGCAGAAGCTTGCGCAAGCAGAGCTTGGCGGCAACGACCTCGGCGTCGAAGAAACGGCTCACGTCCAGCGCGACCGTATCGTCAACCGCTTCCTCGTAGCCGTACTCTTCGGCGGTGTAGGTCTCCTGCGTGAACGAGCGGGTGCCGCGCGCATACGTCGAGTACGGCGTGCGGTTCTTGACGTCGCTCTTGAGCAGCTGGCCTTCCTTTAGCTTGAAGCAAGGATACTGACCAGCGCGGAGGGGAACATTGAGGATGGGCATCACTCGCGTGCCGATCAGGTTGGACTCAAAGTCCTTGGCCTGCTCGACAACGCCAGCGAGATCGCTACGAAAAATGGCAGCAGCGTTAGTGTACATGGTAGGTAGCTATTAGAGGTTCTTCGCGATGAACTCGATGATCGCGCCATCGGTATCAGCGGTCGTGAGGCTCTTGCCGATAATCACCGTCCCGGCGGGACCGACCTGACCTGACGCATTTGCGTAGATGGTGTCACCCACCGTTACGGGAGCGCCGACGAGCGTACCCTTCTGGGTGCCGCCTTGGTTGAGGAACTTCACGGTGACATAGTCGCCGGAAGCCGCATCGATCTGGGCGATGCCGTCAACGCTGCCAGCCGTAGCCGACAGACCGACGCCACCGTTCGTTGAGATGACCACAGCGCGGAATGCGGTGATGGTCGCGTTGGCAAGGAAGGATCCCGTGCCGAAGTACTGAGTGCTCATGGTAGTTTAGAGTTTGATGACCTCACCGGCCTGCACGCGGGAGCGGAAGGCGGCGTATTCGTTAGAGTGATTCTTGACGCAGAACGCGATGGCCGCGCTCTTGTCGCCTTTCAGCTCGGAAGCCTTGGCAGCGACCAGCTCCTCGAACTTCTGCGTAACCGGAGCGGCGGCGGCAGGAGCTTCAGAGGCGATCGGCTTGGTGACCGGAGCGCCAAACGTCTTGGCAAACTCCTTGACAGCAGCAAGACCAGCCGCTTCAGCAGCGAGCTTGATCTCGTCGTTACGGGAAGCCATAGCGGCTTCCTTGTCCTCAGGCTTCGGCAGCATCGACTCCAGCTTGGAGATCCGCTCGCCCAGGCCCATCATAGCCGACTCAATCATGCCGGCGATGGCGTTTTTGGTTTCTTCGTTCATGGGGAAATCAATGTATATAGAGTCTTTCGGCTCTTTGCCTTCTTGGAGCTGTTTCATACTGAAAAGTCCATTGACGTTCGCAGCCGGCTCGCTGACCAGATCGCAAGAATAAATCTCCGAGCAGCGCTGAAGGACCGTCTTCTTGTCCGACGCCATCTCGGTCGGACCAGAGAACGCAATAGACATCCCGAACGTGTCGGGAATCTTGTCGGCGATCTCGAAGATGTACGCGCGATGCGGCGTGTTTTGCAGGACGTGGAAGTTTGCGATCAGCTTATTGCCGGCGATACGGAAGTCGGTCAGGTAGCCGACGATGTCAGCCGCGCCGCCGCCGTGGTCCATTTTCACTTTGAGACCGCCGCTGTACGTCTCAGCCTGTGCCTTGACCTGCTCAAGCGTGGTCGCGTCGATGTTGACACCATGACCCAGCGCGCGTCCCTCGGTGATGACCGAGACATCGTGAATCACGCCAGCCGCCTCGTCGATTTGACCGACGAAACCGCGAGCAAAGTGCAAGAATGGAGCTTTACTCATTACAATTGCTGCAAGCGTTAAATCACGGCTTGTCGTTTACTCCCTTTTCGAGCGCCTTGAGCTTCTTTAGAATCCAGATCATTGAGAGCACCGACACGCCAAGCGATGCAACGCCGGACAGAATAGCTAGAACAACCTGCACGTTTTGCAGGCTCATAATAGTTCCGAGCCATGCGCCAAGGTTGGCGAACAGCAGTTTGGTTCCGGCGTGATCGTTCATTTGCGCGTCGGTTGATTCATCTGCGTCGTCATGCGTGAGCCGAACCACCATGCGACGGAGGTTCCGGCCAACATCTGGAAAGACTGTAGCGCGTTAGCTTTTACGGCTTCGTCGTCGATAATCAGAATTGCGACGAATGCGCCGACGACCAAGAACGCAGTCAGCGCTGGTCGAGTGACGGCGCGAACATTAGCGGCCCACGGCGCGACCTTCTCGGTCATATCCGATGCAGATGCGGACTGTGACGCCATAAATGCATTCCATGACGCAACCGCCTCGGCTGACGCTGCTTGCTTGTCGAGCAGGTTGAGCTGAAACTGGTTATCCAGTTTCTTTTCGCGCAGGCGCATCCAGGTTGTCGCCAGCGACCCGACCATGCCGAACAGACCACCGCTGCCGGCGTTAAATAGTAAGTCAGTTATCCAGCCCACATAGAAGCGGCTGGCGTAAAACTGAACTACGGCTGGTCAGGCCAGATGACGTTGAACGGAAAACCGGACTGCGCAGGCACATCCCGGAGCGCCTGACGGTAGTTTGCCCACCGAGCTTTCGCCACGTTTTCCAGCGGCGTGTCGTCAAGCTGCGTCCAGTCGCACTCGGATAGCTTGGTGTTGCGTTCGCGGCGCACGGCAGCCGCCTTCTGCGTGTTAATTTCAGCCTTCTCCTCAGCCGTGTAAGCCCGCCACAGCTTTACCTCCACCACTTCATACGGATCGATGATGAACGTAGATCCAACAAACTTCTCGTCTACGGCACCCTCATCAATACGAACCGGAAGCCAGCCAAGGGCACGAAGCTCGTCGTCGTTCAGCCAGTTGAGACCAGACACGTTGCGCCAACCGTTAGGCAGCGAACGCGGACCGTCGATGACTTGTCCGTTTTCGATGTAAGCGTAGTTCATAATTGAGCGACAGCGGTGCGCAGTTCCTCCATAGGATGGGTCCACTGACCAAAGACGCTTTGACGAAACAGCCGCATAGAGTTGTAGTAGGGCGTTTTGGGACCGGGTTCCGCATACAGATAATACCCCATTACTGGGATGACAACCCACGTTGGCACGCCCATTGCCGCAGCCAAGTGCGAAACGGACGTGCAAGAGCTGATCACAAGGTCGCAGGTGCTGACGGCGGCTTGGGTGTCAGACCATGTATCAAGGGGCACCGTTTGCGCCCAATCGGGTTTGTATTCCAAGTCGGCGTCCCGTTGCAGGCTGATAAACTCTACGTTGTCGCGTTTGACGGCATCGAAGAATGGGGGTGCCGGGAACAGCTTGTGGTGCTGGGCCTCAAACTGCTTGTTGCCCGACCAACGCAAACCCACCCGCAGCTTTTGGGACTGGCGGACATATGGGATCTTGGAAAGGTACGGGTCGCCATGAATCATCTCTTTGGACAGATTCATGTATGCCGGAGCTGACATACCAGCCATCCAAGCATCGTGGTAGACGCCGTATTCCGCGCCGTGCTGCACCACCGCCGAACAAAGATTGGCGTCGTGGACAAAGCGCACTAGCTCGCCTGAGCAGGAAACCACAATGTTGGCTGTCCCAGTTTGGCGGACGTTGCGGATGTAGCCTAGCTGCTGAATCTGATCGCCCAGCCCTCCCTCAAGGTACATGAGCAGCGTAGCACAGGGCTTGCCGTCCCACTCCGGCTGGGGCGTGTCGGGCGGACTGTTGCCGAACACTCCTACGTTGCGTCCACGCCGGAGCAGTTGGTGGCCGAGGCGAAAGTTGCCATCGCGCAGTTCATACCATCCACGATTAAAGGCTGCGCGGTCGTCCGTGGGGCGTTCAATAGCCAGCTTGTCGGCTATGCGTCGTCCCTCGACAAAGTTGCCCATCGTGGACGCTGCAAGCTGAAGATCAAGGTCATCTATCTCTGGCTTGGTACGCGGCTCAGGCAACCAGAACTCAGGCTGGCAAAACTGAGCGTAGTGGTGCTTGAGAACATTTTTTGGCGACTCGTTGTGCTGCCGTGCCAGCTTGGGTTTGATGTCATGCAGACCCGCAACTCCATGTAGCCCTTCGTCATCCTCTTTGACCGACGACCCATCAATGCGCTCAAAGTCGTAGGCAAACTCTGGCAGATCAAGAAACTTATGGATGCGCTCCAACTCGCGCTTTGGGTTAGCAAGCAAGTCCTCGTACTCAACAAATAGGAAACAGCTAGGATTGTGTTTATAGCCCGCCTGTAACACTTGATAGGAAGATTTGAGGTGCGCGGCTAACGATGACTTAACAATAAACTCATCCAAGTTGTCTGGCTTGGCTACTCGGACAAATGAAGCCATGCAGTCTGGGATGCTGCGAACAGTAGCAATAATGCGCGGCTTGCTACCAAGCACTTGGCCCATTGCTGACATCACAACTGGAATCGGCCAATTGCGCGACTTATCAATCACCATTGGCTTTTGCGTGAGCTGATCGTAATAGCCATCGATCAAGCCACGCATAGCATTAGCGAGCTTCTCCCGTTTAGGATCATTCTTTTCTAGCAGCGGCTCCTTATGCCAAGCTACAGCAACGGCCTCAAGCGCAGCACCTAATCCAGAGGTCGTGCTGACGTGCGTTAGCGGATTTTGATTAAGAATTGCTGCAAGAACTGTTGATCCGGATCGAGGAATACCGGAAAGAAAGAGCAGCGTTTTTGTAATCAAATTATTCCTCGGTAATGGCTGCGGTGTGGTTGGTTCCTGCTGCAACTCTGAACCATGTTGTCAACGCTCCAACTTGGACTGGAGATGAACGGTTGGTCGTGTCCCCTAACCCAAGTTGACCAGTAGTGTTTTGCCCAAAGATCCACAAAGTTCCGTCGGTTTTGATGGCTGCGGTGTGTGTTTGCCCGTTTGCGACGCTACTCCACGTTGTCAACGCTCCAACTTGAACGGGAGATGAACGGTAGGTCGTGTTTCCTTGGCCGAGTTGGCCAGCGTTGTTGAATCCAAAGGTCCAGAATGTTCCATCCGTTTTAATGGCTGCGGTGTGAAGGCCTCCCGCTGCGACGCTACTCCACGTCGTTAACGCTCCTACTTGGACGGGAGATGAACGGCTAGTTGTATCTCCTAGGCCAAGTTGCCCTTGGCTGTTGGATCCCCAAGCCCACAAAGTGCCGTCAGTTTTGATGGCTGCGGTGTAGAAGTTACCTACGGCGACTTTTGACCACGTTGTTAACGCGCCAACTTGAACGGGAGATGAACGGTCGGTTGTGTCGTTAAGGCCAAGTTGGCCAGCGTTGTTGCGTCCAAAGGTCCACAGCGTGCCGTCGGTCTTAATGGCTGCGATGTGGTTTCCACTAAAGGGCGCGGCGACTTTTGACCACGTTGTTAACGCGCCAACTTGCACTGGAGATGAACGGTCGGTTGTATTTCCTTGGCCGAGTTGACCGAAGTAGTTGTATCCCCAAGTCCACAATGTTCCGTCGGTTTTGATAGCTGTGGTGAATCTTTGTCCACAAGCTACGCTTGACCATGTGGTTAACGCTCCGACTTGGACGGGAGATGAACGGTAGCCCGTGTCGCCAAGGCCAAGTTGACCGTGGCCGTTGGCTCCCCAAGCCCACAAAGTTCCGTCGGTTTTGATAGCTGCGGTGTGGAATTGCCCGCCTGCGACGCTACTCCACGTTGTCAACGCTCCAACTTGAACGGGAGATGAACGGTTGGTCGTGTTTCCTAGGCCAAGTTGCCCTTGGCCGTTAGATCCAAAGGTGTAGAGTTCATACTGGGGGCCACTCGGCCCAGCACCCGCGCCCATTGCAAGTCTAAGTACGTTCGGGTCCATAGGAATTAGTCAACGTAGTCAACGAGGGCTGCGCCGCGCCAACGGGTGCCACCATCGTCGGTGACAAAAATAAAGATATGCGTTTTGCCAGTAGTTAAAGTGGGAGCGGTATCAGCGGGCCACTTCACGGCGGCGGGCCAAGTGACTGTTCCCGACGTATGGGTTAGCTCAAGAGCAAAGGCGTATGCGCGGCTGGCGGGTACGCTATCAAACGTAAACGTCGAATTAGCGTTGATGGTCTTTGTAAAGTAGTTGCCCGCCGAGCAGTCTATGCTGAGCGCGGACACGGCCACGATGTTCTCAACGTAGTTGCCGTCAAGATCTAGTCGGCCAGCAGGCGCACTCTGATTGATGCCAATGCGGTCTACCGAGGCATCGCTGAAAAACAGGTGGGTCTTGCTATCACCTTCAACACGGAAGTCCTTATCTGCCCCAGCTTCGTTAAACGTAAACGTGCCGCCGTCAAAGGCAACGTTGCCGGTTGCAGTTAGACTTGTAAACGCGCCAGTGCTGGCAGTTGAGGCACCGACCGTCGTGCCGTTGATCGATCCGCCCGTGATCGAAACATTGCTGCTGTCCTGCGAGGAAATTGTCCCGAGTGAAGGCTTGCCGGTCAGGTCAGCATACGCGCCCGAGGTTGCAACGGTTGCTAGTCCGCTGACCGCGCTTGCCGCGATGGCAATCGTCACGCTTGTCGCAGTCGTCAGACGTCCCTTCGCATCAACGTTGAACTGCCCGACCTGCGTCGCGCTGCCGTAAGTGCCAGCCGCAACAGTCGTATCCGACAGCGCGAAGTATAGCGTGCCGCTGGTCGTAATTGGTCCGCCGGTGACTGAGATGTCAGCCGAACCTTGAGCCGTTACGCTCGTAACCGTGCCGCCCGCGTCGAGCGCCGACAACGTGCCGCCAACGTAGGACAAACCAGTACCAACCGTTACCGGCGAGAAACCGCCTGACCCGTTGCCGGCGAGAATGGCCGTGCCTGTCGTGGCCGGTGCAAAGTACGTCGTCGACTCAAATGCTGCTGAGCCGAGGCCAGACACCTGACCTGACGTAATCGAGATCGCAACGTTTGCCGCAGCGGTCAGCCGGCCTTTAGCGTCAACAGTCAACGACGGCACAGATCCAGCCGTGCCATAGTTACCAGCAGCAACCGTAGTGTCAGACAAAGCGAAGTATAGCGTGCCGGTACTAGTGATCGGACCACCAGTCACCGAGATGTCGGCGCTGCCTTGAGCAGTCACGCTCGTCACGGTGCCGGTGTACTGGTCAGCCGAGGAGATCGTGAAGTTAGGATATGTGCCGGTGATCGTCGTGGTGCCGCCTTGAGTCAGCGCAACGACCTGATCCGGTGCCGTGTTGGTCACCTCAATCGTGCCGCTACTAGTGATCGGACCACCGCTGATCGAGATGCCCGTGCCTGCGGTCAGCGCAACGCTGGTCACGCTGCCACCGCCTGCCGTGCTTTCGAGCGTGCCTGCGTTATAGGTCAGACCAGACCCGACCGTGACAGTCGAGAAGCCGCCGCTACCGTTGCCGGCGAGGATCAGCGTCCCAGTCGTCGCAGGCGCAAAGTACGTCGTGCTTTCAAAGGCCGCGCTGCCGAGACCAGACACCTGACCAGCCGTGATCGCAATCGCGGTGTTCGCTGCTGCCGTTAGACGACCCTTGGCGTCAACCGTGAACGTGCCGACCGAACCAGCCGCACCGTAACTGCCTGCGGTCACCGTCGTGCTGGACAGACCCAGCGTGAACGTGCCGCTCGCGGTAATGGGACCGCCTGAAGACGTCACATCGCCGTCGCTGGTTACAGCAACGCTTGTCACCGTGCCATTGCCAACGCCTGTGATCGAAAGAGTGCCGCCACTATATGTCAGGCCAGTCCCGACAACGACCGAAGAAAACCCGCCTGAGCCGTTTCCGCTTAGGATGTCGCTGCCCGTGGTCGCAGGCGCGAAGTACGTCGTGGACTGCAACGCTGCGCTGCCCAGTCCAGTGACCTGACCAGTTGAGATGCTGATTGTCGCATCCGCCGCAGCGGTCAGACGACCTTGGCCGTCCACCGTAAACGTGCCGACCTTGTTCGTCGCGCCGTAGCTGCCAGCCGTGACCGCCGTGCTCGCGAGCGAGATGACAAACGTGCCGCTGGTCGTGATCGGACTGCCGCTGACTGCGACAGCGCCGTCGCCAGTAGCCGCAACGCTTGTCACTGTGCCAGATGTTCCAGTGGTCGCGGCAATCTGAATGCCGCCAGCCGTGTTCGTGATCGTGACGTTCGATCCAGCCGTGAGCGTGTTGAGCTGAAACGTGCCGCCGTCGCCAATCAGCAACTGACCGACGCCAGGCGTCCCGGTTAGATCGGTGATGCTGTTGATGTTCGAGCCACCGCCGCCCGCACCGCGAGCAGCCAGCAGCGTCCACGACTTCGCAGACCGACTCGGCTTTTCGCGCGTCGTCTCGTTCGCGATGTAGCTGTCGCCGTTGAGCGACACAACATCAAGCGACTGATACTCGCCAGCCTTCCACTTGCCGAGCGGTTGAAGCGTAGCAGGCACGGCGAACTCAGTCCGCGTCTTGACCGCCTCGTCCAGCAACTGCGTGATCTTCTCTGGCAGTTCAGCCGCCGCGAGCTGGATGCGCTGTTCTGCAACCTCAAGCAGTTGCGCGTTCTTCTCGCGCTCCTGCATCAGCGCCGTGTACTTCGCAGACGCCGCAAGTTCAACGCGACCGAGCAGCTCATTTACCTTTGACGCCAGCTTAGTCTCAAGTGCTTTGACCTCCTCGCCAGCGATGGTCGCCATCTCCTCGCGCAAATGCGGCTCAACGTCCTCAAGAGCCACAGCGACTTCATCACGCAACTGCGCGCGAAGTTGTGGCAGCGAGTTGACGATGCGCGCGATCTCGTCGCGCTGCTCAATCGCCAGTTCGATCAGGTGGTCGATCTGCTTTTGCGTGTCCATGTTCAGGCGCTCGGATTAAGTTGACGTTGGCAGACTGCGTAACGTTGCGACTCGTCGGGAAACTCAGCAACAACGGTCGCGTCTCCCATACAGCGAGTCAGGAACTCCTCGCCACTTTCCGCCGCTGCCGGCGTCGGGAGGACGAACTCTTTTTTCTTTTGCTGAAATGCACTGCGACCGTCCGCAAGCGCAGCCAGCCACTTTTTCGGCGTGAGATGACGAGCACCGAACGCGACCTCGACCGGCGAATCAAGTTTGAGTTTGCGCGTTTCATCGGCGTTCTCCTTTCGGTTGAGTCGTTCGACAATCGCATTCGCCCAAGTGCGGCCAGCGTCACCGCCCCAGCCATTCCACGCCTGCCAGCCCTTGCCTTGCTCGTCCCAAGTCGCGCCTTGCTTGTCGATCTCGTGTCGGTCGAAGTAAGCCTTCATGCGGCGCACGGTATCAGCAGATAGCGCACGCTTGTTGATGATGTCGCGCGCACGCGCTAGACCCACGGCAGTCATGCCGCGTTGCGATGCCGGCTTTTTCTCGCGCACATCCAGCGCGCGTTTAGCGTTAGCCGCCATCGCGTCGTTGGGAACGTAGCCGTCCTCGGCGAAGTCGATGACGATGCGCTGGTTGTGCAGCTCAGAGGCTGCCTGCGAGGCTTCAGGAGCAGCGTCTGCGCTGCTTGCTACCTGAGCCGCCGCCGCGTCCTGACCGACCTTCTCACCCGTAGCAGCAGCCGCAGCAGCCGTGCTCGGCAGCGCGTTGGTCACAAGACGGATCGCAGTCTCCGGTACGTTGTAACGCTGCGCCAATTCCGCGACGAAGTTAGCCTCAATCGCGATCTGCTCCAGGCGACCGAAAGCGTCGGTGCCTTCCTCGGCTGCGATCTCTTGCAGCGACTTCGCGCCTTGGCGGTTCTCGTTCAGGTTCGCCGCAGACTCGCGCCCGATGTCGATCGTTAGCTTGGCCGGGAAGCGCCACTCGCCGCGCGTCGCACGCTTCATCGCCTGCACCACAGTCTCGCCTTCACGACGCGGAGGAGCCGGAATCAGTTCGCGCGCGATCGCGTCGAGGATGACCTGGTTCTTGATCGGATCGAGCACCTTGTCTTGCAGCAGTCCTTGATGGCGCGTGAACACGCGATCAGCCGCCGCAAAGTCAGCGCGAACGCTCGGTCCCTTGTAGTTCTGCGTTCCGAACAGAACGCCCTCGGGAATGCCGACACCGATCGCGATCTCGTGCATCAAGTGCTGGACGAAGCCCTCGAAGGCTGCGCTGGGCCTCGACGGCATCACCTCGATCTTGTCCGCGCTGCCGAAGTACCGGATGTTGCCGATCTCGCTCAGTTCGTTTTTCTGCGTTTGACCGCTCGGGAGCGTCGACGCCGGCGTCGGCGTGAACAGGTTGCGCCCGTTGGCAGTTCCTCGGTCAGAAAATACGAGGGCGGCTTGCTGACTAGCAAAGCGGACGCCAGCTTTTTCAGCTTCAAGAATCTCGTACAGCATACGAGCCGTGCGGATCGCAGCGTGAAAGTCAGTAACTCCACGGTACTGGTCCACGCGGAAAGGGTCGTAGTAATGGCAAAAGAACTGACTTTCGATGTCTTCGGGATCATAATACACGCCCTCTCTGGTCACGCGGAACACTCGGTACGCCACAGGACGACCGAACTCATTCGTGAAGATGCCTTGGAAGTAGTTGGCCGGATCGGCGCCGAGCGAGTTTGGATTCCCGATGCGCGTGCCAGGCACAAGCTGAATCTTGAGTTCACCATCGACGCGACGAATCACAAAGCCGCAGTCGCCGTCAACTGGTCGCTGCTCGGCTGCAAGCTGGATCAGCTTCTTAAAGGTGTGGCGATTCGTGACGTCGCACGTCTTGCACCAGTCGTGGAAGTAGTCCGAGACAATCGCGTTGTACTCGCGGTCGCCGGTCGTCGGCGAGTACTCGTGCGGCGTCAGGTAGTTGCCGAACTTGCGACTGATCTCGCGCGCTTCGGAATGGTTCTCCACGAGGTCGCGCGCCTCCCACATCATCACGATGCGGTCGCGAACGGTCGTGTTCGACTCAGACGGCAAGCCATACTGCTTCGGCGCGTAGAGCCGGTTCGTCTGCGCTGCGTTGTAGTTGAATAGCGCTGCCTGCACGCGCGACTCCATGCGCTTCAGTCCCCACGCCGGCGCAACTGCCGAGATTGCCTTGTCGTACCACGGTGCCGAGGCGATGACCTTTGAAGCGTCGAAGTCCATGTTAGTTGCCGTTGAAGCTGACGAAAGTCACATCCGCGCTGGTGCCGTTCTGGTAGTCAATCGCAGCCACGATCTGACCCAGCATCACGTTGAGGCGGGCAAGGTCCGCGCGCGTGACGCTCTTGCCGTTGATGCTGTAGGAGCTGTTAACCAGCACAGCGCGAATCGCGGCCAAAGTCTCACTCTTCAGCGTGGCAAGAGTTGCGAGATCAAGACCCTCGAACGGATTGTCGTTTCCCATACTTTAACGCCAAAACGTTAAAGGCGGAAGCGCAGACTTGCGCTAGCGTTAATCCTTTTTAGGCGGCGTGTAGCGAATGACGCCGGCGATGGTCGCCATACAAAGCAGCATGGAGGACGTGTCTAGACCATGGTTCGGTGCGTTGCTGCGGACCTCGCGCCACTCCCAAACGCCGGTTCGCACCTCAACCTTAGACTCGCCCTTGAGGTGCTCGACGTAGAGCGGATTCACGTCGGACGGCAGCTCCCACTTGAGGTCGCCTTTGCCGTCCAGCGCCGTCGCTAGCGTGTCCTTGAAGTAGTCGCCCGACCACTCGTAGAAGAAGACGTCGCCGCCTCGGTAGTCGCTGACGCGCGGTTCGGAAAACGGGAAGTTGATGAGCTGGTCTGTGTGCTCGTCTCGCATTGTCCAGGTCTTGCGCCCGTAACCACGCATACCACGCCAGCCAAAATCTGCGCAGTCGCGGTCGACGTCAGACGGTCGGTAGCCTCTGTCCTGCGCAACGCACGAATCCGGCACAGCGTACTGGCGCTGAATCTCGCGCAGGTGATCCCGCGTGTCGACGCGGCCAAACCACAACTGCCGATAGCGCGGACCAGTCGCAGTCGAGAACGCGCCGATCTCAACCCACCAGTGGTCGAGCTGACGGTCGAGCGCCATGAAGCGGATGACCTCGTTGTCGATCTTCTGGCCGGCGTTGTACTGCTGCGACGAGTAGTCCGCCTGCGTAGCTTGAAACAGATTGATCGTCTTCTTCGCGACCAGCCACGGCTTGGCCTCGCGCTTCGTGCGAAAGTCCACGCGCATCTGGTCATCGCCGGTCCGCAGTGAATGGTTCTCGGCCTCGCAGAACTCCTCCACCAGAAACTTCATCGGACGCGCGACGACTGCCTCGATGCGGAATGACACGTTCTCAGGTTGCGCGTCGGTGCGCGTTGCAATGTACCGGCCAGTCTTCTTCCAGGCCTCGCGCGTTGCGTCTGAGTCCGACGACTCGTGACCGCAATGCACGCAGCGAAACCGCGTCGATGCAATTGCGCGCGCTACGTCCCATGAGTTGTCGTCCCGCCTTGCCTCGCGGTCCCACACCACGCCGGCGCGCTCTTCGCCGCTGGACTGGTCGAACGTGATCGGATGCGGCTTGTGGCAGCTCGGACAGTCTGCGTGCCACTCCTGCTGGTTGCCGCTCATGAACGAAGCGTGCTCCACGTTCCCGTTCTGTTCGTCCATGATCGGAGCCTGGCTGATGTTGTAAACCTTGCTGCGTCCGACCTCCTCGAACTTCGATACGCGCGCGACAGCATGACCGTAGACCTCCTGCCAGCGCGGCAGCCAGATCTCGTCGTTGATCTTGTATCGGATCGACTGGGACTGCTGCGTTGAAAGGTTGGCGGCGTTCAGCGTCAGGAAGAAGCCGCCAAAGTAAATCTCGGTCGTTGTGCGGTGCGGCCCAAGCTTAGGGAGCATCTCAGCGACCGGTCGGCAGCGTTCCAGCAACGGCCACAGGCGCGTCTTGGCGTGGCGCTCGACCATGTCGTCGGTCTGCATCGTCCACGAGATCGGGCCGGGATCGTTCGCGATAATCCACGGGAGCCAGACATCAGCGACCAGCGTACCGCCGATCTGCACAGCTTTGCGGAAGTGTACGCGGCGGACAAGCGGATCTTTGAGTGCGTCGAACACGGGAACGAGCCATGGCGACAGCCGCACGTTGAACGGTCCTGGCGTGGCGTAGGACTCGGGCAACTGAACGTGCCGCCTCGCCCAGTCGTAAATGGGCGCGCGGTCAGGACGCGGCATCCGCAGTTTGCGGTCAATGATTGAATCGTCAGTCATCGTCTGCAGTTTCCAATCCGCTTGCCTTGATCGCTTCGGTTTTGAATCTCGATAGGCCAGCGTTTACCACTTCGCGGATCTCATCGAGCATCACCGATCCCTCAGCGCAAATTTCAGCTGGTGCCTTGCCAGCAAATCTCGGCCCACTTTCCACCTCAAGCTTGAGCCGCAAAAGCAGATCCCACCTTTGACCCAACTTCTGGACCATTGATTCCACAACCTCAAGACTCACCGTTTCTGCGTTTTCTCGCCTCACTTTTGCCCGAGCTAACCAGATCTGCTCGCGCATCAACTCGGCTTTTAGATCAGCTAGTGTCTTAGTGGCTACGTCTTTCCCGATCAGCTTTTCGGCGGAGAACTTTCGCCACGCCTCCAAGTTCTCACGCTTGCCGTCCGCGTGCTTCGCTGGCGCTTCAGACGGGAATCGCGCGCGCGCGTCGTAGATGGCTTGCCGAGACAAGCCTAATTCCCTTGCCAGCGCGGACGTGTCCTTGACCCATTCGCCGCCAGACTGGCTTGCCTCGTAATCGTCAAGCGCCTTGCGCTCGGCTGTGCTCAGAGTCTTCCCAGACTTGAGCTTCTTTACGATGTTGCTGACGTTCGCCTTTTTGTAAACGTCAACGACGGCTGGCTCAGACTCGCTCACAGTTTGCGCGGCTCCTTGCCGGTCGCGTCAGCCCAGCGTTGAATGGCGACGGCGACGTAGGCAGGAGAGATTTCGATGGCGCGACATTTGCGGCCAAGTTGTTCGCAGGCGATGATGGTGGTGCCGGAGCCCGAGAAGGGTTCGTAGACCGTCGCAGCGACCGGACAACAAAACCGAATGGCTTTTGCCACCAACTCGACAGGCTTGGTGGTTGGGTGCAAGTATCCAGCCGCAGCATCGCGCCCAATTTGCCAAACGGTTGTGGCAGTCCTGTCTTCAACACGCATTCGGTTTGCGCCATCTGTACAGCCAAACAAGATCGGTTCGTGCTGCGCCCTAAAGTCTTGCCAACCCATTGACGCTTGGTTCTTCACCCATATTACCGTTCCCAACATCCGCAACCCTGCAGACGACATAGCTGACTCAAAGGCTGGACGGATGCCCTTCTTCTGGTCGGCGTGACACACGAATACGTTACTCCCAGCTTCAAGTGGCATAACCTTGAAACATTCAGTTAGGAAATGTTGCAGTTTGGCAGGGTCAAGGTCGTCGTTTTCAATAGTCTGTTGCGACGTGCTTTTCCCTCTCCCTGAGTAGGATACTCCATACGGCGGATCCGTGAAACAGAATGCAGCCCTCTCGCCGAACATAACTCGATCCACATCCTCCTTCTTCGTGCTATTGCCGCACAGCAACCGATGGTCGCCAAGCTCCCAAAGCTGCCCTAGTTCCACGCCCCACTTCACCCGTAGTTCCTCGGCCTTGTCGATCTGCGGTTCTGCGTCCGTGTCGGACGGTTCAGGCTCCTTCACCAGCTCTTTTAGGTCAGCCTCATCAAATCCGATGTCCACAAGTGGGAAGTCTTCGGCCTTGAGCGATGCCAACACGTTGGCCAAGTTCTCGTCCCACTCGGCTAGCTCCGCGCTGCGATTGTCGGCGATGCCAAACGCGGTTGCCTGCGTACCGACCAGTTCGGACCGAACAACCTTGACCTCTTTCCAGCCAATCGCGCGCGCGGCAGTCAGCGTGCCATTGCCGGCAAGCACAACGTTTTGCGCGTTAACAACAATTGGTTTCTGTTGACCGAACCGACGCAGGCTTGCGCCAATTGCGTCCAAGTTGCGCTGGCTGTGCTTTCGCAAATTGGCCGGGTCCAAAGAGAGTGAATCGATTGCAACTGTTTCAAGTTTCATGTGTCAAGTTTGCAAAAGGAACAAAAACCGTTTTTTCCCGCCAGGTTTAACCACCCGCGGCTTGCCGTGTTGCAAAAAAGTTTCCTTTACCCCACCCCCCTATTTGCATCTGCAATCGTTTGCAACAGTCAGCCAGTGCAACAGCAGCCCGCCTGCATCGTTTCCTTGCCCTATACGAGGCGATCAGGTCCGACCCGCTGGGCTGGTATAGGTCAGGCATCGTTCGCCTCATTCTGACTGTCAGAACGGCTTGCAAACCGCATCGCATCCGCCGCGCTCATCGTTTCTTCGTGATGCACGACCGTGTCGCGAAGCTCTTGCAGCATTGTCGCAAGTTGCGGGAATATGGCCTTGATCGCTTTTAAATCTTGAGCCCACTGCCAATGCAGCGCCTGCCGCGTCAGCCCACGACCCTTGACCTGCTGCTCGTAGCTGGACACAACGGCCCGAACCTGACCACAGCCGACGTGCAGCACGGTGCGATACGCGCTAGGCGACAGGTCAGCGATAGTAGCCAGCCGGCGAACCAGTGCAGCTCCTTCCGAATGCTTGACCTCATCCAACTCAATCAACCGCTCGCAAATCTCGGACAGTAGTTTCGACGCTTCGCTGCTCGCCGCCGCAGACGGTCTGTTCACGGGCGTGCGCCGCAGCGAGTACGTTATCATGTTACAGTCCCTCCGACGGGTTCAAGATCAGCTTTTCGTCGTCCTCCGTAAGCTGAATCGCGTCCAGGCCTTCCATAGGCAACACGCCCATCTGGTCGCGTGCCTGCACCATTTGGATAATCTTGCCGAGCCGCTTGAGCCGCTCGTTGTACTCTCCCACCACCGCCTTCTTGTGCGCCTCGAGTTGCGTGATCGCGCGCAATGTGCGAGCCGTCAGTCGTAGCGCTTCCAGTTCTTTGCTGTCTGACACAGTCGTTTCTCCTTTTTGAGCTTGGAAGTTAAGCGTATGTGCTTCTGCCAAGCATGATTTGATACAAGTTTAGGTTTTCCTACCACAGATTCTGCACAACGCAACTCGTGCGCATACGCAATATAATAATACATTCTGCCTCAAAACATCACAGGCTCGCACGATTCAGCAATGCGCCGCCGAATGTCGACACCGAGCACCAGGTCGCCAAATCGTGCCTCAAAGTCATTGCCGCCGTAGCGCGTCGTGATGACCATTGGGCGCCGGTTAGCGTATCGCGAGTCGATCAGCTCCCAGAGCAGCGCAGCCACGCTCGCAGTCAGCTTCTCTTTGCCCAGGTCGTCGATGAGCAGAACGCGGCAATGCGTCAGGTGCTTGATCGACTTGATGTCGCGCGCGGCCTCGCTGAGTTGGCGCTGTAGCTCCACGGCAGTCAGGAACGTGCAGCCGTACTCACGCTGCTCCAGCTCCCGTGCGAGCGCCCACATTGCCGTGGTCTTACCTGCGCCAGACAGCCCAGTGATGACCAGACCCTTGCCGTTTTGAGACGGGACGTACTGCGTTACGCGGTCATAGCCTCTGCGCCGCACCGTGTCCGGTACGTCGTCGACCAGTTCCTTGTACAGCGCCGGGCAGTTCTCGTCCCACCACGGCGTGCGTGAGGTGCCGTGGTCTTCGTTCGCCGTGCGCGAATAGTGCGCGTCACGAATAGGCGTGCAGTCGTCGCAGCAGCCGTAGACAAACACGGTCTCAACGCCGAGGATCTCGAACACACCGCGCGAGATCGGCAAGCGATTGCCGCAGATCTTGCACTGGCCTTCCGCCCAGGTTGCGGATCCGTCGCCCCACTTGCGCGCAAGACGGCGCTCCATATCGCTGCGAAACTCCGGCTTCGGCTCAATGCTGATGCCTACAGCTTCGTACACGGCCAGCGCCTCGTAGTCGGTGTGGCTCATTCAAAAGCCTCCGTTTTCCCAAGCAAACTGGCCGCCAGCGGCAGCGCGTTCGCGCGCCACTTGGTCGCCGCCAGTCGTTGCCCTTGGCTTTGCAGCAGCGCAGACCGCCCAATGCTTCGACAAGGCAGTCGGCGTCAGTGCAGCGCCGTCAAAGTGCGTGCGGTAATTTACAGCGCGACGTCGGACCTCGTCAGGCGTCACGTCAGGACTGACAACGACAATCTCGGCGCGTGCTGCAATGGCCGGTCCCCACTGCGTGACCTCCTCCGGCTTGCCGCCTCCGACCGTTGCCAGTGCGTCAAGCAACTCATTGCGTGCGCGCGGCGCGCCGACAGGCGCAATGGATTGATTATCCTTCCTATTCCTTTTCTCTTCCTTTTCTTTTCTTTTCTTTTCGTTGCGGCTGTCCTCCAAGGAGTCCTTGCAGGAGTCCTTCGCGTTATCGTCAACCATAGCTTGCGGCTGGCGTGTAAGTCTCGCCTTAGCAGACGTTAGACCACCTTTGCGTCCGCCTTCACGTTTAGCTGTCAGGACTGCCTCAGCAGACGTTGGATAGGACCACACGACCAAGTCATCGCCTCGCCAAGCCAAGAGCGGTGAAGCATCGTTGACCTCGGCCAGCGTCACACCGCAGAGCTGCTGCCATTGCCGGTCCTTCCAGACCTTCGCGCCAGCAAGCGTGCCGCCGTTTTCTTGGTCTGCGCAGTAGGCCAGTACGCAAAACCACGTTGCGCGTGCGACTGGATCGCAGCCGAGAAACTCAGGTGCGCGGATGTTAGGTATGTAAATGTTAAGCCAATTCATTTTTGTTTCGAGCCTCCATCTCTTTAAAACCGTAAGGAACCACTTCTTCAAACTGGTCCAGCGGGATCATGATGCATGGCTCATAGTTTGACGGACTATCTGTGCCGCGAGGTTTGCAACGGATCATCCGAACATTGACGTGATGCGCATCGAGCTTGCGAACGTCGACCCACCCGGTCCAGTCGGACCATTGCGAGACGTATATCGGAGGCACTGCCATTCCTTGACCAGCCAACAGCAGCGCGAGCCATTTGCGCAGATTGAGGATGGCTGTTGGATACTTTGTGCTAGGGCCTCTGTGGATTTTTAACTCTCCAACTCCAACAACTCGATCGTGCCGCAAAAAGACCCAATCGACGGGTGACATATCCGCGATTGCATGAGTTACGCAGTTAAACTTTTCGGACACCAGCTTCGCCACAGCTTTTTCATTTTCTGTGTCCTCCTTCGTCTTGAAAATCAGACTCCCGTCGATGTGCGTTGCAGGCCCGCGATCTTGCCAGTTGTTCATGCTCCCTCCCTTCGCAGCCTATAAAACGAATGCACCTTGCGAGCGCGCCGAACGCTCGTCTGCTCGATGTCGTACCCGCGCTTGCGCAGATCAGCAACGCGAGAATGAACAGCGTACCCGCCGCAGGCCGCCACGAGATCGGGCATGTTAACCCAGCCATCGCGGAGCTGGTCTGCGGTGGTTAAGTTGCGCAGGCGCAAGAGCACCAGTTCGCACTGGGTCAGACCCGCGCCGCACGCGGTAAAGGTAAATTGGTTCATGACAGTGCTCCCCACTGATCCGCCATAGCGTCGGCTATTCCTTGATATGTGAGCGAACGAAGTTTCCACCGATCAGGGCCAGGCGGCATGAGATGCACGGCAGGATGTCGGCCATCAACGACCTTGGTCGGCCTCAGCGGCGACAGGTTCTTCAGCCATAAGCACGTCGCCTTCGTCTCACCATGGCCGAACTGCCAAGGTTGGATCACCTGATCCGGTTTGCGAATCTGCGATGAGATGACTGAAACTGGATTCTCCAGAGCGATGTGATTAATTGGTGCGGCCAAAAGTAGGCGCACGAAATCAAGCGCCTCGGCCTGCTCCACCTGTTTAGCCCTGAACCATCGAGCACCGCTCACGGCTAGATGTGTGCATGGTGGATGCGCGATCATCAAATCCCAGTTAAGTCCGAGCACGTAGCGAACATCGCATTGGTGGTGTTGCCCAACACTGTCGGTCGGCAGGAGGTCGCAGGACCAAGCATCCCAGCCACGCGCAGCGAAGGCATCGCGGACGCGGCCAGAATACTCACAGGCTACAAGGACTCGTTTCATGGGATTCATATAAGTAGAAGCAAGCTCATAACCGGCCCTCCTTGCGTGCGGCGCGGAAAGCTGCGAATCGCTTACGCAGCGACTCATTCTTTTTAAGCTGCCCACCGTTAGGCTTGCCGTTTTTTTTGCGCCGCCGCCAACAGAGAGCGTTTTGAACATCACGCGACTCGTCCGGAAACTGCGAATTGAGATCGCGTTGACCTTCGACGTATGCAGCGAGCGCATCGGCGGTAAGCTTAGAAAATGATTTCATGACTTGGTCTTTTTCTCCTGCACCGCCGCCTGAGCAGCCTCGATCTGTTGCACGCTGCACTGTTCTTCCAGCGCGATTATGTATTCAGTTAGCTGCGCAATTAGTTTCCGGTAATGACTCGGAAAGTCGTTAATCGGCTCAATCACAGCGCACCTCCTTGCCTCTGTGCATAATCCAGCAGCAACAGCGCATCACAGTTGTCAAGCGTCACGCGCAGACCAGACGCAGCGAAGCGCCGCGCAGCCTCGTCCCGCAGCGCACGCTTCCGCTGTGGTCCTTTCAGCGATGATCCGGCCAGACCCTTTTGCCACGTCTGCGGCCTGACGAGCAAAGTGCGCACCTCAAGCGCCGCGAGCAGGCCAAGCCAGAACCCAAAGTTGTGACCGAATCGGAACATAGCAGATCCAGGCTGCGGCTTGCCGACGTATCCGCCGACCTGCTCGACGTAGGCGACAGCACGTTCAGCGCCGGCGATCGCGTCACGCAGCGCGTCGAGTGGCGGCGTTATTCTGGTCAGATGTACAACGACCGCAGGCTTTCCAGCAGGCTGAAACGCAAGCGCGCCATTAGCGCCAGGATCAATTGCGATATATCGAGTGCTCATCAAAACGGCACTCCTTCCGTGTCATCGAGCCGATCGACCTGCGCGAACTTTAGCTGCGGAGCTTGCGGCGTATAGGACGCACCGGGAGCCGCGTCTTTGCGCTCGGCTCTGCCGCGAATGTACTTGCTGCCGGCGTTCTGGCCGTTCTTTACCTCAGAAATCCAGCCGCTCAACTTGTACTGGACGCCGCCGATCGTGATCTCGCCCTTGTAATCAGGTCGCTTCGGGTTGTCGCCCTTGTCGTTTTTAAAAAGGCGAAACGTTAGTTCGTTGTCGAATTGGTTGTTCATTGGTTGATCTCCTTGATGCGAATGCCGCCGACTGCTTTACCGCCGAACCGAACGTCGGGATCGTGGTAGAGGTAAATGGTCTGACCGCGCCACATCTGTGTGTTCGCGCCGAACATACGAACCAGCGCGCGCCGATTAGCAGACGTGCGCAGGACAAGTTGCTTGGCCTTGCCTCGAAACTTGATCGCTGGGACATTGCGCTCCTTGCGTCCCTTGTCGAAAGCGACCTCGTCGTAAAGCAGCACGTCCTCGATCTCGGCAGGTACGTCACCGAGTCCGACAAGATCTTCCGACGCAAGCCACGGCGAGGTGCGCAGCATACCGGACAAGCCCGTAAAGACTTTCGGCTCCTGCTTGGGAGCGGGTGTATCGTCGATGTTCATGAGCGAAGGCCTGTTCTGTTGGCCCGTTCGTCGACCATAGCCTCGGCAATAGCATACGCAACGTTGGTCAAGTTCTTGATTTTAAGTAAATGCAGACGTCGCTCACCAGTTGAGGCAAGGATACCTTGTACTGCTGCTGTTGCGAAATAGTCCAGTAAGGTCATTCCGTTTTGCTGTACCAGCATTCCGGTTTTTGCATCGACAAAGTCATCGCGCGGAAAAGCTGGCCCTCCATGGTTTTTTATTTTCATACGGCGGTCCCTTTCGTCATGCCCGAGAGTTCGGTCTCGTCGCCGTAGACCCACTTCGGCAAGTCAATCGTGCCCATGAGACCTACATCCTTGTCGTGATAATCCGGCCAGCGTCCGGTCTGTTTGCACTGGTCTAGCTTCTCAATCAGCTTGTCCAACTCATCGTCGGCGTAGTCCAGCGCGGCTTCCTCGAGTTTCCAAACATTGACGCGCGGAATCGGATCAACCTCAACCGCGACGAACCAAAACTCGACGCGCACAGCCTTGTCGAGGAACTGCGAGATCAGTCGACGATACCACGCCGCTTGTCGGTGGTAGCCGCGTTGGAGGATAGTCTTTGAGAACGCAGACAGCCGCGCGTCCTGCGTCGTCTTGACGTCGATGACCTGCACGCGGTCGCCTCGGAAGTTAACCGCGTCCATGCGACCTTTGCCCCAAGCCGCGCCGGTCTGCGATGCGCCGAAGACCGCTAGTTCCTTATATGCTCCGGCCAGCAGGTGCGCGACCGTCTCGTGAGCCAGCGCGTGGCGCACAGCACACTCCAGCGCGTCGGCTTCGTCGGCTGAGAAAATCGTCTTGTCCGCGTTCTGGACCATCCAATCTTTGCATTCGCGAGCGCCGCCGTGCCACGGCTTCTCGTCGGGACCGTAGGTCTGCGGCTTGATGACGTAGCGCGTCTGACCCTGCAGCAGCAGCGAGTGCAGCGCACGACCGAACGACATTGCTGCCGTGTCTTGGCGCTCAGTGTACTTAAAGAGCGCCGGCGATTCAGCGAAGCGGTTCAGATCAGACTGCGTCAGTCCAGGCGCCGCCCGATAGACGTGGTCGGCCATACCTGGAACAGCGCACGACGTGTGAGGTTGCCACGCGCTAGGCGTTGTCAGCGTAATCACAAGACACCGCCTTCCAGCGCCTCGGCTTGCGCGACAAGCTTTGCCGCGCGCTCGCGTAGCTCCTCAGCCGAGCGCGTCGACAGATGTTCGATAGCTTCGGCTGGCGTGTCGCAGTAAGTGCTGGCCAGATGTTCTTGGCCAGCGGCGATTCCGACGCCGAAGAAGACCTTGTGGTCGCCCCAGTATGCAACGGTGACCGAGTGGTGACTCGCACCGGGAAGAGCGCTCTTGAGCTGACTCATGACCGGAGCGAGGAGAACGCGAACTTGCTCTGCGGTGGTTGTGTTGTTTTCCATAACCGAAAGTTGAAGACGTGCTATTCTGTATGCGGCACGTCGACGCGCTGCTTGGATGAGCTGGTCGCATCGCTCAGGCGTGAGAGTCTGAAAGAGTGTTCGAGCTGCGTCCGCTTGGTCCATAGAGTGCCGTAAGGAATTCCGAGTTCCGCAGAGAGACTGCGCGTCGTCTGCTTCGTCTCAATTGCCCTCGCGATGGCTGCGATCTCGTCGGCTGTCCATACGCGGTGGAAGCCGCTTGTCGCCTTGCGTTCCTGCGCCTTCGCCCGCGGCTTCTTGCGCGTTTCCTTGCTTTGCGTTGCTGTCAGTAGCTCCTGGGCTGCCTGCTTGCGTTCCCATTTCGTAAATGCTTTTTCGAGGAAGCGGACGCAACTCGCTGCTTCCTGACCTGTGACGTGTAGTGACATTTGTGGGATCTGCGTAGAGGAAGAATCGACGTCTGCGCCGGCGGCTGTACTCGCGACGTGCAAGAACGAGGACGATGACCGAACCAGCGAGACTCAGCCCGCCGAGAATCGTTGCGCAGATTGTCAGCGCATTCACCGAGGCGTGTCGAGCATCAGACGTACAGCTTCGCGCACGACGTCGGATAAACTCAGTTGGCGTTGGACGGCGATGTCGCGCAGCGCGTTGACTTGGTCAGTCGTCAGGACGACCGAGACCTTTCTTTTAGACGGGAGGTACATTGCGTTTAGACGGGAGGTGCATTCCGCTCGATAATACGGGAAAGGAGTTCGCTAGGTTGCAGACCTTGCTTCGCCGCCTGCCAGCGCAGGCGCTCGACGAGGCGAGGCGAGACACGCCAAGGTATCATGACGCGGACGCCGACTGGCGACGGCTTGCGTCCCGGCTTGGCAGGCGTGCGGCTCATTGCATCGCCCTGCGTACCTTGGCTGCGTAGGCCTTGGTCTGCGGCTTGCTAGCACCGCGAGGCCCGCCGTTGTGGACGCGAGCCAGCGTCTCGACGTCGCCCTCCGCCCAAGCCTTCGGAGCGTAGCGTTTCAGATAGGCAGTCACGACACGCCGCGAGTAGGCCAAGTCGTCAACCTGCTCGTAAGCACCGGCCACGCGCGAGTCGGCATGATAGCCGCGCATGATCTGTAGTGGTCCACGGCTGCGGCCTTCATCGCCGAGGATCAGGCCGCCACGGCGACCGGACGATTCGACGTGGTGCAGTGCGCGCCAAAACGCTTCGGGCGGCGCTGCGTAGGACGTGGCGGCGAGGGCCACGGTGAGGAGGAGTAAGCGCATTTTAGCACTTCTCCGTAGCGCGGCGGGCCACGGCGTCGGCGAATGTCTCGTTCGGCTTGACCCAGACCAGCGTGGTGCCGCGACGATTCTGCGTGCCGGCGAGCGCGGCGCTGAACTGAGGCAGGGGAGCCTCGTGCCATTTGGCGCGATAGCAGGCGGCGCCGCTGGCGGTGCGCTGGATCAATTTCTCGCTGTGGTAGTGTATGGCAATCATTGTAGGTGTGGGTTGGGTGTGGGTCTCACGGTGTCTAGGGCATAGCCAATGTTAAGGGATGTAAATCGCGCGCCAACCTATCCCAACGACGACGCCCATAGCACCGCGCCCGACTTATCGCGGTGCAATTGGTGCGTGGCAGTCGACCACTTTCGCGCCGCCTCAAACCACTTCGGGAAGGTGGCGTTGGGCATCGCGCGGGCGTAGTTGTAACCAACGGGTATCGCTTTCGTGGTCGCGTAGCGGATCCGGGCGGTGGAGGTGTTCGTGTTCGTGATCATGTTCATGTCTTTATCGTGTTTTGTTTGCGTTTGTTAAGAACCCCTAGGGAGATAGTGGGTTGGGTGGGGCTTAGCGCACAATCCATCCGCGACGGACCTGGCGCCATTGGGTCGGGTCAACGTCGCGTGTAGCTGCGACCAGCGCGGCCTCGGCGTCGGCGTTAGTGCCGATGTTAACGACATCGAGATAATTGGGCGGCGAGACAAAACGCTCGTCGGTCCGGCTGCCCTGCCACCGCGCGAAACTTGTGGCGGCAACGCGACCGTCGGCGTACAGCGTGTAGGTGTAACCGCTGTTGACGCAGTCGCGACGGTCGGCGGTGTCGTAGCTGGCGAGGATCTTGTTATTCATGGGTCTTAGCTGTGTGTGTTGTTGATGGGTTGTGTACCGACTACAATGCAGAG
>Ga0194134_10001049_pt1 | contig 39244 bp, 42 predicted proteins | sample TA2KigOff0mmetaG_FD_148602 | JGI IMG/M metagenome (GOLD analysis project Ga0194134, IMG submission 148602) | Freshwater microbial communities from Lake Tanganyika, Tanzania - TA2015056 Kigoma Offshore 0m | ecosystem: Environmental > Aquatic > Freshwater > Lake | place: Tanzania: Lake Tanganyika... | reverse complement strand
GCGGGCAAGTTCCTGCAAAGCCGGTCCAAATTGGTGAAAGCCCTGAAGAACCAAGGCGCGCATGAAATGGCCCTCGGCACTCAGGTCGGGCTGCGACCACCAGGGCGCCAGCGCGGCTCGAGCCCTTCCCCACCAGCGCAGGTCCCCCTCGGTTAAACCCAATTCAAAGGCGGCCCTGGCGTAAGCGAGGGCCGCATCGAGATCTCCGGGCCTGGCCTTTCGGGTCTCATCGAGGGACCGCAAGGAAGCCGCGGTGGTGTTGCCCTGAACGCGCTCCATCAATATCTGATCGGGGCCCGGCTGATAGCGGGTCTGCGCACTGACCAGACCCAGTTGCCCATTGAGAGCCCCAAACAGAACGACCCATGGGGTCACAATCCTTGTGCAAACACGCAATGACATCTTTCCATTATGGAGCGTCCGATCTCAACGGTCTCAACGCTTAACCCACTCACTTAAAGGAAAAACTATGAAAACTCTGATCGCGGCACTCGCTGCCGCCATCGCCTTGGTCTGCGCCCCTGCTTTCGCCGGAAGCCATGGCGGCGGCAAGATGGACGACAAGAAGGTTGACTGCTCAAAGAAGGAAAACGAGAGCAAAGCCGAGTGCAAGAAAAAATAATCTTGCCCATGTCTCACACGACCCGCCGCTTGGCGGGTTTTCTTTTCGGGTCAGGCCCTCAAGGCGTTTCAGGCGCTGGCAAGCAAGACCGACCCAGCTGGCGTCTGCAGGAGGGCTTCCAGTCGAGCCGGCCCATCGCCTGCAACCGTCAGTCCCCGCAGACCTATGGCCTGCGCCGCCTGCCCCAGCAGGCGATGCTGCGGATGAACAACGCGCAGACGCTCCAAGCGCAGGCCACACTCGGCCATGGCGGGCACTGGATGCAGGGCACCCCACTCAATCAGCGTCGGCAAGCAGCCATCGAACAAGCGCGCACCATCGTCGCGCACGGTGATCTGCCACTGAAGCAGGCCCTGTGGAGTTTGTCGGCCAGCGGCCAGCGGGGGGCCACGGTCGATACCCAGGCGCTGCCAGGCACTGCAGGCCGCCCGCACATCCCCAGTGCGGGCCACCCAATGCGCCAATGCCGGCCCATCGCGAGCAATACGCCCCGAAAGCTCTGCATCGTCCAGGTCGAACCATCGGCGTTGATGGGGGCCACGCTGTGTTGGCGCACCCGGCTCGATCGCAATGATTTCGAGATAGGCCTGAGGATAAGCCAATGAATCGATACGCAAGAGACGGTTATGGGTCCCCATGAGCTCATGCCGCCCTCCCGACCCCGGCTTCAGGCCAAGGGTTCGCTCACACCAACGCTGCCCATCTTCGAGCGTGGCAGCAAGGACAACGAGATGATCAAGATCAGACTGCATGGCGCCCCCCGGGAACAATGTTAGCTTGCACCGTCCGCCGTAAACTCCGCCCTACGCAGCGTCATGCCTACCCTACTGATCCACAACATACACACCCTGTCGACCCAGAACGATGCGGGGCGCGAGTGGCGCGATGCGGCGGTCTTCGTACAAGACGGGCTGATTGTCTGGGTCGGGCCGCAGACTGATCTGCCGACCGGACTGCGCGAGGCCGAGGAGATGATGGACGGTCGTCACTTGCTGGTTATCCCGGGACTGATCAATACCCACCACCATATGTTTCAATCGCTCACACGGGCGATTCCCGCCGTTCAAAATGCGCAGCTGTTCAGCTGGCTCGAGGGCCTCTATCCGATCTGGGCGCGTCTGACCCCAGAGATGATCCGGGTCAGCGCACAGGTGGCGATGGCCGAACTGCTGCTCTCGGGCTGCACCACCAGCAGCGATCATTTGTACATCTACCCCAATGGGGTCAAACTCGATGACAGCATAGACGCAGCGCGCGACATCGGCATGCGCTTTGTGGCCACACGCGGCAGCATGAGCGTGGGACAGTCGCAAGGCGGTCTGCCGCCCGATTCAGTGGTCGAGCGCGAAGACGCCATTGTGCGCGACTCCCAGCGAGTGATCGAGTCTTACCATGACCGTCGACATGGCGCCATGATCCAGGTGGCGGTGGCCCCCTGCTCGCCCTTTAGCGTCAGCCCCGACTTGATGAAGCTCTCGGCCGAGTTGGCGCGGCGTTACCAAGTACGACTGCACACCCATCTGGCCGAAAACGATCACGATGTGGCCTACAGCCGCGAAAAATTCGGGCGCACCCCGGCCCAATACGCCCAGGACCTGGGCTGGCTCGGAGAAGATGTCTGGCATGCCCACTGCGTCAAGCTCGACGATGAAGGTATCAGCCTGTTTGCCGCCACCCGCACCGGCGTCGCGCATTGCCCTTGCAGCAATATGCGACTGGCCAGTGGCATCGCGCCAATACGCCGCATGCTCGATGCCGGTGTGCCGGTGGGCCTGGGGGTGGACGGCAGCGCCAGTAACGATGCAGCGCAAATGGTCAACGAAGCGCGGCAAGCCATGCTGCTGGCCCGGCTGCGCAAATCGCTCGAGCCCTTCGGCTGCGACCACGCGCCGCTTGAGATGACCGCCCGCGACAGTCTGCGCCTGGCCACGCGCGGCGGCGCTGCCGTGCTGGGCCGATCACACGACATCGGCCAGATCGCGCCCGGCTACTGCGCCGACCTGGCTCTGTTTGACCTGAACACCCTGTCCATGGCCGGCGGGGCCGTGCACGATGCAGTGGGTAGCCTGATGCTGTGTGCAAGTGCCCCTGCCCGCCACACCCTGGTCCAGGGTCGATGGGTGGTGCGCGACGGGCACCTCACCACCGTGGATCTGGGGCCGCTGGTGGAATTACACAACCGACTGGCGGCCAAACTGACCTAGTTCGCCGCCCACCTAATCGGGATCAAGAAACCCGTCGACCAAGCGCGGAGTCTGCCCGAGCATTATCTCCCGCCCCCGCACCACAGCGCATCCAGAGCGCTCGGCCAGGGCCAGCAGCGGCGTTTGCTCAGGTATGACCGCCGCATCAAAGACCACCAAAGCCTGCGGCAGGGATTGCACAACCAGCGGCAAGCGGGCATCAGAGAGCATGCCCACCGGCGTGGCGTTGATCAAGATATCGATGCCATCGACCGTGGGTGGGCCGATATCGACCACGGTGGCGGGGCTGATGCGCTCGATACAGGACTTGATGAATGCACAGCGCTGCGCGCTTAAATCATGAAGCCGCATACGCCCCGGACTGCGAGCGGCCATGGCGCAGGCGATGGCGCCGCCCGCTCCGCCGAGACCGAGCATCATGAGCGATTGCCCTTCAATGGCGATCTGGCGCTCTTCAAAAGCAGCGACGCAGCCCATGCCGTCGAGCATGTCACCGCTCCAGGCGCCATCGGATCGCCGCACCAGGAGGTTGATGCCCCCCAAGACTTGCGCCTGCAAACCCAGGCGATCGGCAAAGACCAGGGCCCGGGCCTTGAAGGGGATGGTCAGTACGAAGCCCCCAAAATTAGCCAAACGCATCAGGGCCGGCATCACCCCGTCAAAGTCAGCAGCGGGTACATGCAGGGGCACCAGCACTGCATCAACACCCCGGCGCTGAAATTCCCAGGTGATCATTTCGGGCGAACGCACTTGCGCGATCGGATCGCCAATGATGCCGAACATGCGCGTGCGACCTTGAATGAAATCGACTTGCTGCATCCTTTGTCCTCTAGAGGCCGACTTAGGACAGCCCCTCGGAGGCGTCGAGCCAAGCGACAAATTGCGCAAGCGGCTTCTTGACGCCGCCCTGCACCGGCACCAGGCAGCCGGCCTTGGGATAGCCCACCACCAAAAGAATCACCGGCTTTTCGGACAGGGGCCGCCCGCAGATTTCATTGAGAAAACCCATCGGGCTCGGAGTGTGCGTCAGGGTGGCCAGTCCGGCATGGTGCAGCGCAGCAATCAAAAAACCGGTGGCAATGCCCACCGACTCGGGAACATAGTAATGCGAAAAGCGGCTGCCGTCGGGCCGCACGCCGTATTTCTGGGCAAAGATCACGACCAGAACTGGCGCCTCCTCCAGGAAAGGCTTGTTGGGATCAGTCCCCAGCGGAGCCAGCGCATCGAGCCACTCCTGCGGCGCCCTGCCCGCATAAAACTCGCGCTCCTCCTGCTCAGCCGCATGACGGATGCGCTGCTTGCGCGTCGGATCGGTGATAACGCTGAAAAACCAGGGCTGCTGATTGGCCCCCGAGGGCGCAGTACCTGCGGTCAGCAGGCAGCGATCAATCACCTCCCGCGGCACCGGCCGCGAATCGAAGTCGCGCACACTGCGGCGACCGGCCATTTCCTCGTAAAAACTGCGCGCCCGCTCGAGCATCGCCCCAGGGGCAAACTCCCGAAACGATCGAAGCGGCTCCTGTGCAAATTTAGGGACGGTCATCTGATCGACGCTCCTCATCGGAGCAAAGTCGCAACTCAGCACTCGGCGGATTCTATCGATGTCGAATACAAAGAAACATGTCGTCCTGCAGGATCAGCGATGCCAGCGGCAGCCCATCGCGGTGTAACGCCGATCGGTCTTGAAGAAGAAGTGAGTGGAGGCGCGGCCCGGAGTCGAACCGGGCTAGACGGATTTGCAATCCGTTGCATAACCGCTTTGCTACCGCGCCGCTGCATACTTCCGAAGCCGGTCGCGGTGCCGGATTCGTCTACCGCACAAGGTGCGAATAGAAAAGGACAGCAGATTGACCTGCTGCCCTTCGAATTTGGAGCGGGAAAACGGTCTCGAACCGTCGACCTCAACCTTGGCAAGGTTGCGCTCTACCAACTGAGCTATTCCCGCGGCTGACGCAAATTATAGCGGCATTTTTTCGTTTTCAGCGACTGAATCTCGCTGAAAACGAAAGGCTCAATGCTTAACCGGATCGACCACGAGCGAGGCCGGGGCTACGGGGGTCTGATCGGCCGCCGCTGACGAAGCGGCGGCCGCTTCTTCATCGGTCAGCGGGACCGGTTGACGCTCCAGCGCCACCTGCAGTACCTGATCGATCCACTTGACCGGGATGATCTCCAAACCGCTTTTGACATTGTCGGGGATCTCCTGCAAGTCCTTGGCGTTTTCCTCGGGAATCATGACGGTTCTGATGCCGCCACGCAAGGCGGCCAGTAGTTTTTCCTTCAGGCCGCCGATGCTGGTGATCTCGCCGCGCAGAGTAATCTCGCCGGTCATGGCCACATCGCTGCGCACCGGGATGCCAGTGAGCGCAGAGACAAAAGCAGTGGTCATGGCCGCGCCAGCACTCGGACCGTCCTTCGGCGTTGCTCCGTCCGGCACATGGATGTGGATATCGCGCTTGTCGAACATCTCGTCCTTGATGCCCAAAATACGCGAGCGGCTGCGTACCACGGTGCGAGCCGCCTCGACCGATTCCTTCATGACATCGCCTAACGAGCCAGTGCGTGTGATCACGCCCTTGCCGGGCATGAGGGCCGCCTCAATAGTGAGAAGATCGCCCCCCACCTCGGTCCAAGCCAGGCCCACCACCTGTCCAATCTGGTTGGTCTTTTCAGCGCGGCCAAAATTGAACTTGCGCACTCCAAGAAAATCGTTGAGATTTTCCGGGCCAACCTTGACGGTTGGCGCCATCTTGCCCAGTTGTATGCCCTTGACCACCTTGCGGCAGATCTTGGAGAGCTCACGCTCCAGTGAGCGAACGCCAGCCTCCCGGGTGTAGTAGCGCACGATATCGCGCACCGCCGCCTCCGAAACTTCCAGCTCGCCAGTCTTGACGCCATTGTTCTTGAGCTGCTTGGGCAACAAATAGCGCAGCGCAATACTGGTCTTCTCGTCTTCGGTGTAACCGGCCAGTCGAATAACTTCCATGCGATCAAGCAGGGCCGGGGGTATGTTCATGGAGTTGGAGGTCGCCACAAACATCACATCACTGAGGTCGAAATCAACCTCGACATAGTGATCACTGAAGGTGTGGTTTTGCTCCGGGTCGAGCACCTCTAGCAAGGCACTGGCCGGGTCGCCCCGAAAGTCTGTGCCCAGCTTGTCAATCTCGTCGAGCAGAAACAAGGGGTTACGGGTACCGACCTTCGACAGGCTCTGCAACACCTTGCCTGGCAAGGCGCCAATGTAGGTGCGGCGGTGGCCCCGAATCTCGGCCTCATCGCGCATGCCGCCGAGCGCCATGCGCACATACTTGCGGCCGGTGGCCTTGGCAATCGACTGCCCCAGGGATGTCTTGCCCACACCAGGCGGGCCAACCAGGCAGAGGATGGGGGCTTTGACCTTGTCCACCCGCTGCTGCACGGCCAGGTACTCGACGATGCGGTCCTTGACCTTCTCCAGGCCGAAATGGTCTTCGTCGAGGACATCCTCGGCAAAACCCAGATCGTGCTTGATCTTGGTTTTTTTGCTCCAAGGCAGGTTGGTCATCACATCGATGTAGGTGCGCACTACCGTGGCTTCGGCCGACATGGGCGACATCAGCTTGAGCTTCTTGAGCTCGGCCTCGGCTTTCTTGCGCGCCTGAACCGGCATGCGGGCGGCCTTGATCTTCTTCTCGATTTCCTCGACATCCGCACCGTCTTCGCCCTCGCCGAGCTCCTTTTGGATGGCCTTGACCTGCTCGTTGAGGTAGAAGTCGCGCTGGTTCTTCTCCATTTGCCGCTTGACGCGGCCACGGATGCGCTTGTCGACATTGAGGATGTCGACCTCACGCTCGAGTTGCTCAAACAGGTTCTCTAAGCGCTCCTGAACCTCGCCAAAATCCAGTATGGCCTGCTTGGCATCGAGCTTGAGCGGCAGGTGCGCGGCGATGGTGTCGGCCAATCGGCCCGCATCGTCGATGCTGGCAATCGAGGTAAGGATTTCCGGGGGGATCTTCTTGTTGAGTTTGACATAGTGGTCAAACTGCTGCATGACCGCACGACGCAAGGCCTCGATCTCACTGCTGCGCTCGGCCGTGGGCGCCACCGGCGTCTCCACTGGGGTCACATTTCCCACAAAGTGATGCTCACCCTCAGAGATGCGGTTAACCCGGGCCCGCTGCTGGCCTTCGACCAGCACCTTGACCGTACCGTCGGGCAGCTTGAGCATCTGCAGGATGGTGGCCACGCAGCCGACTGAAAACATATCGTCGACCGCAGGCTCGTCCTTGGCGGCTGCTTTTTGAGCCACCAGCATGATCCGACGCTCGGCCTCCATGGCCGATTCCAAGGCCTTGATGCTCTTCGGGCGCCCGACAAACAGCGGGATCACCATATGAGGGAACACCACGACATCGCGCAGGGGCAGCAGTGGCAAATCGATCGGAAGGGCGGGAAGGTGGGGGTGTCCGGACATAGATGACCTTCTTCAGGGGCGGCAAGGGCTGCACAGCGGCCAGATCCTGCCGGCACGCACCGCGCCGACGGCAAAACCTGGTTTACAGATGGTTCGAAAAGTGCTCATTTCAAGCCTTTGGCCCCTTTGCCGGTCAAGAAGCAAGTTTCAGGCCTTCTTGGCCGCCTCACGCAGGACGAGCAAGGGGGCTTTTTCCTCTTCGATGGTCGACTCGTCCACCACCACCTTCTCCACATTGCTGGCATTGGGCAATTCGTACATGGTGTCGATCAGGGCATGCTCGAGGATGGAGCGCAGGCCCCGCGCGCCGGTCTTGCGGTCCAGCGCCTTGCGGGCAATGGCCTTGAGGGCCGACGGCCGGATTTCCAGATCGACCCCTTCCATCGCGATCAGTTTGGCAAACTGCTTGACGGTGGCGTTGCGCGGCTCGGTCAGGATCTGCACCAAGGCGTCCTCGGTCAGCTCATCGAGCGTGGCTACCACGGGCAGCCGGCCGACCAACTCGGGGATCAGACCGAACTTGATCAGATCTTCCGGTTCGACATCCTTGAAGACCTCGGTCAAGCTGCGCGACTTCTTGCTCTTAACGGTGGCACCAAAGCCTATGCCCGAGGCCTCGGTACGGCTCTCGATCACTTTTTCCAGGCCGGCAAAAGCGCCCCCGCAAATGAACAAGATGTTGGTGGTGTCCACCTGCAGAAAGTCCTGGTTGGGATGCTTGCGCCCACCCTGCGGCGGCACGCTGGCCATGGTGCCCTCAATCAGCTTAAGCAGGGCCTGCTGCACGCCCTCGCCCGAGACATCCCGGGTAATGGAGGGGTTGTCAGACTTGCGCGATATTTTGTCAATCTCGTCGATGTACACGATGCCCTGTTGCGCGCGCTCGACCTCGTAGTTGCAGCTCTGCAGGAGCTTTTGGATGATGTTTTCAACATCCTCGCCGACATAGCCCGCTTCGGTAAGCGTGGTTGCGTCGGCCATGACGAAGGGCACATTGAGCGTTCGGGCGAGCGTTTGCGCCAGCAGCGTCTTGCCCGAACCGGTGGGGCCAACCAGCAAGATATTGCTCTTGGACAGTTCGACATCGTCCTTGCGCGCCGAATCCTTGTGACGCAAGCGCTTGTAATGGTTGTAGACGGCCACTGCCAGCGAGCGCTTGGCAGCCTCCTGGCCAATCACATAGGCATCGAGCGTGGACTTGATTTCCGCAGGCGTGGGCAAGTCGCTGCGACCCGACTGCGCCTCGGTTTCAGGCGGCAACTCGTCGCGGATGATCTCGTTGCACAGATCGATGCACTCGTCGCAAATGAAGACCGACGGTCCGGCGATCAACTTCTTGACCTCGTGCTGGCTCTTGCCGCAAAAGGAGCAGTAGAGTGTTTTCTCGCCGGAAGAGCCTTTTTTCTCGGGCATGCAGCTAGCCTTTGCAGAGCCGCCGGGGCCCTGAAAAATGAAGTAGGGCAATGATACCCAATTAGTACCCGCCCTCAGTCCTGCGCAAGACTTGCCCGGAGCCCGGCCCAAGGAGGGGCCAAGCCTCAGGGCCGCTTGGCAATCACCTGGTCCACCAAGCCATAGTCTTTGGCCTCCTGGGCCGAAAGAAAATAGTCGCGCTCGGTGTCAACATTGATTTTCTCCAGGGGCTGACCCGTGGTTTCTGCCAGGATCTTGTTGAGCTGCTCGCGCGTCTTGATGATCTCGCGGGCAGCGATTTCGATTTCGGTGGCCTGGCCCTGAGCCCCACCGAGCGGTTGGTGGATCATCACTTTCGAATTGGGCAAGGAAAAGCGCTTACCCTTGGCCCCAGCAGCCAGCAGAAAGGCCCCCATGCTGGCGGCCATACCCGTGCACAGGGTGCTGACATCGGGCTTGATGAAGTTCATCGTGTCATAGATGGCCATGCCGGCACTGACCGAGCCACCCGGAGAGTTGATGTAGAGCGAAATATCCTTGTCGGGGTTTTCACTCTCCAGAAACAACAGCTGCGCCACCACCAGGTTGGCCATTTGGTCATTGACCGGCCCGACCAAAAAAACCACCCGCTCTTTGAGCAGGCGTGAGTAGATATCGTAGGCGCGTTCGCCCCGCCCCGACTGTTCAATGACCATGGGCACCATGCCCAGCGCCTGGGTATCAAGCGCTCCGGCTTGCGGGCCTGAAAAAATTTCCAAAGACTTCATGACTGTGTTCTCCGATGGACCCCCGAGAGACGGGTCTGCAACTACTGTACCCAAATAGACAGGCCGTGGAAGCAGTGGCTCGCATCAAAGCCAGCCACGGCCGGGGCCCGGTATCAGGCCTGCCCCATCAATTCGTCGAAGGCGACCGCCTTGTCACTGACCTGGGCCCGGCTCAGCACAAACTCGGCGACATTGTTTTCAATGACCACCGCCTCGACCTCGGCCATGCGGCGGCGGTCGCTCATGTACCAGCGCACCACTTCATCGGGCTTCTCATAGCTGGCGGCCAGCTCATCAAGATGCGTCTTGATCTGCTCGGGCCGGGCCTGCAGCGAATGAGCGCGCACCAACTCGGCCACCACCAGGCCCAGGCGCACCCGCTTCTCCGCTTGCGGACGGAACAAGTCCTCCGGGATGGGGGCTTTTTCGGCATCCTTGACACCGCGCTGCTTAAGGTCTGCGCGTGCGCCCTCGACCATGCGGTCCAACTCGGCCTGAACGCTGGACTTGGGGATATCGAGCTCAGCCTGCGCAACCAGTGCATCCATCACGGCGGTCTTGTTGCGGGCCACCAGACGGAACTTGAGCTCGCGCTCCAGATTTTTGCGAATATCGGCGCGCAGAGCCTCCACCGAGGCGTCGGCGATACCCAAGGAGCAGGCAAAGGCTTCGTTGGCCTCGGGCAGGTGGGCCGCCTCGATTTTCTTGACCGTGACCAGGAAGTCGGCTTGCTTACCGGCGACCTCCTGCCCATGGTAATCCGCCGGGAAGCTCAGAGGAAAGGTCTTGCTCTCGCCGGCCTTCATGCCCTTGACCGCCTCTTCGAACTCCTTGAGCATCTGGCCCTCACCAATAAGGAACTGAAAGTCCTCGGCCTTGCCGCCCGCGAAAGGCTCGCCGTCGATCTTGCCCTCGAAGTCGATGGTGGCGCGATCGCCTTCCTGGGCGGCCGCATCCTGGGCGCGCTGGGCAAAGCTGCGGCGCTGCTTGCGCAAGATCTCGACGGTGCGATCAATGGCCTCTGGCGTCACCTCGGCACTGACCCGCTCGATGCGAGCGGCCGACAGGTCGGCAATCTTGACCTCGGGATAGACCTCAAAAACCGCGTCAAATTGCACCTGCCCCTCAGGCGCGCCCTCTTTCTCGCTGATGCGCGGCTGGCCCGCTACACGCAGTTGCGCTTCGTTAGCAGCCGCGTTGAAGGCCTCTCCCACCTTGTCATTCATGACCTCGTACTGAACGGAATAGCCATACCGCTGGGCCACCACATTCATCGGGACCTTGCCCGGACGGAAGCCGTCCATCTTGACGGTGCGCGCCAAGCGCTTAAGACGGTTTTGCACCTCGGTCTGAATGCTGTCGACGGGCAGACTGAGGGTGATCTTGCGCTCGAGCTTGTCGAGCGTTTCTACGGTCACGGTCATGAGAATCTCCTACTAGGGGGCGCAAGCGACCGAGAAGCCGGGCAGGCGGCTCGGTCGTAAAAGTCAATCGGCACTGCAATAGCGGACGCAGCCACGCCGGGAAACCGAGCATTCTATCGGAGCGGCCTCTGTCGGCCGGCCAGGGTCGCGCAAGACCCCGGTAGCAGACCCGGCCCCGTGCGGGGGCGCGGGGTGGTGCGCGGGGGGGGACTCGAACCCCCACACCATTGCTGGCGTCAGGACCTAAACCTGGTGCGTCTACCAATTTCGCCACCCGCGCTGCGCTCACCGAAGCGGGCTTGTGCACGAGCAGGCCGCACCAGCGACCTGCGTTGTATCCAGCTCCAGTCAGCCCAATAGTTTAACGGCTGGTGAAGATGCACCGAGTTTGCGCCGGCCCACAATCCGTCGGCGCAGGGCGCCGGAGCAGCGACAATCACCGCCGGTCCGCATCACAGTTTCGTTTCCCCATGCCCCTCCCGCATCACGGCGTCGACCACTACGAAAATTTTCCGGTGGCTTCCGTGCTGTGCCCGCCACGACTGAGGCCGGCCGTCCGGGCCCTGTACCGCTTTGCGCGCACTGCCGATGATCTGGCCGATGAGGGCGAGGCGGCGCCCGATGAGCGGCTGCGGGCCCTTGCACAGTTTGCTGACGATCTGCGGGCCTGCGCTGAGGGCCGCAAGGACTCTGGGGCCTGGCCCGAGGTCTTTGGCCCCCTCGCGCCGGTGCTGCATCAATTTGGGTTGCCGCTGCCCTTGTTGCACGATCTGCTCAGCGCCTTCAGGCAGGATGTACTGCAGCATCACTACGAAAGCCAGGAACAACTGCTCGACTACTGCGCTCGCTCGGCACAGCCCGTGGGCCGCTTGCTGCTGCACCTGTATGGCCTGCACGAAGCCCAGGCACTGAACCGCAGCGATGCGCTTTGCACCGCTTTGCAGCTGATCAATTTCTGGCAGGATCTGAGCGTGGACCTGGCCCGAGGGCGTTGTTATCTACCGGCCGATCTCATGGCCAGGCACGGTCTCACGCCCGCCGACCTGAAGTCATCCGCCCCGGCAGCAGGCGCCACCGACCTGCTGCAGGCGGCCATAGGCTGGGCACGCAGTCTGATGCACGAAGGAGCGCCCCTGGTCAAACAAGTGCCGGGCCGCGCCGGATGGGAGCTGCGCCTGGTGGTGCAGGGGGCGCTGCGGGTGGCCGATCACACCGAAGCCCTGGGGCTCCAAGTGCTGCGCCGACGGCCCCAGCTGAGGCTGATCGATGCCGGCCCTATCGTCTGGCGCAGTTGGCGTATGTGAGCCGTTCCGATTTGACCCGAGCCGGTCACCGCAGAAGGCGGCTCTCGCTGCGCGGTCGGGCTCAGAGGGACTCCTCGAACCACTTCAGGTTCTCACGCGCCAGCAAGGCCGAGGAGGCTGCCGGCCCCCAACTACCGGCCGGATAGGGTTGGGGGAAGTCATCCCGCCAGCCCGCAAGGATCGGGTCCACCCAGCGCCAGGCCGCCTCCAGCTCGTCGCGTCGCATGAAATGCGTGAGCCGGCCCTTCATGACATCGACCAGCAGCCGCTCATAAGCCTCGGCTCGGCGCTTGTCGGAAGACGACTGCAGATCGAGCTCGAGACGCACCGGCTGCAAGCTCATGCCCGAACCGGGCTCCTTGGCCATCAGGCCCAGTTGTATGGATTCTTCGGGCTGCAGGGTAATGATCAGGCGATTGGGCTGCTGCGCAGTGCCCTCCCCAAAGATCGAGAAGGGCAGCTCGGACCACTCAATGATGATCTGCGACTGCCGCCGCGCCAGGCGCTTGCCCGTGCGCAAGAAGAAAGGCACATGGGCCCAGCGCGCGTTATCAATCTGGGCCCGCAAGGCAACAAAGGTTTCGGTGCGACTGCGCGGGCCTACGCCGCTTTCCTGAAGATAGCCCCGAATCGCGGGATCGAGCCCCGGGGCGTACTGGCCGCGTACGGTGTCGCGGCGCACATCGGCCGCACTCATCGGTCGCAGCGATCGCAGGACCTTGAGCTTTTCATCACGCACATCGTCGGCCCGCAGCGAAATCGGTGGCTCCATGGCCACGATGCACAGCAATTGCAGCAAATGGTTCTGCACCATGTCGCGCAGGGCACCAGCACCGTCATAAAAGCCAGCGCGGCTGCCTACACCCACGGTCTCGGCCACGCTAATCTGCACACTCCTGATGTAAGGGGCACGCCACAGGGGCTCAAAGATGGCATTGCCAAATCGCAGCACCATCAGGTTCTGCACCGTCTCCTTGCCCAGGTAGTGATCAATGCGGTAGATCTGGTCCTCGCGAAAATGCCGTGCCACGGCCGCGTTGATGACCTGCGCCGAGGCCAGGTCAGTACCCAGCGGTTTTTCCAGCACGATGCGTGAGCGCTCGTCGACCAGCCCGGCGGCCCCCAGGTGTCCGCTGATGGTGGCGAACAAGCCAGGGGCGGTGGCCAGGTAATAGATGCGCGAGGGATTGCTCAAATCCAAAGCGCGCAAGGCACCGTAAGCAGCCGCATCGGCCAGATCGATGCTGAGATACTGCAGCCGCTCGAGGAACCCCCGCCACGGCCCAGCCTCGAAGGCAGAGGGCTCGATGAACTCCGGCGATCGTTCACCGATGAATTGCAGATACTGCTGCTGCGACCAGGTCTGACGGCCCACCGCCACGATGCGGGTGCTTGCGCCGAGCCGGCCATGCAGGTGCGCCATGTAAAGCGCCGGCAGGAGTTTTCTGAAGGACAGGTCGCCGGCGCCGCCGAAGATGATGATGTCGGCGCCGGGGTCAGGAGATAGGGTCATAAGTCAGCGGCTTCGGGCCGGTGCGGTCGACGGGACACAGGAAGGGCGATTCACCGCCTCGAGATGTAACTTGGTTACCTCCTGCTGTCAAGGCGGTCCCGGCGTCCACTTGCGCCGCGCACCCGATCAGTGCCGCAAAAAGCCCGCTGCGCCGCCCCTTGACAGAGCGACAATGCCCCCATGAGCCCCGAGCAGTATGTTCAAAACAAGGCCGCCGCCTCGGGCAGCAGCTTTTATTACGCCTTTCTCTTCTTGCCCAAAGACCGGCGGGCAGCCATCACCGCGTTCTATGCCTTTTGCCGGGAGGTCGACGATGTGGTCGACGAAGTCAGCGATCCAGGAGTGGCCCAGGCCAAGCTGGCCTGGTGGCGCAGCGAGGTGGCCAAGGCCTACGCCGGCCAGCCACAACACCCGGTGCTCAAGGCGCTGATGCCCTGGGCCGCGGCGTACAACATTCGCGCCGAACATCTTCAGTCCGTGATCGAGGGCTGCGAAATGGACCTGCGGCAAAGTCGTTACCTGGATCTACCCGGTCTCCTGCGCTATTGCCACCTCGTTGCCGGGGTGGTTGGCGAGGTGGCCGCACAGATATTCGGTCAGACGCAGGCTGGAACCACCGCCTATGCGCACAAGCTCGGCGTGGCCTTTCAGCTGACCAACATCATTCGCGATGTCGGCGAGGACGCGATGCGCGGGCGCATTTATCTGCCGATCACCGAGTTGCAGCAGTTCGAGGTCAAGGCCCAGGATATCCTGCAGCGCCAGTACTCAGATCGCTTTCGCGCCCTGATGCGATACCAGGCCGAGCGCGCCTTGGGCCTCTACGACGAAGCCCTGGCCCTGCTGCCACCCCAGGATCACCGGGCGCAAAAACCCGGACTGATGATGGCCAGCATCTACCGGTCTTTACTGCGCGAGATTGTTCGGGACGATTACCAAGTACTCCATCAGCGCATCAGCCTGACCCCACTGCGCAAGCTCTGGCTGGCCTGGAAAACGCAGGCTTTCGGCCGGGTGTATTGATGCGCGTGGCCGTCGTTGGGGCGGGGTGGGCCGGTTGCACGGCGGCCCTCGAGTTGTCTGCCCGGGGGCATCAGGTTGTCCTGCTGGAGGCATCGCGACTCGTCGGCGGACGAGCACGCCGACTCGATCTGACACACGAAGACATCAGCCTGCGCGTCGATAACGGACAGCACATACTCATCGGCGCCTACACGGAGACCTTGCGCGTGATGCGCGGCCTGGGGCTCAGGCCGGAGCAGTTGCTGATGCGACTGCCCCTGACGCTGCGCTTTGCCGATGGGCGCGGATTGAGCCTGCCTAATGCGCGGCAGCTGCCTGCCGCACTTGCAGCGGCGGCGGGCATCCTCGGCGCGCGGGGCTGGACCTTGGGCGAGAAGCTGACGCTGCTGCGCTGGGCCTCGGGCTGGCGGCTTCGCCGCTTTGAATGCGCCGCCGATCTGAGCGTCGAGGACCTGTGCCGCGGTCTGCCCAAAGTGCTGGTCGATGAGCTCGTCGGTCCGCTGTGTGTTTCTGCGCTCAACACCCCCGTGGGGCGGGCCAGCGGCCGCGTGTTCCTGCGGGTGCTGCACGATGCACTGCTCAGCAGCAGCGGGGGCTCGGACCTGCTCCTGCCGCGCTGCGATCTGAGCACGCTCTTACCCCAGGCGGCCGTGCAAAAGCTGCGCGAGCAAGGTCAGGCGGTCGAACTCGGCGCTCGCGTACTGACCCTGCAGCATCAAGCGTTTGGCTGGCGCGTTCAGATGCAATTCGAGGGCCGCCAAAAAACCGAAACAGCCGATGCGGTGGTGCTGGCCTGCCCCAGCGGTGAGGCCTCCCGACTTGCTTCCGCGCTGCCTCAGGCACACGCATGGCGGCAGCTGGCCCTGTCTCTAAAACACGAAGCGATTGCCACGGTATATGCATGCAGTCCACAGGCGCGGCTGGCCCAACCCATGCTGGCCCTCAGATCGGACAGCGATACCCAGGCGCAGTTCGTCTTCGACCGCGGCCAGTTGGGTGGCCCCCGGGGCTTGCTGGCCTTCGTGGTCAGCGCCAGCGCCGGCGACCGACGAGCCCTGGAGCACAGCGTGCTGGCGCAGGCCGAGCGTCAGCTGGGGCTGTCTCTGCAAATCGTGCAGACCCTCATCGAGCGCCGCGCCACCTTTGCCTGCACGCCGGGGCTGCTTCGACCGGGCACCGAGGTGGTGGCCGGCCAGACCCGTCTGCTGGCCTGCGGCGACTACATCGAGGGCCCCTACCCGGCCACGCTCGAAGGCGCGGTGCGTTCGGGCTTACAGGCGGCGCGCAGCCTGCGCTAAGGGGGGCCTGGGTCAGGATTTACGGCCGAGGGCGCGCACGGCTTGCTGCGCCGGTCGCGACAGGCACCGATCGAGCCAGGCAGCTGCCAAGGGGTGGGCCTGAAACAAATCGGCGGCGGGCTTGGCCCAAGCCAGCACAGAGGCCACACAGATATCGGCCACCGTAAAGCGCGATCCCGCTAGAAAGGCGCGTCCGTCGGCCAGGTGCTGCTCCAGGACCTTCAGCGGCACCTTTAGCCGGGCTGCTGCTTCCTGCGCCAGCTCGGGTTTGCGTCGCTCGGGCGCCATGGCCACAGTGTGCATGAGCGCGCTCAAGGCGTCCTTCTCACACTCGGTCACCGCCCAAAATGTCCAGCGCAGCACATCGGCCTGTTCGGCCGGGGTCTGCCCGGCCAAGGAGCTGCCATCGACCGCCTTGAAACGCTGCGCCAGATAGAGGGCGCAGGCCATGGACTCCCACACAACGACGCCATCGTCATCAATCACCGGGATGTGCCCATTGGGATTGAGGCGCAAGAATTCGGCTGTGCGGGTGGCTCCCTCGGCGTAATGAATAGGCACATGCTCATAAGTCAAGCCCAGTTCCTGCGCCACCCACAACGGACGCGCTGCACGCGAGGCGGCTATGCCGTAAATCTTCAGACTCATAACGAGCTCCCTTCGGTTAAAACTTCAACGCAACAACTCAGTCAACTCGTGCAGATTACTGACCGTTTCATGCGGCTGCTCTGGATGCGGCCACAAATGATCCTCGCGATTGACCCAGACCGTCTGCATACCGCAGGCCAGCGCACCGAGGACATCGAGCGAGGCATCATCACCAATGTGAAGCACCTCGTCCAAGGCCACTCCGGCCGCAGCCGCTCCCGCCTCAAAGATCGCCCGCTCAGGCTTGCCCACCCCGAACACCTCCGCGCTGATGGCAGCGCGAAAGAAGGGGGCCAAGCCGATCCGGCCTACATCAGCATTGCCGTTGGAAAGCGCGACCACCGGATAACGCTGAGCAAGGAATTCAAGGGCCGGTGCAGCGTCCTCGAACAGATCCACCCGCTGCCGAGCCTCGAAGAAGATCGAATACGCCGGCTCCGCCAGCTGCGTGTCTTCGCCGGCCGTCTGCAGCGCGCGCCGAATCATCGCGGTGCGCAGCGCGCTAAGCCTATGCTTGAAGTCGGGCTGCTCGGCCATGATCGACTCCCTGAGCCTGTGCCGCTGCAGATCATCGGCCAGCAGGACTGCTGTAGCGGGGGCACGGTGGCGCAACCAGTCCTGCAAAGCCGCTTCAGCACGGGCGATGGTAGGCCAGATGGGCCAGAGCGTGTCGTCCAGGTCCAGGGTAATGGCCTTGACTTTGAGTCGGTCGAGCATGGTGGGCGAGAATAACGCACATGGCTTTCTCCGCCGAACCCGCCTACACCCACGGTGCTGCCCCCGCTACGGGGTCGCGTACCGCTGTGCTTTACTGCAATCTCGGCACGCCCGATGCGCCTACGGCGCCGGCCTTGCGCAAGTATCTGGCCGAATTTTTAGGCGATCCCCGAGTGGTGGAGATTCCGCGTCCAATCTGGTGGCTGATCCTGCATGGCATCATCCTGCGCGTGCGCCCCAAGAAATCGGCCGCCAAGTACGCCAGCATCTGGACCGAAGAGGGCTCGCCGCTACGCGTATGGACCGAAAAGCAGGCCCAAGGCCTGGCCCAGGTGTTGGCCGACCGGGGCCATCGGCTGGTGGTTCGCCACGCCATGCGCTACGGCTCGCCCTCTGTGGCTTCGCAACTCGATGAACTCAAACAACTCGGTGTCGACCGCGTGCTGGTGGTTCCGGCCTATCCACAGTACAGCGGCACCACCACCGCCAGCGTGTTCGACGCGGTTTTTGCCTGGGCACGAAAGGCCAGACGCATGCACGAGTTGAGGTTTGTCAACCACTACCACGATCAAGGCAGTTACATAGACGCCCTGGCCGCCTCGGTGCGCGCTCACTGGAAGACCCACGCCCCGGCCGAACACCTTGTGATGAGCTTCCACGGCGTACCGGCGCGGACACTGGAACTGGGTGACCCTTACCACTGTGAGTGCCACAAGACCGCTCGCCTGCTGGCCCAGACTCTGGGCCTGGCGCGCGATCGCTATTCGGTGACCTTTCAGTCGCGCTTCGGCAAGGCCCGATGGCTCGAGCCCTACACCGAGCCGACGCTGGTGGCTATGGCGCAAAAGGGCACGCGGTCGGTCGAAGTGATTTGTCCAGGCTTTACCGCCGATTGTCTGGAGACGCTCGAGGAGATTCGCGATGAGGCGCGCGAGGCTTTTATTGCCGCGGGCGGCGAACGCTTCGAGTACATCGCCTGCCTCAACAATCGGCCCGACGGGATCGAAGCCCTGGCCGATGTCTGCGAGCAGCACCTGGCCGGCTGGAACACCCTGCAAGGCCTGGATTTACAGGCGCTCGCCCGTAGCCGCGAGCATGCCTTGGCGCTGGGTGCCCCGCGCTGAACACCGCAACCTGCCGATGGACGCCCTAGGGTCGATGCGCATCGACAAGTGGCTCTGGGCTGCACGGTTTTTCAAGACGCGTGCACTGGCCGTCGAACACATCGACAAGGGACGGGTGCTGCTCAATGGACAGGCGGTCAAGCCGGCCCACTATGTTCGGGCTGGCGATTGCATCTGCGTTCGGGGGCCTGTGACGCGCACGGTCTTTGTGCGCGGACTCTCGCAACAACGCGGTCCCGCACCGATCGCCCAACAGCTCTACGAAGAAACAGCAGAGAGCGTGGAAATGCGCGAAAAACTGCGGGAACAGTTGCAGTTTGCAGCCGATCCCGCCCATTCCCTGGGGCAGGGTCGTCCCACCAAACGCGACCGGCGTGAATTGAACCGGGCCTGGGATCAGCGATGGAGCGCCTCGATCGACGACTGATCGATCGGCTCACAGCCGCAGGAAATGCTCGCGGTAGTGAATCAATTCATCGATGGACTCATGCACATCGGCCAATGCAGTGTGACTCTGGGCCTTTTTAAAGCTGCTGTAAACCTCAGGCTTCCAACGCTTGGCTAACTCCTTGAGCGTACTGACATCGAGGTTGCGGTAATGCAGCCAAGCCTCCAGCCGCGGCATGTAACGCACCAGGAAACGGCGGTCCTGGCTGATGGTGTTACCGCACAAGGGGGAGGAGCCTCGGGGCACATAGCGACCTATGAAATCAATCAACTGCTGCTCAGCCTGAGCCTCGGTCAAGGTACTGGCGCGAACCTTGTCGATCAAGCCGCTTTTGCCGTGGGTACCCTTGTTCCAGGCGTCCATGCAGTCAAGCAAGTCCCGGCTTTGATGAATCACCAGCACAGGCCCTTCGATACGAGGCTGCAGGTTTGGACCCGTGATGACCACCGCGATTTCAAGCAGCCGCTCTTTTTCAGGATCGAGCCCGCTCATCTCACAATCGACCCAAACCAGGTTTTGATCCGATTTGGCAAGGTTGGCAGCGGGGGATTGGGTTGGCTCCATGTCTAGATTGTCGCTGATGACCTAAACTTTCCCTTATGAGCGAAGCATCATCCCTATGGACCCAGGTCTTTGTAGCCGCAGTGCTACTCATGGCGCTGACCAAGCTTTACCTCAGCGGTCGCCAGGTTCGGTATGTGACCTCTCATCGCCACCAGGTGCCCGAGGCCTTTGCCGAGAGCATTCCGCTGGAGGCGCACCAGAAAGCGGCCGACTACACACTGGCCAAATCCCGCTTGGCCCTGCTCGAATTGGCCTGGAGCACCGTCATCTTGCTGGGCTGGACCCTGCTGGGAGGTCTTTCGGCGCTGGATCAGACCTTGCAGTTTGTCCATGCCTGGGGACCGCTGATGCAGCAGCTGGCTGTGGTGGGCGCCTTCCTGTTGATCGGTGGACTGCTGGACCTGCCGCTGTCCTGGCATTCAACCTTCCGGGTCGAGGAACGCTTTGGCTTTAACAAAATGAGCCTCGGTCTGTGGACGGCTGACCTGCTTAAATCGTCGCTGGTGGGTGCGCTGATCGGGCTGCCCATCGTGGCGCTGATCCTGTGGCTGATGGGAAGCATCGGCCCACTGTGGTGGCTATGGGCCTGGGTCGCCTGGATGGGCTTTAACCTGCTAATCCTGGTGCTCTACCCCACGGTTATCGCACCGCTGTTCAACAAGTTTGAACCGCTTGAAGACGAACAACTCAAGGCCCGTGTCACCGCGCTGATGAAGCGCTGCGGCTTTGCAGCCAAGGGCCTGTTCGTCATGGACGGCAGCAAGCGCTCGGCGCATGCCAACGCCTATTTCACGGGTTTCGGTGCGGCCAAGCGCGTGGTCTTCTACGACACCTTGCTGCGGCAACTCAAGCCCGGTGAAGTCGATGCGGTTTTGGCCCACGAGTTGGGGCACTTCAAGCACCGCCATGTACTGCAGCGCATCGTCAGCCTCTTTGTGATCAGCCTGGGGGCGCTGGCGCTTCTGGGGTGGTTGTCGCAGCAAGTGTGGTTCTACACCGGTCTTGGTGTGAACCCGCATCTGGGAGTGCCCAACGACGCCCTGGCTCTGCTGTTGTTCCTTCTGGTGGTGCCGGTGTTTAGCTACTTCGTCTCGCCTTTATCGGCGCACCTGTCGCGCCGACATGAGTTTGAGGCCGACGCGTTTGCGTGCCGTCAGACTCAGCCGGCCGATCTGGCGACGGCCTTGATCAAACTCTACAAAGACAATGCCAGTACGCTCACCCCCGACCCGCTGTTTGCCCGTTTTTATTATTCGCACCCGCCGGCTTCCGAGCGACTGGCGCGCATGGGTCACCCCCACCCTTTCACACCATGACCGCAGCTGCTCCAAGACCCACGCGTAGCGCCCTGGGCCCCACCGAAATCGTGACGCGCCTGACGCAGCTCAACGCGGGGCAGGTCCCCGGCTGGCGTCTGATAGATGGCGCCCTGGAAAAGACTTTTGGCTTTCCAGATTTCCATCGAACCATGGGATTTGCCAACGCGGTGGCCTTTATCGCCAACGCCGCCGACCACCATCCCGACCTGCAGCTAAGTTACGGACACTGCACGGTTCGCTTTGTGACCCATGATGTCCAGGGCATCACGGTCAGCGATTTTTCCTGCGCCGCGCAAGTCGACGCCCTTCTCGATTGAGCCGGCAATCCGAGGGGTCCAGCGATGCCGGGGGACTCACCGCCCTGGTCGTGGCCAGCTTTGGTCGCCATGTGCTGGTGGAAGAATCCGACGGTAGACGCATCTTGTGTCATCCGCGCGGCAAGAAAAACGAAGCTGTGGTGGGTGACCGGGTCCGCTGGCTGCCCACGGCCGACGAAGGCACGATCGAGAAAATCCAGCCGCGGCGCAACCTCTTGCATCGGCAGGATGAATTGCGCATCAAGTCCTTTGCTGCCAATTTGGATCAGGTGCTGATCCTGCTGGCCGCCGAGCCGGAGTTCTCGGAAACCCAACTGGCCCGGGCGCTGATTGCCTGCAAGGCACAGCAACTGCCCGTCCTGATCGGCTTGAACAAGAGGGATTTGCGCCCGGCCTTCGAACGCGCCTGGGTCCGCCTCGAACCCTATCGCCAAATGGGGGAGGAGGTACTTCCACTGGCCATCAAACCGGGCGGGGCCGCGCCCGATCTGGCCGACCTGCGGGCACGACTGCACAGCAAGGCCACCCTGGTGCTGGGCCCTTCGGGCGCCGGTAAAAGCAGCCTGGTCAATACGCTGCTGCCTCAGGCCGGCGCAGCCACCGCCGAGATTTCGCGCGCACTGGCCAGTGGTCGCCACACCACCACCCGAACCATGCTGTACTGGCTCGAAGCCCAGCGCAGCAGCGCCCTGATCGATTCGCCGGGATTCCAGGAATTCGGTTTGCATCACATCCCGGCAGCGGCGCTGGCCACCTTAATGCCCGATCTGCAAGCCCACGCCCGGGACTGCCGCTTTCACAATTGCAGCCATCGGCATGAGCCGGGCTGCGGCGTGATCGCAGCCCTGCAGATGCCGAAAGGGGCGGCGGGCATCAGCCCCTCACGCTATCGCATCTACCTGGACTTGTTTGCGGAGGTGTCTCGACCGCCGCGCTACTGAGGCTCACCCACGGGTGTTCAACCGAGCAGGCGGGCCAAGGTCAGCAGGGCCAGCATGACGATCCACAAGACGACCGCGCGCCAGACCAGTCCAACCACGCTGCGCAGGTGCGCCGACTCTGGAGGCCGTCCCACCGTGGCCATAAACGCCGAAGGCTCCAGAGACTGCGCCGCGTCTGCCGACATCGATCGCAGCTGCGCCCCCCCCAACTGCACATTCAGCGCACCCGCAGTGGCTGCCACGACCGTCGCCTCGTTACGCTGAACGCGGGACAAGTCAGCGGCTGCCATGCCAACATGACATTGCCGCCAACTGTCGACCGCCTCTTCGAAGCTACCGACGATCGCAAAAGCGATGGCTGTCGCGCGCGAAGGCAGGTAATCGATCAGGCCCCAGGCCCGATCGGCGGCCGTCACGAGGGCCGGGCTCACCGCCTCGCCAATCTGCCGGCTCTTGTAGGTCCAGTAGCGGAAGGCATAGTCGGACAGCCTGTAGATCACCGCACCGGCCGGTCCCAGGCCGAATGCGGCAAGCACGCAGTACCAGGCCAGAACACCAAACACATGGCGGTGTGCGGCCAGCACGGAATACTCGATCACATGACGGACGAGCTCCCCGCGCGGCAGTGCGGCCGCGTCTACGCGCTGCCAGCGGGCCAACTCGGACCGCGCCAGCGCCTCGTCGCCCAGCTCCAGGGCGTCCCGGATGGCTGTGAAATGGTGGCTGAACTGACGAAAACCCAGGGTCAGGTAAAGCACCGCGATATTCCACACAAACGCAAACATCGGATGCACCCACCATAACAAGTGATGCAAAGCAACGGCCAACACGACCCACGGGACCACCGCCACCGACCAGGCCAACCAGCCATGATGCGACAAGCCAGCGTCGAGGTTTCGACCCGCCATGCGCACCCAGCGACGCGGGCCAGCCTGTAACCACGCCCCCTGGGTCAAGGGCCTAGCCTGCTCAAGAATCAGCGCCACAAGAACTGCAACAAAACTCATGAGTTGATGATATCGCCAAGGTCACAGACAAACCACTTGAGTACAAACCGGGCGTGCCCCCGTTCAGGACTTTTCGGACTTGACCGGCTGCAAGACCGCACGCGGTAGTCGCGCATAGTTGCCGATACCAATTTTCTCCAGAGTCTTGTCGCTGACCGATCGACTAGCCAAATAATCGGTCATCCGACGCAAATCGTCGTAATGGTTGGTGAACAGCGCAAAGGGTCCCAAGCCATCCATATCGGTGCCGAAGGCAAGGTGATCTTCACCCACATCCTCAATCAAACTGAGGATACCGTCCCCGTAGTCCGCAATGCTTTTATAGTTCACCAAACTCGGCCAAATGCCAATGACACCCCCTTTGGCTGCCAGCTTCTGGGCGGTTGCCCTGGATACGGCCATGATTTCTCGACCACTGGAGCGGTAGTCCGACCGCCTGGGAATGATTGTGCTGTGCGACCACAGCATCGGCGCCCGCGAAACATCGAGCGCTTGTTCGACTGCCTGATCCGTTGAGTGCGCCAGATCGATCAGCATACCGAGTTCGTTGCATTGGCCAATGACCTCTCGCCCCAGGGCACTTAAGCCCCCCCATTTAGGCACATCCGTCCGGATATCAGTTAGCTCACTGTTGGCAAAATGCCCCAGTCCGATTTGCCGATAGCCAAATTGGTAGGCCCACTTGAGCCGGCCCGGATCACCTTCGAGGAAATAAGCCCCCTCGGTCGAGAGCACCACTCGAATTTCGCCGGTCAAGGCACGATCGATCCCAACCGGCGCAAGCAGCACCTGCAGCCCCTCTTGCTTGAGTCGGCCATGTACCATCCGCGTTAGCCGCTGAAATCGTTCGAAGTATTCGCCAGGCTCAGCACTTCGGGTGGTAATCACAGCGCCGGAGGCATTTCTTTGCAAGAGGAAACCATCCGTGCCCAGCGACCAGGAAATCAGCGACACCCTGTTCTTGATGAGTTGGTCGCGCAAACTCAGCGATTGGGTTCGCATGGAAAGACCGAAGTGCGAGTGCACATCAGCCAACCAGCCCTTCGCCATGACCCCGGGAGTCCATACCGAGGCCAAAGCCGACAAGCCCGCTCTAATCAACGCTCTTCGATTGCTCACCATCTTCCACCCCCATCCTCAAGGTACCGATGCGCTATTCACAAGCCCTCGAGGCTCGCAACTTGCGTCTACACACTCAAAAATCGATACAGATTACGCAACATGCCGGCGGTGGCTCCCCAAATGAAGCGCCGGCGTTGCTGCGCATCGGTCCAGGGCATGGACAAATACTGCCGCTGGGCCCCAGCCAACAGCGCCTCATGATGGTGATGGTGGGCGGGATTCATCAAATGGTCCAGGGGCACCTCAAACACATCGGCCACTTCGGCCGGATTGGGGTGTAGGCAAAAGCCAGGCTGCACCAGTGCCACGACTGGAGTGATCACGAAGGCCGTTCCGGTGATGTAGGTCGGCAAGGTGCCGAGCACCTCAACGAAGGAACCGTGCAGACCAATTTCCTCCTGGGCCTCGCGCAGAGCGGTGTGGACCAGATCAGGATCGCCGGCATCCTTGCGTCCCCCGGGGAAGGCAATTTGACCCGAATGCGAGGACAGATGGCGCCCGCGCTCGGTCAGGATCAAGGTCAGTTGCGACTCACGCATGACCAGAGGCACCAACACTGCGGCCTCGGCCGGCTGTCGGCCAGGCAGCCGCAACTCCCGAACGATTTCGGGCGTCCACGGCGGTGGTTGTGCGAAATGGTCGCGCAGAGCTTGCGCCGTCAGGCGGCCCTGCGGCACGGGCGGCAAATGGTGGTCGACGCGAACCGCCGGCACCGACTGCGGGTCGAAGTGCTCGATCGCGGTCACAGAAGGAACATCGCCATGAAAAAAGCCGCTAAGACTAGCGGCTTTTGTTCTTCGGACATGCAGGCGCTGCGCTCAGGCAGCCGCCTTGGCGCCGAGCTTTTCGCGGATACGCGCCGACTTACCGCTGCGATCACGCAAGTAGTAGAGCTTGGCCCGTCGCACATCACCACGGCGCTTGACCTCGATCTTGGCAATCAGCGGGCTGTACACCTGAAAAGTCCGTTCCACACCTTCGCCGTTAGAAATCTTGCGCACGGTGAAGCTCGAGTTAAGGCCGCGGTTGCGCTTGGCGATCACGACGCCTTCAAACGCCTGTACACGCTTGCGGTTACCCTCCACCACATTGACGCTGACAATCACCGTATCGCCGGGGGCGTACTGCGGGATGGTCTTGTTCAAGCGGGCAATTTCCTCGTGCTCGAGGGTTTGAATGAGATTCATGAGAGGATTCCTCGTCTGTCTTTTTCGTTCATGCACGCGCTACGCTAAAGACCGCAAATCCGAAGTCCCACGAGTGGAACTCACGCAAAAACTGCGCCGGTTGCAGTGGCCGCCAGAGGACCGAAAAGCCTTCGATTATAGCGGGGCGCTATCGCCAGCCGGGCCCGGGAGTGGCGCATCCCGCAAAACGGCCGCCTCATGGGTCGGATGGGCCTTCGCATCGTTGGCCAGACGCAACAAATCCGGCCTTCGCGCTGCGGTCAGCGCCCGACTTTGCTCACGGCGCCATTGCTCAATCTGAGCATGATGGCCCGAAAGCAGAACGGCCGGCACCGGTTGGCCTTGCCACACCTCGGGCCGACTGTAGTGAGGACAATCGAGCAAGCCGCCCAAATGCGCCCCGAAGCTGTCCTGCTGATGGCTGCCCTCGTCATTCAAGACACCCGGCTGCAAACGGGCCAGCGCATCGATCAAGGCTAAAGCGGCAATCTCTCCGCCCGAAAGGACAAAATCGCCCAGACTGATTTCCTCGTCGACGCAGGCCTGAACGAACCGTTGATCCACACCCTCGTAGCGGCCGCAAATCAGGATGGCTCCCTCGCCGGCCGCCCATCGCTCCACCGCGGCCTGATTGAGCGCGCGCCCAGCGGGGGAAAAAAGCAGCACAGGCGCTGGTTGGCCGCGTGCGGCGCGCACCTGCTGCAGGCATTGCCACAGGGGTTCAGCCAGCATCACCATACCCGGTCCCCCGCCATAGGGCCTGTCGTCTACCCGTCTGTAGGGCCCCTCGCCAAACTCGCGCAAATTCCACAGATGCACGGTCACCCGCCCCGACTCAAAGGCGCGTCGGGTCACCCCTTGCGTGAAGAAGGGGGCAAACAGCTCCGGGAACAAGGTAATGACATCGAAACGCATGCGCTTTTCAGTCGTCAAGTTGCCAGTCAACGGTGATACGCCGCCCCTTCAGGTCAACCGCATCCACATAGATCGACACAAAGGGGATCAGACAATCTTTTAAGTCGGGCGACTCGTGGCCCGTCTGAGCCGGGGTGATTACCAGCACCGAGGTGGGACCGGTGGGCATCAAATCGCGCACCCGTCCCAGCACTTGGCCCTGTCGGTTGATCACCTCCAGACCGATCAGGTCGACCCAGTAGTACTCATCGGTGGCGGTGGCGGGGAAGACAGAGCGCGGCAAGAAAATGCGCGCACCCTTGAGCGCCTCGGCACTGCTGCGGTCTTGCACCTGCTCAATCTGAGCCACCACCACATCCGAATGGATCCGGCACTCGCCTACGCTCAGGCTGACCGTCCCTTTAAAGGCGCAAAAGCCCGGGCTGAGCCGGGCTTGCGGGGCTTGGAGCCACCAGGTGCGCGTCTGGAGCAGGGCCAACGGGTCGCTGCTGTGGGGCAAGATTTTGACCCAGCCCTTGACGCCCCAGGCATCGACGATGCGCCCGACTTCCACGGCATCGTCCGGAAGGGACGATGGCTGGAACACGGACATGACCGCGATCAGGCAGCGGCCGGCGCCGCCTGTTTAACCAGACGCACGACCGTGGGCGATGCCTGAGCGCCAACGCCCTGCCAGTAGCTCAGGCGGTCCATGGCCACGCGCAGGCCTTCTTCGCTGGCGGTCGCCAGGGGGTTGTAAAAACCAATGCGCTCGATGAAACGGCCGTCGCGACGGTTACGCTTGTCGGCAACGACGATATTGAAAAACGGACGGTGCTTGGAACCGCCGCGTGCGAGTCGAATCACGACCATGATTTATCCTTCGGGTGGAGCGGGCTAAAACTGCCCGCTGATCCACAGCGCATGAGACACGAGGCATGGCCACCCGGCCAGCCAAACGCTGCAAAGCCTTCCATTATAGTCCAAACCAGCCGCCCGACCTTCCGGGACTCTATTCGCCATGAGCCTTAACCTTCGCCCCAGCCTCCAAGAAGACCTGCCCGCCATCACCGAGATCTATGCCCACCATGTGCTGTACGGCACTGGCACCTTCGAGATCGACCCGCCCAGCCTGGAGGACATGCGCCAGCGACGCGACGATGTGCTTTCCAAGGGCCTGCCCTATTGGGTGGCTGAAATACAAGGGCAGATTGTGGGGTTTGCCTACTGCAACTGGTTCAAGCCGCGGCCGGCCTACCGGTACGCCGCCGAGGACTCCATCTACATTGCTGCGCAAGCGCATCGCCAGGGGGTGGGGCGCGCGTTACTCGATGCATTAGTCGATCAGGCCCAAGCCGCCGGTGTGCGCAAACTCATAGCCGTCATCGGCGACTCGGCCAATGCGGGCTCGGTGGGCGTGCATCGAGCCGCTGGCTTTACCGAAGTCGGCGTGCTGCGCTCCTGCGGTTGGAAATTTGAGCGCTGGCTCGATGTCGTGTTGATGGAAAGGGCCCTGGGTCCGGGCGACCAATGCCCGCCCGGGGACAGGGGATAAACAGACAGCTACGATCGCGCTGCCCGATCCGCAAGCCCCGCTCAAGCCGAACATGAAAAACAAAACCCTAAGTGCCTGGCTCGCCCTGGCCGGCGGCCCGCTGGGCCTGCACCGCTTCTACCTGTTCGGCCCCTTCGATGTCATAGGCTGGTCCCTTCCCATCCCCACCGCCTTGGGGCTGTACGGCTTTATGCGCGCCTGGGGGCTGGGCGTGGATGACAAGCTCAGTTGGATGCTGGTCCCCTTGCTCGGCTTCGTGGTCGCTGGTTGCTGCATCAACGCAATCTTCTACGGCCTGATGGCACAAGACAAATGGAACGGGCGCTTTAATCAACCCTCGGACCCAAGTAATCCAATCGATGCGGACGCCGGCGCCAGTAACTGGCTGACGATCGTCGCGGTCATCGCCTCACTGATGGTGGGAGCCACAGCGCTGATGGCCGCACTGGCCTACAGCTTTCAGCGCTACTTCGAGTGGCAGATCGAGCTGGCGCGACAGATCTCGCAGTAGTAGGTCCTCGCGCCCAAGCGCACACTCACAGCAGGAGGGCGAGCGTGGCAGTCAGGGTAACCAGAGCCAGCAAAGAGGACATGGCCACGCTGGCGGTGATCAGTTCCTGGGCCACCCGATAGCGCTGAGAGAACAGAAATACATTGGCCCCGATGGGCAGCGCAGCGGCCACCACCATAACCGTCATGGCCAGGCCGTCCACGCCCCAGAGCCAACACAGGCCCCACACCATGGCGGGGTGCAGCAAGTTCTTCACGGTCGACAAGGCCAGCGCGCCGCGCCAGTGGCTACCAACCCGGGCGTGGGCCAGGGAAACGCCGACCAACACCAGCGCCAAAGGCGAAAGCGCTGCGCCCAGCAGGGTCATGGGTTGAGCGATCACCGCAGGGATGGACCACCCGGTCTGGGCGTAGATCAGGCCCAACAAAATCGGCAGAGGAACCGGATGCAGGACGGTGGACTTGAGCGATTGCAGGAGCAAACTCGACATCGACGCAGTGGGCACACCCGGTGTTTGATCGGCCATGGCATCGCGCCGCACCGCCAACTCAAGAACCAGGGTCGCCAGGGTTAGCAAGACCAACGCGTGGATAGACACCAAAGTCAGCAAGGTCACCAGCCCCTGCGGACCAAAGAGCAGGTTGATCAGTGCGATCCCGATCATGACCGTGTTCGAGAAGGTACCGGCCAGTGCGAGCACAGCTGAGCGACGACTGAAGCCCTTGAGGTACAAAATAGCTGAGAACAGCAAGGCTGCCGCCACAAAATAGGCGGTCACCGGCATGAAATCGAGCTGCTCGATGCGCACCCGACTCATGGTCTGGAACAGCAGGGCTGGCGAGAGCAAGTAGAAGATCAGCTGGGTCAGGTCCTTGATCGCCGACTCACCCAGCCAGCCGCAGCGACCGGCCAGCACCCCGCAGGCGATGAGCAGGACCACCGGAGCCAGGGAATCGAAAACCAGCGGGTTCATCGGCGGCGATCTTAACGGTCGCAGGCACGATCTGCCCGACCCTCCGGTTTAGCCTGATGCGCGCGCTCAGCCGAGCAGCATCGGTTCGCACGCTGCCTGCGGCATGGCCCTGCTCCGCTGGAGCGCAAGCCAGCGCGCCACATCCTCGGGATGAACCACCGTGCGCAACTCCTGATACGCAATCTGCGCCTGCGGACTGGATCGGCGCAGATAGTAGAGCCACTGCTTGAGTCGACCCGCGCGGGCTCGCGCTTCCACGCGCTCCGACACGCCTTGCCAAAAATGGAACAAGTGGGGCAGCAAGGACGGCCAATCGCCGCCCCGCAGACTGCCCGCTGCCATTCCTGCCGGTCGGGGCCAGGACAAGGACTGTCTGACCTGCCAGGCCAGGGTCGGATCGGCAACCGCGCCGCGGCCCAGCATGAGGGCACTGGCTCCGCTTTCGAGCAGACATCGACGGGCATCGCCAACCGTCCAAATCTCGCCGTTGGCCACCACCGGGATCTTCAGCACCGAGCGTACATCGGCCACCCGGTGCCAGTAAGCCGGCGGGCGATACCCGTCGGCTTTAGTGCGGGCGTGCACCACCAGTTCGGAGGCGCCACCGGTCTCGATAGCCAGAGCGCAGAGCTGAGCATCGCGGTCATGCTCAAAACCCAGGCGCATTTTGGCCGAGACCACGATGTCAGGGGGTACCGCGCCGCGTACCGCCTCAACGATGCGCTGCAGTTGCTCGGGATCCTTGAGCAGGACGGCACCACCGCCGTGACGGTTGACCACTTTGGCGGGGCAACCAAAATTCAAGTCGACACCATCCGAGCCCATTTCCGCCAGTCGCGCTGCGTTGTCGGCCATACATGCGGGGTCGGATCCGAGCAGCTGGGCGCGCACCGGAACACCAGCCGCAGTACGGCTGCCCCGCATCAGTTCGGGCACGATGCGAAGAAAGACGCGAGGCGGCAGCAGCCGATTGGTGACGCGTATGAATTCAGCGACACATCGATCAAAGCCTCCCACCCGGGTCAGCACATCGCGCAGCACAGAGTCGAGCAAGCCCTCCATCGGGGCCAACACCAGGCCGGGTCTTGGCTTGACCGGCGCCCGAATCAGTCCGGCCGATGCCCCGAACGATGCAGGGCCACCCTCCTGAGAACAGGGAAGGTTTGAAAGATTCAGACCAGTTCCCGCCACAAGCGAATTTCGTCGGCGCGTTCGGCCGCGGCCGTGGGGACCGGTGGCGCAATCGTCTCGCGCTTGAAACCGGCATGCTCGAAGAACTGTAAAGCGCGAAGGTCGCGCTGGGCCACCCACACAGTGACTCGCGTACAGCCCTCTTCTTTCAAGCCTTCCTGGGCTGCCTCCAACAGCGCCGAACCGATGCCCTGTCGCCAATGGCCGGGCAAGACACACAAGGCCCAGATCTCGCCGGTGGTCGAGGGGGTCCCCTTGTCACGCGACCGGTCAAAGCCGACAAAGCCGACCATTGCATCGCTTTCTATGACCACTTTGACCTGGGGTTCGCTGTATTCGATGGCTTCGCGCCAGTACGCCTGCCGCTCTTCAAGCGAAGGTCCGCTGTGCTTGTCGGGCGCCTGGCGCTCCCTGCTGAGGACTTGGATGACGGCGGCGTGGACACGCGCAATGGCCTTGGCATCGCGCACGGTAGCCGGGCGAACGGTGTGAGTAATGGGCATTGAGTTTTGCATGATCTTTAGGGCTCTATTGTCGTCTCAGATCGAACCGGGCGAAGCCCCGGGGCCTTGTGCGCCCAGTTTGCGCCCTGGGCCACCCGTGGGGACATCGGCTAAATTCCCGCCTGCGTGTCACGCAAGACCGGTCTCCACGGCGGCCCGACTGTACCGGTCCTGCGCTGGTGCATCAGGCCCCACACTGTCGCCTCAACTGCCGATAATCGGGCGCCATGACCCTCGCCGGTAGCGCTGTGCAATGGATCCATCAGGATGCAGCCCTGCTGGTACTGAACAAGCCAGCCGGCCTGCTCGCGGTGCCTGGACGCGGCCCAGACAAGCAGGATTGCCTGAGCGCTCGGGTGCAAGCCCAGCGGCCCGGGGCCCTGGTGGTACACCGACTCGACATGGCCACCTCGGGCCTGATGCTCATGGCCGCTCACAGTTGCAGCCAGAAGGCACTCAGCCGTGCCTTCCAGATGCGGCAAATCCGGAAGCAGTATATGGCGCAAGTGATGGGCCGTGTCAGCGAGGCGTACGAACAGGTCTGGCACTGCATTGACCAGCCCCTGGCAGCCGATTGGCCGAACCGCCCGCGTCAAATGATTGACTGGGACAGGGGACGCCCGAGTCAAACACGCTGGCGGGTTTTACAGCGCGGCAACAACTTCAGTCGACTGCTGCTCGAGCCTGTCACCGGTCGATCGCATCAATTGCGCGTGCATCTGCAGGCCTTGGGTCATCCCATCATCGGCGATCCGCTTTACGCGCCACAAGCGCCCGCCCACCGCCTGATGTTGCACGCCTGCCGGCTTGAACTCGAACACCCTTCGACCGGTTGTGCCCTGATTTTCGAAAGTCCAGCGCCCTTTTAAAACCCGAAAACTGGGCTTGCGGGCATACTGGTCACCCACAGTTTTTTCAACCCTAACCATCTCCATGGCCCTTAAAGCCACCATTTACAAAGCGCACTTGCAAATTGCCGACATGGACCGGTCGCGCTACGCCGACCATGCGGTCACACTGGCCCGCCACCCTTCGGAGACTGACGAGCGGATGATGGTGCGCTTGCTCGCCTTCGCCCTGCAAGTACCTGCCGACGACCGCAACGGCCCACTCGAATTTGCCAAGGATCTGTGGGATGTCAAGGAAGCTGCACTTTGGCAGCATGACCCCACCGGTGTTCTCGAGCATTGGATCGATATTGGACAGCCTGATGACAAAAGGCTACTTAAGGCGGGCGGTCGGTCCAGACAGGTCAGTGTTTACAGTTATGCCAGCAGCGCCGCCGTGTGGTGGCGCGATCTTCAGGGCAAGGTCGGCCGCATGAACAACCTAGCCGTCTGGCACATCGATTCAAATCAGAGCCAGGCTCTCGCCGCCCTGGCGGCTCGGACCATGCAACTGCAAGTGACCGTTCAGGAGGGCACCATCTGGCTCGCAGATGGCCGTGCGACTGTCGAATTAACGCCTCGAAAGCTGCGCTAAGGTCCACTTACAGCCATCGACGCAGCACTTCGAGATAATTCGTACACAAACGATTTCACCATGCCCCGCGCCGCCAAAACCAAACCCCTGCTGCACCTGATGTGGGTACTGGGCTGCCTGGGTGCCGTCGTTACGCCTGTGCACGCCCAAATGGGGCCCGAAGACGGGCCGGGTGAGCCCTCGGCTGCGCGCCAGAGCCTGCGTGAGGTGGTCATTACAGCGCGCCGATCGATCGAGGAACGGTTTCAGGCCACTGGCTCCCTGGTGGTGATCGACCGGCAGGACATTGAGCAGATGGGTGTCGACTCCACGGTCGATGTCCTCAAGCAGTTGCCCGGGCTGCAAGTGACCACCGGGGCCAGCGGCAACGTCGAGATCCGTATGCGCGGCCTTGACGGTAGCGCCACCCGCGTTCTGATCGATGGCCAGCGCTCGGCCGGGCGGGCTCAGCTCCCCATCGACCAGCTACCCGCGGATTTGATTGAGCGCATTGAGATCGTTCGATCGCCCTCGGCCGAGTTTTCCGGCTCCAGCGGCGGCACGGTCAATATCGTGCTGCGACAAGCCTTTGTACAGCGTACTGCCATGATCAGGCTGACCGATACCATCACTTGGGGCGAGCACCGGCCGCGCCTGTGGGCCATGCGCACAGGCCCCTTGGGCGATGACAAAAACCCAGCTCAACCGCCATGGTCTTTCTTCACGGGAGTCTGGCTGGCCCAAAGCATCAATGGCTTCGACCAGGAGCGTGAATCGATCAGCAGCGGCGTTCTCACCGAGCGTACCGTGCGCAGCCGCACAAACCGGGAAGACTGGATGTTGATCCCACGGCTTAGCGGAAGGATCGGCCGCGATCAGGTTGCCCTGCGCGGCAATCTCAGCGGATCGAGTAGCAGCGGCGATTACCGGCAGCGAAACGCAAGCGGTGGCCTGATCAACTCGGAAACCTACAGCAGCCACCGCAGTTCCTGGCAGCTTGGCGGCGACTGGACCCGCAGGTTGCCCCTGGGAAAACTCGAAACGAGCCTGTCGGGCAATCGGCAAAGCGATGAGGCCGACCGCCAGCGCGGCGCAGGCAGCACTTTCCGAGAAGACCGCAGCGAGTCGACCTGGCAGCTGCGATCCAAGCTCACCGGATCGCGCGAGTCGCTGCTTTGGATGACAGGCTTCGAACACGAAGTGCGGCAAGCCTCGGGCAGCAGCTTGGACACGGCCTCCTCCGCAGGCCTCGAACGACTGGATTCGCGTATCGAGCGCAGCGCGATCTGGGGACAAAACGAATGGGCACTGCCCTACAAGACCACCCTGACCCTGGGTCTGCGCCACGAATCGGTGCAATTGCGCTCCCAGGTCAATGACAACGCAGCGCGCCAAAGCATGGATTTCTGGCAACCCTCCCTGCACACGCGCACGCCGCTGAGCGAGACGGCGCAGTGGCGATTCAACATCGCCCGCACCACCCGACAACCCAGCGTCTGGGACCTGCTCGATCGCACCGTGCCCAGTCAAGGCGACAACAGCGCAATCAACGCCGATCGGGTCGGCAATGCCCAGCTGCGACCCGAAGTGACACAGACCTTCGACCTCGGGGTGGAGCAGCGTTTACCCGGACAGGGGCAACGAGGCTTGACCGTGTTCGTGCGCCAGGTCGACGATGTGATCGCCACACAGACCTTCGAGCAGGCGGGTCGATGGGTTGACCAGCGGCGGAACATAGGCTCGGCACGGACCGTCGGGCTGGAGGCCGACCTCAAGCGGCCCCTGGCCAGTAGCAGCTGGGCCCGCGACTGGATGCTGACCGCCACGGCAACCGTACTGCAGTCGCGCATGACCAGCGGTGCGCGAGAAGGCATGGCCATCCCCGGGCAGGCAAGCTATACCGCCAACCTGAGCGCGGCGCGCCCCATGCGGCGCAGTGGTGGAACCTTCGGCGGACTGGCAGCGAACCTGACGGGACCCGCCTCGCTGACAATCCCTGGGATCAGTGGCCGAGAGTCCTCGCGCATCACCTTCGATGCCCACATCGGGCACTCGGTGCCGCGCGTGGGCTTCTGGCGCGTTGGCCTCTACAACATCGGCGACGCCCCGATGCAACGCAGTCGCTCTTATGTCAGCGGCGGCGCCAGCGTCACCGAACTGAACCGCACCTTCTACGCCCCGCGAATCTACGCCTCAGTGGGTCTACAGCTGTGAGTGCTCCTCCACAGAGCTCCCGGGCCATGCCTGCGATCTTGTATTTCTTCGCCTTCTGCAATTTGGTCATAGGCAGCAGCGCTTTCGTGCTGGGCGGGATCTTGGAGCCGGTCAGTCGGGCACTCGATGTGAGCCTGGCTGCAACCGGGCAGGCCATGACCGCCTATGCCCTGTCGACCGCCATCCTGGCCCCCCTGATCATCATGGCCACGGTCAAGTGGTCTCGGCATGCGGGCATCGCCCTGGCGCTGGCCCTGTTCAGCCTGGGCTGCTTGATTTCCGCTCTGGCCGAGTCGCTCATCGGGCTGATCATGGGGCGCATCGTGATGGGTGCCGGTGCCATGTTCAGCGCCGTGGCCTCAGCAACTGCCGTCGGTCTGGTCGTCCCCATGCTGCGCGGGCGCGCCCTGTCACTCACCAATGTGGGCCAGGGCATCAGCTACGCCATCGGCGTGCCGGTGGGCACCTGGCTGGGACTCGAGTTCGGATGGCGACTGCCTCTGTGGCTGGCAACCGGCGCCAGCCTGAGCATCCTGCTGCTGGCTTGGTACTGGGTTCCGCGGCAATTGCACGATGCCCCGCCAAGCGGCAGCTTGAGAGCAGCCATCGGCCAATGGGCTGTGATCCGGGTCTGGCTGCGCACCTTGCTTTTGTTTGTAGCTATCTTTGCGGTTTTCACCTATATCGGCCCCGTGCTGGTGGCGCTCGACGATCTCAGTGCGGCGGAGCTGGCCGTGGTTCTCGCCATCTTCGGGCTGGCCGGTGTGGCCGGCACATTGGCAGGGGGATGGGCCAATGACCGCTTCGGCTCCATCCGGGTCATCACCTACCAGTTGGTGGTGGTCGGGTTGATGATGGTGCTTCTGCCCTACACCCAGGGCCAGGTGGTTCTCACCGTACTGACGCTGGTGATCTGGGGACTGCACAGCTTTGGTTCGATGGTGCCCCAGCAGAGCCGCTTGGTCATGCTCGCCTCCTCACAAGCGCCCATGCTGATGAGTCTGAACAGCTCCATGCTTTACATCGGCTCGGCGCTGGGGGCCGTGGTGGGAGGTCTGGCCATGAGCAAGATCGGGGTCGGGCGGCTGTCGTGGATAGGCGCACCCTTTGTTTTGTTATCCCTGCTCACACTGGTACCCGACTGGGCCATGGAGCGCAAAAGCGGACCCCAAGCATGAGCTTGGCCCGTGAGCAGTTGCAAGACATCGCCGAGGAACTGCGAGGTTTACGCCATGGCAATGTTACAACCGATGCCCTGATAGCAAGTGCCCAGAACGCAGAACAATTGCGCGCGCTACTGCCCGATGCTTTTTCCACCGTGCTTGATAACCTAACCGATCGCCTCCAGGCCTCAGCCCTTTTCACCGAAGAAAGCTGCTCATTCAGCCGTACCGATCTGATCGACAGTCTGCAGTTGTGGGTGGATAAGGCCCGAGAGCGATTGACTGCAGCGGGGCTTTGAGGCCGTTTTCAGACCACGGCCCTCAAAGACCAAATTCGCGCCAGCCTTTGTGGCCCAATTGCTGCAGGGTGCGGATGTTTTCCTCGAAGATCACATCCGGATCCTCCAAAGTGGACACCGCCTTCTCAACGCTGTCTTCGCGTAGAAGATGCAAGGTGGGATAGGGCGAGCGGTTGGTGCAGTTGCTCACATCGTCCGCCTCAGTGCCCTCAAATTGATACCGGGGATGGAAACTCGCCAGCTGTATCACGCCCTCCAGACCCAGCTCAGCAGGCGCTGCCTCGGCCAGCGCCATGAAATCGTTGAAATCGAGAAAGTCGGAAAAAAGCTCAGGCTCAATAATCAGCGTGGTTTCTATCTGCTCGGCCGGCGTATCGGCCAACAGCTTGAGCTCGCGGTCTAATTGTTCGAGCAAGTCATCGATATGCCGCGCCCGGCTGACAACGAAGCGCACGCGGTCGCGCAAGTAGGCCGCTCGCGCAAAGGGGCAAAGATTGAGACCGATCACCGCCTTCTCCAGCCAACGCCGGGTGCGGGCAATGACCTGTTCGTCCTGGGGTCTTGCGGCCATACCTGGGTTTGTAGCGCCTTACTTGAGCGCCTTAAAGCGCACCCGCTTGGGCTTGGCCGCCTCTTCCCCGAGGCGCTTTTTCTTGTCGGCCTCGTACTCTTGATAGTTGCCGTCAAAGAAAACCCACTGACTGTCGCCTTCAGCGGCCAGGATATGGGTCGCAATCCGGTCGAGGAACCAGCGGTCGTGGCTGATCACCATCACCGACCCGGCAAACTCGAGCAAAGCCTCCTCCAAGGCGCGCAGCGTTTCCACATCGAGATCATTGGAGGGCTCATCGAGCATCATCACATTGGCCCCCTGCATCAGCGTCTTGGCCAGATGCAGCCGGCCGCGCTCACCGCCGGACAGCATGCCCACTTTCTTTTGCTGGTCAGCGCCATTGAAATTGAAGCGCCCACAGTACGCCCGACTGGGCATCTGGAACTTGCCGACATTGATCATGTCCAGACCGCCCGAGACATCCTCCCAGACCGTTTTTTCGTTAGCCAGATCATCACGGCTCTGATCGACAAAAGCCAGCTGGACCGTCTTGCCGATACGCACTGCCCCAGAGTCGGGCTGTTCCCGTCCAGCGATGAGCTTGAACAAAGTCGATTTACCCGCCCCGTTGGGGCCGATGATGCCGACGATGGCACCGGCGGGCACCTTGAAAGACAGGTTGTCAATGAGCAGCCGTTCACCAAAGGACTTGGACACCCCCTCAAACTCGATCACCTCAGTGCCCAGACGCTCGGCCACTGGAATAAAGATTTCCTGGGTCTCGTTGCGCTTTTGGTATTCGTAGTCGGACAGCTCCTCAAAGCGCGCCAGACGCGCCTTGCTTTTGGCTTGACGACCCTTCGGATTTTGCCGTGCCCATTCAAGCTCCTTCTTCATCGCCTTGGCACGGGCGTCCTCGCTTTTCTGCTCCTGCGCCAAGCGAGCTTCTTTTTGCTCCAGCCAGGTCGAATAATTGCCCTTCCAGGGGATGCCATGCCCCCGGTCCAGCTCCAATATCCACTCAGCCGCATTGTCTAAAAAATAACGATCGTGGGTGATGGCTACCACGGTCCCGGGAAAGCGCTGAAGAAACTGCTCAAGCCAATCCACACTCTCGGCATCCAGATGGTTGGTCGGTTCGTCCAGCAAAAGCATATCGGGCTTGGACAACAGCAGCTGACACAGAGCGACGCGACGCTTTTCGCCCCCGGAGAGGTTCTTGACCACCGCCTCCCAGGCCGGCAGTCGCAGCGCATCGGCCGCGATCTCCAATTGGTGGTCACCGCCGTCACCGGCAGCGGCAATGATGGCCTCAAGCTCTGCCTGCTCAGCCGCGAGCTTGTCAAAGTCGGCATCGGGCTCGGCATAGGCCGCATACACAGCCTCCAGGCGCTGCTGGGCTGCCTTGACCTGTCCCATACCGCTTTCCACCGCATCACGCACCGTCGCCTCTGGGTCGAGCTTGGGTTCCTGCGGCAAATAACCGATCTTCAAATTGGGCATGGGCATGGCTTCGCCCTCGATCTCCTGGTCGATCCCGGCCATGATCTTGAGCAGAGTCGACTTGCCCGATCCATTGAGACCAAGCACGCCGATCTTGGCGCCCGGGAAAAAAGACAGCGAAATATCCTTGAGGATCTGACGCTTGGGCGGCACGATCTTGCCGACCCGATTCATGGTGAAGACGTATTGGGACATGGTCAATCTAGATGTTATGGGGTCAGCAAGTCAGCCCCAGACCGTCTGAGGCCAAAACATGCGCTCACGACGGAGGCTGCCCCAGCCGCCCGCATTATCCCCGGGGAAGCCCTCGAAAAACAGAAATACGAGTGAGTCAGGGCAGGCCCTCAGAGACAGAGGGTCGCGGCTGATTCGAAAGAGCTTGCATAAATCGCTCCGGAATCAATCGCATAAAAACGCGATGTGCGCGCCGCCTGCGCACTCCACAATGAGACGCCATCTGGTTTGCAACTCAGATCAGACGGGCCACCCCTTAAGTTGTAATTTAATTAATATGAGACTCGCTACTTTTAATCTCGAAAACATGTTTAGCCGTGCCAAAGCATTGGGCAGAAACTGGGATGAATGCAAACCAGTGCTCGAGGCGTACAAAGAGCTCAACTCGCTGTTCGACTTGAGCACCTACAGTTCCGCAGACAAAGAAAGAATGCTCAAGCTGATGGCTGATCATGGTTTGCTGCGGAACGACGACGGGGACTTTCTGATGATCAGGAAGATTCGCGGCAACCTTGTCAAAAGGCCAAACGATGGCGAACCCGAAATTGTCGCGGCTGGCCGTAGCAGCTGGTTAGGCTGGGTTGAACTGAAAACAGAGCCCGTCAACGAAATCGCAACTCTCAATACTGCGCGCGCCTTGCACGCGGTCAATGCCGATGTGCAAGCCGTAATTGAAGCTGAAGATAGAACCACATTAAAACTTTTTAATGAGGAAGTGTTTTCCAAGGTAAGCGGATGCCCGTTTGATCATGTGATGTTGGTAGACGGTAAT
>Ga0194134_10001044_pt1 | contig 39310 bp, 52 predicted proteins | sample TA2KigOff0mmetaG_FD_148602 | JGI IMG/M metagenome (GOLD analysis project Ga0194134, IMG submission 148602) | Freshwater microbial communities from Lake Tanganyika, Tanzania - TA2015056 Kigoma Offshore 0m | ecosystem: Environmental > Aquatic > Freshwater > Lake | place: Tanzania: Lake Tanganyika... | reverse complement strand
TCGTTAAGAGGTATGCTTCTGCCACAACTGTTGTTTTGTGCCGCTTGTATGGCAAAGCGGCCCGCCAAGTATTCTAATCTTGTTAAAAGGAGACTGTTATGAATCCGGTCAAACTTCGCAGTTTATTTGAATCAAGGTCCAAGGAACCGAATGGCGTATTGCGTTTTGTAAATGAAATCAAGCAAGGACTTGGCCTAAGCGATTCAAAGGGCCACGAAAACAAGGATGCTTCCGGCAATCGCGTCCTTAAGAATCGCCATCTCAAGCCGGAACAAATGTCCTTGCAAGAGCTGGCTGAAGGAATTGTTGGCCCATCCTGGCGCAATTTGTTTTCGCCCGACTCACGGCAACTGTCCAAGTATTTGCAAGCTAGGTCGGTCCTTGAAAGTCGTTTTGGAGGCGACACTCGGGCCCTTCTGGAAAACGTGGGAGTTGGAATCGACCCAACTGCTTTTCTGAACATTAACGCATTTACTTCAGTTGTGGGCGGGCTTATCGAGGTTAAGATTCTTGAGAGCTTTAATAACCCAGCCCTGATTGCCGACAGCCTTGCGCCAGCCGTCCCAACCAAACTGAATGGCCAGAAAATCATCGGCCTCAACAGAATTGGCGACTTGGCAAAAGAGCGCAAGCCGGGCGAACCTCACGCGCGAGGGCAATTTAACGAACGCTATATTGAGACGCCCGAAACCTCAGAGTTTGCGCTTGCGATTGAGGTTACAAAAGAGGCCGTATTTTTTGACCTGACCGGTCAAGTCTTGCAAAACGCAAGCACGGTGGGTGAAGAAATTGCCTACCGAAAAGAGCTTCGTGTGATTGACGCCTTTATTGGTGCCACAAATAGCTTCAAGTATAACGGGACCGCTCGTAATACTTATGTGACAAGCCGAACCGAGGGATACCTTAACGACCATTCAAATCCCTTGTCGGACTGGACGGCAATTCAAGCCACCATGCTGCTTGCGCAACGCCAGCAAGATCCTCAAACTGGAAAGCGCATTTTGGTCAACCTTGATACGATTGTTGTCAACCCAGCCAAGGTTGCAACTGCCGCCCTGATTTTGAGCGCGACTCAAACCGAGCGCCGCACAGGTACCGGATCGCCGGCACAGACCGCCAGCAACCCCCTGAATGTTTCCGTGTCGCCTGGCGCGCCCTATACCGGGCTTGCTCAAATGACCTCACCGCTGATCGAGCAGCGTTGTACAGCTTCTGACGGCCTTAATTTGGCTCAAGCGAACGCAGACGAATACTGGTGGGCTTTCGAACGCGGAAAGTTTATGGCTTACTATCAGAACTACCCGCTGTCTGTCTCCCAGGCTGCGCCCAACACTTACGAGATGCTCGACCGTGGAATCGTCGCGGCCTATTTTGCCAACGAGCGCGGCGTTCCTACCATCTTGTCACCATGGCATGTGGTCAGGAACAAAAACTAATGAAAGTTACTCCTAAAGTGGCAAGTGCGCCAGTTAAGAAAGTCTACAGGGCAAAACATTTAGCTTGCCCTGCAAGGTTTGTAATGGCATTTAGCCCTGAAGAAGCCCAAGCTAGGTATCGCGATACTTACTCTCTACACGAATCGCGCGAAGTTGTTGTAGAGGAACTAGGTGATGCCAACCCCGAGTGAAAACCTTAGCGCGGCAATTGAAAATGTATGCGCTATCATCCGTGAAATAACTGCCAATCCCAAGCCCGACTATAGCGTAAACGGCCAGTCCGTATCATGGGCTTCATATCTCGATACTCTTACAAGGCAGCTAGAATCGCTACAAAACGCCGAGCAATCTCTCAGCCCTCCTTTTCAGAGAATTACAAGGATGCGACCATGAAATCGGTAGTAATATCGGCTAATACAGCTGGTGATAATACGATCATTACAGGAGTAACTGGCAAGGCAATTCGCGTATTAGGTTACATGATTACTTCAGCCAACAATAACATGTTGATTTGGAAGTCTGGTTCAACTGCAATATCTGGAGAATTGCATATTCCTACATCTGGCAATTTGAGCGTTCAGTTTGGTGACAATTGGCCAAGTGGCGCATCGTTTGCATTACAGACTAATAGCGGGGAAAGTTTAATACTTACTCTTGATTCTGCTCATATGGTTGGCGGGCATATCACTTATGTACTGGTTGGTATATAGGTTATGAAATTGTCAGTTGGTGTAGCTCAAGCGTTTGCGGCCCGCGCTTCCTCGTCAACCGAGCTATCTGACAGGCAAGTAAAGAAGCTAATGCGAGCAGCAGTTTATTTGATGAATCAACACCAACAGCGTCTCAATAAGCCGGCTCCTGCCGTAAAGCGTAAAGGTAAAGTAAGGTATACGGGCGCATCTGCCCCGGGAGAATACCCGCGGAAAAGGACGGGCTTTCTTCAAGCCAATGTTTGGATGGAGCCGCTTGACCCGTATCAAATAGCCCAAGAAGGTAGCGTAAGAGTGGGCTTGCGGGCAAATGCCGTATATGGTGCAATCCTTGAAGTAAGGTACAAACGACTTGGGTTAAAGAGGACGCTTCAAGACCTTGTGCCCCAATTAAGGGCGATTGCCGGGGCGAATTTGAGGTATAGTATATCCGACAGTTTGTTACCATAAGGAGAATATGACATGCCATCACTTGTTTATAATTCAGCCGTTCGCGATGCCGCTACTGGCGCGATTGATTTCGACACGGACACTTTTAAGATGATGCTTGTTACAAGCACTTACACGGCCAGTAAAACACATTCTAAGCGGTCCGATATTACTAACGAGGTAAGCGGAACCGGCTATACGGCAGGCGGAACCGCAGCGGCCGCAACCGTGACGATCGATAATGTGAATAATAGAGTGGATGTTGCCTGGTCTATTACTTCCTTGACTACTGCCACAATTACGGCCCGCGCCGGGGTCATTTACAAATCGAGAGGCGGTCTGGCATCTGCTGACGAGCTTGTCGGTTATGTCGATTTTGGAGCGGATGTAACCTCTACTGCCGGCACATTTGCCGTGACTGTTTCCAGCCCATTGCGGTTCCAGAACTAACTATTAGCGAGGGGAACGAATGTGGCCCTCGTACGATATTATAAGTTTAACGGCGACCTGCTAGACTCATCCGGTTATGGTTTTGACCTTGGAACACATTCTGGCTCGCCTGTATTCCAAACGGGCGTGCTAGGGCAGGGAGTTACGGGTACGCCTTCTCCCTATACTCCGTATTGGGGAGCGATTGCCCAAGGGGCGCGCCAGAATTGTGTTTTAGCCGCTAATGCAACTCAAGCAAATAGCTCCAACACTAGCTTTTCGATTACATTTTGGTTGCGAATAAACGACTTTAATTACTCGTCTTCTATTTTGTCCCTTGAAGGCGTGATAGGCATACCTGTCACAATAGATTACTATTCCGGCAATCCTGTTCAGCTTTATTTTAACTATGCGCAAGGGATCGCGTCAGTAGAAGCGCCATTTGGCGAATGGTGTTTCGTGCATTATTATTTGGATACTGACGGCTATCATTACATGTCAGTCAATAATGGGACGCCTGTTCAAAACGGATATGCCCCAACCGTGGCATACGATACGCTTAAAGTCGGGAGCACTAATGCTTATACGCCTTTTGATGCGCAATTAGATGAATTGCGAATTTACAACTCGTTACTTACGCCAGCTGAAGTAGATCAAATCTACAACTTGGGCAACCCAAGCGAATTAGCTACCTCGTCCGTAACGAATTATGCAGTACCATTACGGCAAAACAAACTAAACGGCAACCTAACCGCAAGCGCGGGAGGAATTAACGCAACCGCTACATTTATTAACTACAAGGGATCTGGTTTATTTGCGGCCAGCTCTAATGCGATTGCGCTTGAAGCAGATGGCGATAGTGTAGAAACAAGTAATGCAAGTTATGGTGGAAACGCGACCTCTAGCGGGTCGTTTTCAATTTCATTTTGGCAGGAAGTGACAGGGACAAGTGGAGCGACTGTGTTTCCGCAATTCACGTGCGGACCAATAACAAGGTCAATCAATACTGATGATGGAACCGACCCGTATGTAACGCAATTTGACGGGAACCAAATAGCAAATTACATATATCCGGTAAACGATCCAATTGGCCGAACAAGTTTGTACGGCATGTATGTATATAATGACGATTATGAAAGATTTGTAGCATATTCGATTGATGCCAATAATGAAGTATACGTGGTGGGGCAAATAGCGTCTGGAAGGCCCGTAAACGATATTACGGGTTGGCTGTTCGATAACGGGACTAATGCCACCCCATGCACCACATATGTAGACGAGGTGCGATTTTACGAGGTTGCGCTAACCGGGCTGGACGCGGTTCAGCTCTACAATAACGGGACAGGAACCGAGGCATACGGCCTAAGTGCTACTGCAATTGGATCTTTACCTTCGCGCGCTGTTGAATCCGCAACAGGAAACGCAAGCGGGGAATCGTCAGCTACCGGGGCATCTAATACAGTCAATATCAGCTCTCTTGATGGAATTGCTGCGGGTGGGGCAACTCCTCTTGTTTCATTCCTGCCTATATTGATGCCTCCACCCAGCGCGGAGGGTACTGGTGACGGAATTACAAGCACTAATGCAAACGGGCTATTTGAGACTGTCGCGGTCGAGCAATTACTCGGGTCGGCAGATGGTCAGCAAAATGTAAGCCTTTCAATCTCTTTCGTCACGATAAACGTCAGACCCCAGCTGAATCAACCTGTCCACAATTACAAGTTAGACTCATCACTTGGCGATTCATATTCGACAAATACGCTCACGCAAGGGCCAATCCCGCAATTTCAAATAACAGGCGGGATATCGTTTTCAGAAATCAATTACATCGCGTCTGGTTTGTTTGTGCCTAGCCTTGGAACATATGCCTTGCGCGGACTGGCTGATGGTTTTGTGAATCTACCCCTTGCACTAGGTTTTGCTACCGGGCCAACAGCTTGGGACAATACAGCTTATACGCAGCGGTCATACACATTTTCCATTTGGATTAGATATCCTATTTCCTTATTAGGAAACACAATAGGTGGATTGTATTACAATTCAAGTATGACAATCCTTTTTAATAGTGTCAGAATGTACTTTTCGCTACAACAAAACTCGGTAACGCCAACGTATTATATTGACTGGAATCCTACTCAGCCGGGAGGCGGGCTTCCTGTCGAACTTGCGTCCGGCACCATTCAACCTGGGCCGGTTGTCGTTCCGGCCTCCAATCAAGCTGGAGGAGACTTCTTTCTTACTGTTTCGTATAACCATATTCTACAACAAGCAAGAGTAATAACAGGACAAAACGGGTCGCTAACTAGCGCATCAATTGTTTCAGTAAGCCCAAGCGATTCGAATTATGGCGCTCCGGGAGGCGCAATAGGATTAGTTGGTTCTGGTGGAATTGGCGCGCGAATTGGCGTGTATATTGACGACATACGCGTTTACAATTACGCACTCAATGAATATGAAATAGAAAACATTTACAATAATGGGGCAGGAGACATAATTCCAGCTCAAGGGTTCGGTATCGGGGCATTCAGCCCGGTTGTAATTTACTCGATATCGGGCTCGGCCTTTACAACTTATGGCGGGCCGCTCGAAACAGTAAATCTTGTCACCCTGGACGGTTCCGCAAGTGGCACGATATCCTCGACCACATCTGGAACGCTTGCCACAATAACTGTCACACCTTTTGCAGCAAACGCCCAAGGCAACCCGTTTGGCCCATTTGCCACCTTGTCCGTGGTGCCTTTTGCCGGTTCGGCCTTGTACATTCCGTCTTCTGGCTTTCCAGTTGTCCTTATTCGACCGCTTGCAGGAAGGGCAACCGGGTCATCTATTAAGTCGGCCAGTTTTGTAACCTTGCCGATATCTTCCCTATCAGGAAGTGGAGCCGGTTCGGCAACCAATTCAAGCAACCTGGCAACTGTTACAATTATAAGCCTTGCTGGATCATCTACAGGAAGCGGGTTGGCAAGCGCCTTGTTTGCAGGACTTACGATTGTTAGTAGTGCCGGGGCCGCGTCTGGTTCCGGCAATTCGTCTGGCGCATCAAATACAATTACGATAACGGCCTTATCGGGATCGGCCGCATCTAATGCCTTGGCGTCTAGCGCGGTTAGCATTATTACTATTTTGCCACTTGCGGGGTCGGCTAGTGGCCAAGGATCGGCAACGAGTGCATCAAATATCGTAACGATATCGACATTTAGTGGTTCTGTTATTGCGACCGCAAACACATCAGGGCAATTAGCCACTATTTCTATTGCGGCTATTGGAGCCACAATAAGTGGGGCGAACGCAAACGCAACTGGAACATTATCAGGTGGGCCAGCCGGAACTGGCATCAGATTAGACGCTATTTTGCCACCATTAGCTGGAGGAGCATTTGGGGGAACCGCAAAGCTAACTGGTGGCCAGTTTGTAACTGTTGCGATTGGTACACTTTCTGGAACCGCTCAAGGAAACGTGGTAAACGGGGCCGCAAGCGGGTCACTAGCTAGTATCGGAATAGTGGCTCCATTAGCCACATCTATTGGGTCAAGCCTTGGGAGTGGCAATTTCGGTTTACAGCCACCTGTGATTCAATTATCTCTTGGTAGTGCTGGACTGTCGGTATCGGCTTCAACCTCTGGAACCCTGCAAACCGTTTCAGTCCAATCCTTATCTGGTACCTCACAAGGGTCGTCCATTATTGCCGGGTCGTTATCTGCTGTAGCCGTGTCCTCGCTTCAAGGCTCGTCTATAGGTTCGGCTGTTATTTCAGCTGTATCTCAAACTGTAAGTATTTTGCCACCTAGTGGCTCCGCTTCTGTTCTAATTAACGCGTCTGGAAGTCTTACAACAATTACAATTGGCGTAATTTCTTGCAGCACGGCAGCAGGTGTTGTGGCTCAATCACAAGGCGCCACAATTATTATTTTGCCCACCTTGGGTGTAACGAACGGGACCAATATAGTTGGTGGAGGCCGGGCAAGCGTAACTACCTATCACTCAATATAAGGTGAAATATGGCGTACTATATTGGTGATGTTATTAAGCTGTACGCTTCATTTAGAAACCAGGCGTATGCCTTATCTGATCCGTCAAGCGTCAATCTTGAAATTGTTTTTAATACTACCACTTACAATTATGCCCTTAATTCGGGCGTAACGCGATTAAGCCTTGGCAATTATGCCTTTTCTTTTAATGCGTCATCTATTGGTGCCGGGGTATTTGCATGGACTGGATCAGGTCATATAGTAGGGTCGCGTGGCAAGGGATCGTTTAGGGTTTTGTCTGCAAGCGATAGGCCAGATGCTTTGCTTGCGTTTGATACCTTAGGCGACCATATTGTGGTTGACGGTCTTGAAAAGATAATAATAACGCAACGAAATGGCGTTTCTATTCCAATTGAAAAAGCCTTGAGATTACAAACAACCGGGGAGCAGTCAGAAGGTTCAATAGCTACTTTTGGCGCGTCAGTGTCCTGGAATATATGGACGATTGAAATGCCTGAGCCGCCACAAATCAATGCCCTTATTACTGACGCGTTTGGGCGCAAGTATAGAATTAGTCGCGTTACAAATAGCGTATTGCGAGCCATGTGGGAGATTGATTCTGTAGCTGACGCGGGCGAAATGAAATGACTAGCGTGTTTTCTAACATTTTAATTGCAATTAAGACGCGCCTTGATGCGCTTAATGTGCCAATAGCCATTAGGAAACGGGCAATCTTGCTGGAAGGTGATAGGTTGCCTTGTATTGTCATTAGTCCCGCACAAGAAACACTTAACATGGAATTGTTTACTGCCAAGGCAGTTTACGATTATGCCGTTAATGTGACCCTTATTTCGGCTGGCAATCGCGTATACGAACCGGATGTATTCACATGGCTTGACCTTCGCGAGTCCTTGCGTAACTTGTTATTTCAAGTTGATTTGCCAGGTTCCGTAACTGTATTTGATACAACAATAAGCTTGAACCCAGCTATAGAGGTTGTGTCTGGCGCTTCCAGTAATTATGATGTGGCAGGAATTGTAGTTACATATAGGTCGTTCGAAAGCCGAATTTCTTAGGGAGACTTGTCATGCCTCTTTATCCCGGTCGCTCTGGTTCTGTAATTGTAAATGGTGCGCCCCAGCCCTTGACCGATTGGAGTGTTGACGGAAAGACAGACATTATTGATGTGACAAACTTTCTTTCTGGTGGCGCGGCAGAAAACGAGGCCGGTATTTCGTCTGTCGATATTACGGCATCCGGCCCTTATGATGGTTCGTCAGCTGCCCAACCAGGTACCATTACCACCTTTATTCTGTCAACCGGGGCCGGCCCGGCCTTTACAGTTGCGGCAAGAGTCTCGAGTATTAAAATCGACTTGAATGTTAAAGACGTGGCAAAAGTAACCTATACTGCCACCTCTACCGGCCCATTTAGTGTTTCGTTCTAATGCCAGTATCAGGCAAGACGGCTTTTCTTTCAATTAACGGGGTGCCGTTACCTTTAACATCTATTACAATTACATCCGAAAACGAGCTGCAGGATGTATCTAATGCCGATACAGGCGCTTTTGTGGCGACTGTATCTGACATATCCGATTTCACAATTACAGCCGAGGGATTTTGGTCAGGTCATATTGGATTAGTTGAGGGTGCCACCTATCAATTCGCAATTGGAGCGTCAGCAGCCGGTCCTTTTGTGACAGGGCAAGCGGCAATAACTTCTCTTGAAGTCACTATATCAGTCAAGGACGCGGCCAAGTTTCGTTTAACGGCTCAGTCTGAAGGCGAGTTTATGGCTCAATTGTAAGGAGTAATAGATGGCAACTGTATCTGAATCGCTTGGAGCGCAAGGGGCTCCACATGAAATAACTCTAGACGGCAAACAATATCGTTTTTCGCTAATAACGCAGCGCGTGAAAAGCGAGTTTGAAAGGTTCCTTGCCAGTACAGCAATCAAGGCAATTACAGAATTCCGGGACTTGTTGGGAAACGAGGGATACAACAAGAGCCTTGATGGCGTGCGCCGCGATATTGCCGCAGGAATCTACTCATGGAACGGGCCCGTTTTTCTGGACGCAATGGGCACCGTTGCGGGAGTATGCAAGTTACTTTCTGTCATCTCGCTTGATGTAACAGAAAACCGGGCATGTACGCCTGATGAAATACTTGCCCTTACTGTTAATTACGAAAACGAATTAAAGATGATATATCAAGTTATCTTAGAGGAGTCGTTTCCTACAGCCCAAAAAAAAACATGAAAGGCGATAAAGGTGATGCCGAGAATGTGATACCTCAAAACGCACTTGCTTTATATGCCCCGCTTGTAGACTCGCCGTACAAGTTATCCTGGAAAGAAATAGCTGAACTTACTGATCGTCAAATAGTGGAAGTGTATTATCGGCCACGCGATAAAGAGGGCAATCCTATTGAGATGCCAGCCGAGCATGACCGGGCAGAATTAACGCCCGACCAACAATTGGAGCGTGAACGGTTGCAATACTTTGCGATTGGGGCAACAGTAGGTGTACCTCACGACAAGCTAGTTGAGGCATGGAATAAGAAAGTGGAGTCTAAACATGGCGGGCAGTACAGAACTTGACGTACCGACTGGTGGTGGTGGTGGTGGTTTAGACGAACTGATTCGCGTCCTTGCCCGCTATTCAAGCGCATTAGAAAGAGTAGCGCTCAAGCTCAACCAAATTGAACAAGCCCCAACTAGAATACCTACAGAAAACGCACCTCAAGAAAAACAAGCCCCTATTGCCAAGCCTGAACAAGCTGGTGTTTTTGACAAGTTACGAGAAGCCTTCCAATCTAATGTGCTTCCAATCTTTAGTCGCGTGGTGGCTCCAATACGCGCCCTGACGACTGACATAAAGATTCCGTCATTTGCCCCGGTATTTGACCCGATTCGAAACTTTATTAAAGCCCGATTTCAACAACCGGCAAACGAACCAGCTGATTCGACTGATAAGCCAGGCGTGTCGATTGTTGGTATTTTCAGCTCTTTGCGTGAAGCAATTAAGGCAAGGTTTACTCCAACAAGCCAGCCTGGCAAACAGGGTGAAAAAGCGGTCGGCTTTTCGGCACTTTTTGAAGGTATTCGTTCCACTATTCAGGCCAAATTAGCGCAAGCCATAAGTTTGTTTTCCATGTTTCGCAAGCAGCCCGACAGTAATGCACCTAAGGCGGTCGAGCCGACAGAAGAAAAACAAGCCCCGACAAATACTCCACAAGCGCCTTTAACACCACAATCGTCAATACTTGAAAATCTAATGGCTCAATTGGTTCGTATTGCTGAAGGTATAGCGCGAAAGATGGGAGTAGAAACCAAATTGCAAGAGCCCGAATCAAAACCTGAATCCGAACCAGTGACGCCCTCAACATCAAACCAACCGAAAAGCCCCAAGCCGGTTGCAAAAGGTTCCTTAATTACAAGCAAGTTAGGCAAGCTAATGGGAGTTGCAAAGTTAGCGGGTGGATTAGCTGCAAAAGGGGCTGGAACTACGCTTGCCGGGGCTGGAATGGTAGCAGGCGCCGCGCTTGCTGCGCCCATGTTATTGATGAACGGAATCAAGGACGTAGCGGCCAAAATATCTGGTTTTGTGTCGGCTATCAATCCCGGCCTTGTCATGTCTCTTGGGCTTGCGTTCAAGGATTTAGAGGCAGTAGTAGGTATGGCATTACAACCAGTAATGAAAGCAATAGTGCCTATAATTAAACAATTTACTGATGCCTTGCTTCCGGTAGCCAAACTAATTAGTACACTATTGAGCAACCTGTTTTCTGAATTACAGCCGGCAATAGATGCTCTAACGGATGTTTTTTATATTGCTGCTCAGGCTCTAATGCCAATAATTGAAGCGATTGGGTCTGTCTTAAAGTTTCTAGTACCTATATTTGTCTTTCTTGCAAATGCAATCAAAGCGGCATACTTAATGGTTGGCATATTTGTGGCAGCAATAATGGCCGTGATTAAAAGCCTGTTTGCAAATGTCGATTCAGGTGGCTTGAAAGACGTCATGGCAAAACTGCAGGATGGCATGAAAATGCTTGTCCAGGCGTTTGTCCGCGGAATCGCCTACATGCTGAAGTTTTTTGGAATGACTTCCGGGCTTGAAGGGATGCAAAAGTTTTTGAAAGGCATGCAAAAGCCAAAAGAAAGCGCGCAAGGAATAGCTGCCGCGCAGTCAGCCGAGTTTACGTCTATTGAGCAGCTTGGAAAGTCTGCCGCACTGGCTTCCGTTATTGCCACGGCGGGAGGGCCAGAAAAGCAAAAGCAAACCGATCAAGACTATTTTGAAGGCATGGTAGAGGAGTTGGAAGCGATTGCCGAAAATGGACCTACCCTAATTGATGCAGTAAATGCGGTCGCCCCTGCTGTTGGAGAGTATTTGTTAAAACTTCCTGCTGAAATTGGCAAGGTGGTATCGGATGCAATAAGTTCAACAGCCGAATCGGCTGGCCAAGTAGCATACGACTACAATCCTCTGAAAGCTCCTGGCGAAGCTTTAGGCGACCTGGCTGGCTGGCTAATATACGGCAGTCCAAAATGAGGTAATTGTTATGTCATTTAGTTTTGCCGAAAGTATTCGAACAACAACCAATTCCCGATTCTCCATGGGCCAATCTTCCGCAACCTTGTGTGGATATATTGATTATACTGTCGACCTTGTTGACTCTATTACGACCATACTTGGAGCTTGTGAACCGCGCGGAGATGGACGGCTCAAACGGACGCTTCCAATTGCACATCCTCAATTCCCCTGGCTATTTGCGGAACAAGTAACCGTGACAGGCATCGGATTCCTTGAACGCGCGGATTCCGAGCAAGCTCTTGAAGCGGAAAGTTTGCCGACATATGCCAAATATCAAAGATATAAGCTTGAAATTGCATTTGCCCCTCGGCCATATGCCTTGATCGCGGATGACACTATAGAGTTGAGGCCACTTCAATACACGGACAAGAATGGGATTCAGGTCAATACTACATACGCTAACGAATACGTCCGTTTTTCTGATTATGATGGTCAGCCTAGCGCGGAATATATTACGGCCCAGCAGGGGCAATTCATTTTCCGTGCGGAAGGTGTTGCTGGAAACACCAATCCGAATAATGCGACTGTACCTGGTCAAGTCCGGCTCATTCAAAACAAAAGCACGATTAAGTTCACCTGGTACCAAGTTCCTCTTTCATATATTGAGCCGCTTGTGAGAGAAACATCATATATCGAAGACGCAATCGGGCATGTCAATCAACTTGACTGGTATGGGTGGCCGGCTGGAACGCTATTATTCCTCGCGCCTACATATAAACGATATGTGCCGGTAAATCCCGGTTTTGACCCATGGTACGAAGCAAACACTGTTAGTACGGCCAAGTTGGTTGATATTGAGTTTACATTCCAAAAGTTCCATCCCGATACCGACCCCGCGCATGGCCCGCCAGTGCGACCTCAAGACAAGGTAACTCAAGGCCACAATCTTTTGCCATGGTTTGGCTCAGGTGGCAAATATCACTATTATGTAGAGACAAGTATCGGCAATCGTCCCATGTATCCGTCTTTCCCGTTTCAGTTAATCTTTACGGATCCTGATGTATGAAGCCGGCCCTTCCAGTCTTTCGCGCTGGGCAAGGTATTGATATTTCTCTTGCCGGCCAGGCTATTGTATTTTCATCTACGGAACAGCCGGCAATTATCGCAAGGATAACTGGAACAGCAGGGACAAACACGGCCGGAAAAACCTTATACTCTTGGGTTGAACAACAAGTAGACAAGACAGGTGGCGCGTATGCTGACATGCCAGGTGGTAGGTCTGGCAACTTGGCTGTCGAATTAAACGACAATCAAGCTGAAATTGACACAATAGTCAGGCTAAATCCTAGAGGAGCCGGAACCGATAAGCAGAACCAGACATTCCTAGAATTTAGCCTTGGTGGTGGTGGTAGTGGCACAACAATACAAATCGTTCGCGCGCTTGCGCAATGGACTGACGGTAGCTCAAACGCTCCTTTTTATGTGTCACAAATTGGATGGCTCTTTCAGGCATACTTGCTAGATTCGGTAACAGGGCAAACGATATACGATCAAAATGGAATTGTTAAGGTATTGATTCGAACTACTTACCCGGAAGGTCAGGTACAGCCAGTAAATGGAGTATACACATCTACTGTATTAAAGGATCAGGGCGACTATTTCGGAATACTTACAGGCCAAACGCAACTTGAGCCCGTATCAAACACGGAATTGCCAATCTACCTAGTGCCTAATTCATACGCGGAACGACTTATACCGACTCATTTTGAATGTACAGATAATGGATTACAAATAACATACGAACGAATACGGATTCCTAATGGTGTGTCTAACGGCACATATATCCCATGATCCAGCCCAACTTTGTAACTTGTTGTACCGGCTGCTCGGAAGCGTGTTATGGTATTGATTTGCCATCAACTGTAACTGCCACAATAACTGATCCTAAAGGAACCTTGCCATGCCTTGATGGCTACTCTTTTGAGATGGTGAAAACTTCATTTAGAGGAAGCGGGCTGGTAGGTAGCGGGTTAGCCTTGAACGCTAACGATTTCATTTTGCCAGTAGAAACCGGTTGGGCCGAAAACCTGAAAATACGAAGTCAGTTTTCATATAGGCATTTTAGCAAATCTGAAGAAAAGGAATCATGGTATCGTGCAAGAGGCCAATTCTATCGTGCAAATATATATTGGCAGGATTATGACCTGTCTGCCGAATCTATTCCGTACTGGGATTACCTGTCATCTGAAAACAATAGCGCTTTCCCGTTTCCTCCTCGAAATGAAGCTAACTGGCAAATCGGATCATGTGTGGGATATGCGCTAGACCTTGACCAGGAAGGAAACGAGTTATACGCACCCGGATATCCGTCTGCCTATTCGCGGACGACTCTAGGCTTAACTGTATTTGTATCTAGCCCGTATCAGTCTGTAAATAAACCTACATCTAAATTACTTGATGCAGAAATGACAATTCAATCGCCAGTTTATTCATATTCTGGAGCTTATGAGACTAGCAGTATTGGTACTTTTATTATGCGCAAATACGACAACAATTTTGTGTTAACATGCAATCCGTTTTTTTTACAGTTTGAAATAGTTGTGCCAAAATACTTCCAATCTTTCAAGTTTGCCGGACACGGCACACCTACATATTCTACAATTGGCGCGACAAAAACAGACACTATACTTGTTTCCTTAACGGAATAACTAATGAAGCCATGCCACCATACCGATATCAAACTTGGCTGTCGTATTTGTTGGCTTGCGTCTAATGATTCGCGATATCAGGCGCTATGGGGCGTCAATACTCCATCATTCAAGGAAAGACGGAATCCATGCGTTTATTTGGGGCCGGTTATAGACGCGCGGCCCGCTTGCGGATGCGGGGCCATGCACGAATGTGCAAAACATGGCAGTTGTATTAGGCATGGCAATCATGTCACGATTCGATCTTGTTTAACATGCGCGGATTTTGTAGTTTAATTTATTCTAAGGAATATCATATGGACCTAATTCAATTTACTCGCGAGTTTGGCCTTCCAACTATATATCTTGCAGTATTAAGTTACGCATGCTGGACTGTTTTTGCCTGGGCTGGAAAAGAAGTAGTTATTCCGCTGCGGAATAAACACATGGCATTTCTTGAAAGCCTTGAAATTACATTACGGACTATAGCCGACACTCAAAACCAAATAGCGAATGAAATTGCATCCTTGAAAAGAACAGTAATGTCCGAGGAGTCCAAGTAATGTTTTTTTTGATGTTAGTATTTGGACAAGTCACCTTGCCGGCAGAAATTAAAGGTACTGTAGGTTCGTTCATAACCATCAAGGGTCAGACAGAAGGTACTGCCATTCGATTTGTACCATTATCGTCAGGCATTCAATTGTTTCCGTCCAATTTACTAACCGACCCTAAAGCTACAGTTGCAATAGCAAATAAGCCTGGTCGTTACAGAATCCTTGCGTACAGCGCGATTAACAATTCTCCTACCGATCCCGCGATTACAAGTATAGTTGTAACAGATGATATCGACACCAAGCCTTTACCCGATCAATTGCCAAGCCAAATAGTTGAATCAATTACATCTATCTATGGTGGCATTCAAGATAAAAACAAAGCTTCTTTAGCGGGCGCATTGGCAATTATATATTTGGAAGGCGCCGCGTTATGCGAAAACGGCAGTACATTACGGGCCATTCAAGGTGGCATGACAAACAAGGCAAAAGCCTTGGAACAATCTAACTTGTGGGTAATAGGTTCCTTGAGGCCAATACAAGAGGCGGTCGAGCGAGACATAAGTTTTTTTTCAAAAGATGAATCTGCGCCTATTCACGGCGAATCATTACTAGCTATCAAATCGAGACTGCAAGGATATGCGAACCTTCTAACCTCGCTGTCTAGGGTGCAATAATGGATTACGCGTTTGGCTGGATTGCAGAACCGACTCAAGTTGAAATTGTTGTTTCCGAGCTTCCAATTCAATCGTTTGGCCAGACGGAAGCGGGCCAAGTAAATAGCTCTCAACTTCCACCCACTTGTTACTTGTGGGACGCAGCAAGGAAGGTGACTGGTGGCTTATTGCCACCAGTATCACAAGGGGCGGTTGGAAGTTGTGTTGGTTTCGGTTCTGTCCGGGCAATTGAATATACCATGTGTGCCGAAATCGCATCAGGCGAGGCAGAAAAGTATCAGAAGCTGTCTGAAGAAACCTTGTACGCATTTTCAAGAGTTGAAGTTAATGGCAAGCGATCGCCAATATCAGGAGACGGGTCGATTGGTGCATGGGCCGCTAAGGCCGCTATGCAATTTGGTGTACTGGCGCGGGGCGTGTACGGGTCAATTGACTTGTCAAAATATGATGAAAAAAGATGCCGAGAATGGGGTAACAAGGGCGTTCCAAACGAGTTGGAGCCAACAGCTATTAAGCATGTTTGCAAGTCCGTTACTCGCGTTACAACTATTGATGAGGCAAAGCTGGCAATATCCCAAGGATACGCAATTGCCGTTTCTTCCGATCAAGGATTCAGCATGACAAGAGACAAGGACGGGTACGCAAAAGCTGATACCAAGTGGATGCACTGCATGTGCGTTTGCGGATATCATGGGAATGATTTTAGAGTTGATAATTCATGGGGTGGGTCGGCTCATACGGGTCCAGTTGGCGCGGGCAATCCTGGGCCGGAAGGATTTTGGGTTCGCGCAGATGTTATGTCCAGAATGTTAAGCCAAAAGGACTCATGGGCGTTTTCGACATTTCAAGGTTTTCCAGCTAGGCGTTCTAACTGGATATTTTAAGGAGCATTTCATGACACCATATCCGGACAGGTTTCCTCGCGAGGCAATTCTAATCGTGATTGAAGCGGCCAAGGGAAACGGGGTCGATATTCCTAATGCCATCCACGCAGCATGGGAAGTGGCAGGATACGCCTTGGGTCAATCGCTTGGGGGTGGCCCGGCAATTATGACAAGTAATTTGTCTGATGTAGAAGCCCTTGAAATGGCGCTCGATCATTCACCCGAAAAAGGACAAACTGCAATTAGCATGTTTCCCTGGTCCTTGATTGCCGGAATTGTTTTGAAGCTGCTGGTCGAAAAGTTGTTGAAGTGATTAGTTGTTCTCAGTTTGTTAGCGAGGTATACTAAATGAAATATGCTGTTATTATCATTGCAATGTTTTGTAGTTTTGCGTATTCCAGGCCAAGGCAATTAGTCAATCAAAAAAACTTATCGGCATTCCAGTCGGCTTCTATTTCGGCTCAGACTGGCGTTATGGCTCACCGCGGTGGATGTTTCGCATATGAGGGAGTAGGGTTTTCGACTCTCGGCCCGGACCATGCGCTGCGGAATTGTTGTTACTACGGTCAGAAAACCATCGTGGAATCTGCCGTTGTACGAGGTGAACGCGGGTGGTTTGCCTGTGTTCGTTATAGGTAGGCGAGGGCAACTTATGTTAAGAGCAATTGCTACGGTTGTGGTGTTAACCGCTTTTGTTGTATACGGGCATGCTGGTGAAAAAGGCCAGGCGGCATCGAAATCCGCACCAAAGCAACAAGTTGATGCCAAGGGCCAGATGCCCCAAAAAGTTCAGTCGATTACCACAGTTGAACTTGTCCAGGATGGCAAAATCAAGTGGCGTCGGCCAAAACTTCGAATCGCTAGTTGTCCATGTCCTGAATGACAAAACCAATACCATATTCACTTTTTGGACAACCAGCCTAAGTATTTAGTTTCAAAAGACTTATAGGTTGTCCATATATTCTGGACAGCGGGCACTTGGTCTGCTGTCCAGAATCTTTTATTGGTATGGTTATTGGATATTTTGGACAAAGGACAAGATATCGCTGGACAATATCCTTATATGGTTTATACTTATCTTGTCAACTGTGACTGATCTAGGATAGGACAAGAAAGGAGCATAACGACATGGGCCAGGTTTTTACGCTTCGCAGACGGCTTCCGGCTGACCAACCCGGACATTGGAGCCATCGCATTTGCGTGCTGTATGACCACGCGGAACACGACGGCAAACCGTGCGGTTCGATTGAAAGCCAGAACAAGGCGCAAGATGAAATCGACGCGAACGCCCGCCTGATTGCGGCGGCGCCGGACCTGCTAGAAGCGTGCAGGGCCGCATTGGGCGTGATGGAGCAGCACGGGCATACGCACGACAACCCTACCGCCGGAGCGCCCATCGACATGCACGACACCGGATTATCTTCGCCGCTGTCCGACGTACTCCGGGCTGCTATTGCAAAAGCGGAAGGGAGGTAGACATGCGCACGGCGGACTAACCCGCTGACGATGGCCTGGGGCGCCAGGCCGAAACGGGCGCAAGCCCGTACGGGACGCAAGATAGGAAAGGAAAATGAAAAGGGAAGGCTATGAACATAACCAAAGCTGCAATGGAGCTAGATGACATTCGAAACGACAGGACTTCGACAATTGCCCAACTGATGTTGCGGTGTGATGCTGTCGGGTATTGGCTCGCCAGGCAGAAAAACAGTAGAACCGTCACCCGTCTGCTTACCGAGTGCCATAAACTTTTTGCCCATCTTAAATCCCGCTGATGAGCCCACGGCAGTAGGCGAAACGGGCTTCGGCCCGTCCATGACGCACAAAAATAAAATATCGCTGGACAATATCCTTATATGGTTTATACTTATTCTATCAATCAACTGTGATTGATCTAGGACAGGACAGGACAGGAGTAAGAGACATGGCCAAGACAGTCCAGAAAAATCAATTCAAGCCTGACCATAACGCCCTCATTAAAGAAGCCGGAGGCGACTGTGGGTGCTGCCATGAGTGGACCAACGAGTACGAGGACGGATGCCGCGAGGCGTCCGGGACGCAATGTTGTTGGACTAGCAACGCGATGGTCTTCATAGATCATTGCCGTCACTGCGGACTGCGACGCACCAGACGGTACCCTGAGTGCGGCGTTACATATGGTTTTAAGATCTATTCAACGTATCCTACGTTCGAGTACAGTCTGCCGGAGTGACCGATACCTCTTGACCCGCTGATGAGGCTAGTGGCGACTAGCCGAAACGGGCGCAAGCCCGTCCGGGATGCAAAACAGGACAGGATAGGATAAGAGACTAGACATGGAACAGATCGAGTTGATACCCGGAAAGTTTTACATCATCGACCTGTGCATTTGTGGCCCGGATGCCGCCTTTGCCGGTCCTTACAACACTTCTGCCGAAGCAGTAGCCGACCATACCAGGCTATTTCATGGCGACTACGGTATTGCCATGTTCCTGCCAGGTGGATACGCCGATAGCGAAACCCGCTGGCACTTGGTTTCTGATGATCCGCTAACGGAATGCCAATGTGATGGGCCTCCGCTCTTGTGCCGGTATTGCGTTAGGGTACTTGTACAACCTCTCGACCGGCGCTGACGAGGATAGTGCCGACTACACGATTTTTTAGCGTGAGAAGGAGGTCATCATGAAATCTATTGCGAGGCAAGTGGCTGAACATCTTGGAGCAGACATTCAAGATGTTCGTGACCATGAGTACCAACCGGGCTTTTGGAACCAACAGGTCTATTGCGGATCAGGCAACCGGTATTGGTCGGCCGGAAGTCGTTCGCCAAAAAACAGGCACGAAAACAGCGACATTGTATGGAGGCTGACGCCATCGAACTATCCCGGAAACCCCGACCTATGGGTCGGAGAATAATTTATTTATTTTCTCTTGACGCTTTCAAACTATGGATGAGTCAGAAGAATGCGAATGCGTTTGGTGTTCGGGGCTTTGATTACCCGCTGATGAGCCTGCCGGCGGGCAGGCGAAACGCCGCAAGGCGTCCGGGATGCAATCTAAAAAAGGAGAATGGAAATGAGCGAGTCCGAAACAATTGTTCGATTAGAAGAATTTGGAGCAACCAGAGAGCGGAAGGAAACGAGTGACGGGCAAACCAAGTCGGGATGGTGGTGGGGTACCGTGTGGCTTGCCCCTCTTAGCGATCCTCGATCAGCACTTTCGGCCCTTGCCGTTCTCAACGCTCAAGCCCACATGGTTAGGTTAAGCTAACCTAACGATGCTTAAAGCGGCTGATGCCACTACCCGCCCTTCCGGGCGGGTTTTTTATTGGCCTTGGCCGATTGCCTACTTTGAAAAATAGGGCCATTCCTGTTAAACTTTGGGCCATTAGGCAAAGGGTGCCACTGTGTCGATTCAGGCTGAAACCATCGTCGCCGGGATGCACAAAAAAGTAAAATATCGCTGGACAGTATGGCAATAGTATTTTATACCTATTTTATCAATCAACTGTGATTGATCTAGGACAGGACAGGATAGGAGTTAATCATGGATAAGTTTCCGATCGATGATCTTGCCGCAATGTTGTTAACGCTTCTTGAGATTCAATCGGGCCCTGCCTCAGCTTTTTACCTGGCATTTAATTCGGATATTCAACGGTATAACCGAGTCCGGGCAATCGCTGAACAATTGGGATTGATTAGCGGCACAGCTGAAGAAATTAACATTACCGAAAAGGGCCGCCAGGCTGCTGAACGCGCAAAATCTATTTTCAAGGCTGGACAATCCGTATAGTAGGTTTATATTGAATTTGTCTCTATACTAGGATAAGGAGTAGGATAATGAAAGTGACCGACCTGAATCGTCTTGAGCAAATTGTTTACAACGCGTTGGTTAACAACATTTTCGCCACTGGCATTCTTCCGGATGGCTCTGATGGTCAAACGGACCTAAAAGACGCGTTCCGAGAAGTACTGCATCAGGGCATTGGAGGAATATCGACCAGTTACGCATTTGCCGGGTTGTGCGGCAGTCTATCCGCAAAAGGTCTGTATCGACATATCACCGGCGAGCCGGGTATGCCTAATAAGCGCATTTCAATTGACGGTAAAATACTGCTGGTGAGGAATGACATCGCCAGTATTACCGTTCTTGAGTAATACCACGCCCTTTACCCCACTGGCCTGGGCGGTGGGGCTTAGGGTTTGGTTTTGTTTCTTCAAGAGTACCGCTCACACACCCTTGCTCTGGATTTTAAGGAGGCAATTATGATTACGATGTTATCGGGTATCGAGCGATTGTTGATGGTTACAATATTGGTTGGTATCCGGAAAATGGAACGAGAATTGAGTACACGCCTTTGTAGACAAGACATGAAAGAACTTTTAAAGGATATCATGCCAAGAGTTGCGACAAAATGTGCCAACAAAATCATGCGTCAAAAAGATACCAATTCCCAAATAACAGATGATGATTTGTCAAATATCATGTCCCGGCAATGTTATATCGCTGCTGAATATATTTTCAGAAAATGTCGAAAAGTGTGATGGACAATAAACATATTGTATTTTATACTTAGTATGTCTCTAGGATATTGATTACGAACAGGAGCATGATAATGATTCAAGCCATTCTGCTTAACATCGGCGACAAGATTCAAGTGCCTGGCCTGTGGATTGATAGTACGGTTGTTAGCGTGCGGTCATACTGGAAAAAACATTCCAGGTATGTCGAGGTCATCCTCGACAACCATGCCCCCTTGGTCATGCCAATCAACGGTATGGTTCAGAGGGTATAGCAATGAACTTGTTTATCTTGGATTACGACCACGCTTACAACGCATTGTGCCATGTGGATAGGCATATCGTCAAAATGCCTGTAGAAACCGCGCAGCAGCTCAGCACTGCCCTACATATTCATGGCATAAGCGGCCCATATAAGCCGGCATATACGAAGCATCCCTGTACGCAGTGGGTTGCCAGTAGCCAACAAGCATATTGGTGGGCAGTTTGTTACGGCCGAGCCCTGTGCCAAGAATATACTTATCGTTATGGCAGGATTCATAAGTGCGAGGCAATCATCAACCAATGCGCTTTGCATATTGACCAATTACCTGACATGGATATGCCTCCGCATGCCCAGGCAATGCCCGACCAATATAAGCATCAAGACGCGGTACACGCATATCGGTCATATTATTGTGGCGCAAAACAACATCTGGCACGGTGGACAAACCGACCTCAGCCAAATTGGTTTGTACAAAGTTGACCGTTTTCCTGATCCTACTGGTATTTAGTAGGTGATGGAAACCGGCCATGGTGGCTCGGTTTACCTGAGGAGATGGATATGGCGCATGAGATTGATCAGTCAACCGGTACGGCCGCCGCGGCATTTGCCCGCGTGCCGGCTTGGCACCGGCTCGGAAAGGTATTGCCAGGAACCATGACAACTTTGGAGGCATTGCAGTATGCCGGGTTGAATTGGTCCGTTGAGTGCCGGCCGATTTATCGCCATACCAATGATGGTGAGCCGGTCCAAATTGACAATGAACGGTGCGTGGTGCGAACTGATATTGATTCAGTACTAGGAATTGTTGGCAGCCAGTTTAAGCCCGCACAAAACTCTGATTTGGCCGGTTTTCTTGATGCCGTTATCGGTCAAGGAGCTCGCATCGAGTCCGCCGGATCGCTGCGTGGTGGCAGAAGGGTTTGGTTTCTCTGTGCCTTGAAAGAGTCCTATGACATTGTTCCCGGCGATCAGGTCATGCCTTATGCGCTGTTTGTCAACGGGCATGATGGAACAACTCGACTTCGCGTATTGCCAACTACCGTCCGAGTTGTTTGCGCTAATACTTTGTCCATTGCAACTGACCGCGATCGCCTTGGAATGACCATGCGGCATGATGGCAAACTTGATGATCATATTCGATCTGCCCAATCCGCTTTAGGATTGGTTTATTCCGCGGTTGAGCGAAACAAAATTGAAGCCCAGGAACTGGCACGCAAGCAAATGCGTTCAGACCGAAGGATTGAATATATTGCCAATTGTGTCAAGCAACTGGATTTTAACGAGGATCGAGAACGAATTGTCATCAATGAAGTAGTTAACTTGTTGGACGCGTCGACAAACAATGGCCCGTTGATTCGGGGCACTGCCTGGGCTGTATACAATGCGTTTTCAGAATGGGTTGACCATGCGCCAAGAAAAACCGCAAATGATGTCAGATTAGAAAGCAATTGGATGGGCGAAGGGCATAAAATGAAATCAGCAGCATGGTCATTGGCTCTTGCCAGTTAACCACACTCCTGACCGCACGGTGCCCTTGATCGTGCGGAATGGAGTCTGGCTAAGGTGGTCAGACGATAGGATAGGAGATGATATGTCAGATTTAATGGACAATGATATCGTATTTTATGCCCATGTTTCGTTAAATCATTTTACTCCAACGCTAAGCATTCATAAGGCAAAACTGTTGTTGGCAAAGCACCGCCTTGGAAACATCATGATTGATGATCGAGTATTAGATGGGCCCTCAATTTTGTTGAATTATCCATTATTTAGAACGCACGCTGAAGCATTGCGGCATGGCATTTACGAGATGCGCCAAAAGATTAACGGCATTCTGTCGTATATTAACGACCTTGAATCTAAGTCTGGTGGCCTGTCATGAAACTGGTACTTGTTGTTTTGTTGTTTTCAACCGGTTGTTCGGCGACATCCGTGTCTGTAACAGGCAGCTATTCAAGCGGCCCGGGCACGGTTACTGTCAGCATTTGGAGGTAATTATGGCAAGGTCTTATTCTAGCGGCGCAGGCGGCTTGCGCCTGACTCGCTGCGTCGGAGAGGAAATTATCATCAACGAGGGAGAGCATGAAACGGTAATTGTCGTTGAAGCCGCGGCTGGTGGCCGGGCAGAGCTGCGAATCATCGCGGGGCCGAATATCAAAATCCAAAGGGCGGAACTCAGGTGGACAACTGATAATGGAGGTAACCGATGACCATGTTTTCCCCGGCTCGAAAAAGCCGCAGTAAGTTACGACTAGGATTGATCGGGCCAAGCGGCTCGGGCAAGACCTATTCGGCGCTTTCAATTGCTACAGGCCTTGGTGAGCGTATTGCCGTTATTGATAGTGAACACGGAAGCGCATCAAAGTATGCTGATCTTTTCTCATTTGATGTGGCCGAGCTTTCCGTATTTTCACCGCAGCACTATATTGACGCCCTCAAGGCGGCTGTTGCATCCGGTTACGATACGGTCATTATTGATAGCCTTTCTCATGCGTGGTCCGGAAAAGGTGGAGCATTGGAACTAGTCGATCAGGCAAATGCCCGAAGCAAATCCGGGAACTCATTTGCCGCCTGGCGTGAAGTGACACCGCTTCACAATTCTATGGTCGAGGCAATTATTACCTGTCAGGCCCATGTGATTTGCACCATGCGTTCCAAGATGGAATACGCTGTGGAAAAGGATGACCGAGGCAAAACGACAATTCGCAAGGTTGGTTTGTCGCCGGTTCAGAGAGATGGAATGGAATACGAGTTTGATGTTATAGGCGACATTGACCAAGGCCATCAATTGGTTGTTACCAAATCCCGCATTCCTTCTATTGCGGATGCAGTGATTAGCAAGCCCGGAATTGAACTTGGTAAGCAACTTCGCTCATGGCTTGATACTGGCAGTGAGCCGGTCAAACCTGTGTCACCTGAGCAGTTACAACAATTACGGCACTTGCATGGTGCCTTGAATCTGCCTGATGCCTTTTGGGGAAGCGTTAAAACGCGATACGGTATCGCGTCTTCCTCACAGTTGACCGAGGGCCAGGCAGATTTGTTGATCGTTGAAATGGGCAATATGCTGAAAGGACAGTGACTTATGCCAACGATATTTGACTTGGAATTGGAATTGCAACAGCTAAGAAATCTGATCGAGTCATCTGAAAATACTGCTGAAACCGATACCGCCCTAGCGGATTGGATTACGGCAGCGGAAGGCGACCTGAATAAAAAGATTGAAGGATATTGTTCTGTGATTGGTGAATTGCAAGCGCTTGCAGATGCCAGAGAAGTTGAAGGTAAAAGACTAATGGCTTTGGCAGCGACTGATAGCAATAATGTTAGCCGGCTTAAGGCCGTGCTCAAGGGGGTATTTCAGCGCCTGGGGCTGACTAAGGTTGAAACTACCCGATATAAGGTCAGACTGCAAACGGCTGGCGGTAAGCAACGCGTCGAGGTTGATCCGTTTGCCCGTATTCCTGATGAATACATGGTCACAAAAACGACAACCGAGCTTGATATGGACAAGGTTCGATCAGTCTTGGATGCTGGCGAACTTTTGGAATTTGCAACAATGTTGCCCCGTGGTAATTTCATTGTCATTAAGTAGGAGAGCGATATGTCATTGGATGAGTTTGACGCAGGATATGATCCGAGTGATACTGGCAGATCACTGACGTTGGAAAACCTGGCTGATGGTGACTATACTCTACAGATTATGTCCGCGGAGTTAGTTACTACTGAAAGAACAGGTGAGCAAATCCTGCGCTGGGTCTATTCAGTACAGGCTGGCCCCAGCTATGTTGGAGGCGTGATTGAGGCAGCTAACTTTTTCCGTAGCCAAATTGCTGTCAATTTACTTGGCGCTGATTTGGCATTGCTCGGTTTGCCGACGCATGAATGGACGGTAAAGAACGGCAAGCCTTTTTCTCGTATGCTGCGCGAATGTTTGCCGTCACTGGACAATGTCGTGTTTACCGCGGCAAAAGTCACAGTTGAACGCAACGGCAAAACCTATCACAACCTTAGGGTACGAGGGCTTTACAAAGCCGCCTCGTCTATGCCAGTAATGGAAACGGTTGCCGAAAAGCTTCCGTTTTAATTGTTATCCCCGCCGCCAGGTGGAATCACAGCTTGTAGCTTGTTGATTTCGTGGCGATACCTGGCGGCGGGGTTTTTTTCACGGATGATATTGCTAGGATAATGATATGGATATCACGACCTACATTCAGCGATTTGTTTCACCGGCGCAGATTACCGAACTTCGTGCATTTGATGTTGATGGAATAGTATATTCGGGATGGTTTGAATACGGATATTTGAAGCGGTTGGCATCAATCGCTAGTGACCTCGACCGCACCGGTCGATACAAGGGCATCTATTTTATTCCCAATCCAATTGACTTTGACTTATTAGAACGCCGCAAAAACAAAATTGGCCAGGGTGGGCGATTGACATCCGATCATAACATTTTATTCCGAAAGTGGTTACTAATTGATATTGATCCCGTGCGGCCAGTTGATACCAGCGCAACCGAAGGCGAGAGACAACATGCCTGGCAAGTTGCCAATCATGTTCAGACTTCATTAGCGGCCTGTGGTATTACGCATCCAATCATTGGGTCATCCGGAAATGGATGGCACTTATCCTACCCAATATCGCTTCCAAATAGTGATGAGGTTAAATCACAAATTCAAACTGTATTATCTGAATTAGATGCGCGGTGTTCAACGGAACACGCTAAAGTTGACAGAAAAACCTTTAACGCTAGCCGAATCTGGAAATTGTACGGCACATCTGCCCGCAAGGGGCTACATACACTTGACCGGCCTCACCGTGTTGCATTTGTGCAATCCTCCGATGATCCAAGCACACAGATTGTTCAATCCAATTCCGAAAATATCGCAAACCTACTAGCTGTCTGGAAACGCCAGTCGCAAGCCGTGGCCGAAATGGATCGGGTAACAACAGATAATTCAATCATGTTGCGGGCCCGTGCCTATTTAAGACAAATACCGTCAGCAGTAAGTGGTCAAAATGGGCATAACCAAACATTTCATGTGGCGATGATATTGGTCGAGGGATTTGGTCTTTCAATTAGCGACGCTCGGATTTTAATGACCGAATACTCATCCCGATGTGAACCGCCTTGGTCAGACAGGGAGATAGACCATAAGTTGGCAGATGCGGCCAAGGCGGCAAGAAATGTGGGGCATTTGCTAAGCAATCAATCCCGCGCCGTCGAGATTAAAGTTGATGCACCCGCTGTATCAATACAGGATGATCCCGATGCTACCGCCGCCGATCTTATAGCCGCGGCGGCAACAATCACATGGACTTGGCCCCAATGGATACAGCGCGGAACCCTTACTTGCCTGGCATCTGATCCGGGCATTGGAAAGACTCGGTTATGCGCTGACCTGACCAGACGAGTTTGGCATAAAATGCCATGGCCGGATGGAACGCCGCCTACCCTTCCTGCACAAACTAGAGTCCTGTGGATTGCAGCCGACAGTCAGTGGGCAGAACTAGGTACATTGCCAAGCGAGTTTGATTTTCCGGCAGAGGCGATTGTGTTAAACGGCAGGCGCAGCAATCCGTATGCTGGCACAAATCTAGATTCTGATGAGGATTTGTCTGATTTCGAGCAACGAATACGCCGAATACAACCAGGATTGATATTCGTCGACACAACTGGAAACGCAACCGACCGCAGCACGGGACGGCCCGAGGAGGCGAAACAATTCTTCAAGCCGTTGGCGGAAATCGCTACAAGGACTAATTCCAGTATAATTCTTGTGACGCATTTGAACCGATCTGGACAGGTACTTGGCAATAGAATACTAGGAGCTGTACGGCAGGTGATTATGTTAGACCATCCTGACCGCACACAGGAATCTCGCCGCCGATTAGCGATGCAAAAAACAAACTCAATGAAACCACCTAGCCTTGGCATCACTATGTCAAGCAACGGCAACACATACGATCAAAGTCCTCCCGGCGATGACAATATCATTAGGCCGGTTGGACGCCCTAGCCACCTGGATGGCGACATGGAATGGCTGAAGGAATACCTCGCCACTGGCGCGAAGAGGGTATCCCAATGCCGGGCCGATGCTTCGGCTGCCAACATCGGTGCCGGTCGCCTTTATCGGGCCAAGGATGGCCTCCAGGTGCAAGAGTATTCTGTTGACAATCGGCTATGGTGGTCGTTGCCAACGGAAGGTGGAGAGGAAAATGATAATGACAATGGACAGGATGAGGAATGAGCGGTTGCTATTAGCAAATCAGGGAATAGTTTACACAGCGGCCAGGCGGTCATTACCAAAGTCATTTGAATTAGACGATTGGTTTAGTGAACTAAATCTTTTACTGTGGAAAAAGTTGCATACTTATGACGAAACGCGAGGCGCAATCACAACATGGATTATGGCAGTGGCATTTCGCCAGGCAAGCCTTGTCAGGCGGCGCATGAATACGCTGAAGCGAATCAAGCCTGATAGATATATGACAACAGTTAAAGCATCCATTGATCAATCTTGTGGAATTGATATTGATGAGATTTTACAACGACTGGACAAAACCAGCAGATGCTACGCCTTAGCTGTTATGTCCAATGACAAACTACGAAACTTTGCCAATGAAAATGGCTTATCAATTCGGCAAGCGCGTTACATTAAAACAAAATGCCGGGCACTTCTCGCCAAGCAATTGGCATCATATGGAGTTGCATAATGAAACGGAAAAAAAGTAAGGCCGAATCACAAATTGACAAGCTCAATTTAGAAATTAGTAGATTGAATCATTTACTAAAGTTAGTCACTGATACAACCGATCGTGCCAAGCAACATCTGATCCGCGGCCTGACGACTGAAATTAGTGAATCATCTCATGAGTTCCACCAGAGATTACTGGCCATGAGAACCGAGACTATGATAATGGCCAGGCACGAACTTAGTTCGGTACTGGTAATACTAAGTCATCAGCATATTGGGCCAAACTGTAAATGAGCGTGTATATTCTTTTCGTGGCATGCCACGGCGGCGGCGGGTTGATCCAACCCTGCGCAGGATTAGGCGTGATTACGCCGGAGCCCGCCGCCGTCATGTTTTGTGCTTTATAAAGGTAGTATCCTTATTTGCCGGGATCGGAGGATTTGACTTAGGTTTTTCCCGATCTGGATTTGATTGTTGAGGGCGTTTCCGATGCGATTTCCTCATATACGCCAGGAAGGAAGTCATGATTGCGGGGTTGTAAAGCGCCATGATTTATTTATTTGATATATTAGTAGTTTATTGTCTAATTGTTACCATAACAATTATAGTTCTTATAGGTAAAATATATGTCATCACGATACGCACGACTAAGTCTAAGGATGCAATCCATCGGTGACGGACTGCTTGCCGAAAATGAAAGCCCGTTTTCTTCAAACATGGTCACCGGCGAGTCGATTAACTTCCCTATCGTTGGAACTTGCAAGCCGACAAAAGTTTGCGCTCAAACTTGTTATGCGGCCTGCGGGCCGATCACATGGGCCGCAAGTCTAAAAAAACAAATAAGGGTGCGCAATTCGTGCATTAGCAATCCGTCTGCCTTTGCTGAACGGGTGATCCGTTTTCGCAGGGTGGACTACATCACTTGGAACGGAGCTGGCGATTTGTTCCCGGAGTCGATTGAGGCGTTGGATCGGGTAGCCGTCAGGATTCCGTGGGTTCCAATTTGGGTCAGGACACGCATACCAGAAATGTCGATTAGGGTTGTTCCTCGTCAGAATGTGTATGTGCATTTCTCGTTGGATCGCTACAGCATAAATCGCAGGGATGAGGTCGCCGCGCTTGGAGGAATCAAGGCCAAACATCATTTCAGTTACCAGTACGACAAAGATGAGAACGGGCATTATCCTGACGGAATCAAGATTGTTTTTGGTCATGATTACAAGATGCCGGATGGAGTTAATGGCCCTGAAATATGCCCTCTCAACACGCTAGAAAGCATTGTTGACGCGTGTCGAACCTGTCGCCGCTGCTTTCAAGATTGATTTATTGTCTAACATTCCATACATTCGTCAAAATGGACTTATTGCCGTCCAGCCAACATGAATCTCGCCAGGGCAGGGTATTACTCACCCTCAGCCCCCCGCCTTCCGTTAACCGCATTTGGCAACGCGGTCGAGGAGGCAAGGTATTTCGAAGTCGAGCGTATACGGCATGGTTGCGCAAGTCGCATCTTATGGCGGGCCAACCTGGCTGTTTAGTTGGTCGGGTAGCGATTCGCATTACTATATTTGGCGGCGTCGGATGGCGGGTTGGGCGTGATATTGACAACATTCATAAGCCAGCAATTGATTTTCTGGTTCATTCCGGTGTAATTCCGGACGATAATTGGCATATCGTAAGAAGAGTGACGATTAGTTATTGTGATGGGAAACATAAAAAAGACAGGGCATACATTCGTATTCATGTCAGGAGCATTGAATGAAGATCAGAGATCGCATCAAGGAATTGCGCCGAGTGCCCGCAAAAGATTTAGTGCCAAATGAACGCAACTGGCGCCGTCATCCCAAAGCTCAGCAGGAAGCATTACAAGGTATCCTGGCTGAAATCGGATATGCTGACGCGCTTATCGCATATGAAACTTCTGACGGATTAAAGTTGATCGACGGGCATCTGCGTGCCAGTACCACACCGGATACGCTTGTTCCGGTATTGGTACTAGACGTTACTGAATCGGAAGCAAACAAGCTTCTGGCCAGTTTGGATCCGATGGCCGCTATGGCCCAAACAGATCAGCAAGCTCTTGAGGAATTACTATCCGGGATTCAAACAAGCAGTGCCGCATTGGCTGAAATGTTAGCCGACTTGTCAAACGAGCAGAATGAAAATCCAGGCGAGCTTTCTGATGAATATACTAAGAAAATTGTTCCACCAATCTATGAACCAAAAGGCATAAAACCAAAAGTCGATGAATTGTTTGATACAACTGTCACAAATAAACTAATTGATTCGATACAACAGCATGAACTACCGGAAGAAATTAAGAGCTTCCTATTGTTGGCGGCGCAACGACATACAGTGTTTCATTATTCAAAAATCGCCGAATACTATTGCCACGCCAGTACCACGATTCAAAAGCTTATTGAGGACAGCGCGTTGGTCATTATTGATTTTAACGCGTCTTTGGAAAGAGGATTTATCCACCTTACCGACCGTTTGCAGCAATTAGCCGACCAGGAAAAAGAAAATGAGGAATGACTTTTGTATCTTCATTCTGTCGCACCGCCGGGCAGAAAATGTTCTGACTTATCGAACACTTCAGTCAACCGACTACCGCGGAAAGTTGTATATTGTTATTGACGATCAAGATTCGGAAATTGATCTATACCGAAAAACATTTGGATCGCAACTATTAACCTTTTCAAAATTGGAAACAGCTAAAACAACTGATTGCGGCGACAACTTTAATGATTTTAGAACGCCACTTTATGCTCGAAATGCCTGTTTTGACCTAGCCAAACAAGTCGGTTGCAAATACTTCCTGGTTCTTGATGATGATTATTGTCGATTCTATCACATGATAGATTCAAATCTTAATTTTGGCCATTACAATATGAAAAACACAATGGAAAATACGCTGACTGCCTTGTTGGAGTATTACGAGCAATGCCCTTTTATTACCTCAATCGCAATGGCCCAATGTGGTGACTATATTGGCGGCGGCGATAGTGTATTTCATGTTGGTACTGGCAAATGTGTTGGTATGCGCCGAAAGGCGATGAACTCCTTTTTATGTTCAGTTGATCGGCCATTCAAATATGTCGCGCGATTAAATGATGATGTCACAACCTATGTTACATTAGGTTCACGCGGAAAATTGTTTTTGACAGTGTTAGCATTAGCACTGATTCAAAAAAAGACACAGGACCAAAAGGGCGGACTAACCGAAGCATATTTAGATAGCGGAACATATGTCAAGTCATTTTATACAATCATGTATATGCCATCATGTACACAAATCAGCGATCTTGGTAACTACGGTGGAACGCCTGACTTTAGGATTCACCATAAAATCAATTGGTTGAGAGCGGTGCCAAGAATACTGAGAGAAACGCATCGCCGAACCTAACAGATTCTGACAGGTTAAAAAACAATGGCGAAGTTAAGTCGGAAAAAGTTAACAAATGCTTTGCGCCAGGCAATGGGTAATATCTCCGCGGCTGCTCGAAATTTGGGAATGGCTCGCAGTTATATTAGTCAAGTTGTCAATTCAGATGCTGAACTGCTGCAAATTGCCATCGACGCTCGCGAGGCGATGATTGACAATGCCGAATCAGCATTGTCCTTGGCCGTTAATCGTGGCGAAGCCTGGGCGGTATGTTTTTTGTTAAAAACGCAGGGTAAAGTACGCGGTTATGTCGAACGACTTGAAACAAAATCCGAGGCGAAGGTAACGGTATCCATGCGGGCTGAGGAATTGACAGATGACGACCTTGCTGCCATCGCCACCGGCGGCGGCGACAGAACTTCTGAAACGCCGAATGGCTCGGGCCAACCTGATTAACTTTTGCCAGTATACTATGCCCGACTACCGGCCAAGCTGGTTTCATTTTAGTATCGCAAACCATGTCGAACAAATGATCAATGGATCATTGCGACGATTGATTGTGTCAATGCCTCCACGACACGGAAAATCTGAACTTATTAGCCGCCGTTTACCGGCTTATCTGCTTGGCCTAAATCCAAATGAATCAATTATTGCGTCCAGTTATTCGGCTGATCTTGCAAGTCGAAACAATCGTGATGTTCAGCGCGTAATTGATTCGCAGTATTATCGCAATTTGTTTCCAGATACGCAGTTAAATAGCCAGAACACTAGAACCATATCCGGATTATATTTGCGTAATTCCGATCTTTTTGAAATTGTCGGTCATCGTGGCGTCTATCGGTCCGCTGGTGTTGGCGGCGGTATTACTGGCATGGGAGGAAAATGGCTACTGATTGACGATCCAGTCAAGAACCGGGAAGAAGCTGATTCGGCTACTTATCGACAAGCGACCTGGGATTGGTACACATCGACTATGTATACTCGCCAGGCCCCGGATGCCCGAATACTGATAGTCATGACTCGGTGGCATAGCGATGACCTTGTCGGACGGCTCATAGAGCTTTCCGGGAATGACCCTAAAGCAGATCAATGGCAAGTTATTAACCTACCGGCAATATCAACCGATGAACGCCCACAATATGACCCGCGCAAGGCCGGTCAAGAATTATGGCCAGAAAAGTTTGATATTTTTGAATTGGAGCGTATGAAAGCCAGTATCGGTGAATATCAATGGGCCGCGTTGTATCAACAAACTCCGCGGGCGGGAGGTGGAACTGAATGGCCCGACAGTTATTTTCCTCGTCAAATCTGGTTCGATGATTGGCCTAATACAATCACCCTGAAGACAATCGCCGTTGACCCATCCAAGGGAAAAGACGGCGGTCATGGCGACTATTCCGCGATCGTCCGGCTAGGCCGGGATCGGGATGGAACGCTTTACTGTGAGGCAGACCTTGCCCGGCGTTCTAGTGAGGCCATTATCGACGCGACTCTGGAAAGTTATGCCGGATTTAACGCGGACGCCGTTGCGGTAGAAGCAAACCAATTCCAGGAACTATTAGCTGCTCAGATCGCGTCACGCGCCCGTGCCGCGGGTTTGCCAATTCCGATTGTCCCGCTTGTCAACACCGTTAGCAAACTGACCCGTATTCGTCGCCTGGGGCCATATCTGGGCCAACATTCAATTAGATTTAAGGCATCCAGTCCAGGCACCAAATTGTTAGTGGACCAGCTTCGGGACTTTCCAACTGCGAATCATGATGATGGGCCTGACGCGCTTGAAATGGCTTTACGCGTTATGATTTCAATTCATAATGGCAATCAAGCTAAACCTACCGCCAAGAGGATTAAAGCATGAGATGGTATGACTTCCTTTTCGGCACTCGGCCTATACCTGATGAATCGCCTAAAGCCAAGCGCGAGGCGCTGGAAGAAGAAATCAAAATCGCGCGTTTATCGCGCGCTAAGAAGTTGGTTGAGTCATACGGGAATCAAGACTACTGGCTAACCAATTATGCCGATATTTTAGCAAGATATCAGGATGGGGGCATACTGTCGTATCCTATAAGCCAGCCGACCGACCGACGATATGGGTCGAACTTTCCATTTTGGGTATCGGAACAACAATTGTCACTTTTACGGGCTCAAGCTCGCATGGTGACAACGATGAATCCAAATGCGCAAGGTCTTTTGAATGGATTATGCAGTTATGTAATTGGAACAGGCTTCAAATATAGAGCCGTGGCTAAAGAGACGGCTGAAGTAAATGACGAAATTCTAAAGAAAGTAAACGCAATAATTGATAAGTTTATTGACCAAAATAGTTGGGCCGAAATGGAACAGGAATTGTTTATTCGGTCGCGAGAAGATGGCGAATGTTTTGTCCGTCTTTTTCCGCAATCTAATGGATGCCTGTACATTCGAACTATCGAACCTGAACAAGTGTTCCAGCCTCCCGGTCAAGACTTGCCCCATTATTCATATGGAATAAAAACAGACCCTGATGATGTGTTTGAAATTAAGGCATATTATGTGTCCTATATGGCGCCGCGCGGAGAGGACGGCAATCAAGCCAAAATGCTTGGTGAAGAAGTAGATGCCGATAATATCGTACATATCAAATGTAATGTCAAACGCGCGATCAAGCGCGGGCTGTCAGATTTCAGTTATGAGACTTTAGATGCTTTTATGGTGTCATCCAAGTTGAGGTGCAATTTGGGTGAAGGCGCAGCGGTTCAAGCCGCTATTGCCGGCATCCGTCAGCATGATGCCAATAATTTGTCCCAAGTCGATAGTTTTATAAACAACACGCTTGATTATACGGCCACAAGCCCTGTTACCATGAAAGAAACAGACTTTCAGACAATTCGATCCGGGTCATTTCTGGACATTCCAAAAGGGATGAATTATGTGACGCCGCCAGCTGCCGCTAACTCGTCCGGCCATCTGGAGATATTCCAGGCACTATTGAGGTCGGCCGGCAACCGCCATAATGCGCCCGAATGGTTGGTTAGTAGCGATTCGTCCAATAACAATTACGCTTCAAGCCTTTCGGCCGAAAGCCCATTCCTTAGGTCTTGTCTACGATTGCAAAAGTTTTATGAACGGCCTTTCGTTCGAATTATTAAGGTCGCTATCAAGGCCGCAATAAACGCGGGCCGGTTGCCGCAAGGAATCGATAAGATGATTAATGTCCAGGTAACTTGTCCAACAGTAGAAACCAGAGACAGGGCACAGGAGGCAAACACAAACCAAATATATCAAACTATGGGAGTCAAGAGCCTACAAACGATCGCGCAAGAAGTCGGCCTCGACTGGAATATCGAAATGGCCAATATGGAGGAAACCAAACAAGAAACCGACCTTCCGGGTGCTTTGCCTGTCGAGTACTCGGAAGATAATTCTGAACCTATAGGGCCCGAACCTGATTCAATAGAAGATGAAGGAACGGAGGACTTGGAGGAAGAACAAACTGGCAAGTATTCGCATATCAATTTCAAGCCACCTAAGGGAGCCCGAGAAGCCGCCAAGAGAGCCCTCGAGGTGCGCGCCGAAAAGCCAGAAAGCCAGCGAGGCATGACCGCGGTCGGTATTGCCCGGGCGAGAGACCTGTCTAATGGCGCCAAATTAAGCCCTCAAACTGTCAGGCGGATGAAAGCATTCTTTGATCGCCACGAATCGGATAAGTCAGGCGAATCATGGGACGAACAGGGCAAGGGCTGGCAGGCTTGGATGGGGTGGGGTGGCGATCCCGGTTATGCCTGGGCGCGCAAGGTCGTGAAGCAGATGAATGCGGCAGATGAGAAAGAGTAACGTATGGCGACTTTATTTGAGTCCAAAATGGCAGCAGTTGTAGGTATTGCTCAAGCAAAAACGCTTACTTATGCCGATAAGGTGGCTGATACAATAGAGGCCGAAACAGAAAAGTTATGGAACAAAATACTTGGCATTATTTCAACAAAACCAATTCCTGTTGATGCGCAAACGCGCATACAAAATCTTTTGTATGAAATATACGGATTGTCGATTCGACAATTAGATGCCGGCTTAGCTGACATGGCTACAGTAGCTCATTCAGGCGCTTCCGGTTCCATGATTACCGAATTGCCACAAGCAGCCTTATCGGTAGCGTTATCCAAATCGCCTATTCTAGAAGCGCGCCTGAACCCGCGACAAAAGAGACAAGTAGAAAAACAATTATTCCCGGCCTTGTCCCAAGACAAGGTACGGCAAGTCGTCCAACAAACCACTAACGGCATGGGCTGGAAGGCTAGGATTGCAAGCATTAGCGGCCTTGCGCCTCCCGGGCAATTGTCCGCTCTTGTAGTACAAGGAATATCGCAAGGCCAAAATGTGGAGCAAATGGCCCGCCTGATGATGCCATCCGTTCAAAATGTTCGCGCGTCCGCAAGGCGTATCGCCAGGACGGAAGGCATGCGAGTGGCGCATGAGTCACGAATGGTAGCTTATGACGCGCTAGGTGATATGGTTGTGGGATATCAAATACACGCAACCATGGACTGGCGGGTTCGACCGCATCATGCCGCGCGAAATGGCACGATATACTACAAAAGGCCAAAACCTGGCCAGCAGTCGATAGCTAATATGCCTCGGCCACCTTTAGAGGCTGATGGTACAGTTGCCTTTAATTGTAGGTGTTATCTCACACCTGTATTGGATGTAGACCCGGATATTGAAAACGATCCTGCGGCCAAAGCATTATTTACGGATAATGATAAGAAACTAATTCCGGATCCAGTGACTTACGACAGCTGGTTTCAGACAGCCTCAGAACAAGAAAAGAAATGGGCTGTTGGAGCTAGACGACTGGCAACAGTTAAGGCCAAAATGAAACCAGGTGAGTCACCAACCTGGTCGCACTTTATTGATCCAGTATCCGGTCAGCTTATTGACACGCAAAAGTTAAAAAACGAAACTTCGCAACGAACACAATCCCGATTGGATCGAATGAAGGATGTACTTGCAAAACGTAAAGAAATTATTGTTCAGGTGTCGAGGTTTGGTTATCTTGCCCAACCACAGGAGCCGCCAGCTGAATCGTTTATTCCGCGTATCGAGCCGCCTAAGGTTCCCGCCAGTCCTGCAAACTTGCCACCTGTCACACAAGCCACCGTCACGCCGCCACAACTTCCAAAACCTGTACGGATTCCACCAAAACCGTCCAAGAAGCCCAAGCCAGCTACCGCATCACTCAAAGCTATAAAAAGGAAAAGGCGTAAAGGTAAACCTAAACGCAATTGACAAATTTAATTTTGCTCTTAGAATAATTTGTTATGACAAGCCTTGTTGAAATTACCGAAACAGTTAATTCGTCAGGTCTCAAGGTCGACCTTGAGCATGGCATTATTCGCGGCATTAAAATACTTGGCCTCCAGTCCGATAATGGCAGAAGGTACTTGCCCGAGGCGGTAAAAGATGCCGCAAAACTGTATGAAGGCGTAAAGGTAAACATCAACCATCCCAAGGATGCTGACGATCCGCGACTAGCCGAGGATCGGTTTGGCAAGCTGCGAAATGTGCGGTATGTGCCAAATAAGGGCTTATATGGTGACCTTGAATTTCTAAAGACTCACCCCATGGCCGAGAGAATATGCGAAGCGGCCGAGCGAATGCCGGACGCATTTGGTATGTCACATAATGCACAAGGTGATGGCGAGGAACAGGATGGGGTCTTTGTCGTAAGTAAGATTATTGAAGTTAGGCATGTCGATTTAGTAGCTGATCCAGCAACTACCAAGAGCTTGAGCGAAAGCAAGCTGATTGAAAGTAATGAAGTCCAAAAAGCATTTGCAAAAGCGGCCCAATTAGTTCGTGCGGATCGAATGTTTGATGCGCACAGGGTACTCATTCAATTAACTGGAAAACCAATGAGCCAACACGCCAGAACACTAGCAGTCGACTACTCAAGAGAATTGAAGAAATTAGCGTACCAGCAATCAAGTGGCCGTCAACATACAGCTAGCTTTGATGCAGATAAAACAGATGTTCTCCGCAGAATCCAGGCATCAGCAGCGAAACTAATTGATAATTTGGATGAATCAAAACAAGCCAATTCAGAAGGCTTAGACATGCTAAACGAAGCTAAGAAATATGTGCATCCTCGTAACACATTTAATAAAATAAGGGCACTGTTTTTCTCATTTAATGAGAACTTGAAATTCTTAGACGAAATCTTGTCCGATAAACTTGGGCCGAAATCTAAAAAGTTTTTTTCAGATATGAAAACCAAAATAAACCAATTCAGGTCAAGTGCTTACGAATATGTTTCATCTAGTTATAAAGGTATTGATAATTTGGATGAATCTAAACAAGCCGGGAAACAGGAGGGCTCGAAAATAAAAGAGACCTCAACACAAGGTCGGCTACAAGGTAAACCGGTTTCGGATTCTGATATTTCTCAGGAGGAATTTGAGCGAATAGTCAAAAACCTTCATTCCCCTACTAGAGTTCAGTTTTCAAAACAAGGCAGTCTCGTAATAGCAAGAATCAATCACAACGGCAAAACGCTATTAGTCGGACGATGGAAGCTAGCTCCTAAAGATATTTATGGCAAACGGAATAGAGATGGCGAAGCGACATATGTAAAGCCACCGTTTGATTACCCTGAAATGAAGGAGGAAGGATCAAACATGAAAGACAATAAAGATTCCATGGAGGCCGACAACGCCGAGTTTGGCTCTAAAGCAGCCGAAATTATTGATGGCATTGGCGATACTTCGGAAAAGGTTGCCGCCCTGGTCGAATTAGTAAAATCCATGTATGGCGTTGATGAAGCCGAAGAACCTGAAATGGAACAAGACGGGGAAGATGACAAAAACAAAATGGAGCAAAATGAAGAAGATGAAATGGAACAAGATGACAAAATGGAACAAGAAGATGAAATGGAACAAGAAGATGAAATGGAACAAGATTACGAAAATGAAGTAGAAGAACAAGACGATGAGGATGACAGTATGTACGAAAGCAAGAGACGCGTAAGCTCCCGCGTTCGCCAACTCATTCAACTTTGTGAACAACATCAGGTTCGGCCCACAAGAGCCACTATTAGTGACCTGGCAAAGATGCCAAAAGGTGTTGCGCAGAGGACGATTCGTAAGCTAGGTTTACTTGAGCGCGCCAGTAAGCCCCGCTCCTCGGGCTATACTTTTCAAAATGAAAAGGCAAGCGGCCCAAGTGGTGTAGACCTGTTTAACTGGCTAAAAGATTAGGAAGTCATAGTTCTATAAGATTTATTGGAGGGCCATGAAATGGGAACAGTATTTGGTGGCAATCGGTTTCAGCAACCAACCAACACGCGCACTATTGTGTACCCTGCAAAAGCCTCAATTGTAATTAGTGTTGGAGACCTTTTGTATTACGATACTGCTGACGGATATGCCAAACCGCTTAGCTCTAAAGTGGCAAGCGGAACCGTTAATACGGACCAAGTGTTTGTCCATGACAACTTTATTGGCGTGGCACGGTCGGCCCGAATTGCACTTCAAACAACTGATGGAACCGTGACAGTTGAAACCGATTGCATTTACGAGGCCGATTGCGCTTCCGGTACTTTCGTGCCGGGCGATCTGGTAACTGCGTTCTCGTCAGGAGTCGCGGCGGCCGGGGCGATTAGCGACCAAAAGATTGACACAACTGCCTTGACTTCCGAAGCGATTGGTGTGGTCGTTAAGAGGTATGCTTCTGCCACAACTGTTGTTTTGTGCCGCTTGTATGGCAAAGCGGCCCGCCAAGTATTCTAATCTTGTTAAAAGGAGACTGTTATGAATCCGGTCAAACTTCGCAGTTTATTCGAATCGAGGTCTAGGGAACCGAATGGCGTATTGCGTTTTGTAAATGAGATCAAGCAAGGGCTTGGCCTAAGCGATTCAAAAGGCCACGAAAACAAGGACGCTTCCGGCAATCGCATCCTCAAGAATCGCCATCTCAAGCCGGAACAAATGTCCTTGCAAGAGCTGGCTGAAGGAATTGTTGGCCCATCCTGGCGCAATTTGTTTTCGCCCGACTCACGGCAACTGTCCAAGTATTTGCAGGCTAGGTCGGTCCTTGAAAGCCGTTTTGGGGGCGACACTCGGGCCCTTCTGGAAAACGTGGGAGTTGGAATCGACCCAACTGCTTTTCTGAACATTAACGCATT
>Ga0194134_10001039_pt1 | contig 39464 bp, 55 predicted proteins | sample TA2KigOff0mmetaG_FD_148602 | JGI IMG/M metagenome (GOLD analysis project Ga0194134, IMG submission 148602) | Freshwater microbial communities from Lake Tanganyika, Tanzania - TA2015056 Kigoma Offshore 0m | ecosystem: Environmental > Aquatic > Freshwater > Lake | place: Tanzania: Lake Tanganyika... | reverse complement strand
TCACTTGGGTAGTGTGCGACACAGTACCACTAGCAATTCGATAAAGTCCTTCAAAGGTATATGTTGTACTTGGTGCGAGTGTGATTATAGCATTAGTACTATCAAATACATTCTGAAAAGCGTTACTACTGTTAATGCTTCTTGTTGTAGTGATTACGGCAAAATGTTCTGTTGGTATTAAAGCGCGTTTGTTATTAACATTCGACGCATACAAGCGATTTTCATTAAACTCTATTGCAGCTTGACCTGCATTCATGTTGTTTACTACTTGGTTTATTAATAAATCACCTGAATTAAAATATAATGGGCCTGCATCTTCGGTACCTGGTTGCAAAGTAAGATTAAGTGCCTCTATTCCAGCATTAGCTGTTACGAGTCCGTCAAATGTTTTGTTACCGGTAATGCTTTGTTCGGTTGCTATAGTAACTAAGTTATCTATTAAGTCTGTTGACTCAGATAAAGATTTTACACTTCCACCATTATTTTTAAAAAATATCTTTTCATCCACAGTATTTATTGCAAGTTCACCAGCATCTAGATTCCCTGCGGTTGGCACAGCATTATTTGTAGTAGACCTTTTAAATTGTATTTTATTGGGCATTAGAATGTTCCACAATCTATTGTTGTGTTATTGGTTATTAGGTTGCCTCTAAAGTTAGATGCTTCTATATCACCTTGTGTACCACTGTAAACTCCAGAAGAATCAGTTGCATTTGGAATAAAAGTAAAATACCCAGTGCTATCATCAAAACCAAAGAAACCTAGTTTGGCTGCTGAGTCGTACCACCTAAATTCAATTCCTCTATCTGTATTGCTATCACTTATTGGAGCAGTATCCCCACCCAGTGTAAGAACGGGATCATCTAAAGTTACTGTGGTAGAGTTTACGGTTGTTGTTGTTCCGTTAACAACCAAGTTTCCACTCAGTGTTAAGTCAGCAGCACTTATTGTTCCTGTAAAGGTGGGGCTGGCAGATAACACAACATTACCTGACCCAGTAGATGTTGTAACACCTGTACCTCCACTGGCTACTGGTAGTGTTCCTGTTAATGAACTAACGGGTAAGCCGGTACAGTTTGTTAGTGTACCAGAATGCGGAGTACCTAGAGCTGGTGAAACAAAAGTAGGGTTAGTGTTAAACACAAGAAAGCCAGTCCCAGTCTCATCCGTTACAGCCGAAGCAAGATTTGCACTGCTGGGTGTTGCTAGAAAAGCAGCAACATTACTAGCCAAACCTGAAACACCGCCCGAAATAGGTAGACCAGTACAGTTTGTCAGTGTACCAGAATTAGGAGTACCCAAGACAGTAGCACCAGTAAATGTTTTATTACCAGCAATAATTTGGTTACTTGTTAAATTAACAAAAGCACCCAGACCACCAAGTACCTCAACATTATTACCAGATATTCCAATATATAAAATATCATCTACTTCACTATAAGCAAGTTCTCCTACTGCTAGGGAATTGGGTTGACCTGATCCACCACCAGCTATTCTTCGTTTAATTTGAATTACATTAGGCATTAAAAGCTTCCTCCATCAATTGTTGGTATTGATGTATTAATTGTTACATTTCCAGAACCATTAAAGTTTACATTTCCAATTACGTCGCCACCCAAAGCAATGTTTCTATATGACAATAGTTGAGTAGCCGTTCCCGCATTCCCAGTAACATTAGTTAGACCTGTTAAATTAGTAACTGTAAGAGTGCTGGTATTTTTATTATATGTTAATCCCGCATGGGCACCTATAACACCACTATCATTAAATAAAACTTGAGTGTTTACTCCTTGAGCAGCTGGAGCAACTGTAGAATTAATAAATAAAACGGGAACATTAAGAATGTTTCCAATCCACAGTTTTTTATCTATTATGTTTACGGCTATTTCACCTTGGGCTAAAGTAGCAGGAACTTGACCAGCTACCGTAAAATTTTTAACTGTTGTTTGGGATAAATCTGATTGGGCAAGAGATCCCAAAACTCTTTTTGTATAATCAGCAGAGTTCATTATACCTCCTTAGGTATTAACTGTATTTGATTTCCACCTAAACTTTGTTTTAAAATCTATGCCCGTAATATTTACTGGTGTTGTTGCATCAGAGTTAATACTGATAACAGTAGAATCTGAATAACCAAATACTTTAAAAGTAAACTCACCATTAACATCTACTAAATCAAGCGGTAAAGAATCTTCAGTTAAAACTATATCAGAGTAGTTTGGAAAGAATGATGATACCATTGGTGTTCTTGTTCTAGATGAAACACTGATAGAGTAGTTACCAGAGTTTGCATGTCTTATGGTACCCGCTCTAACAGACATACTTCCTTCTAGTACTTGATTGTTTTGATCACGAACAACCAAAGGACTGAGGGTAACATTTAAATTAAACTTGTTACCAAAGTAAACTGTTTTGTTAGACTCACTATAGTTACCTTGAACTATAAACTCTTTGTGGTTAGCTTGGCTTGTTACTTGACCAGTTAAAACTGTGTTTGGAGTTTCACCGCTCCAGTCTGTACCAAACACAACTAGCGATCCTTCAGTATTATACGGTAGTTCAAGAGGTATTTTAAAGGTTGTTGTATTGGTTGCTATATCATAAACCGTATTTGGATTATTACCTGTTGACTTAGTTTTAACAACAAAAACATCATCTAATCTAGGAGTTTCTATAGAATCTGGTAGTAAATTAGTTCTTTGTAAAAAGAATTTATTATTGTTTTTTACAACGGCATATAAATAACTGTTGTATGCTTGTAAAGATTGAATGTTACTGGCTTGACTCAGTATAAACCTGTAGAATGAACTTTGAATTAAACGGTCACCACTAAATCGAACAGTATATAAATAAATATTATTGGGGTTGTCATTATCAACCGACAGGATTGAGTCATGGGTAGGTGCTGTACAAGCAGCTCTATAGTTTTTTGGAAGATAACCAGTTACGGAAGCAGATACTTCAACTGCTGAAGCAAGACCTAGTTTACCTTCGCCCATGTATAAATACAATCTTTGAGAATCATAGAAATAAAGTTGAGATCCAATTGTTTGGGGGTCAACAAAGGCTGCTGTTGAATAATAAGTAACGGGCGAAATAGAAACATTGGTTGGTGATAAGTTTGTTCCTTCACCACCAGCAGACATCAATTGAAACTGCATGTTTGCTTTGGTGTTTATAAATAAGAAATTTTCAAACGGAGACATAGTAACTATTTCAGCATATGTGTTTGAAGATGCTCGTACATCAATTGGATCCGAGTCTACAATATTTGTAGGATCATCAATAAACAATTGCTCATACTTACCAAGAGCTGATGAGAATACAGAATCATCAGCAGAAAACCACAACCTATCTTTGAAGACAGCTAATGATTTTATGCGAACATGCTTTAGAGCTAGTCCATCTGCTGTCTTAAAAATACTGGGGCCGGGATTAGAGTTTTTAGTTCCTGATTCTCTTGGTTTCCAATCCATTGGTTTAATAGAAAAGACAGGGGATGAATTAACTATATTCAAAGATAACTTGTGTGGCATTCTATTGGGATCAATATAAGACCACTCATCTGGTGTTCTGACTTTTTGTAAATAAGGATTACCCGCACCAACCACAGCATCCTTTACTGTGCCATCTCCTGTGCCTACACTGGTAGCAACAAAGGTTGTACCTGGATTACTGTTTGCAGCACCATGGGCTGTAAAGTCTGTACTGCCAGTTGTTATAATAAGGTATGCTTTACCAACTACCATTTGAGTTGCTAGGAATGCAGTATTACCATAACCATAAATTTCAGCTTCTGAAAAAGAAATAAATCTGTAATAACCAGAAATAAGATTTAGAAATGAATTTAGGGTTTTCATTATCTTACCTCTACCGCCAACACCACCTGTAATATTTTTTAGTGGGTGAGTTGAGTCATACAAAGCAGCTAACATCAGTTGTGCTTTGTTATCTCCTGTTGTAATATTAGTATTGTTACTGAACCAATCATCTTTTTGTGGTGGTAGTTTTATAACACTAGCGTCATTTACTCGTTGCCCTAGAAAAGCTAACCCAGGTTTATCAAACAAATAATCATCAACTGAAATATAGTTACCATTTACACTGTCTGGGGTGTAACCTAGGAAGACATCATCTGGTGTGTTTTGTAAATTGTCTGGACCTGTATCAAATACTTTAGTAACTTTAGCTGCTGTAAAGTATGTTATTTTTCTACCACGAATATCATCGATAGCTGTAGCAATACCGCCTAGATCAAACAACTTACCGTTTACATCTGAACTAAACCCAGCATATACATTTGTATTAAGAATAATTAAAGAAGAACTTAGGGTAACAGCCTTTAGCGATTCTCTTGCTGTCTTGGTATCAGTACCATAAGTAATATAAGCTCTAGTTGTTGTACTAACAGTACCAGCAGCAACAGCCGCAGCATAACTTATATTGTTTGCTGTAGCATAGGCTTGTACTACCGTACTATTGTTTGAGTTTCCTAGTGTTGAGTCTTGAATTGTAGGATCGGTTGGATCCCATTGAGCAACCATAGAAACATTCTTCCATGAATTATCTGTTAATAGTTGATAGGTATAAATTAATTGTTGGTCTTTACCAGTGGCATCAAAATTTACAACAATTAAAAATCTAGTTTCTTCGTTTATATTATACCAATAAAACCAAAGATCATTATTAGAAATACTTTCTAACTCATGTAAAGATAGATGACAATCTTCATTAGTAAAATCCCAACCCGTATTTAAAAGATTGGCTATTGTGTTTTGTGGGACTACAGTAAACCCAGAACGCTTTTCAACGTTTCTTTCTAAAGTAACTAAAGCATTGTCAATGTTTTCAGCATCTTGTGGTTGTCTCTTGTTTGTAGCCTGTCTACTGACACTAAGAATATTTGGGATTGATATTCTGGTTGTAGTATCACCACTAGATTGTCTTCTTGCCATGTGTTATCCTCTTGTTCTCCAAAATCTAAACCGACTGGGATCATTAGTATAGGCATTTCGATTTACCGCAGATTGCAGGGAAGGGTCCCCACTAGAGAATATGTTTTTCTTTTTATCGTTTATATCCGCAGCTTTTCCTTTGGCATTAAAAATCTGTTGTTGGAAAGCTAGATAAGAATCGGTTGCGGGATCTCCTTGAGTTAATGCTTGGTACTCACGCATTGCTGAACTAAGAATCGCTCTTTGCACTGCGGTATCCAAGTTATCCCAAGGCAGTTTCATAATGAACTCTACATAATAATCAACATTACTTTCAAATATATCAGTATCGTCTGTTATATTCCACAGTCGATTTGGAGATTCATTTAAAACACGAACTCTGATTTGTGTATTGTCTTCGTTAATATGGAAAGATACTAACTCTGCTGCAATTATACCAAGTTCGTCCGAGTCTGCTGTAGGTAATACTAATTTATAGTTAAGGTCAACATTCATTTTACGAATAACTTTATTATTAGCCATCCCACGCATTTGAAAATCTAAGCTGCATTGTTCTAGGATATGTTCAGCAATTCCTGTATCTACACCACTAGAGTTTTCTAAATCTGAAACTAAGTTTTCACCAGTCGCTAACAGCATTTGATTAACAGCCTGTAGTTTTGTGATTAAACCCATAAACACCTCCTTGTTAAAAACCCCCAAGTTTCGGTAGAAACTTGAAGGCAGAAATAAAATGTAATAAAAAAAAATTATGAAGTAACTGCGTATTGACCGGTCAAAGTAGTTGCATTAGCTCCCATGAGAGTCACAAGCTCTCCTCGGCTATCAATTTCCCCACTTTCATTTGCGGTGGATACGCTTGTAGTACCTACCAAGATCTGGCACAATTCAGGTCGCAGAATCCCAGTACCCTTGAGCATACTGGCAACTGTGAACTGAGTATTGCGACGAACATCTTGGACTGTATCTACCTTCATACCCATCAAGGACAACCCAGCAACCGCTTCCTTTTGGAAGATCATTGCAAAAATATTAAACTTGCTGCAATCAAGGTTATACTTAGCTTCTCCAACCCCATTTGAACCAGAACTTAAATCTGTACGTGGAATGTGATTTGTTTTACAAATCTTCACACCCATGTAATCTAAGTAATCACCCATTGCATTCATTCCAGCAAAGCCAGCTGGACCAACACCACCATACGCCTGACCCGCTGTAAACATTGGGTTCTGGGTAAATTGGTTGCTTGCTCTTGGAATACCAAGCGCACGAATAACTTGGAATACTTTTGGTGTAACTACACAATGAACATCATTAATTGGGAAGTTTTTCTCTTGCATATTAACAAGATAATTCTCAATTGCTTGAAGAATGTTCAGTGCAGCAGTTTCTGTACAACCACTAACAGCTACACCAATAGCACTGGTAGTAGTGTCCACAACAACTGGTGCTGGGAAGTCGGCTTCAACAATACCTCGTGGATCGGAATTTAGTGGAGCAGCAACACAAGCACCAATTAGCGTAGAGATAATTTGCTTATCTCTTGCGGTTGCAAGTGTTAAACCAGCTTGTCTTGCAAGCTCGCTACGGTAGTCCCACTGAGTAACCAATAAATCTACATTATCAGTTTCAAAGTGTGCTGCCATAGGTCGCTTGTCAAGATTAATCTTGAAGGTTGTGCTGCTAGAATCACCACCAACAAGCTCTACTCCAGCATTCCAGTTGGGTTGTAGTGAAACCTTACCCGTTACTGGGAATTCATAAGAAAACCCACCACTAAGTGATTTGTGGGTAATTAGGTTTTCAAACATATTGTACTCATCATACGCATTAATTACTTCGCCTGACCAAAGTGGTAGCCAAAGCTTGTTAGCTCCTGCTGCACCACCTGATGGTCCATCTCCAACTGCTGTTCGCAGTGCTAACTCATCATGTGTTAAATTATCTCCTGGCATTTTAAAATCTCCTAAAATTTTTTGTTAACTAGAAAAGACAATTAAAGATTACACAGAATCAGTAGTTCTTTTTAGAGTTGATGTCTATGTTGATTTACATACCAAGAATAACCATTGCACCTAGGTGGGGTTTCTTGCTGGGTATAAAATCATAATAAGTTTTCTCAGTCTTAAATTGAAAACTTATGGTTGTAGTTTATTAAAGTCAGTTTGCATCATTCGCCTTTCAACGGCTGCTCTAAACTTAGCATCTGTTGCAAACCTTGGATTGTTTCTTTCACTTGAGAATTCCCTTTTTGTCCTATAGGGCATATCGGGAACTTGGGTATTAGCTATAGAAGGTTTGTTTGTAGTTGGTGTTGTTGCTGGTTCTGTTCTTCGCATGTTTGGATTCTTCTTATCATACATGCTGTTAAGACCCATCAAAGCAATTTCCCAATTAGGACTAGCTAAAGAAGCATTCATACTGTCTTGTTCTGGCTGAGTAAGATTCTTACTAGCCCATGTAAACAGCTTATTCAATTGTTCCCTACCACCAATAACATCTGCTGCTTTACTGTAAGCCATTTCAAGTTTAGCTTTTTGACCTGTCATGTACTCGTTAATAACATATTCAGGCAACTTAGTTTTTTCTCTGATTATAGCTTGGGTAGCATCGCTAAGTGTACCCTGAGTTGCATACTCAACAGTCCAGCTTTTCCAATCAGCCTCGCTAACGGAGGGGGAGACTTGGGGAGGTGCCTCAGGGGGTGTTTCCTGTTTTGGAATCCTGAGAACTTCTGGAATAGGCTTAGTTGTATCTTCAACAACTTTCGGTGGTTCTGGAGTTGGTTCTTTATATTGTTTATTTACAGAACCTTGTTCAGCATATTGATTCTTTAGTGCAGCCAACTCTTGTCGTGACTTGGTATATTCCCGTTGTGCATTTTTTAAACTATCAAACCAAGCACCCGCATCTTTAAAGTTTTCGGGAATCTTGTTACCATTGTTTTTAACATAAGCTTCAAATGCAAGTCTTTCTTTAGCATTCTGTACATCTTGCTCAGTAGAAACTAGGGATTGTTCCGAATTTTTAAGATCAGTTTGAGCCTGAGATTCAGGTTGTTCTGCTTGATATTCAAATTCTGGAGTCTCTTCACTATCTGTCATTCTTAACCTTTCTTTGTTTTGCTAGTAGCCTTAGGATTGACCTTGGCTTGTGCATGTTTACCAGTCAATCTGGTTGTTGTACCACAATTACATTTAAATTTAGTTTTCATTTCCAAGATACTCTCTTACCGGATTTCTTAGCACGAACACCTTTAGCTGTACACATTGATTTAGTTGGACGGCAAGCAGGATAAGAACCTTTACCAGCCTTGGAACGACCGCATGGTCCTCCTGTCTTACAGTTAATCCAACCCTTACCATTGTTTCGAGAAAACCAACCGTGTAAACCTTTCTTTTTTTCTAAAGAAAAATCAGCTTTTTTCTTTGCCATTACTTTTTACACTTTCTGTTTTTAGGGCAAGATGACTTAGAGCCACCAGACCCAGCCCATAAATTCTTACAAGCCCAGTATCTAGCGGATAGTTTGTTGGTAGCTGAATCACATTTATGCCTAGCTTTAAAAGATTTTCTAGCACCGGCGCTATAGTTGTGACCATAACCCGTAGCACCATAGTGAATTATCTTTTCTTTACCATTAGCACAAGCTTTAACAACCCTTTTTTTATTGGGGTTAGGAGACTTGCGGGGTTTATTACAAGGCATACTAGCTTTATCTAATTTCTTTGCCATATTATTTTTTTCCTTTACCCCAATTTTTAGCACCAACTTTTCGACATTTAACTAAAGCACCGCTTGCATAAGCTGAAGGCCATTTAGTATATCTAGATTTTACTTTGTGATAACAAGCATCTTTTTTACTAGCCATAATATTATCCTTGGAATGCTGACATATCAACGCCAGCGTTTTGTAATACATTAGCAACACCTTGACCACCTGTTTGCTCTATGTCTTGCATTGCAGCAGCAGTACCAGCTTTAGCCAATGTTTGTTGTGTGAGTTGTTGCTGTTGCAACATTTGTTCTTGAGCTTGTCGTTGTTGCATCATTTGTTGTTGTTCTTCTTCAGAGATAACCCAATTTCTTGAATCAAACCCTAAGGAAGATATCAATGCTTTAGCATATTCAGACCACTTAAAGGAACTAAGAGCAGACTCAGGAAGGTTGCGAACCATTTCTCCCATTTGCATTAGTTTCTGTAAGTCTGTATCTCTAGATAAAGCTTGTAAACCAGTAACAACTTCGATGTTTAATGTACCGTCTTTGTTAAAGAATTGGTCGTACATTCTTTTATCTAAAGAACCATCTTCAATCATTAAGAAAACCGTTCTCTTAATAATGGGTTCAAGTAAATCCCTAGCTATGGCAGAGAACGCACCGCCAAGAATGGTTTCTAATTCTGAACCAATCATTCTAACAGCAGTAGCAGTAACCCTGTCTCCACTAGGGATAGCACTAGCAGACATTAGGAAAGCCTGACCAATCTCACGACGCATAACTTCCACTGCTGTTTGTGCTGCTGAAATTTGAGTGTTCATTGTTTGACTGGGGGACAACACGAACACATCTTCTCTTCTAGCAGGGACCCAAGAGCCATTAGATTGACTGGCTACGTCATCAATCTCCGTGATACCACTGGGATCTAGGCACATCCAGAATGCCGTAGAAGCAGCCATACCATCAAGCATTGCTTTGGTATATGAATCTAAAGACTGAAGATCACCAAGGGTATCTTCACAATGGGATCTACCATAGTTTTCACCTGCTACACCATACCATCTTAAGATAGACATGGGGGCAATTTCATAAACACCTTCAGCTAATAAATCACCATCTGCATTTTCTTTTCTATAATCCCAATTACCATCTTTGTTTAACATTAGTTGACAGAACTGTTTTTCATATCCTTGTTTTTCTACACCAAACATTTGATATGAAATAGCATCTTCATTTTGTAAAGCATATTCTATAAAAATAATTTCTTGAACAGAACCATCAACAGCTCGTTGAACTACATAATGATCTAGTCGTGTGGATCTAAACTTATAATCATCTTCTAAATGTATTAAAGAATCTCCAACAACAATCAATGATTGAATAGCTTGATATACAACTTCTCTTAGATTGGTAGATGACAATCTTCTATATACTTGGTAACATAAAGTTTCAAGGTATGCTTTTATTTCAACAGAAGGATCAACACCAGACTTAAGATTAAATTTAAAGAATGGTGTATCGTTTACAGGCATCATAGCAGACAACATTCTACTAGCTAAAGAAGTAACCCCCCGCGAACCAACTGAAGAAAAGGGTTGGGGCAGCATTTGTTCTTCGGTCCACCCCTCTGGAGGTAGTAGAGATGGAATGGTTAATGCAGCACAGTACCTTGATCTAACAAGTTTAGAGTTTCGGTTTGAGTGTAATCTAGAAAATCTATCTGCTAAAGAATTTTTCATATTATGTACCTGGTGTACTCATACCTGTATATAGGGAAGAAAAGAAATCTAAGTTAGACACATTTGAACCAGCCATACCCTGTTGTTGACCAGCTTCAGCTTGCGCGTTTGCTTCTGCAATAGCTTCTTGTTCTGCTTGTGTTGCTGCTTGAATTTGTTTTTCTTCTTCTTGTTTAATTCTAGTACGCTCTGCTGCTTCTCTAGCTACTCGTCTAGCTTCCGCAGCTTCAGCATCAGTTCTTCGTTGAGCTTCTTGTTGTGCTTGGAATTCTCTTTCTTCCCTTAACAATTGTTGTTGTTCGGAAAATGTCATACCTCCCGAAATAGATGGACTACCACCCATAAGTACCTCCAGATTCTTTTTGTTTGTTACATATTGTTTTTAATTTACTTATCAATTCTATTTGACCAGCCCTAAAAGAACACTTGCGTGTCCATTGTTCCGAGGTTAATTCAGGATCATACTCAAGAGGTGGATACATCTTTTCCAACAGGTCTACCAACTTTGGGTCTATCCTGGGATATATTTCTTGTTTCATTTACTTGTTTATCCATTTGTGTTTTGATTGTATCTATATCTGTCTTAAGTGTTTCTAATTCTTCATATAAATTTTTTAAAATTAACCTAATGTCTGAAGAAGACAGCGTTGAAATATTTGTATTTAATCTTAGTTTAAAATTGTTTTGAAAGCTCATTGTATTGTCCTTGGTTTTGGAAGACCACTCATATAGTCTTGGATATTAAAGTTTTCTAAATCAATATTTTTATCTATAGGAGACATATATTGATTTCCTATATAGGAATCTTCTGCTTGTCCTCCAAAGGTAGTATAGGTGGATCTTATTTGTTGACCCAAAGCTTGCATCATCTGTTCTTCAGATAAAGCGGCTGATTGATATGACCCTAATTTTCTTTGGGATTGGCTGTATCTTGTAAACTCGTCGTTTATTTTTTTAGTTATATCTTTAAAAGTACTTTGCAATGCTTTTATCTCAGCTTCTACTGCCATTGCTGGGTTAGTTTTAAATAAAACTTTTTCATCATCGCTGGTTTCTACGGTTTCATTTGCTAGTAAACCACGCTGATAACCTCCCAAAGCGCTGTATTTATTTTGTAATTCTTCTGTAATTCCTGGCAAGAATTTATTAAAGTCATATCGTTTATTTAGTTCTTCTTCTTCAGTAGATTTGGCAAAGTTAAAGAAACTGGAGCCGCCTGTCAATGAAGTAGCTTTAGCACTTTCAAATAGTTTATTGGCAGCTTTTAGTTTGTTTGCATAATCATCTTCTGTTTCTTTTATAACTCGCTCCCCCATGTTAGTATAAGGGTTTCTTTCAAAAGCATAATAGTAGGGATTCCAATTAGCTGGTTTTTTAATACCAGCCATAGTCAGCAACTCTTCAGGAGTACGCGCATTAAATAAAAACTCATCAGCACTTCTTTCTCTTTCCTTAATTGTAAACCCAACAGACCCTAATTGTTGAGGTTTAAATGTATCATAAAGTTTTTTACCTACCACTGTTCTTGGCATAGGTCCTGATACAACAGGTGCTTGTAAGTTTTCAAGGTATCGGTTATACGCAGCCATTATTATATCCATCTGTTGTCTATTATCAGCTTCTCGTTGTGCGCGATCAGTTACGCGATCAGCGTTGTATAAAGCCATAGTAATACCTCTTAAATAATTTCACAACCCCCAGCCGTACAAGCCATAGAGTGTGAAGATGTTGTTGTATCATTTAACTCATAATCCTTTAACTTAGAAAAATCTACAAGAACTTTTGGAGACATGTTATAGGTACGAGCATCAATAGTTTCAAAGGGAGCTTGAGCATATGTATGGTCACACTTGGGTAAGAATGATATACCTGATATCTTATCAAAGTTTTTCCAAACCCAGTTACCAATCTCTAAGAACTCATCATCTGTATAAGACACAGTGATACTAGGCTTATGGTGACAATAGAATTGTTGATAGTCTAACCATAGCTGTAGGTGTTCCATTGCTCCTAGTGTTTCACTGGTTTGTGTACCTAGTTCTGCTCTTTGGGGAAATGTAAACACAGCTGTAGACTCAGGATTCATTACACAATCCTCTACCGTAACCCCTTGATCTCTCATCATAGCATACATTGGATCTTTCTTATCCAACCGTACACGTCTATAATAATACTCAGAGTATCTTGGGTGTAACCCAGACGCTGAGTTTGCTAAACAAGATGTAGTACCTTCTGGCTTGATACACGTGATTGATTTACTAGGAGCGATACCTAATTTATCAGACCAAACAAGATTAGTATATTCAGTAGTTTCTTTTAAAACTTCCAAAACATACTTGAGCTTTGGTCTACCTTCTTTACCAGACATAAGTTTGTTATCAAAGATGCCAGTCATACTGACACCCAACAATCTTTCTTCTTTACAATTCTTTTCCCAAGAGTTTCTTAAGTATGGGAAATGTGTAAACATACTTTGGATTGTACCTATAACAGTAGCTTGTTCAATCTTACGATTTAAAGTTTCTATATTATCATCAGCCCGAACAACAACTGTAGATAAATTACAGAATTGATTGGGTCGTAGAATAATTTCTGAACAAGGGTTTGTACCAAAGAAATATTCTTCTGTATCTCTGTGTGATGCTTTGGCAATATCAGTCATGGCTTGTCTGTTACAAATACCACGTTCGCCTGAGTGCGAGTTATAAAGATCAGACCACTCTTCCATGAACTGCCCCATAGAAGGTCGATCTTGATATACAGCAGAGTTATTTGCTAGTGATCTGTGTGATGCCGTTTCCCACCAAGCACCAGACTTACAGTTTGCCATCTCACGATCTGATAGATCAGACAGTGAAATCATAGCAGACCTACGAACACCACCCACAATAACAGACTGGGCAATCTTACAACAGATGTCATGACACTCTAGAGAACTGAGGTGGCGACCTCGTGCTTTGTAAAATGATTGTGTTACATATCTAAACACTTCTTCAAGGGGCTGTGGTCCACTTGCTCGACCACCAAATGTCTTCAGTCTTTCGCCTGCTTTGCGAACTTTAGAAGTATCCCACTTGGGATGAACTCCACTGTAAAGATTTGTGATTAATGATTCTAAAGAGTTACACCAACCTTCTCTTGAGTCTTCGACAACAATGGGTTTTTCCCAAACTTTTTCTATTGATGTTGGTACGAGAGGTAATTTATTTACACAACGTGATTCAACGCTGTAGCCAACACCAGTGCCACACATTAAGATATACATTAGTTCACAGAATGCTTTGGGAGAATCAATCTCCATATAAGCACAGTTATATAAAGCTGTATTATCTTTTTCTAAAGCAACCCCAGCGGTCATAAGACCACGCATACTGGGTAGAACTTCTAGATTAAGAATGGCTGATTTAATATCAGGTCTTTCTAATAATTGGGGTGCTTTGTTTGTAAAGAAAGACCACCATCTTTCTACTGTTTCTTCCCATGTTTCACGGCGACCTAAATTTGGTAGCCATCTTGAGTAACGACTTAGTGCTATAAATTCTTGAAATGTATTCATATTAAACTCCAGTTGATCCAAACCCACCATTATTTCTATCTGTAGTATTAAGATTCGTAACTTCAACAAATCTAGCACATATGGTTGGAGTAAGAATTAACTGGGCTAATCTTGTACCTTTAGAAAATGATTTTATACCACCTGATATATTTGTTAACATAAGTTTAATTGTACCTCTGTAATCAGGATCTATAACACCGACACCATTACTTAAGACAATACCACTTAAGGCTACGCTGGATCTAATATAAACTAAACCAGCTGTGTTTATAGGTAACTCTAAAGAAACACCTGTATCAATCAGGGTTGGCATATTACATTGTAAAGTAAACTCGTTTAAGCAAGCTAGGTCAGCCCCTACGGACATTGCCGTTTGAAACATTGGTAGCTTTGCGTTTTGTTCTAATTTAACCTTAACAGCGTTATAGTTTTGGTGAACATAGGTTGCTGCTGAAACCTCAGTGGGGTTTGAAAAGGTGTTTGAACTGATATAATAACTATCTGTTGACATATATCTTATCCTTGGTTGTATTCTATAGCCCCAACTATTAGGCAGGGTTCCATAGAATTGGTTCTTTTGTATCTGAATTATACTCTCCATCCCGCAATATCCTAACACATTGTGCCATTTTTACACAATAATCAAGACTGTAGGGGTTTCCTTGTGCATCTTTAGCTTGCTCGTATGCACCCAAAACAGCGTCGGTCCAGTTGTGTGGTTGAACCGAGTCTAATAACTTCTGTGCTTTTATTGGACCACACTTCCAGATTCCAGGTATGTTATCAGTAGTATCCCCCGTAAGCCACTGCTTATGAAAGTTATACTCTGCCTGTCTAGCATCAACAAGAACTGGTTTATCTTCTTTATCTGGATTCCAATGCCATCCCCGTACAGATCTAAGATCTTTGTCTATGGTTACAGCCACAGCACGATAGCCTGATGCCATGATACCCATAACATCATCAGCTTCTAGTTGGGGAATATCTAACTTGTTACCAACTTTGGTAACCAACTCAACGGCTAAGGGTAAAGCTTCGGGAACCTTTCGGTTAACATCCCTGTGCCTTTTATACGGATCCCAAATCTTACGCCTAAAGTTATCAGACCTTGCACATGATACTGCTATGTGTACTGTAGTAATACCAGGGGGTACCCATGCTTTGACATCATGATCTACTCTGGTTTCAATATCTTCAATACCCTCAGACTCTGCCCAGAAAGCAATCCTGTACGCTAGTATATCGCCGTCTAATACAGCAACCTTAGGCATTGGTTCAAGATTCATCATCGTATTCCATCCTTGTCCTCTTACGTAAGTCCAGCCAATAAGCATGATCTTGTTCTGGTGTTGTCTCGTTATCGTTTACATCGTCTTCTAAATCTTCATCTTCTGGATCAACCATTAATATTCTCCTGTGATAAATTGTCGGTCTTTACACCCAAGTGTAAATGTTTTGTCACAATATATCTTCTAAATCTTCGTCATCTTCTTCCGCAAGTTTCTTGTGTGCTTTATCTAAAATTTGTTCTAGATCCCCTAATGTAAGAGCTATATCATATCTTGTTTTCATACAGCCTAAACAATCACACAAAACTTTATCATCACTTTTCATATAGTTTAACCAATCCTCAAAGTAATTAGTAGCTTTGGTTTTGAATTCCTTTTCTGTACCTTCGTTAAATAATCTATAGTGAAACATTTCTGTGTAATTCATATTACTAGATTCTATCTTATTAGCCATGTCTTCACTTTCATGGTTACGCCAAGGTGCATCATGTTCTGATACAACTCTTTTACCATGAGCTACAAATACTTGTAAGGCACCAATCTTTCTACCAAAGTTAACTTCATTTAAATATCTACAATCATCAACCAGTACACATTTTTCATGCCACTTTTTTGGGTTGGTTTCTAAGTTTTCAATGTCTTGTATTTTAATTTCATTAAGCCGCTCTTCAAATTTATTAACCCAAAAGTCAGGATTGTTCTTACGCATACCTGAACCAAGAACTTGACAAGCTAATCTATATTGTTCGGGATTAGCTTCTTTTGTTAGTCCAGTTTTTTCTACCTCTCTTTTTAATACATCAGCAAAAGGAACAATAACTGGAGAGTATCCTTTATTATACAAGTATTCTGTAAATAATTTAGCAAGGGTTGTTTTACCAACCCGTGCTTTACCGCCAAACATTATAACCATCATGCCAATATCTCCATAATTGTTTAGGTGAAAAGAACATTGGTACAGAAATATTATGCAAGAACATAAAATCTGAAACAAATGTAGCACATGTTGGGGGAATGCGCTTACTGTGGTGTAGGTTAAACCATCTCAGTATCTGGTACTTAATTAAATCCCAGTGTTTAGTTGGTTTGTATGAGCTTACAAAGTCCTGCCATTCAGGATCTAAATTAACTAGCCCAAATGAATAACTGTAATAGGGATCAACGCCAAGAAACTTCTTGTTTAGCCCCAACTTTAAGATGCGTGGACTGTCTCCATCTATGGTTAAGATAATGTACTTATTATTATCGTGTTCTATTTCTAAGTGTACATGGGTATGCCTAGTCATTTGCATTAAAGCAATTACAAGCTTACGCCAACCTTGTAGTTTATAGCTTGAGTAAAAACAAGCTTGTACTTTAACTTTCATAGAATATACATAAACCAAGATAGACAGCTAAAGAATGTTCTACTCTGGCTCCTTCAGAATTTTCCCAACCATGTAACATAACTAATCCATCTGATTTCATAATGGCATCCAAGTCACGCTTCATACAAGACTTAAGATGTTCCTTACTGTCTAATGAAACACTGTTGCCGTCAAAACCAGCTTGTTCATCCATTTCAGCGGGATTAAAAATTGTACAACCAGGTATTTTCTTAGCCCACTTTTTAGCTGCTGAATGAAAAGCTGGGAAATTATGCAACGCATAACCACGCATAGGACCAGCAATATATAAAGTAAGTGGCTTGTTTGTAGTGTAATCTAATAACATATATCTCCTTAATGAGTATCATTCCAATTCAAACCTATAGTATACTCGGCATCTATAGGAATATTAAGATTAAGTCTGACACCAGCTTTGTTAGCTGAGTCTTTAATTATTTGACCAACATCATCAGCTATATCTTTAGGTGCAGCATACTGTAGTTCATCATGTATATAAGCCATCTGAAATACTTTGCTACCATACTTGGCATTTAGTTGCTCATCTGCAATAACCATCCATAACTTTGATACAACAGCCCCCGCACCTTGTAACAGGGTATTTAATGCAGCATGTTCCTTGCGAACAGGAACTGATCTGCCGTCGGGTAAAGTAACACTGTTGGATTTTAAGAATTCATACCGAACTTGTTCTTGAACTTTAGTCAATGCAGGGATTTCTTTCTGAAACTTTTTACGAAGATTGTCAGCGTTTGCAGAAGAACATCCTAGAACTTTAGATAACTTTGTGTTACTAGCACCATATAGATAAGCATATATAAAGGACTTGGCTAAGTTTCTGTCAGCAAGACCAGCTGCTTCTTGGTTGTGGGAATGTATATCACCATTGATCAGTACTGTAGCGTAGTTACCGTTATCATACTTGGACATATAGTGTGCCAACATTCTCAATTCCAAACCCTTGAGATCAGAACCAACCTGAACATATCCATCTATATTTGGAAACCACAGGGAACGAACCCTAGGGTCACTAGAGACTTGGGCTACATTAGGTTGGCTGTGGGTACATCTACCAGTCGCTGCCCCCTGAGGGTTGATGCTACCGTGTATCCTGTGATCACGGGAAGCAAACGCTCTGAGATTCCAGTCTTCAACTTGACCAATAAGTTTTACAAGATCAAAGTATTTTACCAATGCTTTGGCTTCATCATACTTTAGTTTGCTTAGAACTTCTTCGTCAACTTTAGGATTACCCTTATCTGTAGTTGGTGCAACCCATCCGTACTTTTCTTCCAACCTCTCAGCAATCTGTACTCTAGAACCTGGGTTGAATACTTCGACCTTGTTCTTAAGTGCCTTACCTGTTTTCTTTGAGTACCTTACGTGTATCTTATCTGGAAAGATTTCACGCATGTTGTCTTCAATTTCTACTTTTTCTAGAATCAAAGACTCAAGTAGATTGTCACCCAATGTTAGATTGTAACCAAAACCATTCTCCACTTGTTTGAATAAGACATGAGAAACTTGGTGTTCAAATTTAACTAATGTTTTATTAGTGATGATAAAGGGTAATTGATACTCATATATCTGTTCACTAAGGAGAACATCATTTAGACAATACCTACCCATGTCATCTGAGTAGTGTGACCAATCTCCATTGTATTCTATTTTAGGAAACTTAAGAAACTTACCCCAGTTTTCCAAAGAGTTACCACCAAGCTTGTGATCGTTCCTGTCTGGAAACATTAAGCGAGATACAACTAATGTATCTACAACAAGTCTTGGCATCGTTAAACCCAATAAGCGAACTAGCACTGGTAAATCATAACCATAAATGTTATGACCCACAAGTACATCAAACTTACTGAGGTATAAAACTAAATCCTTTAGTTGACTTTCGGTCCACAACCTAGGTTTAGAATCCTTGTAATCCTTTGTTGCTACGCACCATATTTTAGTGCATTCTTTTTTAGCAATTCCTTTCTTTTCTATATTGACTTCTGATAAAGCATTACCTTCGATATCTAGTATACAAGTTTTCATATATTTGTATTAACTGGTTCAAATGCGACCTCTCCATCATCAGCTATAGCAAAGTTAACTTCTTCCAACCGACCAGTTTTGTGGTTGTAGTACAAAGCAGTAGCAATACCAGACCTACCTGTTAGCCTGTTCTTTAGAACTCTAACTAAGGTAGTATTAGCTGTCCGTTCATCTGGGTTTTGTCTATCTCTTTCAAGACCAACAACTGTGTTTGGTACTGAGGATAATGCACCAGATCCGCGAAGATCTTGTAGTGTAACTCTGTGACCTTCTTCATATGCCTTATCTGTTTTCTTTAGTTGTGATACTATATCAATATGAACACCTGTTCTAACTGCAATAGATCTCAACTCTTTCATAAGGGTATCTATAATGATACGCTCAGAACCACCACCCTCAACATCTTTATCTCCAACACCCATTAGACCAGCAGCTGCTGCTGTTATGTGGTCTAGTACAATAACATCTACCTTCAGAGATGTAGCCATAAACTCCATTCTAGCTAATAGATTTGCCATTGCATTGTTACCTAGGTGGTCATAGATAAACAGATTAGTTTGACACAGTTTGTGTCTGGCTGCTTGGTACTCATCATCACTAAGATCATCAAAGATAGAGACACTGATTTTTGATCGTCCCATCTTAACTTGTAAAGCATTCATCATACGTGAAGCTCTAATGGCTCGTACTGGTTTGTTTAACAATAGTGATATAAGATCATCCATTGTTTCTTGAGGGGATTCTTCAAGCATAATACAACCAACACTACGACCATCCACAAGATGATTAATAATTAACTCTCTTAGAATAGTTGACTTACCTGAGCCAGTACCACTAGCCCATAAGGTAATCTCACCACTACGCTGACCAATAAGAAACTCACTTAGTTTGTCATATGGAAATGGATACACCCGAACATCTTCAATATTTTGGGTGTCATTTGCTATCTTTGATACATGTAAAATTTCATCTGGTGAATATGCTTGGGCTTCCCACAAGGCATTCACAAGAGATTTAGACTGAGAGTTTATAAGACACTCATTAGCATCCTTGTATGGAAGCTTTGCAATCTTACACTTACCAGCTGGTAGAATATCAGCAACTTCTTTAGCAGCATTTTGTCCTGCGTCATCCATATCAAAGCACAGAATAACTTCTGCATAGCTGTTAACAAACTCTAGATTTTCTTTGATAGACTTTAGTGCTGATGCAGCACCATTAGGAACAGACACAACAGCCCAAGTACCACCTAAGACTTGGTTGACTGTAAGACAATCAATCTCACCTTCGGTAATAATCAACCGTTTGCCACCAGTAGTTTTCCATAGATGTTGACCAAACAATTCAACATTCTTAGCTGAACCTTTCCAAGCAAATTGCTTATCAGGTCCACGCAAGTGTTGACCTACCAGTGTTCCATCTTTGTAATAGTTTGCAATTTGTACCATCTTACCATTGATCTTAGCGACTTGGTAGTTGTACAATCTACACACCTTCTCGTTTATTTGACGATCAGATAACTCTTGACTAAAGTCAAAAGAACCCTGTATTGGAACAAAGTCTTTTACAACAACTTGTTCTTCTGTTTTCACATACTCTCCTTTGTAATAACCACAACTAAAACAATAGACATGATCTGAATAGACAGCCAAGTTATCATTTGAGTTGTCACGACCTTCTTGCTTACACTTAGGGCAAGCTTCTTTTGTAATATACACCGATTCAGACATATACCTCCTAATAAAGTAGGGGCATGGGTTGTTACACCCACACCCCATACTTCAGCCTCAACAGTTTACTTGTAATATAAAGTAACCCTCAGAATTTTTTTCTGCCCATTGTTTGGTAACATACAGAGAGATAATTTGTGTATCATCTTCCCATAGTTTACCATTCATGGTGTCTAAGATAGCTTTGGCAAAGTTATCAATATCTGGGCGTGGGTATTCCTTATCTGTTTTCTTAGGTCTTTTAACATGCAACTCTATAGATACAGCTAAGGTATTGGTGAGAGGTTTAAACCCACTTCCAATGGTATTCCACACCTTTTCAGCAGCTTCTTCACGGAACTTTTTGTAAGATCCTACATAAAAAGCACCCCACCTACTAACCCTGGGTCTAGAAGCAGCCACAGGATTGATATTGAATTGCCAACTTAAGGTCTTAGAAGGGGAGGTCACTGTCTTCCTGATCCTCTGGTTCTGTTACATCGCGTGTTGGTACACCCGAACGAACAAAACCACCCTCAACAGGAGTGAAACTGTTGTCCTTAGTAACAGAGTTCTTCTCAATAACCTGAATACCATTCAGATAGATTGATAAAGAATTATCTCTAGTTAGAACCATCGGTGCCAACTTGAGACGAACTTTGTCACCACCAAACGGAACTGTGTCCGTAGCTTGTCCCAAAGAATCGACACAAGGGAACATGCCAGCATCCACATGAACCTTAGATTTTGCTTTAAATGTTGTAACACCGTCTGCCTCCCGTAACCCATTTAGTTTCTTTGCTCCACTGTTCTTAAGAACAGTATCCAAAACTTTCTTAAACTCAGTATCAACAACAACAGTAATGTTGTGGTTAGCACTGCCTTCTCCGAAAGCAACATCTGGCTTCAGTAGATTACTCCACTTGGTTTCCAATGTTGGTGTGATAAATTGAGGAATTCTTTTAGTCTTCTTGTTTGTTGTTGCCATTAGTAGAACTTTCTTCTGTATTGTTAGTTTGCGAGATGCGCTTGATAGATGCAACTTGTGCATTGATATCAACCACAATTGAACTTAGAACAGCAGCCATGTTTAAAAGATACTGGCATACACTGTCGCTACGAATAGCAGGAACATTTCCTGTAGTAGCTTCTTCAGTTTGAGTTTCCGTAACTGTCATTTAATATCCTCCTTTCTTTGTCATCATAGCTTTGCGAACTGGTTTCTTTGACTTAACCGTTTTCTTAACTGGCTTCTTTGACTTCATTAGTCATCCTTGTAGTTGGTTCTGTTTGCTGTAGTCTATACGATTAGACTGACAACGAGCAAACAAGAACATCTTCTTTAGCCCCAACTTTAATGCAGCGTTTCCATACTGATAATCATGCGTTTTGGTATCTTATTTATTTGAGCAGTTTCACTAGGTCCTATAGTATTAGTAACAGCTACTTGCTCATTATCAGAAAATAAAACAAAACCAATTGTTATCATATGCGGCAAGGGTTCTCTAGCAGCAGTTCTAGATTCATCTTTTTCAAGCCACTCAGCACCACCTACTGTATAGGCATCTACCCACAGTATCTTAACTATCTTTGGTATTTTGTATGACAATACCACATCTTTAAGAAAAGTTTCTTTCTTAGTTATTTCTTTGACTAAGGGTACTTTCTTTATTAAGGGTTGTGCTTTGTTCTTTTTCATTTAGTTTTTCCTCTAGTTTTTTAACAACAGAAACTGCGTCCATTAAAAGAACGAAGGGTGTAGCACCGTTGTTATAGTAAGCTAAATCCTTTAGTTCGTCAATGTATATACTCATAGATCCATTACCTCTAGATAGGGAAACTTACCATCAATAACAACACCACAAGAAACCACAGGCTTCTTAAGATGGTATTTACCATAGGAGAAACCAATGTGGTTGTGGTCAATACCTGAACCAACATCCATCCCAAAGTATCTTGTATTAGGACCAACCAACCAATTAATACCAGCGATACTGTGGTGGTGACCCATGACACAAGACATAGCACGTGCTTTTACCTGATTAAAACTAGGATACAAACCAGAACTACCAGTGCCGTGAGTGTAATACACCCCGTCAATAATAAAACTGTAATTCCAAGTCCAAGTTTTTGTTTTGTAAACTTCATTGTATTCCTTTAGATAAAGAGAAGGAATTCCTAAGTCTGCACATAATCTTACGACTCTTTCATCGTGGTTGCCAATACAAACAGACATTCGGGGAAATTGTTTATACCATTTTTCAATATCTTTGATTGCTTTGTTGTACTCTCCAAGCGCACTATCAGATTCTGGATGCTTCTTGTGAAACGATACTGTATGGTGATCAACTAAGTCACCTATGTGTACAACTCTATTACATTTGTATTTTCTGTAAATACTTTTAACAAAGTCAAAGTACTTTGAATGACACGCAGGAAAATGTGTGTCTCCAACAACTAAAACATTACTCATTTATTTCATCCTTTTCTAAAAATATATGAACGTGATAATTTTTTGGATCTCCCATATCTTTTACAGTAAACATCTTGTTTAGATTTGAAATTACTATGTTACTTAATTTTGATGAGGGAACTACAATTTGCATAATCTTTTTCTTTGCTTTGGTTTTACTTAGTTCATAGAATCTTTCCATTACTGCTTCCATATCTCCTTCTGATCTAACCATATATACTTTTTTGTTATTCATTGGAATAAATACTCCGCATTAAGTGTTTCTGTTATATCATACTGACCCTGAGATGGCAGTTCAGGTAGTGGTACATTAAGAATTTTCTCTAATTGAATCTTAAGGTTCTCAAGTAAAGGTTGTTTGTGCATAAGACAGAACTCTTCCTTTGTATACTCTCGCATCATAGGAACACAGGGAGCATGACATCCATAACTATCATGAACCATACTAAGAGAGTCTATGCCTGATAACAACATCCTTCTAATTGTACACCACATATGACTAGCGTCTAATGAGTGAATATAATTGGGGGAAATAGCAAGATTAACTTGCTTAGGATCTATAGTATTCTTATCGGGATATCCAAAGTATAGCTCCTTCATGTTAAACAACTTGGTTACCGATCTTCTTGTAACAAGCTCGTAATACTGGTGAACAACATTAAAACCACATGGTGTTGTCCACTCTAGGTTTTTATTTAGTTCACTAGCAATATCTGATACCGCTTTTAACCACACTTTACCCTTGTTGGGTTCTACCAAGGTTCCTTTCAGAGCCTTGTCTATAAAGGTAGCCAGTTCCATAACAGCACCAGCAATCTTATCTTTAGATACCCAATCAAGATGTCCTTCAGATCTACAATATCTACGGATACCAAACAAGGTAACACCATAGGGATCAGTCATAACCGCTCTCTTAACTACACTACGGTTAATGTTGTTATCCCAGTGGTCCAAGAATTGTTTAGCCCAAAGACCAGACTTAGTATCATTATCTTTATCTTGTTGCATTAAATCTGTAATTAAGTTTGCTACATATTGATACAAGTCTTGAGGTTTGTCTGCTTTGACTAGGTTAACCATATTAGCTAACTCTTCAGTCTTCATTAGTGCTGCCCAATGTTGGACACCATTACAACTACCATCCATTTGTACAGGTAGTTGAGTAAGACCGTCTGTCCTACACAGTTCAAATATTGCAGCCAACCTTTGGAACGAAGGATTCTTTTTCTTTTTATCAGACATCCATAGACCAAGGGTTGCATAAGGATCTTTGTTTATTTCCTTAAACATACCCATGTTATCGTCGATCCACTTGACACGATCAGAGAAACTTTCCTTGTCTTTATCAAACAGATTAGCAAGGTGTACCTTGAGCCAATACAACCCACTCGGTGTTTGTTTCTCTGTGTTTGCAAAGTGAATTAAGCCGCGATCAAAGTCAGAACTTTGGGGACTGAGTAGATCACATGCTGCATTGGCTCTGCCCCTAAAGTCACAAGTGTACAACTGATAGAAGAACTTATACTTAATCATATCCTTGGCAAGCTTCAGTCTTACCAACATACGACCTCTTGCTCTCTCTTCTTTGTACCAGTTGCTATAGGCTTCTTGCTTATGGGCGCACCATTTAGCCTGATCTTCTTTAGCCCCATCTTTCGGGTAGGGTTCTGGGTAGTCGAAGGCGGAGAACTCGTAGGCTGGTAGGTTGCAAGCTCTAGTGTTGTTTCTAAACAGATTATTCATTACTGTGTAGACTTGTTCGTTTATGCTCCACTCAGTATGCATCATTCCATTCAGACCCTCTACCACCATTTCACTTGGAGTAGAACCATGTTGAACTACAGTTTCATCCCACATTACATCCTTGAACCTTTGCACTACAGGTTTTCGCACATAAGGTAATAGGTTTCCACCCGAAGATGTTGTAGTGTGTGGTACTGGCGGAACCAACATAGGTCTATACAATAGAGCAGCATAAGAGATAACATCTGTATGTCTTTTGTGCAGCTCTTGTAGAATTTCATTGGTAAACGATACCACAACTCTATCACACCACCGTTTACCAGTGTTCTTTCTTATGTTAAATATGTTTATAACATTAGACTTTTCTACAATCCTGAGCATGTGGTGTCCAAAGTCTTCTCTGTTCTTTCGTGAGAACGAAGACTTGTTAAGACCGCCCATCTTAGCAACAAATGCTTTACATCTTTTAGGTGACCAGTTTTTCTGGTAGTGAGATTGTTTAAGCCAGTCTTCTCTAAAGAAACTTTTGGTTTGTTGATATCCAATAATATCAATAACCATTTCACTGATAGCGTGCGCTATGTGTTGGGCTGTTGGCAAACTAATATTGTGTTCATTAGTTTTCCTGTCCCACAGACTAGCATTAAACCATTCTATGATAAGACATCTAACAGTTATGTCTGCCATCTTACCAGCACCAACACCAAACAAAGGCAATACCCAGCTTGGTGTCTTTGTATTCTTGGCTGAGTAGTCTATCCATTCTTGGAATAAAGGTGTCAAGTTTATAACACATGTATCCAACAAGGATTGTTCTGGCTTACCCTCATCGGGAGCCACATCATACTCTTGCCAATACTTACGCTCCGAAAGAATGATCATATCTTCTTCAGCAATAGCCTGAAGATTCATTCTTTTCTCTTGATCTTCTTTAGATAATCTTGTCCATTGTTTCATACAATCCTTTCTAAAGTTTTTTCTAGGGCTTCCCAAGATACAGGAAACACTTTCTCACAACAGCTCTTAATCATTTCAGCAATATCTTGGGTTTCTTTTTGAGAACTAGGGTCGCTTCGTAAAGAATATACACGGAAGAATGCATACAAAGAACCAGTCCATATCCATTCTGTATACATAGCTTGGGGTAACACAGCTCTTGCCTGTTCAGGGCATACCCCAGCCTTCAGTAAATCTTCATAACACTTTACGCTAGATCTCAGACTTAGTTCCATGGTATTTAAAACTGTGTCGTGATTATCAATAGCTTGATTAAGACTGCCTTGCTTTTTATTTAAGGCTTGTCGTCTTAATGTTTCTGGTAGCCACACATCTGGCACATAATCCACATAACGCCTTGATACTTCATTCCAAGACAAACCAACCTGATGTTTGGCTAACTGCCTTGCTACAAAAATGGGTGCTGATATCCTTAATTGTACACTGGTGTGTGCAAAGGGTGACCAATGACCATGCTTGGCAAGATAGTTTATTAAAGATTTATTTTCTTCTTCGGTATACAAACTAGCATTTTTATTGAATGAGACACGGGCTGCATTACATACAGACAAATCATTTCCCATGTAGTTACACAATGAAACTTGCACATCATTGCACAACATTAAGTAGACAATCCTGATTTATTCTCAAGCAGTGTTGCAAGAAGATCCGAGGCTAGTTTCTTATAATCAATACGGCTTACAATTTCTTCAGCTATTTCATCCGTGTTCAGATAAGAAGCAACATCACAAACATCTACACAATCAGCAACTTCATCTGTACGCATATTTTCAGCAACATCTGCGGCATTAATATTCAGATTAGATGTTAAATTTTCATAATCAAGATGATCAGCAAGATCATCTAAATTAATACGATCTGCAATAGATTTAACAATATTATTAAAAGTTTCAGGACAAAGTTTAATTTCAAGATTATTCATTGTAATTCCTTAGATCATTTGCAACGCCATCTGAGCAACCTTGACAGACTCATCTTGTGATGAACCTAACAGGTTATTATAAGCACGATTCTCCCAACCAACCTTACGACCCTTGGCTGATACATTGTGTTGGAGATACTTGGTAACTGAGTTCACAGCCATCCATGCACTTGGAGGTGCAGATAGGTTGTGTCTCTCTTCATCAAAGTTCTCTGACCACTTGGAAACCTTAACTGTAGCATCAGTATAAATTCTGAAATCATCTTCAGTTACTGGGTTGGGGTTTACTGGAGCAAACAGTTGCTCGTAAACCTTAAGATAAAAGTCTCTGATGTTTTCTGTAGTCCATTTTGTAGTAGACAAAGCCTGAACACTTTCTTCAAACATCTTACCAGTCTGAGCAAACATTCGCAATGCTTCTCTCATTGCTTCTTTCTTCTCTTCGATGTTTCCTGTATGGGTAAATCGAATCATGTTCTTCTTAGCAGTACTGAGAGCCATCCTAAGTGTGTTTGCACAAACAATACGAACACTGGTTGGTAATCCACTAAGAGCTAAAGTACCATCGTGTGATGATAACAAAGCAAGATACTCAGTAATAGAATCATTAGTAGAATTACTTGGAGCAAAGGTATTGCCTTGAACAAGACAGATAATCTTCTTCCCGCCCTGTAAAGATAGGGCAGACTCAACCTTTACATTATCACCTAGTGAATACGCTAGATCAAACACTTCATGGTTTTGCACAACCTGATATTCAGGTGACTGAACAGAAAGAATTGTGTTAGTGTCGTCACGAACTATTGCACAAAACTTATCTGAATAACTGTCTTCCCAAGTTTCATCATTACCAATCTTTGCAAAGATTCCAGAAGACTTGGTTACAGTCCAATCCAAGCCAGATAACTTAAGTGCTTCTGCTGGACTAGGTGCATTCTCCACCACATAACCTAAACCATGCCATGCTTTTTCTTTTGTAAACATAGCACCGTCTGTCGTGGTAATTTCATGAGCCATAATTTTCTCCTAAAAGAAAACCAAACTATCGAACAACAATACCACAATGGTATTGTAATAAGCTGGGTGGGAGTCGAACCCACACTTTACAGATTTTAAATCTGTTGTCTCTGCCTTTGGACTACCAGCTCTATGAGGTTTATCTCATATGTACTTATACGTTATCACACCGCTCTATAACAACTTTACCTTTAAAATTCGATGCGATATATTTAGTAATCTCTCGTGCTTGTTTAGGTGAACAAAAGAACGAAACATCAAAACGTCCACTATTTAAACACATACCAGAACCTGAATACAACGTTGGAAATACATCCTCTAGTCTATGACTTACAGTGATATAATCACCCGTGTTAAAATAAAACCAATAGTTATACTTCTTTTCTGTTTTAGTTTTCTTCTTCATTAGAATCTTCCCAAGGTAAACCCATTTCAATAATATGTGATCCAATAATATTTTCTTTTGACTCTACCCATTTCATAAATGATTTAATATCTGGGATTTTTGTATTAATATTAGCACACTCAATCCAATCAATCCAATAGTTTAACGTTGTCAAAGGAAACAAATAAGGCATTGCTGATTCATTGCTGTTAATTTCATGTCTTAGTTCATACACAGTCATCGGTAATATCCCATTCTTTGTTATTACATAAAAACTTTACGATAGATTTGAAGATAGCAACAGTTTCTCTACAGTCCTTTAGTTTTTCTTGTAGGTTTTTTATTTCAATGGCTGCTTCCTTTCGTTCTTGGTTAGCCATATCTCCCATAGAAGCCCACTGGGTTTCTAATCTGTCTACTAAATCATTCTTAAACATTATCGTTTCCTTTTGTGAATTGCAGTTGCTCGACGTACATTTTCCGAATTACTTGGACAAACCAACACTAACTCAGGTGCTGTCTTATGATGCCAATCCATAAATCCAATGTAGGATTTTTCTGTTGAGCATTTAACACAGGTTTCTGTATGAGGCAGTGCTTCTAATCTTGACTTTGGTATCTCTATCTTACAATGAATACAAGTTTTTTCATTACCAATCATATTCAATCCAGTCTCCTTTGTTATAGGGTTTATCCGAAATAACATAACCAGATCCACGATTGTGGGTAAAGAATCCAGCAACTATTCTAGTAACATAAGAATCTTTATCTTGGAATACAGTCCACACTTTGTTTTCATTTACTGCTTTCTTAAAGTATTCTTCTGATGCTTGGTCATTAGTAACTTCGATCCAGTTACCATATTTAGCTTTAAAGTTTTTCATTAGAAATAGTTTCCATAGTAACAAGAAATGGAGAGGGTAATACCTTTCCCTTTGGTTTCAATAAGACTATAGACTTGGCAGGGTCAAGATATCTTTGGTCGTGTACATCGCCATCAACAACATCAAACAATCTTGAATCATTGGGGAATGAGAACTTACCCCACTTCAATATCTGTTCTTTATTTGTACAAACCACAGCAACATTACCACCTTGATCTAGTACATCCAAACACTCGGATAAATTGTATCCAGAATAAGAGAATGTTATATGTAAATCTTCATGTTTGTTTTTGAATATATCCATCCTCTTGGTGTAATCGTAATTGTTTACAGTAAAGGTATATATCTCAGGTACCAGTAAAGACCAATTGATATCCGATATAACATTACTTCGGAATGCCCAGTCATATAAGCCGTGTTTCTTAGAACATAACCACAACTCATGTAACAACTGGGATATAAACACTTCAGGTTCTATAGCCAGTAACCTAGTTTTTCTTATTCTAGCCTGCTGAACTGAAGTAAATCTAGATTTACCCGCTATCTTTCCAAGACAACTATCAGAACAATCTTTAGTTGCTTTGGGACACACATTATATCCACTGAGAATGTGTGGTGCCAAGGATAAACCATAGGTTGGCACATTATTTTTATTTAGTTTTGTATTACCGTTTGGTGGTGTCAGTAATTTGAAATCAAGGAAAAATCTTTTCTTTCCTGGTCTCCAATACTGGACAGCATCTCTAGCCGATGAGGAAATAAATTGTACTGGCAGGGGTTTTATTACATCTATCATACTTCACCATCTGGGATTGTTCTTAGCCACTTTAGTAAAGCATTGAATGATTGTTGTTCGTCTTTACTTTGTGTTGTTTCATATGCAATACGAACAGCAATACCTAGTAAATACTTACGATCAGATAACTGTTCACACAAGTTCTTTAGTTTACCTTGTTCAAAGTTATCCCAATAAAATGAGTTCATAGTTTTACCATAGCTCCATTCTCATCTGTGTACCAGATTTTAGAAAAGATTTCCGAACACCACATCATACATAACGGACACGGTTTAGATAGACCCAATAAACCATTGTTCTTGAATCTATAGTTTATCAAAGTTAGATTATGATATCCTAGATTCTTTATCTTTCGATAAGCATCTAACTCTGAATGTAAGTATGGGGTTTTATATCCCATTCTCAAGGCTTCAGGATGCATCTTACCATGATTAGTACCGATTGATAATAGATTATTCTTTCGGTAGATCAGGCTTATGTGATTCCTGTGTCTTGGATTTTTCATTGCGTATTCTTTTATTTCTTGTAGACTTAGCAAAGTTTCTTACCTCATAGTTTTTCTTATGAATAATCCAATCTCTAATAAAATCATCAGCCTCTCGTTTGGTTTTCCAAACGGCGGGAGTCTGATAATCTTCCATCAACCATCCAGGATTTTTACCGATAACAATATATATTCCATACATAATAGGGCAGGTGGGAATCGAACCCACATGAGCGCAATTATAAGTCACGACCTTTTACCAATATCAGGCACTGCCCGTTACATTCCTGATTGGACTTGAACCAATGACCCACAGATTAGAAATCTGTTGCTCTATCCAACTGAGCTACAGGAATTAGGTAAACCGTGGGAAGGTAGAGTCCCTGTTACTGACAGAATCATTTGAATTGGTGGTATTCATAGATAAAATCTCTGACACACCAACACCATAAGGTATATCACGAATCTCTTCGTCAAGTACACCACTGAATCTTTTGTATAACTCAGTACTGGATAGGTGGTTTGTATTATGTACTTCGATACCCAATACATACAAACCATGGACAATCTTACTTATTTCAGATTCAATATCTTCATCGGATATAAAATCATCAATAGGTTTGATGTTTACACCAATCTCAGCAAGTTGTTTTCTATTGGTAGTCATGGGAGCGCACTCAAAATCATATATTAGAGTTGCTGCCATGCCACCACCCAATGCTGTAATAGCATCGGCTCTTACCTTACGCTTCTTATTCATGATTACATTTACTGAATCGCTGTTGAACATTGTTCTAGTTCCTTACTTAGTTTCCTAGCACCCGTAACCATCCAACTTTTGGATACGATACAACTAAACCAATCTTGAAGGGATGGAATCCATCCAATATCTTCTATTACATGTTGTTCTCCAATCCATCGGACTGGGATTTCTTTACCATCACTGTTTGTAATGGTATGTCCAAAGTGTCTTTCACAATCCATAATACCAGTAGCATGATGTCGATATGCTCTGTGTCTTGGATCAGCCATGACACCTTTGGAACTGTCAAACCAATCGTGGATATCCTGATAATCTTCAGGCTTTCCACCAAACTTCTTTACACTAGACAGTGCATGATGATACGGATTAGCCATTTTCTTTCATCCAATCTGGAATCTTTAGTAAATCCCATGATGTTGCGATGTATTCTTTTTGTTCTACGATCTCATATTCAGAGTGGTCAATTCTAATAATGTTATCCTTTATAGTCCACTCCCAATATCCAGTACCTTCATTTATTTCATAACCTGCAAAATGATCGTATATGTGAGAACCTATTAGGTTAGCAAGCCTGTGAAAGTATCTACAATACATATGTTCTTTCTTTCTAACAGGATCGATCCAAGAAGCCTCATATTTAGTTCCATCCTCAAGAATAAAGGAGATTTCTTCTACACCACCTTCATGAAGGTGGCATAGAATATCTCCACCCCCCTGATAAAAAGCTTTTACAACAGCTATGTTGTTATTGACTAGCCATTCTCTAATCTTTTCTTTTATGAGTATCTCAGTCATTTTCTTTCATCCAATCTGATGTTGCGATGCGATGTTTGTGTGCTATAATCTCATATTGAGAGTGATCTATTCTAACAATGTTATCCTTTATAGTCCACTCCCACCATCCACTACCACCTTCATTGTTTTCGTAACCTGAAAAGTTATTATACACATGAGAATCAATCAGGTTAGCAAGTTCAACAAAGAATGAACAATACATATGTTCTTTCTTGATAGGGGGATCGACCCAAGAAGCTTGGTATTCAGTTCCATCTTCAAGTATAAAAGAGATTTTTTCTACACAACCTTCATCTCCAGATCCTTCATAAAAAGCTTTTACAATGGCTATGTTGTTATTGACTAGCCATTCTCTAATCTTTTCTTTAGTGTGTATCTCAACCATTTCTTTTTATCCATTCTGGAATCTCGATACTATTCCAATCAGTTTCAGCATATTCATTTTCTTCAATCAGTTGTGTATGATTGATTGAAACAACACCTGTATTTACATCCCATTCCCAATACCCACTGCCACCACCATTTATTTCCCACCCTGGGAATGTTTTATACACATGACTGTTTATAAGTAAATCAAGATCGTTGTATAACACAAAATTGGAATCTGATTTTAGATCGTTTCCCGATAGGCATTTATCTTCTGTATTATAAAACTCAATCTCATCTACACTACCTTCATCTCCAGAGCCACGATAATAGGCTCTTACAGTGGCTATGTTGTTACTGATTAGCCATTCTCTGATTTCATTTTTCATTTTTACACTTTCTGTAAACAGGATAGAGAAGCAAACCAACAATCAATCCCACAACAGGATTGATTATAGACACACAAAGTACGATAAACAAAAGAGCTATCATTATTGTTGACTGGTTTTCTGATCGTAATCCATTGTCAAATCCATCAGTTCTTCTAATGTATCCAACATTTGGCAAAGATCTGGTGAGGGATTTTGTTCATCCATTTCTTCTAGTGTAAGGTGAAGTTCCGAACACAACTCAAATACTCTTTCCAATAGGTCTTCATTCATTAGTTTTCTCCTGTTGTTGGTGTTTCTACATCTTCTAAAGTAGCCGCAAATCCAAGACCAATAAGTTCTGAAACCAAACAATCTGCTATAGCACATGGATCAATATCAGGATCTAAATCAAAACTGATACTGACTATAGCAGTACCTATAGTGTTATTCATTTGTGTTCTCCTGTTTACCTACCCAAACCAGTAACTGTACTAGATCAGACACATTTAGATGATTGGTGCTTTTACCCATGTAGGGGATAAACGCTTGTTTATCATTCAATACAGCAACCTCAACAGTGCCGTGCCGAAACTGATGTGGCAGTAATATAGATACAGTATATCCGTTTGGAAAATCGAGTTTGAAACAATGAGAAGCATACAAACGGAATCCTGGGATTGAACTAGTAGACGATACTTTAGTTTCTTCCATGAATACTCCTGAAAAGATGACATACCGAACAATCCATACTACACAGCATGGAATAAAAAGCAAAGTTTATTTCAATGATTCTTTTGAACTCAAAGTAAAGATTGGCTTGGATGTTGAAGAACCCCACACCAAAGTAGACAATGACCTGTAGCGATCATCTTGCCAAACTAATCTATCTACTGTAAGTTTCAGTAAGTCTTTCAAGTCTGGATGAGTTTCAAAAGACATTCGCAACCTTTGAACTATCTCTGTTGTAGATAAATGTTCATTGTTCATTTCGATACTCCTGAAAAGATGACATACCGAACAAGATGCACCACATGGTGCAGAAGAAAGATACCCCACAGGTTTCCCCATGAGATACCATAATGGTGTTTATGGCTGACACCGAACCCGTGCTTCATAATTCAAGACAGATCATAGAGGCACGGACTGATCTATCTAAAGGATACACATTGGCATCCTTGTCTAACTCCCTTAGGAATGAGACAAGGATGCCAAGTAAAAGGTTTCCCTGATACTTGACACCCCTTTCAGGAAAGCGACTGTGGTGTCAATATTCTTGTTCTTTAGCAGCACTTTCTGCATCAATCATATTCAGTCGATCTTCCACAGCAGCAATCATATTCAGTTGATCTTCCGCAGCAGCAACTACTACTTCAACAAATGACTCACACTTGTGGACGATAACTTCAAGGTCTGCCCTAACAGGGTGCTTTACAGTCAAAGTAAAAAGCATCTCTGACAATAACCTTATACACTTTGCTCGTTGTTCATTGTTCATTCTGATTCTCCTGAAAAAATGACATACCGAACATTCCACACTACACAGTATGGAATAAGTTACACCACATTCCAGCACAATACCGCTAGAATGCCAAAGAAAAAAGCAAGGGTGAGTATTACTACTCACCCCTGCAAAAGAAAACGGGGATACTAGAGATTACTCTCTAGTATCCCCGTGGATTTCACCGCCGCTTCCGTGGCTTTGCCACGGCAAGGTTCCGAGACTGATTCTTTTCGTTGAACTCAACTGCGGTTCTGCTCCGCAGAATGTTCATGGCATCACTTTCCCCCTCTTGGTCTTCCTGCTGAACAGTCTTTCCCGTAGGGAAAGAGTAACTTGCACTCCCCGTAAAGACGGGTTGCTTTCCACCCGAATAGAACGGGTTATCCCAAAGGGCAACACCAATCCTGACCTCAGAGAACCCATGGTTCTCTGCATCCTCGATCATCGACAACAACGCAACGGTGGAAACCGTCATACTGATGGAAACCTTTGGAGTACCCTTATTGGCGTCCTTTGGGGAAACCCAAGCAGCAACTTCCTTGCACAACTTCTTGAACAAGTTTTTCATATCAGCCTTTCTGAAAGATTTATTATACACCATCACAGCGATGGTGCTGCCCCCTAACCGCCGACCGCGCCAAATCCCCCATGCCGCCGCTGCCACCGAAGGTGAGCCGCCGCCGCTGCCTCCTGCGCGACACACGCGTAGCGTCACACGCTGGCGCGTGGGCATACGGGGGTGGGCGCGCGCGGCCACGGGAGTGGCACCCCCTCGTAAATTTTGGACCCCTAAGTCGGTTTAATGTTGTTGATGTTTAACCCAGTAACCCTCGTTTTTTACCAACGGTTGACCGAGCGTACAATCCTTAGGGGTAACCTATAGATGATAAACAACAATACATTAAACCTAAGGTATATCTATAGGTTCTTCTATAGCCCCAACTATTAGTTCAGGTCTTTTAAAAGATCCCCTAGGATACCAGAGACACCTGTGTTTGGTTGTTGTTTGGGTTTTGTATTATTTAAAATATCTGGTCTATAATCAGGGTATGCCATTTCTCTAACTTTGGGGTCTTGCATGTTCAACTTATTAACTGGGTAATCTACAGCTGGTATTGGAACATTATCCGAAACAGATGTTCTAGATGATCGACCTCTTTCTGTGTATGGGCGTTCTGGTTTCTGCATACCATCAATAATAAACTGCATTGCGGATTGCCTTTCAAACAGCTCACGATTCTCCAACAACCTTACTGGCAGGGCATAGATAGAATAATTAAGGGGCATACCCAAAATACTGAGTCCATATGTTTCACCAATATCTTTAAAACGTCTAACGCCACCTTGGATAACATTAGTACCAATAGCTGGACCTCCAACTGAAAGCTGCATAATAGCAGCGGACAAACCTTGTTGTAGTCCCAGGTTTCTGCTTTGTGGTCCAGTAAAATTTAAAGCTCCAGCAACTGAAGAAATAATACCTTCAAACACAGGACTAAAAGTTCCAAACATAGGTAATCTTGTAATAAACCGTACAATGTATTTCCAAGGATCTTCTTCTATTTCAGCTATGGTATCTTCCATAGACCGACCTTGTATCCACTCTCTTAATAAAGTAATCACCAGTTCTAAAGTTCCTAGTGTAATAACAGAACTAATAACAAACCTAGTTACTCCTGTTTCTGGAATACTGAGCATTCTATCGTCAAACCATGTTCTCATGTAGTTTGTTAGTTTGTATACCCACTTAAAAGCAGAAGATCTTTCTGCATCCCCCAGGACTTTATTTAAACCATACTCAGCAGTAACGCTTCTCTTTCTTATCATACGTTCAATCCCAACATTAAATTCGGTAATTGTTTTTAGATATAAAGCGGGGTCTACTGGTGGGTTATTCATTTCCCTTAGCTCAGCATGGGCTAGTCTAAGATCTCTAAAGTCAACTTTATTATCCACAGCTTTAATGTGGTTTAAACCCCATACCAAGGCTTCTAACGATTCAACCGTGTCTAAACCACACATAGCACACTGAATAGCTAGGAAGGGATTTAAACCAGCTTGGCGGGCTAATGATTTGTGTTTCTTCCATAACAACCTTTCAGACGAAACATTATAGTAAGAATCATCTAATAAGGCAGACATCTCTGCTTTAGAACTTTCACGCAACTGCAAAAACTTTTTTAATTTACCAGAATAGATTTGTTCTCTTATAAGTCTAATAAATCTACCCTTGGCATAAAACCTAGTTAAATTAGTGTTGTCATTGATACCACTAGCAATAACAGATATTTGTCCTGTTTTTCTGGCAAAGTTTGCAACGCTACTTAGTTTGCTTTCATCCTCTGGTTCTAAGTCTAATATACGTCTGTATATATCACCAGTAGAATCAAAATCAATATCAGCAAAACCATCACTAAAGTGAGATGCGTAGGTGGTTGAAGAATCTTCCAAGGAAGTCAGTAAATCAGCAACATCGTGTCTAACAGAAGAATCAGTTCTATCCCAAACTTTTAATAGATTTAACAAACCTCTAAATGGACCCATAACCAAACTAGATCCTTTGGTTTGCATTGTACTTGCAATCAGTTCTGCTGTTAATTCAGGAGTTTGAGCTAGACCCCAAGAAGGACCATGGAAAGTATTTACAACATTACCAAGAATTTCTACTGGATATTGTGTATATTTATTTTCTAATCTGTTTCTTGAAGCAGTGCCGTTCAATGTAGCAATCTGCCACAACAATCTAGTAAACCCTAATTCTACATCTTTTGTTCTTCTTTTCTTGTCTTTTATGCTGTCGAATTTTTCAATAAATTCTTTTGTTTTTCTTTCCAACATTGTAAATAATTTAATTGGGCGCATCCCAGTTTCACCAACTAATTGATCAATTGTTTCTTGCATTTTTAAATTAAACAAACGATCTTTTGCAAAGTATTGGAATGCTGCGTGTAAGTCTGTTCTAGTTATATCAAACAAATCTTCGTTAGATAAAACTTCATCTATTGAGAAATTTCTTACAGAAGTCATGTATGAATCGTTATCATCTAAATCAATAACAGGTCTACTGTTTTTTGTTAGTGAGTGTGGTTTTGCATATTTACCAACCTTTGATTTAAAATCCAACAAGTCTTTTATTTCAAGTTCAATAAAAGGTCGCCCATTAAATTCTTTTTTCCACTCTGGTAAAACATGTACCATACTGCCACTAATTGTTTCTCTATATTTTACTTGGTCAGCTTCAGATAGATCCTCTAGTTTTTTAGGAATTCTATATACAGAAGCAGAGTTTTTATTTGGTCCTGCAAGTACAAAGGCATCTTCACCCTTTTCTTTTATAACCGTTGTGGGATCTTGATTTCCACTGACTTCAACACTATACTTAAACAACTTTCCTAAAGTTTCTTTATTTAGTGGTGAAGATGAGCTAATTTTAAACTTTCTTTTCTTTGTAAACAAAGTACTTGGTTGAGTTTCTAGATTTAAAATACCCATTACTATTAAAGTATTTACATCTAAAACATCATCCTTTAACTTAGATGCTGTTCTGGTAAGAACCAAACTATCAATTAATTTTTTATAAAGTTCTTGATTTATTTTTATTTCATTTAAAACCGCAGCTTTAATTTGAATTGGTAAGTATATATCAGAATCAACAGGATTGCCATTTTTATCAATCACAGCTCTCCATTCTGTTTTATCTTCTAACTCTAAAATTTCTTTATTAATGTATATAAGTTGTTTTCTATATTTATCAAGAATTGTTTCTAAGGTTTTATAATCTTTGTCAAAACCCAAAGAATCTCTTAGTTCTTTAACTGAGGGCGATGTTTTCTTAGTCCATGTTTGCCACTGTAGTTTTAACAAAGCTGTTCGCTGTTCTTTATTTAAACCAAGCTTATCAGCTTCTTCAACTAACAACCTGTGTACTCTATTTAGGTTAGTCAGTGTTTGAAAAGATTCTGTGTAAGCGGCGTTAAACGATCTAATTGGTTTAGCATTTGGTGCAACTAAGTGGCCAGTCATTGCCCTAGAGTTATCCATTAGCATAGAAAGAAATCTTACGGTTCGATCCAATGATCTAATTGTTGTTCCTTGGCCTTGCGCTCTTTGAATAAAGTTTACAGTACCCGACATAGCAGCTCGCCACCAGTTTCTATTGTATCGTTCATCTCCACCAAAGATAAAAGATACCCAATTATTTTGTCTTAATAAATGAGATGAGTTGTTATTTACAACGTCCAACATGTTGTCTATCAACGTATCATCAGTTAGTTTTTCTTTTTTTGTTTGTACTTCTTCTTCAACCTTGGGTGGTTCAATTACTGGTTTAGAACTCGGTAAAGGTTTTGGTTCTTCTATTTTTATTGGTTTTTCAGGAGCTTTGATTTCAACAGTCCCATCCATAATTCCCTGAGTTAATTTATCTACAAAACCTAGTTTAATTTTTTTATTTGCAAACACTACGGTTTCATGGGATAGAGGTGAAACAAATTTTTTGGTGGGGGTAGAAACTTTTTGAGCAGCTTCAGTATAAACTTGTTTTAAACTTTTTTGTACACGTAGTTTAATACCGGCACTATCTTCTTGTGCTAAGATTGAATCTACAGCTTTCCAAAAGCGTTGTACAATAAGTTCATCTTGAAACAACTCTCTATTGTAAAACATAATACGAGCGTTGATATCAACCAGCTCTAAAAACAACTCTTTAAATTTATCTGGAATGCTGCCACTTAAAGTTTTTCTATCTTTTTCTGATAAAGATCTTAGATATTTCTTAAGCAAGCCAACAAAAGAACTGACATCTGTGCCGTTATCGCGCATTGCTTCGTTGCCTTCAGACATGTGAATAAAGACTCTATCACTTTCTGTAACTACTGGTAGGATAGATGGAATTGTTTTGGGCTGTTTTTCTGTTCTTTGAATTATAGGAACGTCTTTATTATTTGGAGCTTTTTGTGTTGGCATAACTTTTGGTTTACCAACCTTAGTAGTAACTTCAGGTTTAGCTGTTTCAGTAACTTCAGGTTTAGCTGTTTCAGTAACTTTAGGTTTAACTGTTTCAGTAACTTCAGGTTTGATTGTTGATCTTGTTATACCACCATAAGACCATTCCGCAGTATCCCATATAAACTTGTAAATAGTTTTACCCTTAGGATTAACAACTCTAACACCTTCAATATTTAATTCTTTCATTAAACTTAAAAATATTTTTACAGCTTCTTTTTCTTGTCGGTCTGCAAATAGTTTTTCAAACCCTTGCAGCAACTCATCAACTTTTCTACCTTGTAACATTTCTTCTGGCAAACTACCCAGCACTCCTTGTATAATTTTTAAATTATAATAAAATTTATTTTTTACCTCACCCTTAGCGTCATCATACTTTTTAAAATCAGCTGTAGTCCAATCAATTTGTTTGGTTGGGGCTGTAGTGATGATTTGTTGTTTTAGTTTTTTAGCAGCTTTTACACCAATCTGTGGATTAACATGGGGCGTTAGTGGGGTTACTTTAGGTGTTGTACCTTCAGGATGAATAACAACAGTAACATCTTCTG